>BNJU01001708.1_pt1 | contig 108408 bp, 141 predicted proteins | sample 8539281 | NCBI WGS metagenome assembly BNJU01 (sample SAMD00202456, study PRJDB9452) | human saliva metagenome | isolation source: human saliva | place: Japan
AGCTATACGAAAATCACTCTTTATTTGCCCCTTTCATCCGGCAATGAATATTCATAGAGGCTGGGACAAAAGTCCTAGCCTCTCAATTATTTTTTTGGATTGTCGATCAAGACGCAGTGGTTGAGTGGGCTCTACTGCGCTGATTTCATCAGCTTTTACAGCCCCTACTCAACTGTGCGGAGGTGGGACGACGAAATCGAATTCTAACGAATTACCGATTTCTGTCCCACTCTCTTTTTGCTCTCAAATGAATTTCAACTCTTTTCTAGTCAAATCTGACGCAAGTCATCAAATTTATGATAAAATAAAGTGTTACAGTAAATAGATTTTGATGAAGGAACACTATGCGAAAAGAGATTGACCCTGAATTATATAATTACAATAAATTTCCTGGACCTGTCTTTCATCAGGTAGGAGACCAAATCCGTTCAGAAAACCTCTCCTTTGAGCTGTTGAAAAAAATGAGAAGGAAGCATTTTGATGCGACTGTTTTTGGTCAGCGATTTTCTGAGATTTTAACCAAGTTTGATTACATTGTTGGTGATTGGAGCAATGAGCAGTTGCGCTTGCGTGGCTTTTATAAGGAAGAGCGCGATGTTGCAACGATGGATAAACTAAGTCGCTTAGACGATTATTTGTTAGAATATTGTAGCTATGGTTGTGCTTATTTTGTCCTTGAAAATAAGGAACCTCATCGTGCTTCCTTTGATAAGAAATCACCGGTCAAAAAAGCTCAATCAGAAGAAAGAGAGCCTAAGAAGCGTTCGCGCAATCGCAAACAAAAAGATCGTTTCCAAAAACGAGAACGCGACAAGGGACAACCAGCCAAAAACTCGAAAAAAACAAGACCGTCTGCTGAGACTAAAAAGACAACGAAGACAGACAACAAACGTCATTTTGTGATTCGACAAAAAGAGGAGTAAGAAAGAATGAAACCATCCATTTATAGTTTAACACGCCAAGATATGATTGATTGGGCGGAAGAAAACGGCGAAAAGAAATTCCGTGCAGCACAAATCTGGGAATGGCTCTATCGCAAACGCGTCCAGTCCTTCGAAGAAATGACCAACCTTTCTAAGGACTTGATTGCAAAGTTAAATGATCAGTTTGTCGTCAACCCACTCAAGCAACGGATCGTGCAAGAGTCAGCAGACGGGAACGGTCAAGTACCTCTTTTGAATTGCCAGACGGCATGTTGATTGAAACCGTCTTGATGCGTCAGCACTATGGATTTATCTGTCTGTGTAACGACTCAGGTAGGATGCAATATCGGTTGTACCTTCTGTGCTTCTGGTTTGATCAAAAAACAACGCGATTTGAACAATGGTGAAATCGTGTCTCAAATCATGTTGGTCCAAAAATACTTTGACGAACGTGGCCAAGATGAACGGGTCAGCCATATCGTTGTCATGGGGATCGGAGAACCATTTGACAACTATAACAATGTCTTGAAATTTATCCGGACGGTCAACGATGACAAGGGATTAGCGATTGGTGCTCGCCATATTACAGTGTCAACTTCTGGTTTGGCTCATAAAATTCGTGACTTTGCAAATGAAGGTGTGCAGGTCAATTTGGCAGTGTCCCTTCATGCTCCAAACAATGACTTGCGCTCTAGCATCATGAAGATCAACCGGGCCTTTCCAATTGAAAAATTGTTTGCGGCGATTGAATACTATATTGAGACTACGAACCGTCGGGTGACCTTTGAGTACATCATGCTCAATGAAGTCAATGATGGAGTCGAGCAAGCCTTAGAGTTGGCAGAATTGCTCAAGAATATCAAGAAATTGTCTTATGTCAACTTGATTCCTTATAATCCTGTCAGTGAGCATGACCAATATAGCCGGAGTCCAAAAGAACGGGTCATGGCCTTCTATGATACCTTGAAAAAACAAGGTGTTAACTGTGTAGTGCGTCAAGAGCACGGTACAGATATTGATGCTGCCTGTGGCCAATTGCGTTCAAATACCATGAAACGGGATCGGGAGAAAGCGATTGTTGAACATGCGCAACCTTAAACAAGGGCTGATCGATCATACAGAACTAACAAAAAGAGGAAGAAGGCTGTTACGGAGTGGCAGCTTCTTCTATTTTATCCTCTTGTGTCTGATGTGTTTTTTGCCCCAACAGCCAGAGCCAGGTATGGAAACACCGGGTATTCAACATTTCGGTCGCATCGTCGTCCTGCTGGTTCCTCTTAATTCGGTGATGAATCTTGGCCAGATCACCAGTGTCCTCCAACTCATTAAGGTCATTCTCCAAAACATAGCCAATATCTTTTTGTTAAGCCCGCTGGTCTTTCAACTTCTCTGGCTATGGCCCTGGTTGAGGAGTCGCAAACGGGTCTTGTGCTTCGGCTTTGCGATGAGCTTGTGGATTGAATGCAGCCAAGTTCTGTTAGATCTCTTGTTTGATGCCAATCGTGTCTTTGAGCTAGATGATTTGTGGACCAATACCTTAGGGGCTTATCTAGCTTATTTAGGCTTTCAGTATTTCAGAGCACGATTGCTAGCAAAAAAATGGGGAAAATGTAAAATCCGAACATTTTAACCACTTTTTTAAAAATTTTTTTGTTGACAAAAGTCAGAAGCAGGGAGCTATAATAGCTTCAAGACATCAGAAAAGTAGAGATTTTTTTCTCACTTCCAGGGAGCTTGTGGTGATTGCGAACAAGCAGTGGTGAATCTTGAAATGGGCTGATGCGTTTATGATAATGAATTTGAAACAATAAAAATTCGGTGAGCACACCTTATCGTGCACCCTGTTGTTAGACAGGTCAGAGATGTAGGAGAAAGAATAGCTTCCTACAATTGAGGTGGCACCGCGGTATCGAATCGTCCTCACACAGATTTTTTTCTGTGTGAGGTTTTTATATCTCAAAGGAACCCAGTGAGACTGCAGCTCAAAGGGCCCGAGAGAAAAAAAGATCATAAACAGGATTGAAGATATAGAAAAGAGGACACAATCATGACAGAAACAAAAAGGCTATTTTCGGACAATTTGGTGGATCTTTCGTACCAGAACCCATTCAAAACTTGCTCAATCAATTAGAGGAAACCTTTTGAACAGTATAAAAATGATCCCAGAATTTATCGCAGAATACAAACATTATTTGAAAGATTATTCTGGACGCGAAACACCGCTCTACTTTGCGGAAAGTTTAACAGAGCATTTAGGTGGGAGCAAAAATTTATTTGAAGCGCGAAGACTTGAATCACCTAGGTTCGCATAAATTGAATAACGTCTTGGGGCAAATCCTCTTGGCTAAACGCATGGGCAAAACGCGCGTGATTGCTGAAACAGGAGCCGGTCAACACGGTGTAGCTACAGCAGCTGCGGCAGCTAAGTTTGGCATGGCCTGTGATGTCTACATGGGGGCAGAAGACGTGGAACGCCAACGCTTGAATGTCTTCCGCATGGAAATGATGGGGGCAACCGTCCATGCGGTTGAAACCGGGACTAAGACCTTGAAAGATGCCGTTGATGCTGCGTTTGGAGCATGGATGGCGGATCTGGATGCCTTTTACGTTTTGGGTTCTGCTGTTGGCCCTCACCCTTACCCAACCATTGTGCATGAATTCCAAAAAGTGATCAGTGAAGAATCTAAACGTCAAATCTTGGAAAAAGAAGGTCGTTTGCCGGATTATGTGATTGCCTGTGTCGGTGGTGGCTCTAATGCCATCGGTGCCTTTTCTGAATATGTCGCAGAAGAGGAAGTCGGCTTGATTGGGGTAGAAGCAGCTGGACATGGCTTGGACACCGATCAACACGCAGCGACCATGACCAAAGGGACTATCGGTGTGGTTGATGGTATGAAGACCTATGCAGTCTTTGGCGAAGATGGAAAAGTAGCGCCAGTGTACTCGATCTCTGCTGGTTTGGACTACCCAGGGGTTGGTCCAGAGCATGCTTTCTTTAAAGATTCTGGTCGTGTCGAATATGTAGCAGCGACAGATGATGAAGCAGTAGAAGCTCTTCTTCTTCTCAGTAAGACAGAAGGGATCCTCCCAGCCATTGAAAGCTCACACGCGATTGCAGAAGCAGTCAAACGTGCTCCACAATTGGATAAAGACAAGATCATCATCATCAATGTTTCCGGACGTGGGGACAAGGACGTAGCTGCCATCGCTGATTATCTAGAAGCGAAGGCTGCAAAATAAGAAGAACTTATCTGCAAAACATCGTATAAAGCAGTAAAGCGTGATAACTGAGAAAGAGACAGGGAACAAAGGGAATCCGGTCTCTTTCTTTTTTGAGAGCAAAGACGAGAATGCCTAAGATGGATGCGATCTGAATGAGAATGAGGATCTGGGTAGAAGAAAAGCTTAGCGAAAAGGTAGCTAGTAAGAGAAAATCTCCTGCTCCCATTCCGATAAAGAAAAAGTGAGCTCCGATCGCAAGGAGTAAAAAGACCAGCATGAGGAGATTACTACCGGATAAAAAGAGGACCAGGGCATGGAGACAGCACCAGATGACCAAGGGGTATTCCATAAAGCGAAGGTCATAGATGGCTAAAACGGCAGCTCCCAGTAGTGTTAGAAGGTGAGGCAGAGAAAGAAAACCATTGGCACAGGCTAAAAAAGAGCAGGCCACTCCAGACCTCAAAAAAAGGCAGTACCAAAATGGGTAGGGTCTGATGACAATAGTGGCAGCGAAAAACGATGGAGTAGTTGCGAGATAATGGGGATGAGATCCCAAACGCCAAGGACGTGCTGGCAGTGATCACAATGACTGCGAGGAGCGAGAATAGATTGGTTTGGGAAACGGTCGACAACTAGTCCCAAAAAAGAGGCGATACAAGTACCGATGGTAAAAAAATAAAAGTTGATCATACTTATTTATTCGTAAAGCAATCGGAAAATTTCATCATTTGCTTGAAAATCTTGTAAAAGCCTTTCTAAATTTGATACAATAATGAACATGAAAAACCTGTATGATGTTCAACAATTTTTTTAAAACGTTTTGGAATCATCATTTACGTAGGGAAGCGCCTCTATGACATCGAATTGATGAAAAATTGAGCTTCAACGTCTTTATGATGCAGGCCTGATGGAGCGGCTCGATTATTTAGAAGCCGATACCGTTTTAAGAAGAGAACACAAGCAAGAATTAGAATTTTGAAAAAGAGTGAGGTAGAGTGATGGGAAATATCATTGTTTGGTTGGCTATTTTAGGAGCATTTGGATGGATGGCGTTTAATTATTTCCGCATCCGTAAAGCTGCTAAATTTGTGGATAATGCTACTTTTGAAGAGCTGATTCGTCAAGGGCAGTTGATTGACTTGCGAGAGCCAGCTGAGTTTCATGCCAAGCATATTTTAGGAGCACGCAACATTCCTTCTACTCAGTTGAAGTTGAGTCTTGCAGCCTTGCGCAAAGACAAACCAATTTTGCTCTATGAAAATAGCCGTAGTTCGCGTGTAACCAATGCGGCTCTCTATCTTAAGAAAAAAGGTTATACAGACATTTATGTCTTGTCTTATGGTCTTGATTCTTGGAATGGGAAAGTGAAAAAAGACGCTTAATAAAAAGAGCTCTAACTGCACAAAGTGTGTGGTTAGAGCTTTTTTATCTCGTTTTTTCAAGGTAGTCTTTGACCCGTGTGAGCTCCACCTCATTCAAAGGTCGGCTTTCTCCAGGGGCTAACTGAGGATCCAAGGTGAAGGGACCAAAAGACAAGCGTTTTAAGGTCATTACTTTGACTCCAATGGCCAAAAACATCTTTTTCACTTGGTGGTATTTTCCTTCTGAGATTCGGACCTGGGCCTTGCTGTAGCTGGGGTGGCTTTCTAGAATGGTCAAGGAGGCAGGCTTGCAGATAGGGCCGTCTGTGAATGGAATCCCATTCTGAAATTGCTCGATGTGGGCTGCATAGAGCGGACCATTGACTTCTACCTCATAGACCTTCTCCACATGGTATTGAGGATGGAGCAGTTGAAAGCCTAAGGGACCATTATCTGTGAGGAGGAGCAGACCACTGGTATCGCGATCGAGGCGACCAAGAGGATAGAGGTCTGGGTACTCTTGCTGAGGGTCCACTAGATCGATCACCGTTGGATGGTGGGCGTCTCTTTTGGCGGTCACGGCCCCGATTGGTTTATGGAGCATGTAGTAGTGGTGACGCGGTTCTTGAATGATTCGTTCCCCTGATTTGAATCTGTTGGAGTCCAGGGTCGATGTTTTGGGATAGCTTTTGAGCTGGTAGGTGATCGACCAAGATTTGCCTTCGGGCTAGAAGTTGTTTGATGTCTTTGCGAGCGTACTGATGGTCTGCCATCAATTGATCTAATCTCATGGGAGCCTCTTTTTCTGAAATTCTTATCATCAGTGTATCATGAAAAGAAAAAGGAAATCGAGTCGGAGAAAAGAAATGAAGATGAAAACATTTACAACTAGCTGAACTGTGTTTTTTAGATAGGACTGTGGTATAATTGTTCAGTTAGAAATATTATTTAAAATTTTATAGAGGAAATCATGACAAAATTAAGAGAAGATATTCGTAACGTTGCGATCATTGCCCACGTTGACCATGGTAAACAACCTTGGTAGACGAATTGTTGAAACAATCGCACACCTTGGATGAACGTAAAGAATTGCAAGAACGTGCAATGGACTCAAACGATCTTGAAAAAGAACGTGGGATCACGATCCTTGCTAAAAATACAGCCGTTGCTTATAACGGAACTCGAATCAATATCATGGACACACCAGGACACGCGGACTTCGGTGGAGAAGTGGAACGGATCATGAAAATGGTTGACGGGGTTGTATTGGTCGTTGATGCCTACGAAGGAACCATGCCTCAGACGCGTTTTGTATTGAAAAAAGCCTTGGAACAAGATCTTGTTCCAATCGTTGTAGTCAACAAAATCGATAAACCATCTGCTCGTCCAGAAGAAGTTGTAGATGAAGTTCTTGAACTGTTCATCGAATTAGGTGCGGATGATGACCAATTGGAATTCCCAGTTGTTTATGCATCTGCGATCAACGGAACCTCTTCACTTTCAGATGATCCAGCTGATCAAGAGCACACAATGGCACCGATCTTTGATACCATCATTGATCACATCCCAGCTCCAGTTGATAACTCAGATGAGCCTCTTCAATTCCAAGTATCCCTGCTTGATTACAACGACTTCGTTGGACGTATCGGTATCGGACGTGTCTTCCGTGGTACTGTAAAAGTTGGGGACCAAGTAACCCTTTCTAAATTGGATGGAACGACTAAGAACTTCCGTGTTACCAAACTCTTTGGTTTCTTTGGTTTGGAACGTCGTGAAATTCAAGAAGCTAAAGCGGGTGACTTGATCGCTATCTCTGGTATGGAAGATATCTTCGTTGGAGAAACGATCACACCGACAGACGCAGTTGAAGCTCTTCCAATCCTTCACATCGATGAACCAACGCTTCAAATGACCTTCTTGGTCAACAACTCACCATTTGCTGGTCGCGAAGGAAAATGGGTAACCTCACGTAAAGTCGAAGAACGCTTGCAAGCGGAATTGCAAACAGACGTCTCTCTTCGTGTTGACCCAACTGATTCACCTGATAAATGGACAGTTTCAGGACGTGGGGAATTGCACTTGTCTATCTTGATCGAAACCATGCGTCGTGAAGGATACGAATTGCAAGTATCTCGTCCAGAAGTTATCATCAAGGAAATTGATGGTGTCAAATGTGAACCATTTGAGCGCGTGCAAATCGACACACCAGAAGAATACCAAGGATCTGTTATCCAAAGCCTTTCTGAACGTAAAGGTGAAATGTTGGATATGATCTCAACTGGTAACGGTCAAACTCGTTTGGTCTTCCTTGTTCCAGCGCGTGGTTTGATTGGATACTCAACAGAGTTCTTGTCAATGACACGTGGTTACGGAATCATGAACCACACCTTTGACCAATACTTGCCAGTGATTCCAGGAGAAATCGGTGGACGTCACCGTGGTGCTCTTGTTTCAATCGATAACGGAAAAGCAACCACTTACTCTATCATGTCTATCGAAGAACGTGGTACGATCTTTGTCAATCCAGGTACAGAAGTTTACGAAGGAATGATCATCGGGGAAAACTCTCGTGAGAACGACTTGACCGTAAACATTACGAAAGCAAAACAAATGACCAACGTTCGTTCAGCTACTAAGGACCAAACAGCGGTTATCAAGACTCCTCGTATCTTGACCTTGGAAGAATCTCTTGAGTTCTTGAACGACGATGAGTACATGGAAGTAACACCTGAATCTATCCGTTTGCGGAAACAAATCTTGAACAAAGCAGAACGCGAAAAAGCAAATAAAAAGAAAAAATCAGCAGCTGCTGAATAATACGGAAAGAAAGGAGAAACAAAATGGTCTATTTTTATCTTAGGGATTTTTGATTCTCCTTTTTACCTTTTTATGACCCCCAAAAAGTATTCGTGGTACCTTAAACAGTGTCACAATGGTGGTCTTGATCGTCTCCATTATCGTACTGACTTGTCTCGCCATTTTTCAGATATTCCAACTACCGTCTGAGTTTTTTGTCGGTGCCTTTCTCGCCTTTGTTGGCTACCTGGCTTTTGGTAGATATTTCCAAAATGACGACCAAACAGAAAAAAATAAACGCTGACGTGATTTTTTTAAAGCCCTTTGGGCTTTTTAATTTTTGCTAAAAAAAGGTAAAATAGAGAGTGATAAAAAAATGGAGCGAAGAAATCATGAAATTTGTGAAACAATTTGAAAAATAAAAAGGTTCTTGTATTAGGTTTGGCTAAGTCAGGCGAGTCAGCTGCTCGTTTGTTGGATCGCTTAGGAGCGATTGTGACCGTCAATGATGGCAAACCTTTTTGAAGAAAAATCCAGCAGCACAAAGTTTACTGGAAGAAGGGATTAAAGTTGTGACAGGAGGTCACCCTCTGGAATTGTTGGATGAAGACTTTGCAGTCATGGTCAAAAATCCAGGAATCCCTTATTCCAATCCAATGGTTGAAAAAGCGCTTGAAAAAGGCATTCCCGTCCTCACTGAAGTGGAATTGGCCTATCTGATTTCGGATGCGCCAATTATTGGGATTACAGGATCAAACGGAAAAACGACGACGACAACCATGATCGGGGAAGTCTTGACGGCTGCCGGTCAAGGTGGTCTATTGTCTGGAAATATCGGTTTTCCAGCTAGTCAAGTTGCACAAACAGCAACAGAAAAGGATGTTCTGGTCATGGAATTGTCTTCTTTCCAATTGATGGGAATTGAAGCCTTCCATCCAGAGATTGCAGTGATTACCAACCTCATGCCAACTCATATCGACTATCATGGTTCTTTTGAAAATTATGTAGCTGCCAAATGGAATCTTCAAAAGAATATGACAGAAAAAGATGTCATTGTCTTGAACTTCAACCAAGACCTGGCCAAGGAACTCGCTACAAAAACCAAGGTAAGGGTCCTTCCATTTTCAACGGTTGAAAAAGTGGATGGGGCTTATTTGGAAGATGGACTTCTCAAGTTTAAGGGAGAAGCTGTCATGCGTGCAGATGAACTGGGCGTTCCAGGTAGTCACAATGTAGAGAATGCCTTGGCAACGATTGCTGTTGCAAAAGTCCGAGGTGTGGAGAATGAGGTCATTAAAGAAACCTTGTCGGCCTTTGGAGGAGTGAAACACCGTCTTCAATATGTGGATGAAATTCAAGGTGTCAAATTCTACAATGATAGCAAATCGACTAATATTCTAGCAACACAAAAAGCTCTTTCTGGTTTTGATAACAGCAAGGTGATCTTGATTGCAGGGGGGCTCGATCGTGGCAATGAATTTGATGAATTGGTACCCCACATTGCTGGTCTAAAGGAAATGGTGATTCTAGGGGAATCAGCTCCTCGAGTGAAACGCGCAGCCGATAAAGCAGGCGTCCCTTATGTCGATGCGGCAGATGTAGCGGATGCTACAAAGAAAGCCTTCGACTTGGCTAGAGCTGGAGATGTTGTACTACTAAGTCCTGCTAATGCCAGCTGGGATATGTATCCGAATTTTGAAGTGCGTGGGGATGAATTCCTTGCTACAGTAAAAGGGTTGAAATAAGATGAAAAAAATAATGTTTACTGGTGGGGGAACCGTGGGACATGTGACCCTTAATCTCCTCTTGATTCCAAAATTTATCGAAGATGGATGGGAAGTTCATTATATTGGGGACAAAAAAGGAATCGAATACCAAGAGATCAAAAAGTCTGGCTTAGACGTACGCTTCCATTCAATTGCAACAGGGAAATTGCGTCGTTATTTCTCTTTCCAAAATATGATGGATGTGTTCAAGGTGGCTTGGGGAACGCTCCAGTCCATTGCAATCCTGCTTCGTGTGCGTCCACAAGTTCTCTTCTCAAAAGGGGGATTTGTCTCTGTGCCACCAGTGATCGCAGCTAGATTCACGCGTGTCCCTGTCTATATCCATGAGTCCGATCTCTCGATGGGATTGGCCAATAAAATTTCTTATAAATTCGCTACCAAGATGTACACGACTTTTGAGCAAGCTCATGGTTTAACAAAAGAGTGCGCATATCGGTGCGGTAACCAAGGTCACAGATCATATTCCGACAACTTCGAAGTATTTAGAAGAAAAAAACACAAGGATTTCGAAAAAGACTTGCCGACCCTTCTCTTTGTCGGAGGATCAGCCGGTGCGCGTGTCTTTAATGAATTTGTGACAGAGCACAAAGCAGAGCTCTTGCAGCACTACAATATCATCAATTTGACGGGCGATTTAACATTGAATCAGGCTGAGGGTGGCTTGTATCGAGTGGATTATGTAACCGATCAGTATTTGCCCATGCTCCAGAAGGCTGATTTAGTGGTGACTAGAGGTGGAGCCAATACCTTATTTGAACTCTTAGCCATGAACAAACTCCACCTGATCGTACCGCTAGGAAAAAGAAGCCAGCCGTGGCGATCAGATTGAAAAATGCCCAATATTTTTGTGGATAAAGGTTATGCAGAGCAATTGCAGGAAGATCAATTGACGCTCGAAACCTTTAATGAAACCATTCAAGAAATGTTGAAGCAAAGCCAAGTCTACCACCAAGCAATGGAAAAAAATCGACAGAACTCCTTTCACTAGACGATTTTTATGGCCTGCTTCAAAAAGATATCAGTAAGGGAAAAAGATGACGGACGACAATAAAAACGCCAACGGATGACAAAATTACAGAATTGTCAGCCTGGCAAAAAAAGAAACAAAGAATATTTAGAAAAAAAAGCGCTTGAAAAAAAGCGGAAGAAGCTGAAACAGAGGAAACTGAAAGCGAAGAAGCAAAAGAAGACGAAGACCTTTTCAGAAAAAAAGAAACAGCTTCTGTCTCAGAGGAAGAATCTGACGAAATAGAAAAGAGTCTGAAGAGGAAGATGAATCTGAGTCCGAAGAGGATCCAGAAGCAGATGGAGAAAGTTCAGAAGGAGAAGAGGATGATCCGTCTATAGAGGAGCTAGATCCTTCAGAGAAGCAAGAGAAAAAGCCTTCATTCTTTTAAAAGGCTTAAAGACGAAAAAAAGCCAAAGAAGGAACCGACGGTGGCAAAACGCCATATCTATCGTGCCCTTCCGGTTATCGGAATCAGCTCGATTGTCGCCCTTCTCTCCATCTACTTTTTAAGTCCCCTTGTCCACACAGAAAAGTGATTGAATTTTTCAGGGAACAAAGCGGTTGATCAGCAACTCTTGTATGAAAAAAAGTCGCATCAAAGAAGAAGATTATACTCTGACGACCTTTTCCTTCATAAATCGGTCTATGAACAAAATATGAAAACAGCTAGTCCATGGATCAAAAGAGGTTCACATGCATTATCAATTTCCCAGTGACCTTTAAAGTCAATGTCGTGGAACACAAAGTGGTTGCTTATTATGTGACCGGGAGAAGACCACTATCCAGTATTGGAAAATGGAGAAGTCGTGGAGACAGTAACTCCAGCTTCGGAATTGCCGTCCTCCTATATTAGCTTTAAAATTCTCAGATCGAGAATTGGTTAGACAATTTGTCCAAGAAATGAAGTCTATTTCTTCTTCCATTACGGATAAAATTGTTTCGGTTGATCTGACACCGAGCAAGGTCACCAAGGATCTGGTGACCATCACCATGAAAAAAACGATAATAAAATCTTGGTGCCTGTTTCCCCAAATTACCCGCAAACTTCCTTATTATAAAGGCGATCAGTAAGCAATTAGACGATGATTCCACTATTGATATGGAGGCTGGAGTTTTCAGCTATAGTGAACAATCCATTGCAGATGCCAAAGAGCAAGCTGAAAAAGAAAAGGCTGAAAGTACAGAAAAGCAAGAAGAACATTCTGAGGAAGCAAGCCAAGAACAGAATCAAGAACAGAAACCAGAAGGAAGAATTCTTCTGGGAATGAGTAAAAGCCCATAAATTATCTCAAATAATTGAAGAAAAAAATGTCCATTTTAGGCTTCTTTGTGATATAATGAAGTTTGGATAGTTCCAACTAAAAAGGGCTATAAATAGATGTAAAGTGAAAACAAATAAAGAGAGAGGACTGGTGTAATGGCTAGAGACGGCTTTTTTACAGGTTTAGATATCGGTACTAGTTCAATAAAAGTATTGGTGGCAGAACATGTCAATGGAGAAATGAATGTAATTGGAGTCAGCAATGCAAAAAGTGCTGGCGTCAAAGATGGAATTATAGTAGATATCGAAGCTGCTTCAAATGCAATTAAAAATGCAATCAGCCAAGCTGAAGAAAAAGCAGGGATTTCAATCAATCTAGTCAATGTTGGGTTGCCTGCAAACTTACTACAAATCGAAGCAACTCAAGGAATGATTCCAGTCACAAGTGATTCGAAAGAAATCACAGATGCAGATGTTGAAAATGTTGTCAAATCTGCACTCACAAAAAGTATGACACCGGATCGTGAAGTAATCACCTTCATTCCTGAAGAATTCACAGTAGATGGTTTCCAAGGAATCCGCGATCCACGCGGAATGATGGGGATCCGACTTGAAATGCGTGGCCTTCTTTATACAGGACCTCGTACAATCTTGCACAATTTGCGTAAAACCGTTGAACGTGCAGGCTTACAAGTTGAAAACATCATCATTTCACCGCTTGCGATGATCAAAACAGTCTTGAATGAAGGCGAACGTGAATTCGGAGCAACGGTGATCGATATGGGTGGTGGCCAAACAACGGTGGCATCTGTTCGTAGCCAAGAACTTCAATTTACAAATATCTACCAAGAAGGTGGCGATTATGTTACCAAAGATATTTCTAAAGTATTGAAAACTTCTCAAAAATTGGCAGAAGGCTTGAAGTTCAACTATGGTGAAGCCTATGTGCCATCTGCTGGAAACGAAGTCTTCCATGTGGAAGTCATCGGTGAAGTAGAGCCAGTTGAAGTGACTGAGAAGTACTTAGCTGAAATCATTTCAGCACGTATCAAACACATCTTTGAGCAAATCAAAGCAAGACCTTGAGAGAAGACATTTGTTGGATCTTCCTGGTGGTATTGTGATTATCGGTGGAGGTGCGATCCTTCCTGGTGTTGAAGAATTGGCTCAAGAAGTCTTTGGTGTAAATGTGAAATTGTTTGTTCCAAATCAAATTGGAATTCGCAATCCAGCTTTTGCCCATGTAATTAGCTTGTCTGAATATGCAGGCAATTTGACAGATGTGGATATTATTGCTCAAGCTGCGGTTCATGGAGACGAAGTCTTGCGTCAACAACCGATTCAATTTGATCGTCCAGTGCAACCACAAGTACAACCACAACCTGCTACTCCAGCACAACCGGTAGTACCTGCATACAATGCTGAGAAGATTGAATCTCCAGTGGATGCTCAAGAAATTCCAGCAGCAAGCAATGATAGCAAACAAGAACCAAAAACTACATTCACAGACCGAATGAAAAATTTGATCGGTAATATGTTTGATTAAGGAGTGTAAGTATTTATGACATTTTCATTTGACACAGCAGCGGCACAAGGTGCAGTAATTAAAGTAATCGGTGTCGGTGGCGGTGGCGGTAACGCCATCAATCGTATGATTGACGAAGGCGTTGCCGGTGTAGAATTCATCGCAGCTAATACAGATGTTCAAGCACTTTCAAGTGCAAAAGCTGAAACAGTTATCCAATTGGGTCCAAAATTGACTCGTGGATTGGGTGCTGGAGGTCAACCTGAAGTTGGTCGTAAGGCAGCTGAAGAAAGCGAAGAAGTGTTAACAGAAGCTTTGCAAGGTGCAGACATGGTCTTCATCACTGCAGGGATGGGTGGAGGATCTGGTACAGGTGCTGCACCAGTCATCGCTCGTATTGCCAAAGCTGTAGGTGCTTTGACAGTAGCAGTTGTCACTCGTCCATTCGGGTTTGAAGGTTCAAAACGTGGCAACTTCGCTATTGAAGGGATCAACGAACTTCGCGAACATGTAGATACATTGTTGATTATTTCTAATAACAACTTGCTTGAAATTGTAGACAAGAAGACACCGCTTCTTGAAGCTTTGAGTGAAGCAGATAACGTTCTTCGTCAAGGTGTTCAAGGGATCACTGACTTGATCACAAGTCCTGGATTGATCAACCTTGACTTTGCAGACGTGAAGACTGTTATGGAAAACAAAGGAAATGCCCTCATGGGTATTGGTGTTGGTAGCGGTGAAGAACGCGTTATCGAAGCGGCTCGTAAAGCCATTTACTCTCCACTTCTTGAAACTACAATTGATGGTGCAGAAGACGTGATCGTCAACGTAACAGGTGGTTTGGATATGACATTGATCGAAGCTGAAGAAGCTTCAGAAATTGTGAACCAAGCTGCAGGTCACGGAGTGAACATCTGGTTGGGTACATCTATTGATGAATCTCTTAAAGATGAAATCCGCGTGACGGTTGTTGCAACTGGTGTCCGTCAAGACAAGGTAGAACGCGTTAGCGGAATTGCTTCCTCACAACGTCCTTATAAAACAGGACCACGTGAACAACGTCCCACAAAGCTGCACCATTTGACCGTGAATTTGATTTGAAACAAGATGTTGAATTGCCAACAACTCCAAGTCGTCCAGCGGTAGAACCAAACCGTGGCTCAGCCTTTGGTGATTGGGATATTCGTCGTGAGAATATCGTTCGCCAAACTGAACCAACATCAACACATCAAGTTGATCGTTACGTAGATTCATCTTCAGATGATGATGAATTGGAAACACCACCATTCTTCCGGAATCGTTAATCATGAATCTGGTAGAGAATGCTGATCTTGTTCGGCAACAAGTAGAAACAGCAAGAAACAAAAGCTAACCGTCAAGATCAAGTTAAATGTGATAGCTGTCACCAAGTATGTGGATGTTGCCACAACAGAAGCACTGGTGAAAAACAGGTATCCAACATATCGGTGAAAAATCGTGTCGATAAATTCCTAGAAAAGTATCAAGCTCTAAAAGACTATGACCTCACTTGGCACTTGATTGGGAGCCTCCAACGGCGGAAAGTAAAAGATGTGATCAATCTCGTCGATTACTTTCATGCCTTGGATTCGGTGAAACTGGCTCAAGAAATTCAAAAGCGAGCAGAACACCCGATCAAGTGTTTCCTCCAAGTGAACATTTCTGGTGAAGAAAGTAAGCATGGATTTGCACCCGATGAACTGGATGATGTTTTAGCGGAAATCGCACAGCTGGACAAAATTGAAATTGTTGGTTTAATGACGATGGCTCCTTTTGAGGCTAGTCAAGAAGAGTTGCAGGATATTTTTTCAAAAACTCACCAACTTCAGAAACAACTAGAAAAGAAACAATTAAAAAATATGCCTCTTTTTCAGAACTAAGTATGGGTATGAGTCGTGACTTTGAAGTAGCCATTGCGAACGGAGCGACTTATGTTAGAATTGGGACATCATTTTTTAAATAGGAAAGAACTATGTCATTAAAAGATAAATTTAACAACTTTATTGACTACTTCACAGAAGACGGTGAAGAAGTAGAAGTTCGCGAGGCAAAAGCAGCTGGGGCGGAAACTCAACCAGTTCCACAGCCACAGCCGACTCCTCAAGTGACTTCTCCACGTCCACAGATTAGTCAAAGAGAACCAGTAAAACCAAAACCGACTCCTGTCGCACCTGTTACGACTCCAGTGTCTACAGCGGCAGTGAAGGAACCTGTTTCAACAACGAAAAAAATACATCTGAAAAATATTACTCGCTTGCATGAACGTCAACGTGAATTGGCTGCTAATCGTGCGAATACAGATGAAAAGATTACCATTGATGTACGCTATCCCCGCAAATACGAGGAAGCGACTGAAATTGTTGATCTATTACTATCTAATGAGAGTATCTTGATTGACTTCCAATATATGACAGAAGTACAAGCACGTCGTTGTTTAGATTATTTGGATGGGGCTCGTTATGTTTTAGCAGGAAATCTTCGTCGTGTTGCAAGTACCATGTACTTGTTGACTCCAATTAATGTAGTCGTTAACATTGAAGATATCCGCCTTCCAAATGATGTGGAAGTGACAGAATTTGACTATGATATGAAACGTAATCGTTAAGATGATTATCTTTCAATACTTATCAAATATCATTCAAATCTATTCCATCATTCTTGTCATCTATGCCTTACTATCTTGGTTCCCTGGGGCACCTCAGAGTACTCTTGGACAAATGGTTCACCGCCTAGTTGAACCATTTTTGAGCCTTTTTAGAAAGTTACCATTGCAGTTTGGGGGCTTGGATTTTACAGTTCTAGTAGCACTTTTGGTCTTGAACTTGATGAATCAGTTATTAGCCCGCTTGTTCCTACTTTTGATTGGATAGAATACGATGGGACAGACAGAGATTTACCAACATTTCAATCGCGAAGATCACGAATTCATTGATCGTTGTATTGAATTGTCTGAAAGAGTGGTGGAACGCTATTCTGTTGAGGTGACGGGTTTTTTAAACCCTCATCAGGTCACTATTTTACGAAATGTCGCGGCAAGCTACCAATTACAGGTCTTTGCTTCCAGTGATGAGCAGAAAATGGAGTATGCTAAGGTTATTGTTGCTCCGGATTATTACCAATTGGATCCAAGTGACTTTGATCTGGCCTTATTGGAAATGGTCTATGCTTCAAAAATTTCATCACTTGACCCCATTCCCAGGTACTGGGGACCATTGTTCACCAATTAGGGTGTGGAGCGCAAGTCCTTTGGAGATATTCTGACGAGTGATGGAAAGATCCAAGTATTTGTTGAACAGCGTTTTTGTTCACTATTTCATGGATCACATCCAGAAAATTTCTCAGGTACCTGTTAAGCTGAGGGAAGTTCCTCTATCTGAACAAATGATCGTAGAGGAAGAAAGCCAGCAGCGAGATATTCTCGTGTCGAGTTATCGGTTAGATAAGGTGATTGCTGGGACCTTCAAGCTTTCGCGCTCACAAGCTAGTCAGTTGATTAGTTCTGGTCTAGTGAAAGTTAACTATGCGACTACTTCCAATGTTAGCTATGCTGTAGGTCTGAATGATTTAGTCAGTGTCCGACGCTTTGGGCGTCTTAAAATTGTTTCTGAAAAATGGTATTTCAAAGAGTGGAAAATATAAAAGTAACTGTTGAAGTACTCTTAAGTAAAAAATGAGGAGGAGTTATGGCTCTTACTGCTTTAGAAATTAAAGATAAAACTTTTGGCGTTAAATTTAGAGGGTATGATGCGAACGAAGTAGAAGAATTTCTAGATATCGTTGTTCGCGATTATGAAGATCTTGTTCGTTTAAATCATGATCAAGAAGCAAAAAAATTCAAGCTCTTGAAGAACGCTTAAACTATTTTGATGAAATGAAAGATTCATTGAGTCAATCTGTTTTGATTGCACAAGATACTGCTGAACGTGTCAAACAAGCTGCTAACGAACGTTCTGAAAATATTGTTCGTCAAGCTGAACAAGATGCACAACACTTAGTAGATGAAGCAAAACAAAAAGCAAATGAAATCCTTCGTCATGCAACGGATAATGCCAAGAAGGTTGCCGTTGAAACAGAGGAATTGAAGAACAAGACACGCGTCTTCCATCAACGTTTGAAATCAACAATCGAAAGCCAATTGAGCATTATCGATACACCTGAATGGGATGAAATTCTTCGTCCAACAGCTATGTACATTCAAACAAGTGATGAAGCTTTCCGTGAAATTGTGGAGAAAGCTTTGGGTGAATCAGTTCACCATCATCATGCAGAAGATGATAACATTGATTTGACTCGTCAATTCTCTCCAGCTGAAATCGAAGAATTGCAAAAACGCATCGAAGCTGCTAATTTAGAATTGGGTGCAACACAAGCGTTTGAAGGTTTGAATGAAAAAGTTCAATCCGCTTTAGAAGAAGCAGAGCACGCTCGTCATGAAAATGAGGAAGTCGTTTGAGGTTGAAGAAACTGTTCAACCAGAAGATGATGCAAATCGTGAATCTGTCAATATTTTATAATTTTGTAAAAACAGGTCCATTAATGATAGGTCTAGCGAGCAGATGATGGTGGAAGATCTGCACTCCCTCTTAATGGATGATCCTTTTACAGTATTCGTTCTGAACCCTTGAGTAAGAACGGACGTTTCCCTCGTTACGGGATGAGAGGAGAAGGTCGCTTGCGACTTCTCGAACAAAGGTGGTACCACGAGCAATCGTCCTTTTTAGGATGCTCGTGTTTTTTTTATAGCTTTTAAATCAATAAGGAGACACAATGAAACTCAAAGAAACATTGAATCTTGGGAAAACAGCTTTTCCAATGCGGGCTGGGCTTCCAACGAAAGAACCAGTTTGGCAAAAAGAATGGGAAGATGCAAAATTGTATCAACGCCGTCAAGAGTTGAATGAAGGGAAACCGCATTTTACACTTCATGATGGCCCTCCCTATGCCAACGGAAATATTCACGTAGGGCATGCCATGAACAAGATCTCAAAAGATATCATTGTTCGTTCTAAGTCTATGTCAGGTTTTTATGCACCGTACATCCCAGGTTGGGATACCCATGGTTTGCCAATTGAGCAAGTCTTGGCTAAACAAGGTGTGAAACGTAAAGAAATGGACTTGGTTGAGTATCTGAAACTCTGCCGTGAATACGCTCTTTCTCAAGTAGATAAACAACGCGAAGACTTTAAACGCTTGGGTGTTTCAGGTGATTGGGATCATCCCTTATGTAACCTTGACGCCTGACTATGAAGCAGCGCAAATCCGCGTCTTTGGTGAAATGGCCAATAAAGGCTATATCTACCGTGGGGCTAAGCCAGTTTACTGGTCTTGGTCTTCTGAATCAGCCCTTGCTGAAGCAGAGATTGAATACCATGATTTGGTATCAACGTCTCTTTACTATGCGAACAAGGTTAAAGATGGTAAGGGTGTCCTAGATACAGATACCTACATCGTTGTTTGGACAACAACTCCATTTACGGTTACAGCTTCTCGTGGATTGACGGTGGGTGCAGAGTTTGATTATGTCGTAGTGAAACCTGCTGGATCTGACCGCAAGTATGTCGTAGCATCTGAGCTCTTGCCAAGCCTTTTCTGAAAAAAATTCGGTTGGGAAAATGCTGAAGTCCTTGCGACTTACCAAGGGAAAGAATTGAACCATATTGTTACAGAACACCCATGGGATCCTGAAGTGGATGAATTGGTGATCCTTGGTGAGCATGTAACCCTTGATTCAGGTACTGGTATCGTCCATACTGCTCCTGGTTTTTGGTGAGGATGACTACAATGTAGGGATTGCCAATGGCCTCGAAGTTGCTGTTACGGTTAACGAACGCGGAATCATGATGGAGAATGCTGGTCCTGATTTTGCAGGTCAGTTCTACGACAAGGTTGTACCAACTGTTATCGAGAAACTTGGTGATTTGCTCCTTGCTCAAGAAGAAATCTCTCACTCCTACCCATTTGACTGGCGGACGAAAAAACCAATCATCTGGCGTGCAGTTCCACAGTGGTTTGCTTCTGTATCAAAATTCCGTCAAGATATCTTGGACGAAATTGAAAAAGTGAAATTCCACTCAGAATGGGGGAAAGTGCGTCTTTACAACATGATTCGTGACCGTGGTGACTGGGTCATCTCTCGTCAACGTGCCTGGGGTGTGCCTCTTCCAATCTTCTATGCAGAAGACGGAACACCAATCATGACAGCTGAAACCATCGAACATGTAGCTCAACTCTTTGAAGAGCATGGTTCGATCATCTGGTGGCAGCGTGAAGCGAAAGACCTCTTGCCAGAAGGATTTACGCATCCAGGTTCACCGAATGGCGAATTTACAAAAGAAACAGATATCATGGACGTCTGGTTTGACTCAGGTTCATCATGGAATGGGGTTGTGGTTAATCGTCCAGAACTCAAATACCCAGCTGATCTTTACCTTGAAGGTTCAGACCAATACCGTGGTTGGTTCAACTCATCTCTTATCACATCTGTGGCGAACCATGGTGTTGCACCATACAAACAAATCTTATCTCAAGGTTTCGCTTTGGATGGTAAAGGTGAGAAGATGTCTAAATCTCTTGGAAATACCATTGCTCCAAGTGATGTTGAAAAGCAATTTGGTGCTGAAATCTTGCGTCTCTGGGTAACCAGTGTAGACTCAAGCAATGACGTGCGTATCTCAATGGATATCTTGAGCCAAGTGTCTGAGACTTACCGTAAGATCCGGAATACTCTTCGTTTCTTGATTGCCAACACTTCTGACTTTAACCCTGCTGAGGATACAGTTGCTTACGACGAGCTTCGTTCAGTGGACAAGTACATGACCATTCGCTTTAACCAGCTTGTCAAGACCATTCGTGATGCTTATGAAAACTTTGAGTTCTTGACGATCTACAAGGCGCTTGTTAACTTTATCAACGTTGACTTGTCAGCCTTCTACCTGGATTTTGCCAAGGATGTTGTTTACATCGAAGGAGCTAAATCCCTCGAACGCCGTCAAATGCAAACAGTCTTCTATGATATCCTTGTGAAAATCACGAAACTCTTGACGCCAATTCTTCCTCACACTGCTGAAGAAATCTGGTCCTATCTTGAGTTTGAAGCAGAAGACTTCGTTCAATTGTCAGAATTGCCAGAAGCAGAAACGTTTGCCAACCAAGAAGAAATCTTGGATACTTGGTCAGCCTTCATGGACTTCCGTGGTCAAGCTCAAAAAGCCTTGGAAGAAGCGCGGAATGAAAAAGTGATCGGTAAATCACTCGAAGCTCATTTGACAGTTTATCCAAATGAAGTTGTGAAAACACTTCTTGGAGCTGTTGATAGCAATGTTGCTCAACTCTTGATTGTTTCTGAGTTGACCATCGCAGAAGGCCTAGCTCCAGAAGGTGCAGTTACCTTTGAAGATGTAGCCTTCACGGTTGAACGTGCAGCTGGTGAAGTTTGTGACCGTTGCCGTCGCATCGATCCAACAACGGCTGAACGTCACTACCACGCAACCATCTGTGATCACTGTGCACGCATCGTCGAAGAGAACTTTGCGGACGCAGTCGCAGAAGGATTTGAAGCTAAATAAAAGCCATTAAAAGAAGTTCCATAAAGGAACTTCTTTTTTAATGGCTAGAATGGTGTATAGGTTCATCCATTAAGGAAATAAAAAAAGTAAGGCAAATTGGCCTTACTTTGTAATTGGAAAGGAAATTTCAATTAGTTTATCGGAGTAGAGGGTTTTAATAGCGGATTGGTCAATGATTTGAAGATCAATCTTACGTTTTAAAAAGAACTCACGAATTTTTTCTACTTCAGTTTCACGAATAGCTCGGTGTTTGTTACTGATCAATAATTCATAGTGTGTTGGGGCCTGTGTAAAAACGACATCGGTATTGCCCGCGGAATAAACCTCGACAAGCAAGGCGTCAGTGCTGGCAAGTTGGCTTTTGACCAGTGCAGCATGACTATTTGTGGTATTAATGAGCTTCATATGAGTTCCTCCTAACCTCTATCTTCATTTATTATAGCACTTTTTTATTTTTTGTGAAAGAATTCCTTTATTTTTTGTGGGTATTTTTCCACTGTTCAATGCCCCATTTGTGACTGCCACGTTTGAGTTTTTCAATAGCTTCATCTACAGGAAACCAAGCAAGATTGTTAAAATCTTCCAGTGGTTTTTGAGCCTCTGTATAGTCTACCACTTCATAAATATAGGCAGGATTGTAGTAGTAGGTGTCGCGATGACTGGAATAGAAATACTCATCTGCTTGGCCATAGTATTGCCCTAAAACAGCGGTAAAAGCCTAATTCTTCGATCAGTTCCCGTTTCAGAGCTTGCAAGTGATCTTCACCTGCCTCGATTTCCCCACCAGGCAAGAACCAAGCCCCATTTGGAGCTTGAACGAGGATGATCTGATCCTTGTCCTTATTGGGAATAACAGCGTAGACACCATAGCGATTGACGTAGGTCACATCTTGTTTCTTTTTCACCAAAACTTGGAATGGTCATGGTTTTCTCTTTTCTTATTTTTTCATCATTATATCATATTTTTTAGCAAAAATCTGGAGGGAAAAAAGAAAGAGACTGGGACAAAAGTCCTAGCCTCTCAATTGTTTTTGGATTGTCGAGCAAGACGCAGTGGTTGAGTGGGCTCTACTACGCTGATTTCATCATCTTTTACAGCCCTACTCAACTGTGCGGAGGTGGGACGACGAAATCGAATTCTAACGAATTACCGATTTCTGTCCCACTCTCTGAATGTACATTTACTGATTATGATTCTGACTTCTTTTCAGCCGTCTTGTGAACAGCTTTGATACTAATATTCCCATTGCTGGTCATGACGGCTTTGAGTTGTTTCTCACTTGGATGTTCCAGGTAATAATCGGTAATGGCATCTTCGATATGGTCTTGGATGGTACGACGGAGTGGGCGGGCCCCCATTTTTGGATCGTATCCCAGATCGACCAATTTTTCTTTGACCTTCTCTGTCACATCCAGATGAATCTCATTTTGTGCGAGACGTTGATTGACTTCATCCAGCATGAGGGTAACGATTTGGAGAAGGTTTTCTTTTGATAGAGGTTGGAATTCAATGATGCCATCAAAACGGTTCATGAATTCAGGGCTAAAGAAGTTACCGAGTTCTCCAAGTACAGAGTTGGTTCGACCTTCGCGAGCAGCTCCAAAACCAACATTGGCCTCAGCTTTGCCGGTTCCAGCGTTAGAGGTCATGATGATAATGGTATCTTTAAAGCTGACGGTACGGCCTTGACCATCTGTCAAACGGCCATCATCCAAGACTTGCAAGAACATGTGCATGACATCTGGATGGGCTTTTTCCACTTCATCCAACAACACGAGGGAGTAAGGATTGCGACGAACCTTTTCCGTTAGTTGTCCAGCTTCATCGTAGCCAACATAGCCCGGAGGAGCTCCGACTAGTTTCGCTACGCTATGTTTTTTTCCATGTATTCGCTCATGTCAAAGCGGATCATATTGTCTGCAGAGCCAAAGAGCTCGATCGCCAATTGTTTAGACAGTTCGGTCTTTCCGACACCAGTTGGTCCGACAAAGAGGAAGCTTCCGATTGGACGGTTAGGCGATCCTAAGCCGACACGATTGCGTCGAATGGCTTTTCGCGATTTTATCTACTGCATCATCTTGACCGATCACATGAGCTTTCAAATCGAAGCCAGATTGATCAATTGAGACTGTTCTTTTTCTTTCAAATCACCAACAGGAATATTGGTCTTTTGTTCAACGATGTGTTCAATCGTTTTTTCACTGATGACAGGGGTTTCCTGATCGGTGACATGTTGACCTTGCATTTCCTTGTATTTCGCGATTTGGTCGCGGAAGTAGGCTGCTTTTTCAAAGTCTTCTTCTCGCGTCGCTTGAGCTTTGAGGTTTTCCGCTTCAATCAAGCGCTGATCGATCACTTTTGGATCCACAAAGTTTAGGGTCAGGTTCATCTTAGACCCCGCTTCATCCAACAAATCAATGGCCTTGTCTGGCAGGAAGCGATCTTGGATGTAGCGGTTTGAAAGAATAGCTGCCGCTTCGATGGCCCCGTCTGTATAGTGGACGTGGTGGTAGTCTTCGTATTTTTTCTGGATGCCCTTGAGGATGGTGATGGTTTCTTCAACCGTTGGTTCATCGACCTTAACGGGCTGCATCCGACGTTCCAAGGCCGCATCTTTTTCAATGATACGGTATTCATTGAGGGTAGTAGCCCCAACTAATTGGAGTTCTCCACGCGCCAAGGCTGGTTTGAGGATATTTCCAGCGTCCATATTGCCCTTCGCCAGCTGATCCTGCGCCAACAATTTCATGGATTTCGTCGATGAACAGAATAACATCTTCGCGTTGACGAATTTCATCCATTAATTTTTTGCATGCGTTCTTCGAATTGACCACGGATGCCTGTGCCCTGAACGAGGGCTCACGACGTCTAGGCGGATGACTTCTTTTCCTTGCAATTTATGTGGAACGTCGCCATCGACGATTTTTTGAGCCAGGCCTTCCACAACGGCAGTTTTTCCGACCCCAGGTTCTCCAATCAGAACCGGGTTGTTCTTGGTTCGACGGTTGAGAATTTCGATGACACGGATAATCTCCTCATCACGGCCAATGACAGGGTCAATATCCCCTTTGCGGGCAATTTCTGTGACATTGATGCCGAACTCTTCTAAACAGATCCTTTTTGGCTTTTGAGGGACGGGCTTGACGAGGGTCTTGACCGCCACCACGGTTATTGTTTTTGGCTGTAGCCACCTCCATAACTGCCTCCGGATTGAGTTGGAGGGGTTTGAGGTTCTTGCGGACTTTGGAAGTTTCCAAGGTTATTGAAGAAATCTTCAAAAGGATCTCCAGTGAGTTGGCTCCGTTGGGTCATGCCTTTCAAGAAGCTGTTATTTGGGTCTGTTTTCATAATTTTATAGCAATTTTGACAGAGGTCTACTTGCTGCTGACGTCCATTTACATTTGTATATAAATGGATGGTTGATTCATTTATTTTACAATTTTGACAAAGCATATACATACCTCACAGTAGGTTTTTGATGGTTTTCCATCAAGAGACGAGCCTATTTTTTCAAAAGGTCAAAAATAGTCAAAGATTTATAGTTTCATTATATCAGTATTCTAGAAGTTTGCAAGAATTTGCTACGGAATGTCGCTAAGGATTGAAGAAGAGAGCAAATCAATGGAAAAAAATGTGAATTTTTTATTGGAAGAGCTTTCTCTTTTATGATAAAAATAGGAGAGTAGAAAGTAAAGAGGAGAAATAAAATGGAATCACATTTAGTACGGATTATCAACCGTTTGGAGACGATGACAAAAGACGGTGGAAACTTGAAACGTAATTTTGAACGTGACGGTGTTGTTGTCGCTGAAGTAGCCTACAACCACAATGAAGAAGAAGGTTCAACCTTTACACTTCGTGATGTTGAAGCGCGTGAAACCTATACATTTGATAGCATTGATTTAATTGCAATGGAAATTTATGAATTGCTTTACTAAGCAGCTGTGTGGATGAGTTTGGGGTGGTCTCAAGCTCATTTTTTGTCCATCTGGCTATAGTTTTTCGTCTATAAGAAATTCTAAATTAGGAACAGTTAGGTTTGAGAGTTGAAATCTGCTATAATAGAGAGGACTATTTTCATTACTTGACTAGAAAGAGAATTGATATGACGACACTCATTGATGGGAAGGCGCTCGCTACAAAATTACAGGGTGAGATTGCGAAGAAAACAGCACGATTAAAAGAAGAGACAGGAGTTGTGCCTGGCCTCGTTGTCATCGTGGTAGGAGATAATCCAGCTAGCAAAATCTATGTAAGAAATAAAGAGCGTTCTGCTATTGCGGCAGGCTTTCGGAGTGAAGTGAGACGACTTCCTGAAAGCATCAGCCAAGCTGAATTATTAGAAGTGATCGAACACTACAATCAAGATCCCCTTTGGCATGGGATTTTGGTGCAGTTGCCACTGCCTAAGCATATCGATGCGGATGCAGTCCTTTTAGCCATTGATCCGACAAAGATGTGGATGGCTTTCATCCATTGAATATGGGACGCTTGTGGGCTGGAAATCCTCTCATGGTGCCTTCAACTCCCGCTGGGATCATGGAGATGTTCAAAGAGTACGGGATTGATCTAGAAGGGAAGCGAGCAGTCGTGATTGGTCGTTCCAATATCGTTGGAAAACCAATGGCACAGTTGCTCCTCGCCAAAAATGCGACGGTAACCTTGACCCATTCTCGGACCCATCATCTGCCTAAAATTGCTAGAAGAGCAGATATCTTGGTTGTTGCGATCGGTCGTGCGAAATTTGTAACAGCAGACTTCGTGAAAGAAGGCGCCGTTGTTATTGACGTCGGAATGAATCGCGATGAGAATGGCAAATTGTGTGGGGATGTCGATTTTGACTCCGTTGCCCCTTTGGCCAGTCATATTACCCCGGTACCAGGAGGGGGTTGGGCCTATGACCGTCACCATGCTGATGGAGCAGACCTACGAAGCAGCTGTTCGTGCCTTAAAAAAATGAAAGTGTGAACAAGATGAAGTTTGTATTTGATTTAGATGGAACCCTGTCATTCGATGGTGTCACAATCGATGATGAAATCAAACAGGTCTTATTGAGAGCAGAAGAATTTGGCCATGAAGTTGCCTTTGCTTCTGCACGTTCTTACCGGGACTGCTTGGGCCTTTTAGGGGACCCATTGAGTCAGCAACTCGTGATTGGCTTTAAATGGTGGATTGGCCTATCGCCAGGGGCAATTAGTATATGAGGAACAATTGGACAAGGATGTGTATCGGGAAGTCCTTGGCTTTTGTCGCCATTACAATCTACCATTTTTTGTGGATGATACCTTTGATTATAGCGGACAGATTTTGGAAAAGATTCCTTTTGTTGCTAATGTAGATCCCCTCAAGAAAGCCCAGTATCGTTCGTTAGAGGAGCTGACAGATCCGATTAAGGTCGTGATCTATATGGGTGGCCATGAGGAGCTCGTGGATGAGATCATCGAGCGGATCGAAAAGACAGATAAGGCCCATATCCGCTATCATGCGCATGAAAAATGCATCTATCTCAATCCAGCAGACACGCATAAAGCGACAACCGTAGAAGAACTCTGTGGAGAGAATTTCGTGGCTTTTGGCAATGATCAAAATGATATCGAGCTCTTTGAAAAAGCTCTTTATGCAGTTCAGATTGGTGATTTTCCAGCCCTTCAGCCTTATGCGGATGATCAATTGGTAGCCAAACAAAATCAACCACAAGCTGTGGCTGCTAAGATCTTGCAAGTCTTTCGCAGAATTCAGAGGAAAATAAAAGAAGGAGGGGGAGTCGTGGCTTCTCCTTTTTCGCTAGAAATGAGGAAGGTATGAGAACAGTTCAGAAAGAAGAGATCCAGCGTGTCATTGTGAAGCGAGAGGCAAGATCTTATAAGGGCGATTTTGGTCGCCTGCTCTTGATTGGGGGGACTTACCCCTATGGGGGAGCCATCATTATGGCGGCGCTTGCTGCGGTTCATAGTGGTGCGGGGCTGGTTACTGTCGCAACAGATCCTGATAATCTGACAGCCCTTCATAGCCATCTTCCTGAGGCCATGGGCTTTGATTTGGCAGATCACGAACTCCTTTGTGAGCAGCTCCAAAAAGCCAGCGTGATTCTTGTAGGACCGGGCTTAAAGGAAGCAAGAGAAAACCAAGCAATCTTGCACATGATTTTTGAGCAAGTCTCTAGCCAGCAGGTCTTGATATTAGATGGAGGAGCTATTAGTCTTTTTAGCAGCCTCTCAGTTTGACCTGCCAGAGGCTCAGTTGGTCTTTACGCCCTCATCAAAAAGAGTGGGAAAAGCTGTCAGGACTTGATCTAGCAAGCCAGACTGAAGATAGAAGCCGAGAAGCGGTTCAAAGCTTTCCTAAAGGGACTGTCATTGTAGAAAAAGGGCCTCACACCCGCATTTGGACAAGTGGGCAAGAAGAGGGCTATCAGCTAGATGTTGGTGGTCCCTACCAGGCAACAGGTGGCATGGGAGATACCTTGGCAGGGATGATCGCAGGGTTTGCGGGTCAATTTCCACAGGTCAGTCTCTATGAGCGCGTGGTGGTTGCGACCTATCTTCATTCAGCCATTGCAGAAGACTTGAGCAAGGAGGCTTATGTGGTTCTACCGACGACCATCAGCCAAAGAAATCCCCAAATGGATGAAGAAGTGGAGTGACAATTTCAAACGAAAATGTTGAAAATGAAACGTTTTTCATGATAGTATGGATGAAAGGAGGTGAGAAAAATGAATGAGCAAAAAAAAATCGATTACGATGAAAGATGTTGCAGCAGAAGCTGGGAGTTAGTGTTGGGACCGTTTCTCGTGTCATCAATAACGAAAAAGGCATTAAAGAGGTGACATTAAAAAAAGTTCAACAAGCGATTGAAAAAAACTTTCTTATGTGCCCAGATGAATATGCGAGAGGATTAAAAACGAATCGTAGTAATATTATCGCTTTACTCATTCCAACCATTTGGCATCCATTCTTTTCTGAGTTTGCTTATCATGTAGAAAAGGAATTATTAAAAAATCAATGTAAATTATTGATTTGTAATGCAGATAAAGATGCTCAAAACGAGATAGAGTACATAAAATTACTTGAAAAAAATAAAGTAGATGGGATCATTGGGATCACCTATTCAGATATCGATAAGTATATCTCATCAAATTTACCTTTTGTTAGTATTGACCGTCATTTTTTTCTGAAAATGTCTATTACGTAACCTCTGAAAATTATCATGGTGGTCAACTGAGCTTGCCGAGAGTTAGTCAAACGAGGTTGCCAAAATTTAGCTTACATTAGTGGTGTGAACAAACATTTGAATGAAACAACGGAACGGGGAAGGGGGTTTAAAGATGAAGCTAAACAGCAAAAATACAAAAACTCTGTAGTCTTGAAATGCCAGAACCGTTAGATCAAGCAGAAGAGACAAATTAAGTCCTTTTTCGAAGCTCATCCTCAGATTGATGGGATTTTTACAGTAAATGATTTTATGGCTCTACGTGTTATAAAAAGTTTTGACGGAGATGGGAAAAAAACTCCTCTAGAGGACTATCAAATTATTGGTTTTGATGGCTTAAGACCTGCTTTTGATCAACCGTACTTACTTTCGACCATTGTTCAAGAAATAGCTCAGATGGCCCAAGCGGCAGTAGAATTTATTACTCAAATTGATTCGACAAGAAAAAAATAGAAAAGAATGTGATTAGTTTACCCGTACATTTCTTTTGAAGGAACACTACAAAAAAAATTATAAAAAAAGTGCTTGACAAATTATGAAAGCGCTGTTATAATTTAGCTATAAAATGAAACGTTTCAAAAAAACTCAACTATTTTTAGTTTGAGTTAAAAAAAATACAACCAAAAAAATGAAACGTTTCAAAAAGGAGGACGCTATGCGTAAAGGTATTAAGTTATCTGTAGTTGCAGCACTATCATTAGGATTGCTTGCAGGATGTGGTGGGGATCAAAATCCAAAACTGCAAGTTCTTCAAATGAGATTAAAAGTCTGGGTTCAATTCTCAGATGAAACAGCTGAGGGAAAAAGCTTGGCAACAAGTTGTTGATAATTTCAACAAATCAAAGAAAACGAAATATAAGGTTGTGACAGAATTTATTCCACGTAGCGGTAGTGGTGGTGGATATGAAGATAAGGTTAATGCCGCTGTTACGACAAATAGTTTACCAGATGTCATTACGCTAGATGGTCCTAATACTGCAGCCTATGCAAAATCAAAAGTGATTGCTCCTTTGGATGATTATCTAAAAGACGATAATATGGATGATGTACTGGACAGTATTAAACAACAGGGAACTTATGATGGTAAATTTTATGCATTTGGTTATTCAGAATCCAATGTAGGTGTTTACTATAATAAGAAAATGTTTAAAGAAGCTGGGATTGATGAAGCTAGTTTACCAACCCTAGAAAAACCATGGACTTGGTCTGAGTTTAATGCCATTGCTAAGAAATTAAAAGATCATTTTAATAAACCAGCAATTGATTTCCGTTTGAACTCAAATGATGAGATGTTACCATATGCTTACATGCCTCTCATTTGGTCAAATGGTGGATCTGTTGTGAATTCTAAAGGAACAAAAGCTGAAGGCTACTTCAATAGTAAGGAAAGTGTTGAAGCTGTTCAATTTATTCAAGATCTTGTGAAGGATGGATATACGACAGTTAGTCCTGTTGAAAAAGGTTTTGAAACCGGTGAATATCCTATGGTTCTGAGCGGTTCTTGGACGATTGCAGACCTACAAACAAATTACAAAGATATTGATTTTTGGTATTCTTCCTTATCCAGTTTCAGATAAAACGAAGAAATTGGTATCACCTTCAGGTAGTTGGCAATTAGCCGTTACAACAAAAATCTGATAAAAAAAGAAGCAGCTGCTGAATTTGTTAAGTTTGCTACAAATACTGAATCTAGTGAAATTCTAAGCTTAGGTAACAGTGTTCTTCCAATCAGAAAATCAACAATTAAAAAAATATTAAGGACAAAGTATCTGAGCCAATGCGTTTCTTGATGGAACAAAATGCTATAAACAGCTCATGCTCGTCCAGTTGTAGTAGCTTATCCACAAGTTTCACGCGCTTTCCAACAAGCAATGCAAGATATCAGCTATTATAAAGATAATCCAGATGTACAAAAAGTATTAGATGCTCGTGCGAAAGAAATGCAAACAGCAATCGACCAATCTTTAAATAAATAGTTGATATTCAAAAAGGTGGAAGGTAAAGTTATGGAAATGTACCTTCCACCTTATTTTTATTTAATAGTTTCATCTTAGGAGACGAACAATGAGCGAAAAATAAAGTCGAAACAAAAAAAGAAAAGAACGCCTTAAAGAAAATATTATGGGCTATAGCTTTTTTTAGCTCCAGCTTTAATATTACTTTTTCATCTTTTTAGTGATACCTGTTGGTATGGTGATCTATTATGCCTTTACAGATTATTACCTATTAACGCCTGAGGATAGAAAATTTGTAGGACTACAAAATTTTATGCGCTTAGCACAAGATCCAATCTTTATAAAAAGCTTCTTGAATACCTTGAAATTTGTAGTTTGGATTATTCCAGTGCAACTTGGTGCGGCTCTCGGGATGGCCTTAATTGTTAATAAGAAACGTAAAGGAAATATGTTCTTTAAGGTAGCATTTTTTGCTCCTGTTGTGATGTCTCTTGTCGTTATCTCTATCCTCTGGTTATACTTGTTAAATCCAAATAATGGTTTGCTCAATGCTCTACTGAATAAAATTGGTATTTCTTCACAACCATTCTTGACAAGTCCAAAACAGGCCATGTATGCAATTGTATTTGTTTCTGCATGGCAAGGGTGCAGGTTATCAAATGTTGTTATTCCTTGGAGGAATGCAAAAATATTCCACAAGATATTTATGAGGCAGCAGAGTTGGATGGATTTTCAAAATGGGCTCAATTTAGATACATCACGATGCCTTTATTGAAACCAACTGCCTTATTTGTACTCTTGACGACATTGATTTCAGCATTTAAATTGATTGTACAACCAATGGTCATGACTCAAGGTGGTCCATTGAACTCAACAATCACTATGGTATATTATATTTATCAACAAGGTTTCACTGACCGTCTCGTTGGTTACTCAAGTTCAATTGCCCTTAGTATTTACAACATTGATTGGTATGATTAGTCTTGTACAACGGCGAGTTTTGAAGGAGGATGATTAGGATGAAACGTTTAAAACCGACTACTATTTTTAGAATATGTTTTATTAATTCTATTAGCAGGCCTCTTTTCTATTTCCTATGATCTGGATGGTGGTTTCAGCAATGAAGCCAGAAGCAGATGTGTATAAGAATTTAACAAGTTGGAAAGCTTTCTTACCTAGTTTTTAATCCAGCTGATTGGTTTAAACCTTACCAAGAAGTTCTTGCCCGTTTTAGTATTCTAACATACTCTAGGGAACAGTATTTTTTTATGCAGGAACATTTGCACTTGGGTCTATTATAGTAAATGCCTTAGCGGGATTTGCATTTGCAAAAATTAATTTTACAGGTAAAAAAATTCTGTTTGGCTTTTTATTGGCCTTGTTAATCATTCCGATGGAAACAGTGTTGATTCCTCAATTTACAATTATTAATTCACTTGGCTTAGTCAATAATCGTTTAGCAGTTATTATCCCTGGATTAGCTAGTGTCTTTAATATCTATCTTTTCCGAAACTTCTTTATTGCCATTCCAGAAGAAATTATCGAATCTGCAAAAATAGATGGTGCAAGTATCCTACGGATCTTTTTCAAGATTATGTTGCCGATGTCGAAACCAGCAGTTGCAACAGTAGGTGTTCTTTCCTTTATTTCTAGTTGGAATGATTATATCTGGCCGTTGATGGTTTTAACCGATTCGTCAAAATTTTCAATGCAGGTGGCGATTACAACCATTAATACAACTCAACCAGTTTATATCAATCAAGTAATGGCTGTTTTGACAATTTCTACAATTCCACTTATTCTAGTATATATCGTAGCACAAAAATATATTATTCAAGGTCTAGGTGGATCTGGTACAGGTATTAAGTAGGTGATCAGTATGAAGGAAAGCATTCGGAAAGCAAATCAGTATATCGATGAAAACAGGGAGAAGGTTGACCAGCAATATAGAGGAGCATTTCATTTGCTACCTCCAATCGGCTGGATGAACGATCCAAATGGCTTTGTTTATTTCCGTGGGGAATACCATTTGTTTTTACCAATTCTATCCCTATGATAGTGTTTGGGGTCCCATGCATTGGGGGCATGCTAAATCAAAAGATCTTCTCCATTGGGAAGAACTGCCAGTAGCTTTAGCACCAAGCGAAAGCTATGATAAGGATGGTTGTTTCTCGGGTAGTGCTATTGTGAAAGATGACAAGCTCTATTTGCTGTATACGGGTCATGTAGACGATGAGGAAAAGCGAGAAGAGACTCAGTGTCTTGCGGTGTCGACAGATGGCATTACCTTTGAAAAGTTGCCTACTAATCCAGTGATCCATGCTCAACATATTGAGGGGATCGCAGATATTGCAGATTTTCGTGATCCTAAAGTATTTGAATATCAAGGAAGATATTATGCTGTCGTTGCTTCTAAGACACCAGATGACAGAGGTCAAATTCTCCTATTTGTATCAAGTAATCTAGTAGATTGGGACTTTACATCAGTCCTTCTAGAAGGTGAAAAAGGGCAAGGGATTATGTGGGAGTGTCCTGATTTCTTCCCTTTAGATGGCAAATGGGTCTTGATCCTGTCTCCCATTGAAATGGAAAGGCAGCAAGAAAAATACTGGAATTTAAATTCGACGGTTGCCTTTATCGGTGACATGAATTGGGAAACAGGGCACTTTCATGTCGATTCCTATGATGAAATGGATGGCGGTTTGGATTTCTATGCCCCTCAAACTTGTCAAGGACCAAATGGTGAACGATACCTGGTTGCCTGGATGCAAATGTGGCACCGGTCTATCCCCAGTCATGATTTAGCTCATGGGTGGGCAGGTAGTATGACTCTTCCAAGAAAATTGTCTCTGAAAGACGGACGATTGGTTCAGGAGTTACCTGAGTCAGTGAACGAACACTTTCTTGTAGAGCATGCGTCAGAAACCATTGTTAAGGGCAATCAGATCACGATCCCAGCTAGAGGGAAACAAACCTTGTTTGAGCTAGATACCAAACGGGGTTGCTCCTTTATCTTAGGTTATGGTGATGAAACTGATCCTGATAGTGTCTTGCAATTGATTTACGACGCCTCTCAAAAAAACGCTTTAGCATAAGTCGAGACCAATTTGGGCACCTCATTTCTGGAAAAGAAAATCCAGCATTTCAATCGAGATGGATTCAGTTGGATGCTGAAAAGGATCATCATTTTTCGATCATTCGCGATACCAACTCAATCGAAGTATTCGTGGATGGTAAAACTCTCTCGATGACCTTTTTATGAAACGACTGAGAATCCCTGTCTATACTCTCACGGCAGATGAAGGGGTCGATTTGGGTCGTAAAAACCTATCAAAAAAATAGGAAAATCAATAGCCTCCTAAAGAAGAAAAAAAGACAAGTCCTGTGACTTGTCTTTTTGTTGTATCCTAAATAGGATTTGTGTTCATTGAAGAAAATTTGGGAATTGGTCTCATGACGGATCTGACTCTCTTTCCAGAATATCCAAATGTTGTCAAAAATTCCGCTGGTTGAAGAGGAAAAAAACAGTCTTCTATATTAGTTATGCCGATCCAAATGAAGGGGAACCCCAAGCACTTCTTAGCTCCTTTATTGAACGGTTAGAGAAGTGTGAAAAATAGGGAAGCTGGTGTCGAACAGACAAATAGAAAGTGTCTTGAATAAAATGAGGCTTGTAGAGAAAGGAAATTCATGATTTCGCTTTGTCTGCCAGCCTTTTTTGGCGTTTTTTGGTATAATTAAACTTGATCATATTCTGCAGAAAGGAGTTCCTATGTCCAACTATTTATCCGTATCAAGTTTGACCAAATATTTGAAATTAAAATTTGATAAGGATCCCTATTTGGAAAGGGTTTATCTGACAGGGCAGGTCTCCAATTTCCGAAAACGTCCCAACCACCAGTATTTTTCATTAAAGGATGAAAAAGCGGTTATTCAGGCGACGGTCTGGGCTGGGGTTTATCGAAGCTTTGGTTTTGAGCTAGAAGAAGGCATGAAGATCAACGTCATCGGTCGCATTCAGCTCTATGAGCCAAGTGGGAGTTATTCCATTGTCATCGAAAAAGGCTGAGCCAGATGGGGTAGGGGCCTTGGCCATCCAATTTGAGCAACTCAAGAAAAAAAGTTGACCGAAGAAGGGCTCTTTCAGGATCGGTGGAAGCAAGCTCTGCCACAATTTCCAAGAAAGATCGGGGTCATCACCAGTCAAAGTGGGGCCGTGATTCGCGATATTATCACAACGGTGAGCCGACGCTTCCCTGGTGTAGAGATTGTGCTCTACCCGACCAAGGTTCAGGGTGAAGGAGCATCTAGTGAGGTGGTTGCTAATATTCAAAGGGCCAACCAACGGGATGATTTGGATGTCTTGATTATCGGTCGTGGGGTGGTTCGATTGAAGATCTCTGGGCCTTTAATGAAGAAGCAGTGGTGCGAGCCATTTTTTTGAATCGCGGATTCCGATTATCTCCAGTGTTGGACATGAGACAGATACGACTCTAGCCGATTTTGTAGCAGACCGACGAGCCGCTACTCCGACAGCCGCTGCTGAATTGGCCACTCCAGTAACGAAATTGGATCTCTTGTCCCATTTACAAAAGCAGGAAAATCGCATGGCAACAGCTATGTCCAATCGCTTGGCCTATAATCGTGAACGCTTGGCCAAATTAAGTCAATCGGTTATTTTTAGACAGCCTGAAAGACTCTATGATGGCTACCTGCAAAAGATTGACCAGTTGCAATTGCGATTGAAACAAGGGATGCGCGATGCTTATGGACAAGGGGCCAATCAGCTGCAAGGTCTGCGTCATCGCCTAGAAGCCACGTCTCCTTTGCATCGCATCGAGCGCTACCAAGATCGCCTGCTCCAAGATAAGAGAATCTTAACCAACCGAATGGAACAAGTCCTAAAAGAGCAAAAGATCAAGGTGCAAGGCTTATCAGAAGCTCTCTTGATGCTCGATACCAGTCGGATTATTGCGCGTGGCTATGCCATGGTTAAGGAAGGAGATCAGGTCCTAGATTCGGTTGCGAAAGTAACAGAAGGGGACCCGCTATCCCTCATCATGAGAGATGGCCAGTTAGAAGTAGAGGTAAAACATGTCGAAAGAAAAGAAATTTGAAGAAAATTTAGCAGATTTGGAAGCCATCGTCCAAAAATTGGAGAGTGGTGATGTGGCTTTAGAAGAAGCTATTACAGAATTCCAAAAAGGAATGAAGTTGTCAAAAGAATTGCAAGATACCTTGGATCAAGCAGAGAAAACCTTGGTCAAGGTCATGCAAGCAGATGGTACTGAAGCGGATCTAGCATGAGACAAGAAGAAAAACGAAATAGAGTAGAGCAAGCGGTTCGCTCTTTTTATGAGGAGAAAGCCGTTGCCCCCATTTAGTGGAGTCGGTCCTGTATTCGATCCAGGCAGGTGGAAAACGCCTGCGCCCTTGCTCCTTCTAGAATTGTTAGAGGCCTTTGGACTGGAATTGACGGAGGCTCATTTTCAAGTGGCAGGGGCTTTGGAGATGATCCATACAGGAAGCCTTATTCACGATGATCTGCCTGCCATGGACAATGATGATTACCGTCGGGGGACAATTGACCAATCATAAGAAATTCGGAGAAGACCTGGCGATTTTAGCAGGGGATGCGCTTTTTCTCGATCCCTTTGGGATGATAGCTGCGAGTGCCCTTCCTGATGCGGTCAAGGTCTCTTTGATTCTTGAATTGTCAGATGCTTCCGGTAGTCGTGGAATGGTAGCTGGCCAAGTCCTTGATATGGAAGGGGAGCACAAACAGCTCACGTTAGCAGAGTTGCAGACCATCCATGCCAATAAGACAGGACGCCTCCTTGCCTATCCTTTCATCGCAGCAGGTTTGATTTTAGAGTTGCAAGCAGACATTGCTCAGCTCTTAGAAAAAATCGGGAAAAAATTAGGCCTGGCTTTTCAAGTGCGGGATGATATTTTGGATTTGGTCGCTGATTTTGAAGCTTTGGGGAAGACTCCTCAAAAGGACTTAGTAGCTGAAAAATCGACCTATCCAGCCCTGTTGGGATTGGAAGAATCAAAAGCTTTGCTGACAAGCGAATTAGACGCTTGCGAGGACTTGTTGGATCAGATTACAGCTGCTTGCGACTTTGATCCGCGAGCGATCAAGAAATTAATAGAAGGATTACGAATAGATGGCTAAGGAAAGAGTGGATGTATTAGCCTATAAACAAGGCCTATTTGATACCCGCGAACAAGCCAAAAGAGGGGTGATGGCAGGTCTTGTCGTTGCCGTTATCAATGGTGAGCGCTTCGATAAACCGGGTGAAAAAATTGATGAAGCAACCGAGTTGAAATTAAAGGGCGAAAAAGCTCAAAATATGTCAGCCGGGGCGGTCTTAAATTAGAAAAAAAGCCCTGAACCAATTTGGTTTTATCTGTAGAGGGTAAAATTGCGATTGATATCGGAGCTTCTACAGGTGGCTTTACAGATGTCATGCTGCAAAAATGGAGCCAGCCAGGTCTTTTTCGGTGGATGTCGGGACCAATCAGTTGGCCTGGAAATTGCGCAATGATCCTCAGGGTGGTCTCGATGGAGCAGTTCAATTTCCGCTATGCCGAGCCAGATGATTTTTGAAGCGACACCGAGCTTTGCGAGTATCGATGTCAGCTTTATTTCCTTGGACTTGATTCTGCCAGCCCTTCACCGGATTTTTGGCAGAAAATGGACAAGTCGTGGCCTTGGTGAAAACCTCAGTTTGAGGCAGGACGCGAACAGATCGGGAAAAAAATGGGATCATTAAGGATCCTAAGATTCATTTAGCCGTTCTTGAAAAAGGTCGCTGCTTTTTGCAGGACACATGGCTTTGCGGTAATGGGAGTGGATTATTCCCCTATCCAAGGAGGCCATGGCAACATCGAATTTTTGATGTATCTAGAAAAAAAAGAAGAGAAAACAAAGCCAACTACAGAGCAGCTGGAGGCTGTTGTGGAGCTGGCACACAAGGAATTTAAACATGAAGAGTAAGAATATCAGATTAGAAAAAAATTCGTCGCTTCATTCGCGATCATGAAGTGGGGACGCAAGAAGAGATCGTCGAACATTTGAAAGAAGAAGGCATCTCAGCAACCCAAGCGACAGTATCACGGGATATCAAAGAATTGGGCATCGTAAAACGCCCTCTGAAAGACATGACCTATGTCTATGAATTGCCACGTAAGCACCACCAAGGGATCGGGATGATCGAAAGCAATATCTTTGTCTCATCGTCGCATGGGAGAATATGTCAATTTCACCATGGTTCCAGGGACAGCTCCTTTAGTTAAACGTCGCTTGCGGGAGATTTATAAGGAGCATATCTTTAGTATTGTTGCAGATGATGATACGATCTTTACTGATCGCCTATTCAGCTCCAGAAGCAGAGAATATCCTCAAATCAATCTTTTGGGTGGTAAGAGCCTATGCTATTAGAAATTTCGATTAAGAACTTTGCCATTATCGAAGAGATTTCCTTAAATTTTGAAAAGGGAATGACGGTACTGACAGGGGAAACAGGTGCAGGGAAATCCATCATTATCGATGCCATGAACATGATGCTGGGAAGTCGTGCAACGACGGATGTCATTCGACACGGAGCCCCCAAAAGCGGAAATCGAAGGTCTCTTCACCGTTGAGAGCAATCGCCACTTGACAGCTCTTTTTGAAGAGCAAGGACTAGAGTGGACCGATGAATTGATCATTCGCCGAGAGATCTTGCAAAATGGACGAAGTGTCAGCCGGATCAATGGTCAGATGGTGAATTTATCTGTCTTAAAGGCAGTCGGTCAACATTTGGTGGACATCCATGGCCAGCATGATCAGGAAGAACTCATGCAGCCCTCAATTGCATATCGCTATGCTGGATGAATTTGGGAGATGCAGCCTTTTTTTCCAAACCAAAGATGCTTATCGTCAGACCTTTGAAGACTACAAACGCCTGCGCAAACAAGTGGTGGAACTCCAGCGCAACCAGCAGGAAAACAAGGCTCGTATCGAGATGTTGGAGTTTCAAATTGCAGAGATTGAGGCAGCTGCCTTGGAAGTGGATGAGGACCTGCGTCTGGAGCAAGAACGCCAACGCCTGCTCAATCACAAGATGATTGCAGATACCCTAACCAATGCCTATACCATGCTGGATGCAGAAGAGTTTTTCGAGCCTCTCAATGTTCGCTCAGCCATGAATGATCTGGAAAGCATCGAAGAATATGATCCCAGCTACAAAGAGCTCTCAAGCCAGTTATCTGAAACCTTCTATGCCCTTGAGGATATTACCAAGCGCTTAGAAGATGTGGTCGATGGTCTGGAGTTTGATGGCAATCGCCTCATGCAGGTGGAATCGCGTTTGGATTTGATCCACTCCATCACGCGCAAGTATGGTGGCCAAGTCAAGGACGTCTTGGAATACCTGGCGCAAATCACCAAAGAATATAGCCTCCTCACCGGAAGTGACCTCTCGTCTGAGGACTTGGAAAAAGAACTCAAACGTTTGGAAAAGAGTTTGGTCACCTTGGCTCAAGATTTGAGTGATCAGCGGCATACTCTGGCCCAAGCTTTGGAAAATGAAATCCAGCAAGAATTGGCAGATCTCTACATGGACAAGGCGCGTTTTCAAGTGCGTTTTAGCAAGGCTAAGTTTAATCGTGAGGGAAATGAAGCTGTCGAATTTTACATTTCGACCAACCCAGGTGAGGACTTTAAACCTCTTGTCAAGGTAGCATCTGGCGGAGAATTGTCACGCTTGATGTTGGCCATTAAGTCGGCTTTTTCTCGAAAAGAAGGAAAAACCAGTATCGTCTTTGACGAGGTGGATACAGGAGTCTCTGGGCGCGTGGCTCAAGCCATCGCAGCGAAAATTCATAAGATTGGTCAAAATGGCCAAGTGCTTGCCATTTCTCACCTGCCTCAAGTCATCGCTGCAGCAGATTATCAATTCTATATTGAGAAAATCAGTGATGAACACTCAACTGTATCTACTGTGCGTTTGCTCAATAGAGAAGAACGAATCGAAGAAATTGCCAAGATGCTGGCAGGAGAGGATCTAACGGAAGCTGCCCGTCAACAAGCAGAGCAACTTCTCAAGCGTTAAGAGAAAGAAGGTTTGAAACAATGTCAACATACTTTGTAGTCGGAGATATTCACGGAAAAGCACAAATGCTAGAAGAGCTCATGACAGAGTGGGATGGAAAAGCTCAATTGGTCTTTTTTTAGGGGATTTGATAGATCGAGGCGAAAAACAGCAAACGATCAATTGAAATCGTAAAAGGACTACGTAGACCATCACGGAGCTGTTTGCCTTTCCGGGAATCACGAGTACATGTTTTTAGCCTGGTTGGACAATCCAGAAGAGCGTTATGACCACTACCGAAGAAATGGTGGCGATACGACCATCAACTCTCTGTTAGGCCGGCCACTCGATGCTCCTGTAGATGGCATTGCGGATGCGCAAGCAGTAGAAAATGCCGTTCCTGACTTGGTGGCCTTTCATCCGTAGTTTGCCCTTTTGACTACGAGACAGAGACCTATTATTTTGTCCACGCTGGTGTGGATCTAACCCTTGAAAATTGGCGAGAAACCAGTGATTACCAAAAGGTCTGGATCCGAAAACCATTCCATGAATCGGAGAATCATACAGGTAAATGGATCGTCTTTGGCCATACACCAGTCTATGGACTGCTCAATGAGCCAGTCGGTACCGAAAAATCTTTGGATTTCAGATCAGAAGATGGGCGTCGATGGGGGCGCTGTCTTTGGTGGAGTCCTCCATGGATTGCTCTTGGATGATCAAGGCATTGTCCATGACCATGTCCTTCATAATACAGGTTTTTTTCTGCCGCAGACGACTGAGGAAGCAGGAATGGATATCTTTCACTGCAAAACCCCGTGTTTTTTTGATATAATGAAAAGCAGAACATTCTTAGGAAGAGTATAGAAATATATGGCAAATATTAAAATAGTTACAGACTCATCTATTACAATTGAGCCTGAAGTGGTTGAAGAATATGGCATTACCATTGTGCCACTTTCTGTTATGGTGGATGGAGTCCTTTATTCCGACAGTGAGTTGGGCGAAGGGGACTTCTTGCGCTTAATGCAGTCTAGCAAAAATCTTCCAAAGACCAGCCAACCACCCTGTTGGAGTCTTTGCGGAGATGTATGAAAAAGTTAGCAGCAGATGGAGCTCATATCGTTTCAATTCATATGTCTCATGCCTTGTCAGGAACCGTAGAGGCGGCTCGTCAAGGGGCAACCTTGTCAGGGGCAGATGTGACCGTGATTGATAGTGGCTTTACAGACCAAGCCATGAAGTTCCAAGTGGTTGAGGCAGCTAAGTTGGCTAAAGAAGGAGCAGATCTAGACACCGTTTTAGCTCGTATTGAAGAAGTCAAAGAAAAGACAGAGTTGTATATCGGCGTATCTACCTTGGAAAATCTAGTTAAAGGTGGTCGGATTGGCCGTGTTACCGGACTTTTGAGCTCGCTTCTTAACATCCGTGTGGTGATGGAAATGAAGGACCATCAGTTGGAACCAATCGTCAAGGGCCGTGGAAACAAGACCTTTAAGAAATGGTTGGATGAATTGGTAGAGAAACTATCCCACAGCAAGGTGGCTGAGATCGGGATTTCTTACGCAGGGACACCAGAGTGGGCCAATGAAATGAAGGCTCAGTTGCAATCGCTCGTTGAAAAAGCAATCCCAGTTCTCGAAACTGGATCGATTATTCAAACCCATACAGGTGAGAATGCATTTGCAGTTTTGGTGCGCTACGAATAAGCTGAATAAATGTTTGAAAAAACAGGTTTAGTACTTGACCTAAAGGCTTTTTTTAGATATGATAGTACTGTTAAGGCGTAAAGCCTAAAAAAAAATTTGGAGGATTTGTTAAATGGCTAACAAACAAGATTTGATCGCAAAAAGTGGCAGAAGCTACAGAATTGACTAAGAAAGATTCAGCAGCAGCTGTTGACGCTGTATTCGCAGCAGTTTCAGAATACCTTTCAAAAGGTGAAAAAGTTCAATTGATCGGTTTCGGTAACTTCGAAGTTCGTGAACGTGCAGCTCGTAAAGGTCGCAACCCACAAACTGGTAAAGAAATCAAAATCGCAGCTTCTAAAGTTCCAGCATTCAAAGCTGGTAAAGCTCTTAAAGAAGCAGTTAAATAATTGCATTTTGAAAAGCCATCCTAGATTTCTAGGGTGGTTTTTTTGTTGGACAGCTCTATAGGATAAGGGTATAATAGGAAAAAAGAAAGAGAGAAAAGACCATGCGATTCATTTTAGGCCTCTTTGCCTTGTTGTTTATCCGACCTATTTTGTATCTACTGAAAGGGCTGTGGTTTGTACTGGAATTTTGCTTTATGATCCTCGTGGTCAAAATGATCCTAGGAACCGTGCGCTGGATGACCAGTTGGATCGGCTGAGAGTAGATGAATCTATTTCAGGCTCGTGAATCAATGTCCACTGGACATAAACTCGCTTTTCCATTTTCAGGCTCGTGAATCAATGTCCACTGGACATAAACTCGCTTTTTCATTTTCAGGCTCGTGAAAAAAATGTCCCCCGGACATTTTTTTTAATTAAAAGCATTCTAAATAGTGATTTATTTTGAAACATGATATAATAAGGGTAACGAATCGATTAAATCATATTGGAAAGGGGGAATCATAGTGAACGCATTGCATCGTCATGAAGAAGAGCGCGTGGAAGAAGTCTTGCAAAATTTGCGTGCTAAGGGCATTCGGATTACCGATACCCGCAGAGCAGTTCTTTCCTATTTAGTGGCGAGTCATGAACATCCAAGCGCTGAGAAGATCTATCGTGATTTATTGCCTCAGTTTCCAAGCATGAGTCTAGCAACTGTCTACAACAATATCAAGGTTTTTGATTGATGAGGGGGTTGTCTCTGAGATCAAGGTTCGCAATGATACCACGACCTATTTTTGATTTCATGGGGCATGACCATTTGAATGTGGTATGTGAAAAAAATGTGGTCGTATCGCAGATGTGGACATTGAAGTCCCAGATCTTCGCGAAGAAGCAGCGAGTCAAAGTGGCTACCAGATCACCAAGACTCAGATGACCGTCTATGGCATTTGCCCCGACTGTCAGAAAAAAAATTAATGAGAGAAACCAGAGCCGTCAGGCTCTTTTTTTGTAGAAATTGCACTTTTTCTATGGTCGCCACTAGATTTTTTTACTGAAAATCTAGTAGAATAGAAATAGATAAACGGGGAAACCTCGGAGAATAAAAAGGAGATCCATCTAATGGTAAAATTGGTTTTTGCTCGCCACGGTGAGTCTGAATGGAACAAAGCTAACCTTTTTCACTGGTTGGGCTGATGTTGATTTGTCTGAAAAAAAGGTACACAACAAGCGATCGACGCTGGTAAATTGATCAAAGAAGCTGGTATCGAATTTGACCAAGCTTACACTTCAGTATTGAAACGTGCGATCAAAACTACTAACTTGGCTCTTGAAGCTTCTGACCAATTGTGGGTTCCAGTTGAAAAAAATCATGGCGCTTTGAACGAACGTCACTACGGTGGTTTGACTGGTAAAAACAAAGCAGAAGCTGCTGAACAATTTGGTGATGAACAAGTTCACATCTGGCGTCGTTCTTACGATGTATTGCCTCCTGCAATGGACCGTGATGATGAACACTCAGCACACACTGACCGTCGTTATGCTTCACTTGACGATTCAGTGATTCCAGATGCTGAAAACTTGAAAGTTACTTTGGAACGTGCCCTTCCATTCTGGGAAGATAAAATCGCTCCAGCTCTTAAAGACGGTAAAAACGTATTCGTAGGAGCACACGGTAACTCAATCCGTGCCCTTGTAAAACACATCAAACAATTGTCAGACGACGAAATCATGGATGTGGAAATCCCTAACTTCCCACCATTGGTATTCGAATTTGACGAAAAATTGAACGTTGTAAAAGAATACTATCTTGGAAAATAAAAATATCCAGTGGATATTTTTATCCCGAGCCTGAAAACGCAAAAGCGAGGCTTATCCAGTGGATATTTTTATCCCGAGCCTGAAAACGCAAAAGCGAGGCAATTCTATCGGGATTCGTTATCAATACAGAAAAGCTGACTTCGGTCAGCTTTTTTGCTTGTCTTCCTAGATCCTAGCTGGTTTTTGGGTTTTCAGGGTCTCCTAAAAATGTTATAATAGAGTGTTACTAAATTGGGTTCCATTAGCCCTGAAAGGAAAAGAAAATGACAAAATCATTCTACATCACAACCCCTATCTATTACCCATCTGGTAAATTGCATATTGGTTCAGCTTATACAACGATCGCCTGTGACGTCTTGGCGCGTTACAAACGCATGATGAACTACGATGTTTTCTACCTGACTGGTCTCGATGAGCATGGTCAAAAGATCCAGCAAAAAGCAGAAGAAGCTGGGATTACGCCACAAGCTTATGTAGATGGGATGGCCGTTGGAGTGAAAGAACTCTGGCAATTACTCGATATCTCATATGATAAATTCATCCGTACGACAGACGATTACCATGAAAGTGGTGGCTCAGGTCTTTGAACGTTTGCTTGCGCAAGACGACATCTACCTGGGTGAGTACTCTGGCTGGTATTCAGTCTCTGATGAAGAGTTCTTTACAGAAAGCCAATTGGCTGAGGTTTACCGTGATGAGAATGGCAAGGTTATCGGTGGGGTAGCCCCATCAGGCCACGAAGTAGAATGGGTTTCTGAAGAATCTTACTTCCTTCGCCTCAGCAAATACCAAGACCGTTTGGTGGAATTTTTCAAATCACAACCTGATTTCATCACGCCAGATGGCCGTCTCAATGAAATGTTGAAAAACTTCATCGAGCCAGGTTTGGAAGATTTGGCGGTATCTCGGACAACCTTTACTTGGGGAGTTCCAGTTCCATCTAATCCAAAACACGTGGTCTATGTATGGATTGATGCCCTTCTCAACTACGTGACAGCTCTTGGTTATGGTCAAGAAGATCATGAAAACTTTGACAAATTCTGGAACGGAACCGTCTTCCACATGGTTGGAAAAGACATCCTTCGTTTCCACTCTATCTACTGGCCGATCCTTCTCATGATGTTGGATATCAAATTGCCAGAACGTTTGATTGCCCATGGTTGGTTTGTCATGAAAGACGGCAAGATGTCTAAGTCTAAAGGAAATGTCATCTACCCAGAAATGTTGGTGGAACGCTTTGGATTGGATCCACTTCGTTACTACCTCATGCGCAGTTTGCCAGTTGGTTCGGATGGGACCTTCACACCAGAAGACTACGTGGCTCGCATCAACTATGAATTGGCCAATGACCTTGGAAACCTCCTCAACCGGACGGTAGCCATGATCAATAAATACTTTGGTGGCCAAGTTCCAGCTTATGTCGAAAATGTCACTGCATTTGATGCTGATTTGGCTAAGGTGGTTGAAGAAAACATCGCTGAATACCACAAGCAAATGAATGCGGTTGATTACCCACGCGCTTTGGAAGCCGTATGGAACATCATCTCTCGGACTAACAAGTACATCGATGAGACTGCTCCTTGGGTCCTCGCTAAAGAAGATGGTGACAAGGAACAATTGGCAGCGGTCATGGCTCACTTAGCAGCTAGCCTTCGTGTCGTGGCTCACTTGATCCAACCATTCATGATGAACACCTCAAATGCCATCATGGAACAACTTGGCTTGGGCTTGGACTTCGATCTTGAAAACTTGACCCTAGCAGGCTTCCCTGAAAATGTCACAGTGGTTGCCAAAGGAACTCCAATCTTCCCACGTCTCGACATGGAAGAAGAAATTGCCTACATCCAATCTCAAATGACTGCTGGCAAACCACAAGAAAAAGAATGGATTCCAGAAGAAGTGGAACTCAAGTCTGAAAAAGACGAGATCAAGTTTGAAGACTTTGACAAGGTTGAAATCCGTGTAGCAGAAGTCAAAGAAGTGGAACGTGTCGAAGGATCAGACAAATTGCTTCGCTTCCGCCTAGATGCAGGAGATGGCGAAGACCGTCAAATCCTCTCTGGTATCGCGAAATTCTATCCAAATGAACAAGAATTGGTCGGCAAGAAACTCCAAATCGTGGCCAACCTCAAACCACGTAAGATGATGAAAGAAAATACGTCAGCCAAGGCATGATTCTTTCAGCTGAACACGGAGATCAATTAACAGTCTTAACTGTTGATCCATCTGTTCCAAATGGAAGCATTATTGGTTAAACGATAATATATGAAAAGCACTCCCTGCAGGGAGTGCTTTTCTTGTATTGATATGGTTCCCATCATTGAATTTTACAAGGATGGTAGATGAGTCCTATTAGTAATGAATGTTAATGGAGACTTCCGCAGTGAGAAAAGAGTCTGAAACGGTATCGTTTCAGACTCTCGGAAGATTTGAGACAGTAGGCTCAAATCTTAGGTATGGAATCCCAAAGGGATTCGCTACCGTCCGTCCTCACCTAAGGAAGGTCTCCAATTATATTTTTAAATATATGTCCTATTCATCTGGCCGGTATTCCAGGATATCTCCTGGCTGGCAGTCGAGTTCTTTGCAGATGGCTTCAAGGGTGGTGAAGCGGATGGCTTTGGCCTTGCCGGTTTTGAGGATGGAGAGGTTGGCTGTGGTGATGCCGATTTTGTCAGCTAGCTCGTTGGATTTCATCTTTCGCTTGGCTAGCATGACATCTAGATTGACGATAATCATGGCACCCTCCTTAAATGGTTAGCTCATTTTCTTCAGCAATCTCAATACCTCTCTCAAAAATCTTGCCAGAGACCCAGACGATTGGAACGGCAAGGAGAAGCCCTGTGTTAAAGGTAAATTGGAAAGTGAAGGGAAGGAGATAAGCATTTCCACTGGTTTCAAGTGTGCCAGACATAAAGGACAAGACCAAGAGAATCTTCCAAGCTCGGTTGCAAAGATTAATGTTGGAGTGAGAAAAGATCTTTTTCTTGGTAGAGATTTTTGGAGGAAGCTGCAGAATGGTGATGAGAAGGTAAATATAGATAGCGCTTGAGGCTAGTGGGAAGAGCAGCTGCCAGAGAGGTTGCGGATGTTTGGGGAAAGAGCTGGATGCCATTCACATCAAAGGACAAGCGTCCAGTTTGAATGAGATCTTTAAACACTCCCATCCGTGAAAGCAGGTGGACGACCAGTGCAGCCACAGTCATAAAGCCACAGAAGTAAATGAAAGCCGTCAAGACTTCAATGACATTTTTTTAAGGTTTTTTTGAGTTTTTTTCATCGCAAGCCTCCTTTGAAGTTTATTTATTTTTTTCACTTATAGTATACTCCTTATAAAAAAATTAGTCAATAAAAAAAGTATCGAAAAAAACGATAAAAAAAATAATGATAAACAAAATATTATTTTTTTGAGAAAACAGGTATTTTCTACTAAAACTAGTCAGTTCAAACCTGGAAAACCACTACATAGAGGGGAATTTTACTATACTTTCGATTTAGGGTATACTAGTGTAAAGATCTTATTCCATGGAGGTAGTAAAATGAATCTTAAGTGGAAGAAAAAATACCTGGGGCCGATTTTGGGGCTTGTCGGAGCAGTTGTTCTGATCGGTGGAGTCTATCTCTACTCTAGTTCCAACATCCAACCAGACCATCAAAAAGGAATTTAACCAGACCAGTAAGAAGGTCACCAAGCCAAAGGAAAAAGCCATTGACTTGAGTGGTGACTATGTCTCTAATGAACGGGATGAAGCCAAAATCGAGAAAAAAGGCAAGGCCTGGAAGATCGATTACCAAACGGCTGACGGCAAGGTATCCGCTGAATTTAGTACGGATTGGAAGGTCGAAGGGTCTAACAAAGTTTCGACAGGCAAGATGAAAAAGTCCGATGGCAATACAGACTTTACAGTCACTGTTCGTGTCTTCAAATACAAGACAGATAAGAAGCCTTTGATCACGGTCACCATGTCTGATAAAAATCCCGACCACGAGATGGTCTTTGCCAATCGAGAGGATTTTTTCAAATCGACAGATCCAAATGATGTCGTCCTTGATGGCAATCTCTCACCGTTTGAAGGTGCTTATTCCAATGATACCTATGAAAAGGAAATCGCAGCTTCAGGTTTTAAACTCTACGGCTATACTCCAGAAGAATATTACCAAAATAAGGCCAGCGCTTTTCCAAGTATTGTAAATGGTGAGACAGGCTGGACTTTCTGGAGTGGAGGCACTCGGGCGAGTTACCTGCTCAATAAAGAAAAAGAGCCTAAGAAGCGAAAAGGCTATTATGAAGTTTATTTCACTGGGGCAAATGCGACTGCGATCCAAGGGCAGGAGCAAACCTTGTACTTGATCCCAGCGGGTGTGACAGGTCCTGACGGAGTAGCTTCCCAAGAACGTCGGATTCTCTTTGGTGACGTGGCCTACCGTGATTACCATCTAGAGTGGTGGAAAGCTTACCCACAACCGAAAAAAGAGAAAGACTTGGATATTGCGGCTATTAACGGAGGAGACTTCTCAAGCTTAGCTGGAACCTGGCGCAATGGCAAGGGGGCTGAAATCGTCATCCAAGCAGACGGAAAAGTCAAGGGCCAAGGTAGCCTCAAGGCTGTTGCGGACTCGGATAAGAAGAGCAAGATCCCTTATGTTGAGATGAAGATGGGTGAGACTGGTGCTGCGATTGGACTTCTGAAAATCGGTTTCCAAAATCCAGATGGAGACCAGTCTGATACCAGCAAGCCACGTCTAGTGGTCACTCAATCTGCAGGCAACTACCCGGCTGATCAATATTTCTACCGTCAATAAAAGAGAGTGGGACAGAAATCGGTAATTCGTTAGAATTCGATTTCGTCGTCCCACCTCCGCACAGTTGAGTAGGGCTGTAAAAGCTGATGAAATCAGCGTAGTAGAGCCCACTCAACCACTGCGTCTTGCTCGACAATCCAAAAACAATTGAGAGGCTAGGGACTTTTGTCCCAGCCTCTTTTTACTGCAAGGAAGGCTCGTGGGAGTCTAGGCAACTGTTAGTCTCTAGCATTAAAAAGGAAAAAAATGTAAAAAAAAGCTTGACAAAAGCAAATGATTAGCAGTATTATTAACTAGTTAATTAACTGATTAATAAACTAGTTAACAAAAAAATGAAAAAAAGAGGTGAAGGATGAATAGGAGAAGAATGAAGGTTCTGGGACTCTTGTTTCTCGGTTTCTTTCTGCTGACAGCTTGTGAAGTCAAGGAAATGCAGGCAAGCCCCCTTCTAAAAAAAGGTCTTAAAAATTGTCACGAGTTTTTTTATCCCTATCTATGCCCTGGTCAAGGAAATCTCTGGCGATCAAAAATGACATCTGGATGGTTCAGTCAGGTGCAGGGATCCATGATTATGAACCCTCAACCAAGGAAGTGGCCCAGATCTATGATGCAGATGTATTTGTCTATCATTCTCAGACCCTGGAATCTTGGGCCGGTCGCTTAGATCCCAATCTTCAAGGTTCCAAGTTGCGAGTGATCGAAGGCAGCCAAGGAATGACCCTTGATAAGGTGGCTGGATTAGAGGATGTCGAGGCTGGTCAGGGAAAAAGAAGCCAAGCACTTGTATGATCCGCATACTTGGTTGGATCCTGTAAAAAAATCGCAGAGGAAGGAAAGATCATCGCCCAACGCTTTGGGAGAGATCGATCCAAAGAACAAGGAACTCTATCAGGCCAATGCTCAAAAAGCTTGAAAAGCGCTGTGAGGAACTGGTAGCCCACTACCAGCCTCTCTTTGACAAGGCCAAAGCAAAAAGACTTTTGTGACCCAGCATACGGCCTTTTCTTATCTGGCCAAACGCTTTGGTCTCAAGCAGTTAGGGATTGCAGGGATTTCCCCAGAGCAAGAACCGACCGCTCGGCAATTGGCCGAGATCCAGCAGTTTGTCAAAGACTACAAGGTGAAAACGATCTTTGTGGAAAAGCACACGTCGTCAAAAGTGGCAGATAGTATCGCCAAGGCAACAGGGGCGCGTGTCAAGGTCTTGGATCCACTGGAAGCCGATCCACAAAACGATAAGGATCTATTAGAAAATTTAGAAGAAAATATGGCGACTTTAGCCAAGGAATTAGAGGAGTAAATCAAGAATGAAGAAAAAGGGAACGATTGGAATTGTAGCGACCTTGGGGAATAGGGACTCTGTGCCTATGCGCTCAGTCAGCAACCACAAGTCAAGGAAGAGAAAAAGAATCAGATTCAGTACCTGCAGGCAGAAAAGAAATCGTCATCGACTGACACCAGCAAAAAGGAAGACAGCATCGAAGCGGTCAATGCCAAGGAAAAGACCCAGGCAGAGCAGATTGTCATCAAGATTACAGATGAAGGCTTTTGTCACTTCTCATGGGGATCATTTTCATTACTACAGCGGCAAGGTCCCATTTGATGCCATCTTTAGTGAAGAGTTGATTTTGCGGGATCCAACTTATCAGCTGCAAGAAGCGGATATCGTGAGCAAGGTCAAGGATGGCTATATTATCAAACGCGCTGGGAAATACTATCTCTACTTAAAGGATGCCCAACATACAGTCAATGTGCGCTCGATTGAAGAGATCGCCCAACAGCAAAAAGGGGGCGTAAAAGAAGAAGGGGAAACGGGATCGGTGCAAGCGAGCTCCTCGCACAAGGCAGGCAAGACCCGTGACTTCCGTCAACCTAGTCAAGCGCTGAAAGAAGGAAAGACTCTTGAGATGCTGACGGCTAAGAACCATACAGGTGGTGGCTACCGTACGGACGATGGTTATGTCTTTAGCCCTGGAGATGTCATTTCAGATACAGGGGACGGCTTTATTGTGCCCCATGGCGGCCATTTCCATTTTATTCCAAAGAGTGCCTTATCTGCTGGCGAGTTAGCAGCAGCTCTCTCTGTCTTAGGTGGTCAAGCTGGCCATCAGGCTGGAAACTCACACCTAGCTGGAGCAAGCACAGAACAAGGGAAAGGAACTTCAGATCAAGCCTCTCCAAGCCTTGGGAAGCAAGCGAGCAACCAGCCGTCATCCAGTCCAACCAATACACAGACGACCCCAACGATTTCTAAACCGGCTGCATCTAAACCGAGTCTAACCCTGACCAACTTGATCGAAGAATTGCAGAAAGCCCCGTTGTCTTCTCGTCATGTGGAGTCTGATGGTTCTGTCTTTGATCCAAGTAAGATTACCAAGTGGACCGATCAAGGGATTGTCTACCCTCATGGGGATCATTTCCACTTTATCCCATACAGCTCCCTATCTCCTTTAGAGCGTGAGTTGGCGCGGCAATTCCAATTGCTTCGTGCTCAAGGATCTAGTAGTCCAACAGAAGGAAGTCCAAGCTTGCCTTCAAATCCAAGCACAAAACCAGTTGAACATGATCATGACCACGACCATGAGAAGGAAGATCCTCATCACAAGCATGACCATGAGGACCATGAAGGCGATCATGACCATCATCATGAAGGCGAACATGATCATGGTTTCCACGCAGACAAGGTCATCAGCAAGGACGAGGATGGCTATATGGTTGCTCATGGCAACCATGCCCATTATTTCTATAAAAAGGATCTCTCTCCTCAAGAAATTGCGGCAGCAGAGGCAACTCTAGCTGGTAAGAAAGAAGAGGACAAGGGTCAGCCCCTGACAGATGATGTTGCGACCTATTCTCGTGATGCCTCAGATGAGGAAAAGATCCAGTACATCAGTAAGACCTATGGTGTCCCTCGTGAGGCCATTAAGATTTCCAATGGTTTCTTTGTCTTTAACAATCCAGACCAAGAATACGATCCGACCCACATCCATCCTTATGCTGTTCGTAAGGAACATGTCCGGATCCCACTTGAAACTGGCAATCCTGAACTAGACTTTATCAATGAACTCTATGCAACAGCGCTTCGTTCAGGGATTTCTCCTTATAGCCTCCAGATTGAAAATGGTCAGTTTGTCATCCCGCATGGCGATCACAACCACTACATCAAGGTGCGTTCAGCAGGACTAGCAGACTACTTAGCCCACCGTCTTCCAACCATCCAATCGCCATATCAAAAAAGGAGACTTGGACAAGAAAGTCGTAGAGGACAAGGTCAACCAACTCTTAGCAGAAAGCCGGACTCTCTATGCTTCTGATCCATTGCAACAAAGACGGATTGAGCTCATCTTGGGCCACTTCTTGGAAAATGTCAAGAGTTTCCCAAGTAACTCAACAGAGGGCTATCTGGCAAGTCTCAAACAGGTTGATGAGCAGTACATTCATGCCACTCAAGCGGTCAAGCCAAAAGAAGAGACAGCCTTGGATCGTCGTTACCAAGAATTGCTGGAACAAGTGCGTTTGCTAGACACAGAAGCCTTCCAATTGAAGAAGGAAGAGTTGGTCTCTCAATTGCAGGAAGCCTATGCTGCCAAGGACAGCAAGCGTTTAGAACAGGAAGGGAAGCTATTAGAAGCTGTTCAGGAGATGCAAGATCGGACGGGTGTGACCTCGGTCGACTATCTCAAGTACTTCTATCAAAGCCTGAGCGATGCGCGCTTGACACCAGAACTGCGTACCAAGGCGGCAGATCTAGCCTTGAAGCTCTATCGGGCTCAAGCCTTTGAAGAAGCCTGGGATTCCAAGTCTCACTTTATGGAACTCTACCAAACCAAGCAAGCTATTGACCAGCTCTTCTCTCAGGAAAAAAAGGCCAAACCTATCCCTATTGAAAAAAACAGTCTTGGATCAAAAAGGAAGTCAAACCCCATCCTACAACGTAGCGGTTTATGATTTCCTCAAAGGCTTGTATGGAGAGTTGGACAAGGCAACAGAAGCCCGTCAACAGAACAAGATTTTGACAGCTCTCTTAGAGCAAATCCAGTCGCTCTTGCCACAAGTCGAAGACCAAGGCAAACGAACTGCCTTTTGAAACAGGCTTGGCTCAACTTGGAAAAGAATCTGATCCAGACAAGGCTATTACAAGTGGGGAAGCACTTCTACGCGAAATCAGTGATACCATTGAAAAGCAAAAACAAAAAGCAAAACCGAAGAACCTCAAATTGGGGATGTCGCTCTTTATCAACAGCTCTATAACCAATTGATGGCTCTTCACCAACAATTGCAGGACAAGGGAGCTAGTGATGCTGTATTTGATCGCTTAGAAGCTCTCTTTGACCAATTGTCTAATCCAAAGAGTGATAAAGCAGCCTTACTACAGGCCATCCAAGCCTTCCAGGCAGAGTTGGCAGCAACGCCATCTGCAAGCGAAGCGGGCAAACCAGCTTCCACAGCTGAAACGCCTGTCGCTACAGAGACTCCGGTAGAAAAAGAAGCAGCAGCTTCAGAAGGAAGCAAGCCTGCCACAACTGAGACAGAAACAGAGCCTGCAAGCTCAGCTGTAACAGAAGCAAGCACGCCAGATGCTCCATCTCCTCAGAACCAATAGAAAATAGAAAAGAGAGTGGGACAGAAATCGGTAATTCGTTAGAATTCGATTTCGTCGTCCCACCTCCGCACAGTTGAGTAGGGCTGTCAAAGCTGATGAAATCAGCGTAGTAGAGTCCACTCAACCACTGCGTCTTGCTTGACAATCCAAAAAAATAATTGAGAGGCTAGGACTTTTGTCCCAGCCTCTTTTTGCGTTTTAGTGAATAGAAGAAGTTGTCTCTTTTTTCAGTTTTTGAGTCTCACTCCTTGTGCTCAAGAAGCAGTGGCGAGGGAGACTCGACTGCTTTTTTTCGCTTGAAAAATGCGGCCATTTGAACCAGGATGCGGGGCACTGTCTGCCATTTTTTCCAAGCTTGTACCCTGGTGTCGATGAGCTGCTTGGCCAAGCGTTCTAACATTTCCCGCTCGGTTGGATCCAAATCCTGGGCATTTTGGAGGATTTCTTTGGCCTTAGCTAGCTGTTTGAGATCGGTTAGGTCATTGATGGAAGTGATGCCGGCATCTAGAAAAATGCCAAAAAAGGTATCAAAGAACTTCTTGCGCTCGTCTGCCGAGGTCTCACGAACCCATTGTTTCAAGGTCAGATCGGTCTGTTGGCTATCTGGGCTGGTTTCAGAAACGGTCACAAAGCTGTAGTCCTTAATTTCCCAAGTGAAGGCGTCGTGCTGGGCAAAACCACCCAAGGCGCGACTTTTGACAATGGTCGTCGGTTCTGGCACTTCCAACATCATGCCAACGATGGATCCCTGAGGGACAAAGCGACGAATGTTTGGGGACGTGCGCTGGTAGCCTTCGGTTTCGATGATGGCCTTGTTGAGGCCAGGAGCATCGTAGCTGTAGATCGCGTCGACCCGTTCAAATAAGGAATCAGGTAGATACGAGCAGGCATAGGTTGCGAGATTTCCCCCTTTGGAGTGACCGGCTACTAAGAAGCGCCCTTTTGGAAATTCCTTCATGACATGTTGCAGGTAGCTGGCTGCGCGCTTTTGAGCTGGAACATGGTCCATATAGGTCATGTGGAAGTCTTCCTTCCAGCCGATCAAGGTGTCATCCGTCCCTCTGAAAACGACCAAATACGCATCCAGACTAAGCCGATAGGTCATGGCCGCAAACTGTTTTTGCACATCGGGATCGTATTCATCGACATAGTTGAGGAGTTTGATGTTCTTAAAGCGCTTTGAAGTAGCCAACTCATCGACTAATTGCAGGTGCTGGTTACTCACGATAAAATCGGTAGTCCGATCGATCAGTTCCATCGCATCAGACAGGCGCACTTGGATCCCTGTTGTATCTCCTTGAGGCACAATGTGTCCAAAGGGCAGATAGGTCAGCTCTGTCAATGCGAGGACATCCAGCTCCTTGAAGGGACGGTCATATATGGAATCGTAAGTCACTTCTTTTAGGTAATCAAAAATCGTCGACATCTGTGCCTCCCGTGTCTTATTTCTTTCAGTATAGCACAAAAATGGATGTAGAAAAAGCGACTCCCATCAAGAAAGGAGGAGCCAGTTCTTCTTTCCCTCTGAAACAGCCTTTTTCTCTGCTTCTTAATCTGTTATAATAGGAAGAAGAAAAAAAGAAGGAAAGAAAGCCATGCATAAAAATTCTCTTAGTAGAAGATGATGAAATTATCCGCCAACAAGTCAAACAATTATTGGAACAATGGGGCTATGAAGTGGTCGCAGTAGAGGATTTTATGGATGTCCTCGGGATCTTTGTCGAAAGCGACCCCCACTTGATCCTCATGGATATTGGCCTGCCTCTCTACAATGGGTACCACTGGTGCCAAGAGATTCGCAAGGTTTCAAAGGTTCCGATCATGTTTCTTTCTTCACGGGATCAAGCCATGGATATTGTTATGGCCATCAATATGGGTGGAGACGACTTTGTCACCAAGCCCTTTGATCAAAATGTCCTCCTTGCCAAGGTCCAAGGGCTCTTGCGCCGCTCTTACGAATTTGGGACAGATCAAAATCTGCTGGAGCACCGGGGAGCCATCCTCAATCTCAAGTCCACGGACTTGGTGTATGAAGGGGAAGTCATCAAGCTGACCAAGAATGAATTTCAGATCCTGCGCGTCCTGTTTGAGCATGCAGGCAGTATCGTGGCACGCGATGACATGATGAAGGAGCTCTGGAATAGCGACTTCTTTATTGATGACAATACCTTGTCTGTCAATGTGGCCCGCCTTCGTAAGAAATTAGAAGAGGCTGGCTTGTCAAACTTCATCGAAACCAAGAAAGGCATCGGTTACGGGTTGACCCATGAATAAATTTGGAACGATCTTCTGGCAGTATGTGGTATCCCGCAGGCGCCTACTCTATCTATTGGTCATCTTTTTGATCATTGATTTGGTCTTTGCCTATCTCTTTCCAGAGACAGGGACGGTTTCCTCTATGCGACCCTAGTGCTAGGCTTCTTTGCCCTCTGTGTCTTGATCTGGGATTTCGCCATGACATTTCAGGACTATCGCAAAGCCGCACTTTATGAGGAAGTTGAGGTTGCCTCACCTCTGGAACACCTCCTTTATGAAAAATACACGGAAGAAAAGCAGGCGCGCCTGGAAGAAGGAAAGACAGCCCAGGCCAAGTTCAATGACCTGATGGACTACTATACCCTATGGGTTCACCAGATTAAGACGCCCATTGCGGCCAGCCAGCTCTTGGTCCAAGATGTCGAGACGCCCATTGTCAAGCAGCAGATGGAACAGGAGCTTTTCAAGATTGACTCCTATGCCAATCTGGTTTTGCAGTACCTGCGACTGGAGAGTTTTCATGATGATCTAGTCTTAAAGCGCGTGTCGGTAGAAGACTTGGTCAAAGAAGTAGTCCGCAAATACGCTCTCTTTTTTATCCAAAAGAACTTGACCGTGGATCTGCATGATTTGGAGCAGGAGGTCATCACCGATCGCAAGTGGCTCCTGGTCATCATCGAGCAGCTCTTGTCCAATAGCCTCAAGTACACCAGCACTGGTGGAATTGAAATCTATTTCAAAGACCAGACTCTCTATATAAAAGATAGCGGGATTGGGATCAAAAATAGCGATGTCCTTCGCGTCTTTGAGCGGGGCTTCTCCGGCTATAATGGCCACCTGACCCAGCAATCCTCAGGGCTGGGACTCTATCTATCTAAGAAAATCGCAGAGCAATTGGGCCACAGGATCACCCTCCATTCAGAGGTCGGTCAAGGCACGACTGTTGCCATTCGCTTTGAAGAGAAGAAGTTGGTCATGGATTAAGATTTTCCCCATCTTACAAAAATGTAAGAAATAAACGGTAAAATGAAAGGTTAGGTTATGGTAGCCGCCTTTTATTTTTTATACAATAGTCTCATCAAATGAAGGAGGTCAAGAAAATGAAACTCTTGAAATGGATGAAACAACTCAAAAAGACTGAGAAACCCTGTAACCAAACCGATCTGGAAAAGACGGAATTTGGTCTCCAAGTCCTGCAACAAACCCAAGAATTTTTCTTGATCTACTAGTAAAAGGAGAAAAGCATGTCATTACTAGATGTTCAACATATCAAAAAAATCTACAAAACCCGCTTTCAAGGAACGCAGGTTGAAGCCTTAAAGGATATTCACTTCACCGTGGAAAAGGGTGAGTACGTGGCTATTATGGGGGAATCAGGATCCGGGAAATCGACCCTCCTCAACATCCTAGCCATGCTGGACCAGCCAACCGAAGGACGGGTCTACCTCAATGGCACGGACACCTCAACCATCAAGAACAAGGATGCGTCCAGCTTCCGTCGAGAAAAACTAGGTTTTGTCTTTCAAGATTTCAACCTGCTCGATACCTTGTCTGTCAAGGACAATATCCTCCTTCCACTGGTTCTCTCTCGCAGACCAGTCAAGGAAATGATGAGCAAGGTCGATAGCGTCAGTCGGGAGTTGGGCATCCACCAGCTCTTAGAAAAATACCCTTACGAAATCTCTGGTGGGCAAAAGCAACGGGTGGCCGTAGCACGGGCCATCATCACCTCACCAGAAATCCTCCTTGCCGATGAGCCAACAGGGGCGCTGGATTCCAAGTCTTCAGCAGCATTGCTGGACGTCTTTGAAGATATCAACACTATGGGCCAAACCATTCTCATGGTGACCCACTCAACCGCAGCAGCAGCGCGTGCCAAGCGCGTGCTCTTTATCAAGGACGGGATTCTTTACAACCAGATCTTTCGTGGGGAAAAGACAGAGCGTCAGATGTTCCAAGAAATCTCGGATACCCTGACGGTCATGGCAAGCGAGGTGGAGTAGATGTTTCGATTAACCACTAAACTAGCTTGCTCTAATCTGATCAAGAACCGCAAGCTCTATTATCCCTTTGCGATTGCGGTCATTCTCGCAGTGACCATCGCTTACCTCTTTGACTCCCTGACCTTTAATCCCCGCATTCACGAGCTTAGAGGGGGCGATTCCATGATCTTTACCCTCGTCTTGGGACTGTTCGTGGTCAATGCAGCGGGTGCCATCATCGTGCTCTATGCCAATAGCTTCGTCATGAAAAATCGCTCCAAGGAACTGGGCATCTACAGCATGCTGGGACTTGAGAAACGCCATCTCATCAGCATGATCTTCAAGGAACTCTTGCTTTTTGGCTTTCTAACCATCTCAGCGGGTGTCTTGATCGGAGCCCTCTTTGACAAGCTGATCTTTGCCTTTCTCTTGAAACTTATGAAGATGAAGGTTCAGCTGGTATCTACCTTCCAACCTGGGATTGTGGTTTTGGTCTTTGTCACCTTTGGTCTCGTTTTTGGTCTCCTAGTTTTTCTCAATGCTTGGCGGATTCTGCGTTTGAATGCCCTGCAGTTGACGCGTGAGAAGGCTAGTGGTGAAAAGAAAGCCCGCTTCTTGTGGCCCCAAACCATCCTGGGCTTAGCCTCTCTTGGTTTTGGCTACTATCTAGCGCTAGCTGTTGAAGACCCCATGTCTGCGATTGTGACCTTTTTTCTAGCAGTTATCTTGGTCATGATCGGGACCTACCTGCTCTTTAATGCTGGGATCACCGTTTTCTTGCACCTGCTTAAGAAAAAGAAGGCCTATTATTACCAACCCAACAACATGATCTCGGTCTCTAACCTTATCTATCGCATGAAGAAAAATGCAGTGGGACTTGCGACCATTGCCATCCTCTCGACCATGGTGCTGGTGACCATCTCTGCTGCGACCAACATCTATATGGGTGGTGAAATGATCAAGAAAATCATGAATCCACATGATTTTTTTCCATGTCAAGGAAAAAGGGGTGGATCTGGAGCAAATCAATCAGAAATTTGATGAATTTGCCTCTGAACACCATCTCGAGATCAAGAATCGTGACCTGATGTCCTATGCCACCTTTGGGAGTTAAATCACAAAAGGGCACAGACTTTCACCGTCTATCCTGACGATGAGAACGCATGTCAGACCGAGAAACAGTCTTTCTGGTCTTTGATGCAGCCAGCTATGAGCACATGACCGGAGAAGAGGTCGATCTGACTGGCAACCAAGTCATTCTCTTTGCCCATAACAAAGGCTCTTAAGGGACAAAAAGCAGTTCACTATCAATGGGCAAGACTTCCAAGTCAAGGAAGAAGTGAGCAAGGATTTTTATCACCGATCACGTGCCCAAACATGTATAACATGCTGACGGAGGATTTCAATTACCTGATCGTACCCTGACCTTTCAGCCTTTGTTGCCAAGTTTCCGAACCTTGCTGTCGTTACCCAATATCTATGGTGGTTTCAATGTCAATGTCGATGAAGACCAGCAGCTCAAGTTAGCAGCTAGTTATGACAAGATGATCGATGAATTGAGTAGCCAACAGGGCCAAGGAACATTTATCTATGGAGGCAACCGGGCCAATGATGTGACAGAGTTGAATAGCCTCTTTGGTGGCATCTTCTTTATCGGGATTTTCTTGTCACTGATCTTTATGGTCGGAACGGTCATCGTCATCTACTACAAGCAAATCTCAGAAGGCTATGAAGACCGTGACCGCTTTGTCATCCTCCAACAGGTGGGGCTTGATGAAGATGAGGTCAAACGGACCATCAACCGTCAAGTGCGGACCGTCTTCTTCCTTCCCCTCATCTTTGCCTTTGTCCACCTGGCCTTTGCCTACCATATGATCCGCCTCATTCTCAAAGTGCTCGGTGTCATCAATAGTGGCCAAGTCCTCGTCGTCACCCTCAGCGTCTGTGCTGTCTTTCTCATCACCTACCTAATCGTCTTTTGGATCACCTCTCGGAGTTATCGCAAGATTGTGCAGATTTAGGAAAAAGAAACTCAAATTAAATTAGAAACTTTCCTTAGGTGAGTACGGACGTCAGCGAACTTCGAAGAAGTTCCATGACTAATTATTGAGCCTAAGGTCTCAATAATTCCGAGTGCCTGAAACATAATTTTTTCAGGCACTTTTCTCACAGCGGAAAGTTTCAATATACTCTAATAATAATCAGATATTATTTTGGATATTTTTTTGCACAATAATCCAGCATAGGTTATTCAAAGAAAAGAATTGTCAATTTTTTTAGCTTGCTCATAGCGGGCTTTTTTTGTACGAAAAACCGACTGCGATTGTTTTTTTGTTTTTCAAAGGGATACACAAAAAAGACTGAACCCGTAGAGTTCAGTCTTTGTTCACTTTCTATTAAAGTGATGTAAGGAAAGTCAATCCCCCTAGGATGACACCTGCCGAATTCGGAATGATCAAAATCCAGTCTTTTTTAGGTTCCTTTGTCCAACCATAAATGACCCAGATCAAGCAAGAAATAGCAGCTGACAAGGGTTGGAAAGGTTGGGCCTTATTTCCCTGTAAATTAGCAATAATTTGTGGGATGTAGGCAATGAAAACGATAATCCCAATAAAGGCACCGATCGAGCCAACGATTTGGTTGATTTTTTGTTTATTCATAAAATTTTACCTCTGTGTATTAAAATAGCATAAGTAGGAAGAAAATGCAATTAATTTGCATGCTATGCAAAGATGAAAACGATCACATTTGCAAAAAGAATTAGACAAAGTGTCAAAAAAAATGGCAACTAGAGAAAAACTCCACTCGAAAAAGAAATCCATCTTCCTGCAAAAATCACAAGATTGTGACACTTTACAGTTCGGGTAACATTTGAAAAAAAGACTTGAATTTTTAAGAGGGCAAAAGGGTTAGAATAGTTCATACTTTAAAAAAAGAAAAATGAAATGGTAGTCATGAAAAATGAACGAAAAAAACAAATGAAAAATTCTTGGTTGGGTTGCGACCTTTATGTCTGTTATGATGTATGTCTCTTACTTCCCACAAATTATGGACAATCTCGCTGGTCACAAAGGAAACTTTGTTCAACCTTTGGTGGCAGCCATCAACTGTAGCCTTTGGGTCTACTATGGACTCTTTAAAAAAGAACGCGATATCCCACTTGCTGCAGCCAATGCACCAGGGATCATCTTTGGGTTGATCACAGCCATCACAGCCTTGTAATCAATAAAAGAGAGAGTGTGACAGAAATTGGTAATTCGTTAGAATTCGATTTCGTTGTCCCACCTCCGCACAGTTGAGTAGGGGTGTAAAAGCTGATGAAATCAGCGTAGTAGAGCCCACTCAACCACTGCGTCTTGCTCGACAATCCAAAGACAATTGAGAGGCCAGGACTTTTGTCCCAGCCTCTTTTTTATAACTTCACTCATTTCCATGGTATAATGGGAGGACTATTAACCGAGAAGATCAAAAGGAGACACGAGTGGATCAAAAACATCACTGCCAAGTCCTATGGGCGAAAAATAAATACCTGGTGCTGAGTCATTCCAGCAACATTTACAAGGAGATCCGGGAATACCTCAAGCAAGACCAGGTGGAGGTCAGCCATGTCGAGGCCCTGATCCAGCAAGCGCTGGCCTTGCCAGAAAATCGTGGCCAGGTTTCCAATGCCTTCCAGCATATCTGGGGCTATTTCAAAAAGCAGGCGACTCCTGAGGAAAAGGCGGATTTCATGCTGCTACTTGAGAAATACCAGCATGGCCAAGCTAGTCAAGAAGATCTCATCAAGGGGATCCAGACGCTCCTTGAGCGCTACCCCAATCGCTACTTACAAGACTCGACCCTACTAGGAGGTCAATAGATGAGACTGTGGCACCAAGATTTGATTCGCAAACTCCCTCGACCCCAGCTCCTCGGCCAACACCGGGAATGCTGCGCCCTTCGAGGCAACGGCTGGGGCAAGAAGCACGCGACGGTCAACTATGTCTTTGACTACTCGCCCTATCGTCTCTATGCCTATCACCGCCTGATTATGGAGGAGATGACTGCTCGCGGTTACAAGGTCAGCCCAGAGTGGTGGGAGCCGACCTACCGAGGCAAGACCTGCCCAGCCTATCCCGAACTGGAAGAGGAAGCTTTTAGTACTCCCATCTATCCTGAGCATCAGGCTACTTATCTCAAAGAATGCCTGGAGAATCTAGCAGAAAAAGGGATTCAACTAGACTAAGAAAGAACGAACCAGACCAGGTTCGTTTTTTTGCGCGAAAAACCAACAAAATGCTTTGAAAGCGTTAATTTCTTTCTCAAACATGCTATAATAATAGGAGATTATGTACAGGAAAAGGATAGACGGATGAAGGAATTAATCGACTTAATTAATCAATTTAGAGATGAACGTGACTGGAGAAAGTTTCATAATGAAAAAGATTTAGCCATTTCGATTTCACTAGAAGCGAGCGAATTGTTGGAACTATTTCAGTGGAAACAATCAGAGGAAGTAGTTGAAAAGTCATTAAAAGAAATCAAAGAAGAACTTGCGGATGTTTTTATGTATTCTTTAATGTTAGCAGATAATTTGAATCTGGATGTAGAAGAAATTATAAAAGAGAAAAATTGATATAAATGCAAAAAAATATCCTGTAGAATTAAGCAAGGGAAATAATAAAAAATATACGGACTTGGAGAAAAAATGAGCAATATTCAATCACCCGTAGTTATAGAAATCGATTATTCAAAGTCGAACATTTGATCAATTAAAAAGAAACGATTGCTCCGAAAACATTCTAAAGCTTATCTTTTGATTATCCAACTGTATACATCGTAAACGATGAGAATAAAAACAAGTATAGTGTTTATGTCGGAGAAACAACAGATATCATTCGTAGAACAAATCAGCATTTGTCAGATGATATAAAGAAGGATAGAGAAGACTGGCGACAATTTGAACAATCTAAAACCTCTAAAATGTTTGTTATTGGGCATAACCATTTCAATAAATCTTTGACCTTGGATATTGAGAATAGGTTAATGCTCTACCTATCAAGTATTGACCAAGTTGAAAGGGTTCAGAATAGGAGAGGAAATCCTCAAAACCAATATTATACTTCTGAAGAGTTAGACGAGATTTTCTCAAAGATATGGAGAACCCTAAATCGGAAAAACCATTATTTATTCCCAGCAGAAAGTTTTATTCGAAATTCAGCGATATTTAAATCTTCTCCATTTCACAAGTTAACGGATGAACAAGTAAAGGCTAAAAATGAAATTTTGCTAAAAATCACATCTGTCATCAGTAGAAATGAAACAGGAGTTTTAATTTTAGTAAAGGGTGATGCTGGTGCAGGAAAAACAGTTTTGATGAGTTCTCTCATCGATGATTTGTTGAATTCAGAAGACACACAGATGATTCGTGAAAACAATGATATCAATTTGGTTGTGAATCATGATGATCAACTCAGTGTTTACCAAGAAATTGAGAAAAAATTAGAATGGAAGAGTGGATCAAATATTAATGTTGTGATGAAACCAACTCAATTTTTGAATGCTCTGAAAAAAGAAAAAAGCTGATGCTGGAATTGTAGTGGTTGATGAAGGTCATTTATTATTGACTGCAAAAAATCAGGCTTATCTAGGAGGGAATCATTTAAATGATTTACTTGCGAAATCAAAAGTAGTCGTACTTGTTTATGATGAGAATCAGATTATGAACAAATCTCAAATATGGACAGATGATTCTTTCTTGAAATTGGAACATGAAGCCAATTTAAAAGGAAATCTCATTACACTACATAACCAAATGCGTATCCATGCGACAAAGGAAACAGTTGAGTGGATAAGAAATCTGATTGATGTTGGAGTTGTGAATGAGGTTCCAATTGATAATGATTATGATATTAGAGTTTTTGACTCTCCTAAGGAACTTCAAAGTGCAATCATGGAAAAAAATGATGATCAGAGTTTAGGAATTTCACGCTTAACAGCAACATATGATTGGGAATATAGTAGTCAATCAAAACCAAAGGATTCTGACTATTGGTGTGTCCGTATCGGAGACTGGTCTTGTCCGTGGAACAGACAACTTGCAAAAGAAAAAGAATCTAAACATTTATCCTGGATAGAACAGTCTCAAACGATTCATGAAATTGGCTCAACGTTTACGGTTCAGGGATTTGATCTAAATTATGTGGGAGTTATCATTGGCCCATCTGTCAAATATAGAGACGGGAAAATTATTTTTGATATAAGTGAAAGCAAAAATAAAAGTGCTGTTCAAAACAGAAAACTTGAATCAGGTGAAATGATTAATTACGGAGAAACATTATTGCGAAATGAGTTAAATGTTTTGCTGACACGTGGAGTAAACGGTTTATACGTCTATGCCGTAGATGAAGAACTCCAACAAGCATTAAAAAATGCGACAAAATAAGATGTTTCTTATTCCCAAATTTTTTTCGAATTATAGAAGTAGAGGGACATTCCCTCTATTTTTTATCGAAAAGGAGCAGGGATGCAAAAAAGACACGCGCATGTATCGCCGACCTTGGACATCATGGCCAAGAAGATTTTTAGTTTGCCGGAGGTGACGACGGCGTTTATTCGAGATATTTTGGAGCTGGATGTAGCGGATGCTCAGATTGTGGAAGGAAACCAGCCCCACAGCATGGCCTATGAGGAGGATGACTTGTTCTCCACTGCGGTGGATGTGAGAGCCAAGCTCCACGACGGGACCGAGGTGATCATCGAGATCCAGATTCGCAAGCAGCAGTATTTCTTGAATCGGTTCCATTACTATTTGGCCAATCAGCTGGTGGAGAATGTGCAAAAATTGCGCCAGCAAGGCCAGACACATAAGATGTACGAGCAGATGGAGCCAGTCTATGGGATTGCGATTTTGGAGAAGTCGCTCTTGCTAGACGAAGAGGCCGCCATCAATAAATACTGGCTGACCAATAGCCGGTCCGGCAAGCAGCTCAAGGCCTATTATAAAAACGGTAAGCACCAAAATCTTCTGCAGGTTGCCTTTTTAGAGCTAGACAAGTATAATAAAGATGAGAACCTGACAGATGCAGGCAGACAGTGGCTGGAATTTTTTGGGAATCTTCCCTTCACAAAAGCTCCCAGTCAGGCTGTCGCCCATGCAGATTCATTATTAGATTCATCTAGCTGGACCAAGGAGGAGAAGACCATGATAGACGAGCGTATTCGCATTCAAGAAAATTATGATATGACCCTGGAGACAGCGATAGACGAAGCGCGTGAAGAAGGTCTGGAACAAGGTCGTAAACAGTTAGTGTGCGAAATGATCTCACGAGGAATGACACCTGAGTTTATCTCAGATATGACAGGTTTGTCGCTTGAAGAGATTGAGACTCTTCTTTCTTGAGTCGTTAAAAGAGGCGCTGCCTCTTTTCTTTTTGAAAAAACTTGAAAATTTTCCCGTTTTTTCAATCCGCCTTTCTAGAATTGTGGTAGAATAGAGTCAACAAAGAGCTATCCTCACCAACAGTGTGATCGATACTAGAAAAGAGGATTCTGATGACAAGAAAAATTGGTATTATTGGTTTGGGGCATGTGGGTGCGACCTTGGCCCACAGCATGATTTTGAAACACACCTGTGATCACTTGGTCTTGATTGATACCAATGAGAAAAAGGTCAAGGCTGATGCCTTGGATTTCTGTGATACGGTTGCCAATACAGGTTATCCGGTGCATATCACGGTCAATGACTACGCGGCTTTAAAAGATGCGGATGTCGTGGTGTCGACTCTTGGAAATATTGAGTTGCAGGCTAATAACACTGATGACCGTTTTGCGGAGCTTCCCTTTACCAGTAAGCAAGTGGTGCAAGTAGCGCGTGATCTGAAGGCTTCTGGCTTTAGTGGGGTCTTATTGGTAGTGACCAATCCAGTTGATGCCGTTACTCAACTCTATCAACAATATACCGGCCTTCCAAAAGAACAGGTGATTGGGACAGGGACCTTGCTGGATACAGCTCGGATGAAGCGTGCAGTTGCGGATCGTTTGCAGGTTTCTCCTGCTAGTGTATCAGGCTACAACCTCGGTGAGCATGGAAATTCTCAATTTGTTGCATGGAGTCAGGTCCGTGTCAAAGGACACGCCATTACCGATCTCTTCTCTCAAGAAGAGCTTGATGCTATCAACTACGAGTCCTTGCGCGGTGGCCACACGGTTTTCTTTGGCAAATTATATACTAATTTTGGGATTGCAGCAGCAGCCCAACGCTTAGCAGAAGCTGTGATCAATGATAGCCACGAGGAAATGCCAGTGTCTAACTATCGTCCAGAATATGGAACCTATCTTGGTTACCCAGCGATTGTAGGTCGAAAAGGGATTCTCGAACGATTGGACTTGCATTTGACAGAAGAAGAAAAAGAAAAATTGCTCCATTCAGCCGAAACTATTAAGGAAAACACACGAAAAGGATTGGAGCATGCATAAAATCAACAGCCAAGAGAAATCTTGGCTTATTTTCTGCAATTTTTTCGAATGGTATAAGTGAGGGGTTTCCCTACACGAAATCATTGGAGGTTGGAGACATTTGTCCAACTTTTTTATCTCACTTCTTTTGACCTTCCCTTAGTAAAATGGAGTAAAAGTTAAAAAATCCGAGTTGTAATCCTTGACATTACATTCCGATCCTGTATAATAGCTATTGTAACAAATAATCTTACAACAGAAAGAGGAAATAACTATGAAAAAAACATTTTATTTATCGTCGGATCTCTTCGTCAAGGATCATTTTCAACCACCAAATGGCTAAGAAAGCAGAAAGCCTTCTTGAAGGGAAAAGCAACGGTGACTTACTTGGACTACAAGGACATTCCAATGATGAACCAAGATTTGGAAACACCAACCCTGCCATCTGTGCAAGCAGCGCGTGATGCGGTTCTTGCTGCGGATGCCATCTGGATCTTCTCACCAGTCTATAACTTTGCGATTCCAGGTATAGTGAAAAACTTGATCGACTGGCTGAGCCGTGCCCTTGACCCTGTCAGAAACTCGTGGTCCCATCTGCCCTTCAAGACAAGATCGTAACGGTTTCTTCAGTAGCCAATGCCGGACACGAACCAATGTTTGCGGCTTACCAAGCGCTCTTGCCATTTCGTTCGAACTCAAGTGGTTGGAGAGTTTACTGGAACAACCGTTAACCCAGAAGCTTGGGAAACAGGTGAATTGGTCTTGACAGATGAAGCGGTCGCAGGACTGGAAAAACAAGCACAAGCCTTATTAGAAGCATAAGAAAAGCTGAGACAGAAGTCTCAGCTTTTTAGATACTAAAGAGTTGTCCGAAGAAGTAAGTCACACCCATGGTGAGAAGGCCAATGATGAGGTTGCGAAGCATGGCTGGCTTGGTTGGTGCTTTTCCCAGTTTTGCACTGGTATAGCCAGTGAAGATCAAGGATAGTCCAACAACGAAGACTGTCACCGGAATGCGATAGGCAGTTGGAAAGAGAATGATAGAGAGCATTGGAGGAAGGGAACCAACCGAAAAAGCAAGGAAGCTAGATGCAGCAGCATGCCAAGGATTGGTAAACTCCTCGTATTCGATACCATATTTCTCTTCGACCAGGGCTTTGAGGGGATGTTTCAGAAAGGCCCGTTCTGTCAAAATCTTTGCGGAAGTTTCGCATTCTCCATTTTGAAGATAAGCATGGTAGAGAGATTCTCTCGCTAACTTTGGGATCGCGATCCAACAAGGCTTGTTCGCGGTTCACAGCGGCTTCTTCCGTGTCTTTTTGTGTGGAAACAGAGACATACTCACCGCCTGCCATCGAAAAGGCACCTGCCAGAATCGCCGATAAGCCAGATAGGAAAATGATCCAGATGTTTGGTGTGGCACTGGCTACCCCAATCACCACCCCAGCAATAGAAATAATCCCATCATTGGCCCCGAGAACAGCGGCTCTCAAGATATTCAATCGATCGCTAAATGATTCATCTACTCCATGTTTCATTTCAGTCATACAATGTCTCCTTTATCTTATTTAGAATGATTATAAATAAAATACAAAAAGAAAGCAAGGATTTTAACTCAAATGATAAAAAGTTCGACAATTTAATGAAATTTAAGTTATAATCTTTGACATTGCAAGCAAAAAAAAGAAAGAATAGGGCATACGCCTATTCTAGCAAGGTTTATTTAGCGGAAGTGGCTTACCTTTTGAAGATCCTGATGGCATTGTCACACGGGTCAGAAAAGGATAACAAAAAAACAGCAAATTTTGCTGTTTTTCTGATGAGATAAAATTAATTCGTATCTTGTTCTTTTCCCAACAACCCAAAAATAAGAGAAGGAGTTGGAAGATGCCCAAGGCAAATAAGACCATAAAACCGTTGCGACTTCCCTTTAGCAGTGGCTTGGGTGAAAGTCCATCTTTTGATTAGCTTGGCTCATGGCAACGATCAGCGAAGCCAGGGTTGTTCCGACAGCGCCTGCAAATTGTTGCAAGGGTGTTAAAGATCGCGTTCGCATCGGGTTGCTCTTCCAGAGAGAGTTGTTTTTTTGTCCGTTGGTCATGATATTGCCAAAGGCCAGTCCCCATACCGGTCATGAAGATCATGTAAAAGATGAGAATCAAGCCATTTGTCAGCTTCAGGCCAAAAAGAGGGTGAAGTGGAAATGGGCCAGAAGGATTAAAAGCAGCTCCAAGGAGAATCGGTTTGCGAGCGCCCAACTTATCTAGAATGAGACCGGAGAAAGGAGCAAAACCTGCTCCAATGATGGCTCCTGGAAGCAGCATCAAGGCTGCAAGCGTGGTGCTCGAGTGGTTGACCAATTGGACATAATTGGGCAAGAGGAAACTCATGGCCAGAGAACCTAATTGGAAAGGTGAAAAAAAGGCAAGAACATGGCCAGTGAGGAGATGGTTCTTTAAGATGGCAAGGTTGATAATGGGAGTCTCCAACTGATTGGACCGCCAGACTAAGAGAACCAGTCCCAAGAATCCCAATCACCAGCCAACCAAGGACAGAAAAAAACTAAAGAAAGCATGGTCAGAGAGACCGTGAATGCCTAGAAATCAAGCCTAAAAAAATGAAAGCAATAATGGCGAGAAGGCTCATGATATCAAGCGTTTCTCGTTTGACTGTACTGATTTGTTTCAATGGAGCGAAGTCCTGCAACCAGCGAAGCTAGAAGGATCGGGAATTGAACCAAAAAGATGGACCGCCAACCGAAGTTAGCTGTCAAGAGACCACCGACAGTAGGCCCAATGGCGGGAGCGATAGCTGTAATCAGGGTCCCCACTCCCATCATGAGACCGATCTTGCGTTTTGGGACCTGCTCTAAAATGATATTAAACATCAGAGGAAGGGCAAAACCAACCCCCATTCCTTGAACCAATCGACCCAAAACCACAAAACCAAAACTTGGAGCTAGGAAGTCAATGAGAACACCTAAAACAGATAGGAGATTTCCAACTAAAAAGATGGACTTCATTTTGAAAGAGCGTTTGAGGTAGGCAGATAAGGGGACTACACAGGCAACCACTAGAAGATAGATGGTGGTGACCCACTGGACGGTTGCGGTATTGATCTCAAATTCCTTCATCAATATTGGGAAGGTGATATTCATGGCAGTTTCTCCAGCCACCCCGCAAAAGGAAAGGATCCCTGTTGCAAAAATAGCGTATAGGACCTTGGCTGAAATTTTTTCTTGTGACATCGGTGTCTGATTCCTCCTAAATCTTCCTAAAGATATGGACTATGGTATAAAATCGGATGAAAATCCATGGTAACGATCTGATTTTCCGTCAGCTAGCATAGCAAGACCAACGGTAACCTGATCCATCGTTTTGTTAGCTAACAAATAGTATAGAGGAAATGAAGACCCCTGTCAAAGAGTTTTTGAAAAGTTTTGAAAATATTAACAGCATTCTCAACTGATGACGTCTCTCCAAACGAAAGGAAAGGCTCGCCAGTATGATATAATAAGAAGAAAGCAGTAAACGTGAATAAGTCAATCAACTCGAACAGGAGGCCCCATGACCAAGTATTTAGTCCAGAAGTTTTTCTGGTTACGAGAAAAAAGTTTGATTCAAATTTCCCAGAAAACCCTGGTTTCCTTATTTCCTTTTTTCCTATTTTCAGGAATCATTCGGGTGATCGCTCTATCGGTCTTCTCCGATCGAGGCTATATCCATCAGCTCTTTTCGATGGATAGCTGGTTGCCATGGGATCAGGCCATTAGTCAAGTCCTCATCAATTTTTCCAACTTTCTAGGAGGGTCTAGCTAGGGCCCTTTAGCGACCTACTTCGCTGGAAAATACACAGCTGGGCACTATGGTAGAAGTACAGGGACAGCTGGAGTGACAGCTCTTTTGGTCAGTCTAATAGTAGGCTCTCAGGAATTGTTGGTGGGCCCCCTCCATGACGGGCAACTGACGCGTATCAACTTACCTGCGACGACCAATATCGTCTTAGCGATTTTTTTAGGCTATCTAATCGGGCAGATCTTTCGTCTATCCAAGGCTAGTGACGACCAGATTGTGGACAAGGATTTCATCTATCAACCCAAGACGGTGCGTCCCATTTTTCTTGTCCTTAGTTCTAGGGGTCAGCCTCAATCTTCTTTTTGGTTCTTGGAAATCAATTTAATATTTTTTTCAGACTATCCGACAGTTCTTGGCTTCTCTAACGGTAAGCAGTCATCATCTCCTGTCCACCTTTGTCATGGGACTATTTAGTGGGCTATCTGCTTGGTTTGGTAATAGTCAAGCCTTTTGCCTTGAACTCAATTGCGGATGATAACTTTTGCTTTGGAAAAATCTTACCTACGCTGTGACGCATCATACAACGACAGGCATTCCTCATCTCTATACCTTGACCAATTTGTACCGCAGTTTTGGTCTGGTAGCTGGAATTGGTGCAGTTCTAGCCTTATTGGTAGCGATCCTGCTGGTTTCACGAAGTCAAAAGGACAAGAAAGTCAGCCTCCTCAGTCTGTTTCCAAGTCTCTTTAACAATGGGGCTTCTTTCATGGTAGGGATACCGGTCCTTCTCAACCTCCTATATGTGATTCCCTTCTTATTGATCCCCTTGGTGAATATGGGAATAGCAGCTGTAGCTTTGTGCTTCAAGCTGATGCCTGCAGCCGTCTATCCGGTGCCAGATGGGACTCCTAGCCTTCTCTATGCTTTTTATTGGAACCGGGAGGAAGTCTGAGAGCCTTTAGCTGTCAGTATCCTTTGTTTTGCCATCGATGTGCTCCTTTATCTACCATTTGTCCGCATGGGAAATCGTATCCGAAAAAGATTTAAAAGTGAAAGGAGAAAGCGATGAAACCATCTAAAAAAACAGCCATCGTCCTCACTTTGGTCAGTCTTTTTCTTGATCGCTTTAGCCATTCCTTCTTATAGCTGGACTCGGACCAATGTTTCAAGAATCGAGAAATTTTTATAATTCAAAATTGTCTCCCATCATCATGATCCCGGGAAGCTCTGCGACAGAGAACCGCTTTGATGGCTTTGGTGACCAAGCTCAACCAAGACCGCCAAGGAACCAAACACAGTCTACTTAAGGTTAAGGTTTGGAATGATGGGCATATCACCTATAGTGGTAGTATTGATGCCAAGGACAATGAGCCGGTAATTGTGGTTGGTTTTGAAAAACAACAAAGATGGCTATAGCAACATTAAAAAAAGCAAGCCAAACTATTTAATCAAGCCTTTGAAGCCCTTCAAGAAAAAAATACAATTTTAATAATTTTAAGGGCTTTAGGGTCATTCCAACGGTGGCTTGATTTATACAGCCTTTATTGAAAATTATCTGAGGGGATTATGATATGGATCTCAAGACCCTCATGACCATCGGAACTCCCTACAATTTCACGGAGACCAATATCAAAAAAATAAATCTGAGATGTTGGCCGATTTTATCAAGGGAAAAGAAGCCATCCCACAACCCTTCATATGTATTCAGTAGCAGGGACCATCACCTATGATTCAGATGAGTTGGTCCCAGATGCCAGTGTTTCTGCTGGGAAATATATCTACCAAAACCAAGCAGCTAGCTATACGGAGATTACGGTGACGGGGAAGATGCCCAGCACTCGGACCTTCCAACCAATGATGAGGTGGTTGCCTTGGTGAAAAGAGCATATTGAAAGTCAAACGGATCGTCGAGCCAAACCGAATAAAATAAACTAAGTGTGAAGAAGGGATTCCTTCCTCACCTTTTTTTAGTATAATAAAGTTTAGTATGAAAATAAGGGAGACTATAGGAAATAAGATGAAAAGAAAACAATGGATGCACGTTAGGGCTTAGTGGCTTCGAGTATGGTCATGTTAACAGGATGTTACCAGAGATACCAGCGCCAGTCCAGTCCCAAAAAAGAGGCTGCAACGAGCCAGACTTCAGCAAAGAAACAAGCGAAAAAAGCAGATAACAAACAATTATACCAGTCTGTTTTTTCAGACTACCAAAAGATTTTTGCCACTTCAAAAGATTTAGATGCTATTTCCAAATTGAATGATGCATTAGCCAAAGAAGATCGGATGATCAATAGCTGGGTGATCGAGACTATCATCAATCAGCCAGATGCCGTTCGCTATGCCTTTAAGGACTTAAATAACGATGGGGTAGATGAGATGATCATCGCCAATCAGCAGACCGATGGAAGCTACTTTGTGACAGGAGTCTACTATCTCAAGGACCAAAAACCGACTCTACTAGCTGAAGGTTTCGTCGCTGGACACGGTGGAGCGCGCAATGCGACGACCCTCTATCAGGGAGGAGAAGTCTTAGAAGTCAGCTGGATGTCAGGAACTGGCCGTGGTGTAGCTGTGCTCTCACGGATAGAAAAGACGCCTCAAGCTGCGACCAAAGTCCAGGAAGAAGAAGTCCAAGTACCGGGGTCAGATCTGAATGCCCTCTTTGGAAAATCGGATGAGGATAAACTGGATCTCAAGAGTTTTGACTGGCAAACTTTTGACAGCACACCATCGGCGGGAAATAGCCAAAGCCAGGAAAAAACGCCTTGGAATGCTGAAAAATCAGCAAAATTAGCAGAATTTATGAAGACCTGGGGCGAAAAGATGGGCCAACCCAACTATCAAAAAGGCATCGCTGGCGGTGATGTAGGACCAGACAACCTCTATACTCTAGGGGAAAATAGTAAGATGGATGCCATTTATACAGATACTGGTCAAGGAAATGCAAAATACCGCATCGTGGAACGCTATAGCAATTGGGACAAGTATCCAGATGTGCATAGTTATTTCTTTGCCATTACAGATACAGGAGAAGGCATTGTCTTTCATTCTCCAACGACCAATGGTGGAAAGATGTATCTAAAAACCAACGGACAACAAGGAACTTCAAGAAGAATTTTTTCACATCAGTTTAGCTTCATCAATAAAAAGAAGAATAATACCGAGCTTATAAGTATCTGTTTTTCATTCATCAAAGATTGACGTTTTGTCTAATCTTTATATTTATATACAGAATAAATAAAAAATATTTATCTGTTTTTTTGTGAATGGGATAGCAAAATATGTTAAAAAGTTAGTGATAATTAGCTGGTATAAAAAGGATTTGAAAGTACATAAAATGTTTGACAATTAAAAGATTTCATTTTAAAATATATTCATTCAATATCTATAGGAGAAAAAAATTATGAAAAAAACTTCTTACAGCCGGGCGTGGCTCTCTTATCAGTTGCAACGTTAGCAGCATGTTCTGGTAAAACTGCTTCAGAATCATCAAGCAAAGATGCAAAAGCTTCTTCTAGTAAGGTAGAAAAATCATCTACTTCAGAAAGCAAATCAAGCAGTTCATCAAAATCATCTAAATCAGCAACCTCTTCTGATAAAATATCCCTAGAAATTGTCTTGTTGACTGATGAAGAAATCGACAACGCCAAAAACAATTGGTGATATGAAGAAACCATTTATGGAAAAATGATTGACAACTACAAAGAAATATGTCAAAGAGATTGGTGACAAGATCCCAGCATCTGGTAAAGATGCCTATAATCAAGCAAGTAGATCCTGCGATCCAATCTATGGAGACTGCAAGAAAAAAAACATTTAACGATACACTTTCAGCTGCAGGTTCTGATAGATACAGTTGTTCCTGAACAAGCTCGTAGTCAATTCGCACAACAATTGAAAAAAATGCTCGCGATGATTGCCCAAAAAAAGCTCTTGAAAGGTGCTATATCAATCAATTGCACCATTGCTCTCTTCATCAGCTGAATAATCAATAGAAAATAAAATAGGTTAGGGACTTTCAAATGTCCTCAGCTCTATTTTTTTGCTTTCTTACAAAAAAATGTAAGAAATAAAGGGTAAAAATGTAAGGTTATGTTATGGTGAAAGCGTTTCAGTTTTAGTACAATAGATTTGTAAAAAAACGATTGAAGCTTTTATCGAGCTAGAAAGGAACGGACCATGACCCTACTAGACGTTCAACATATCAAAAAAAGATCTACAAAACCCGCTTTCAAGGAACGCAGGTTGAAGCCTTAAAAGGATATCCATTTTCACCGTTGAAAAGGGCGAATACGTCGCTATCATGGGGGAATCAGGATCCGGGAAATCGACCCTCCTCAATATCCTAGCCATGCTGGACCAGCCGACCGAAGGACGGGTCTACCTCAATGGCACCGACACCTCGACCATCAAAGAAACAAGGATGCGTCGAGCTTTCCGTCGGGAAAAAAACTAGGCTTTTGTCTTTCAAGATTTCAACCTGCTCGATACCTTGTCTGTCAAGGACAATATCCTCTCCCTCTGGTGCTTTCTCGCAGACCGGTCAAGGAAATGATGAGCAAGGTCGATAGCGTCAGTCGGGGAGTTGGGCATTCACCAGCTGCTTAGAAAAAAATACCCTTACGAAATCTCTGGTGGGCAAAAAGCAACGGGTGGCCGTAGCACGGGCCATCATCACCTCGCCAGAAATCCTCCTGGCGGATGAGCCAACAGGGCGCTGGATTCCAAGTCTTCAGCTGCGTTACTGGATGTCTTTGAAGACATCAATAGCATGGGGCCAAACCATTCTCATGGTGACCCACTCAACCGCAGCAGCAGCGCGTGCCAAGCGCGTGCTCTTTATCAAGGACGGGATTCTTTACAATCAGATCTTCCGCGGGGAAAAGACGGAGCGTCAGATGTTCCAAGAAATCTCAGATACCTTGACGGTCATGGCGGGGAAAGGAGGATCGTGATGTTTAAATTAACAAGTAAATTAGCTCTTTCCAACCTCAAACAAAATCGCAAGTTGTATTACCCTTTTCGCTATAGCTGTCATTTTTAACGACCATGATCCTTTATAGTTTTATCGCCTTGTCAACGACCCCTCATTTAGAGGATTCTTACGGAGGGGGAGCGGCGAGAACTGTTCTTGGTTTTGGTAGTTTCGTCGTCCAGCTGGTCGTCATCATTTTAGTGGCTTATGCCAATGGCTATGTCATGAAAAATCGTTCCAAAGAACTGGGACTCTACAGTGTTTCTGGGAATGGAGAAGAAGCACCTCCTCGTCATGACCTTATGGGAATTGCTTATCTTCTATATTCTCACAGTTGGAGTAGGACTGGGCTTTGGGGCTCTTGTTTGATCCCTTGATTTTTGCCCTTGCTCTCTAAAATGTATGGGGCTTTACCAGTCGTCATTCAATCAACCTTCCAGATAGGGGCTGTTCTTAACACTTTACTTGGGTTAGCCTTAGCTTTTGGCCTCATTCTCTTGTTGAATTCTTTCCGCCTTTTGCGCTACAGTTCCCTCCACCTCATGCAACAAAAGAAAGCAGGAGAGAAGAAGGGAAGATTCTTGCTGGTCCAAACTCTGTTAGGACTAGGGCTCTTAGGAATTGCTTTTCTATATGGCGCTAACCGTTGAGCGTCCGGTTGCGGCTGTCCAAAGGATTCTTTATTGCCGTCATCTTGGTCATTCTAGCGACTTATCTCTTATTCAACGCAGGATCCATTACCTTCTTAAGATTTCTCAAAGGTCGGAAATCCTACTATTACAAGCCGGAGAATTTTTATATCTGTCTCCAACTTAATAGCTCGGATGCGAAAAAATGCAGCGGGTCTTGCGACCATTAGTATTCTTTCCACCATGGTCTTGGTCACCTTAACCGGGTCGCTCAATCTCTTTATTGGAGGGCAGAATTACCTAGATACTATGTACCCTTCGGACTACAATGATTAGTGTGGGGCATATGCCTTCAGATGCTGAAACAGAACCGGTTATTGAGGATGTTCAAGCTCAAATTAAGAAAACAGCTGATGCGACACATCTGTCCGATTATCAGGTGGCACAGACAACATACTGGTCGGCTGAAATTCGAAAAGATTGATGGAAGGGATCTTAGAGGTGTATGACCAGTCCGATCAAGAAACTGGTCAGGAATTGAAGACAGAAGGAGTAGTCTACTTTTTTGATCAGGCGACTTATGAGCAACTGACCGGTCAAAAAGTTGAGCTTGGGGAATATGAAATCCTAGCCTATGGGTATCAGTATCCTGGAAGACTAGACTCGCAATTAGAAATCAATGGGAAAGACCTTCACGATTAAACAAAAAAACTAGACTCAATTTTATCCAAGGAAAACTCCCTCAAGCCGACCTGTTTCAACACCAAATGGGCTTGTATCTTGTCCTCCCTGACTTGAACCAACTGGGACTAAAAATTGATAAAAATTTGGAATTCTCTATTAGTGCTAAAAATAAAGAAAACCAAGATTTTATAGCTGGAATGACCAAAGAGCTTTATTCGACAGACAAAAATGAGTCAATATGGTGCGACTTTGTTTGGTGGGAGTTGATCGATACAGCATGGAGAAGGAGTGGCGTGAATCAGCAGGGACTCTCCTCTTTATCGGGATTTTTCCTATCGGTCATCTTTCTATTAGCTACGGTTCTCGTCATTTACTACAAACAGATTTCAGAGGGCTATGAGGATCGGGATAAATTTTTGTGATCTTGCAACAAGTAGGATTGGACCAAAAAGCAAACGTCCACCACCATTCGCAAACAGATTCTCACCGTCTTTTTTTCCTTCCATTATTCTTCTCCTTCCTCTACCTAGGAGTGGCCTACAAGATGATTGCAAAAATCGTTGCTCTCTTAGGAGCGAACAATGCGGGCTTGGTCCTTCAAACAACTCTTACTATCTGCGCTGTCTTTTTCATCTCCTATATCCTCGTCTTTCTTCTGACTTCTAGAAGTTATCGGAAGATTGTCGTGAGATAGCGTTTGAGTCTATAAAAAAGCTTGAGAAATGAGAAAATGGGACAGAAATCGGTCATTCGTTAGAATTCGATTTCGTCGTCACCTCCGCACAGCTGAGTAGGGCTGTAAAAGCTGATGAAATCAGCGTAGTAGAGCCCACTCAAACCACTGCGAAATCTTGCTCGACACTCAGAAAGATAATTGAGAGGCTAGGACTTTTGTCCCAGCCTCTCGGTAGTTTTTGGAAACCTTAGGTTCAAAACTAAGTTATGGAACTTCTGGATTGCTGAAATCATCCACTGGATAATTTCACCCTAACGTCCGTACTCACCCTAAGGAAAGTTTCAAGGATAGGTTTTTTTCTTAATCAAAAAAACACCGAGGATTTTTATCCTCGGTGTTTTTCTATCGTGATTATTTCACGTGTTTTTGCAAGTTCTTCTTGCGCTTTTTTTGTTTGATTCTTCTTTTTCTTTCAACCAATTCTTATAAGCTTTTTTTCGTAGTCAGCAGTTGTGACTGTCTTATCTTGAAGTTTTTTTGGTATTTGAAGAAGCTTTGATTCACCTTTAATACCAATTGCAGAACTTTGCTGCCTGAGAATGGTGTTACCTTCGTGATAGATGGAACTCCACCCTTAGAGTAGATTGGAAGAACAATTGCGTTTTCTGTCAACCATGCTTGAGCATCAGCATATTTTTTTCATAACGTGCATTGGTATCCAATTTTTTTCAGCATTAGCAGCATCCAACAATTCTTTGTATTGGTTCAAACCAATTTTTTCGATGAGCGCTTGGTCTTTCTTAGGATCAAGTCCCATACCAGTCAAGGTTGAACCATCTGTTGGGTTCAAGATATCCAAGTAAGTAGATGGATCTTGGAAGTCAGGTCCCCAACCAGTGATATCCATATCAAAGTCTTTTTTGATCTGGTGATTGGGCGAAGTAAGTAGCGTTATCTGCATCGTCTGTAGACAATTTTTGTACATCGATCACGACATTGTCTTTACCAAGAGCTGTTTCAATAGAACTCTTCATAGAGTCTGCTTGTTGGACAAGAGCATTAGAAGATTGGTCTACGACATAGTCGATATGGATTGGGAATTGAACACCTTGTGATTGCAATTCAGCCTTTTGCTTTTTCAAGTTCTGCTTTTGGCTTTATCCGCATTATGCAAGCTATCTTGAGCATCAGCAAAGCTAACACCTTTCCACTCATCTCCTGTTGCGGCAAGTTTTTTTCTTCAACGAGAGTACCGAAGTCTTTTCCCGTCGGCTTGCACAAATGTTGGTGGAACTAGAAGGGTACGAAGAGTTTTTGATGCTCCGTCTTTCCCGTTAACTTGAGCGCTGTAGGAAGTTCTATCCAAAGCGAAGTTCAAAGCTTGACGGAAGTTTTTGTTTTGAAGAGCTGTCTTGGTGTTGTTCTTTTGCTCATCAGATGTCTTCTTCGTATGGCCGTAATTTTGACGGTTGACGTTGAAGTAAGCGTAGTAAACAGTAGAATCTTGAGGTGAATAAACGATGTTATCCTTGAATTTCTTCTCAATCGTGCTGTAAGTTGAGCTTGTTGGGAAGAGACGAGCAGTAGATAGGTTCCCATCTGAGAAGTTACGAGCAAGATAGTCTTGGTCAGATCCATCGAAGTAAGTCAATTTAACCGTATCGATGTGAACATTTTTCTTGTCGTAGTATTCAGGGTTTTTATCCAACTCGATTTGTGATTTTGAAGTGAAGGATTTCAAAATATAGGCACCATTGTAGAGGATCCCATTTGGTTTCACGCTACCAAAGTCTTTCCCAGCTGATTCCAAGAATTTTTCATTAACTGGCATCATGGTAGCAGTGGTCAATTTAGAATTCCAGAAAGATTCTGGTTGGTTCAAAGTATATTGAAGAGTGTGATCATCAACAGCTTTTGACTCCCAACAGTTGAGAAGTCTTTGGTTTTTCCCGTTTACATAGTCATCCAAGCCTTTGACTGAGTTTTGAACCAAGTAAAGAGCATCCGATTTTTTATCTGCTACGTATTTTAGAGATGTCACGAAATCTTGTGCAGTGACGTCAGCGTATTCATTTCCTTCTGAATCATACCACTTCGCGTCTTTTCGAAGCTTGTAGGTATAAGTCAGACCATCTTTTGAAACGGACCAGTCTTCTGCAAGAGCAGGCACTAAGTTACCGTATTGATCGTTTTCAAACAAACCATCGATCAAGTTGGTAGTAATGTCGCTTGTAGTTGAACGATTTGAAGTCAAATAGTTCAAGGAATCAGGGTCTGTACCATACACGTAGTTGTAGGTAGTCCCTTTTGACGCATTAGAAGATGAGCCACATGCAGCAAGGAAAAGCGTTGAAGCCGCGGCGACACCTGCTAAAAGAGCAAGCTTCGATTTTTTCATATTCGTGTCTCCTTTTGAATAATTTTAATTATTATACTCCAATCAATCTACAAAATAAAGTGTTTTTTGAACTTTTTTTGTATATTTACACACCCGTATACAGTAAAACCCCTTGATTTTTAAAGGGATTTTTTTAAGGAATAAAAAAATTTTTTTGAAAAAAAGTTACTATTATGCTTTTACATACTAGTCGAGAAAGAGTATACTGATAGTGAAAAAGACTAGTATGTAAAACAAACTAGTGAAAAGAAATGTGAAGAAAAGAGGTGAGAAGGATGAAAGAGTCCCAATTACTAAAGGGAGTCTTGGAGGGCTGTGTGCTTGAGATTATTTCTAAAAAAAGGCTATCTATGGCTATGAATTGATCCAAAGTCTCAAAGAGATGGGATTTTGATAAGATTGTCGCTGGGACCATTTATCCCCTGCTTCAAAAATTAGAAAAACAAGGGGTTATTCATGGGGAAATGAGGCCGTCTCCAGATGGTCCCGATCGCAAGTATTTTTCACTCAGTGATGCTGGAAGAGAGCGCTTAGAGGAATTTTTGGGACCAGTGGCAGGAGCTGGTCACAAAAAGTAGAACGTATCAAGAAGGAGGGAGAAGAATGGTAGAAAGTTATACAGAAAAAAATGTCAGATGAATTGATTCATCTAAACAAAGAGGATCAAGCCTATGTGAAAAAAAATGGTGGCCTATATTGGGGCCAAGTCCTATTTTTATGATGATGAAGCGCTCGGTGAACAACTCTACAATATGGTTTGCGATCTGAAAGTTGCTGAAAAAGAAGGCATACGGGCGGTGGAGTATTTTGGAAAGGATCCACGGGCGATGGTGGATCAAGTTCTTTCAGACTTGCCTAAACGCTCTTTAGGATCTTATGTGGGACTAGTCTTCCTACTTGGAGTGATCTTGGTTGGTATGCGTTATTTAATGGATTTTTACCTGGATGACACCACTGAAAATCGAACCCTTGACCTATGTTGTCATTCTCCTCAATTTCTTGGTGTTCAGCCAGTTCATCACGTGGCTTTGGTCCAAACAGAGCTATGGTGAAATGAAGTGGTCTTGGGCTATGTTTATCAGTGTGATCAGCCTGATGGTATTTCTGAACATCGTACGACTATTTTTCGATCTATTTTTGGCCACATTGGGAGTCTCTTCTTATCAGATGGTTGGGCGATTGTTCTCGCTGTCCTAGTCTTACTTGGGTTTACGGTCATGGCTTTTAGAAGCAGGAATCGTCTGATGTCGAGTCTACTAGTCATGGGCCTGACTTTCCTAGTTACAGGATGCTGGATTCGTCTTGTGAATCAGGAAACTGCTCATTTAATAGGCTGGCTACTTCCTCTCATGGGACTAGTCCTGACCCTTATTGTATTTTTGTCTCCAAAGAAAGAAGGAAGAAGCATGAAAATCCGTTAGTTATTATGAAGAAACGCAGGCCTTGATGCAAACCTTTAGCCAGGAGGACCAAGCCTATTTCCAAGATCTCTGGGATTATTTCAATTTTGCAGGTTTCTTATATGAGGAGAAAGCTTTAAGAGAGCAGGTCTATAATTTAGCGCTAGATTTTTCGCAAGCAGGAGGGGATGGCCTCGCAGCAAAGGATTATTTTGGTCTCGATCCAAAGGGAATGGCAGACCAAATCATCGAAAATATGCCCAAAGAATCGACGCGGTCTGTTTTGAAATATGGGGCTATCTTTTCAGGTATTGTGATATTTTATCGCCTCTTAAGTGATTTTGCTTCTCAAGCGGTCCTTGTGATCAAGCCACTAGTCTATTTGACAGACATCATTTTGGGACTCCTAACTGTTGGGATGATCTTCTATCTCCTTCGTCGCCTCATTTTTTTGCGGAAGAAAAAAAGCGAAAAAGCAATTTATGTAGCATTTGTTCTAGTTCTAGGATTCTATTTTTGTCGGTGAAATAGTGGGCGTCCGTTTCTTGCCTGCTCTTTGCTTGGTTTAGTAGTCCCTAGTCCTTGGGATGCTCTTCTCATGACAGGGGCTAGTGGAGCTCTCATTCTTTGGCAATGGAAAGAAGAGTTTGGACGAGCTTTCATCTTTCCTATCGTCGCCTTTTTTTAGTGGTTGGATTCTTACATCGCTGGACCTTGGCACAAGGAGTTCAGAATCTTGCTATGACGGTTCTTCTGCCCACAGTGATCATCGTCTTTTGGGCTGGTTATTTATTATTGGTTTACGATTCGTGCTTTGAAAAAAAGAATAGGACGGAAAGTGATAAATAGTAAGAAAAAGGGGGAAAAAGAGTCTCCCTTTTTCTTGTCTAAGTATGATAGAATAAACTCATTAGATGGGAGAATAGAGATGAATCTATTTCGAAAAAAAGGGACTTGGGCAAGTACACCCGGGTCTAAATCGCCATTTACGATTGTGGGATTTGATTATTTTTAGGAATCGGTGCCATGGTGGGGACAGGGATCTTCACGATTACGGGGAACTGCAGCAGCGAATTTAGCTGGTCCAGCCTTGATCATTTCGATTGTGATTGCGGCTTTTTGCGTCGGCTTATCTGCCCTCTTCTTTGCAGAGTTTGCGTCTCGCATCCCTTCAACCGGTGGGAGCCTATAGTTACCTCTATGCCATCTTTGGAGAGTTTCCCAGCCTGGATTGCAGGTTGGTTGACCGTGATGGAATTTATGACAGCTGTATCAGGGGTGGCTTCAGGTTGGGCTGCTTATTTCAAGGGCTTTGTTGGCCAATCTTGGCTGGAGCCTGCCGACGGCTTTTAAACGGGACTTTTGATCCAGCTAAGGGAACTTATGTGGATCTCTTGCCTATTTTTGGTCATGGTCCTCGTCACTGCCTTTAGTCCTTATGAATGCAAAAAGCGGTCTTACGCTTTTAATTCCTTGCTGGTCTTACTCAAGTTTTCAGCTCTTGCCTTGTTTATTCTTGTCGGGATTTTTTTCACCTAAACCCTGGCAACTGGGCAAACTTTTGCCCCTTATGGATTTGGCGAAATCTATGGTGGTCAAACAGGGATTATGTCTGGAGCTTCGCTCATGTTCTTTGCCTTTCTTGGTTTTTGAGTCCATTTCAATGGCGGTCGATGAAATCAAGGAACCACAAAAGAACGTTCCTCGTGGCATTGTCCTTAGTCTTTTTGATCACAACTGTTCTTTATATTTTGGTTACCCTTGGTTTTGACAGGTATGGTTCCTTTTAAGAACTTAAATGTAGATGATGCAGTAGCCTTTGCCCTTCGTCAGGGTCGGAGCCAGCTGGGCAGGGAATTATGTATCGCTAGTCGCTATTTTGACCCTGATTACCGTCTGCATTTCGATGACCTTTGCCCTCTCACGGATGATATACAGTTTGGCGCGGGATGGGCTCTTGCCAAAAGCTATGAAACAGCTCGATCCAAAAACTAGAATTCCCAAAAATGCAACACTAGTAGCTGGATCGATGGCTGCCATTGCTGGTGGAGTCTTTCCACTTGCAAGTATCGCTTCCTTCTTAAATATCTGTACCTTGGCTTACCTGGTTATGTTGGCCTTTGCCCTCTTGAAATTGCGCAAGGAACACGGGGCTCCTGGACCTGGTGAATTTAAAACACCCTTGGTTCCAGTCTTGCCAATCCTATCGATTGTGGTCTGTCTGTCCTTTATGACCCAGTATTCCCTATCGACCTGGCTGGCCTTCGGAGTTGCTCTCTTGATCGGGGTTGGAATTTATTTCGGTTATGGGCTATCGCCACTCAGAAGAAAAATCAATAAAAAATGAAAGCTAGAGTAGAAGAACTCTGGCTTTTTTTATAGGGGAAAGCTCTTTTTTTGGTATAATAAAGGGAGAAAGTTAACTAGATAACAAAGGAGAAACATCATGACATTTGAAGAGATTTTTACCAGGCTTAAAGGCTAAGAAAAAAAATATGTACGAACAGGGTTGGGGTGGAGCAGAAAACTACGTCCAATTGTTTGATACCATTGAGCAAAATGGGGTGGCTCTAGAAGTGACACCTTATTTCCTCATTAACGTGTCTGGTGAAGGGGAAGGCTTTTCTATGTGGAGTCCAACCCCTTGTGATGTCTTAGCGACAGATTGGGTGGAAGTCCATGACTAAAAGGGTCTTGATTACAGGCGTGAGTTCCGGGATTGGTCTGGCTCAAGCTCGCCTCTTTCTAGAAAAGGGCTACCAGGTCTATGGGGTGGACCAGGGAGCGGATCCCCAGTTGTCAGGTGATTTTCACTTTCTTGCAGCGGGACTTAACTCTTGATTTGACGCCGATTTTTGACTGGTGTCCTGAGGTAGATGTCTTGTGCAATACGGCTGGGGTCTTTGGATGATTACAAACCGCTTCTTGAGCAAAGTGCTCAGGAGATTCAGGAGATTTTTGAGATTAACTATGTGACTCCGGTGGAGCTGACACGGCATTATCTGACTCAAATGTTGGAGAAGAAGCGAGGTATCATCATCAATATGTGCTCCATTGCATCTAGTCTAGCTGGTGGAGGCGGTCACGCTTATACTTCCTCCAAGCATGCTCTAGCGGGCTTTACCAAGCAGTTGGCCCTGGATTATGCAGAAGCTGGGATTCAGGTCTTTGGCATCGCGCCAGGAGCCGTCAAAACAGGCATGACGGCAGCTGACTTTGAACCAGGTGGTTTGGCTGACTGGGTAGCCAGTGAGACGCCCATCAAACGCTGGATAGAACCAGAGGAAGTGGCAGAAGTCAGCCTCTTTTTGGCTAGCGGGAAGGCGTCTGCTATGCAAGGGCAAATCCTGACGATTGATGGTGGCTGGAGTTTGAAGTAGGAGGATGAAAAAGCAAGAGTTGAAATCTTGCTAAGAAATGTAATTGTTTTTTCCTTACTGAAAGAGGATCAAACCTAGGTGAACAATTAAGTTAGGACAGTGGTGAGACAGGTATTTTACCTCTATGCTAAAGAAGATCTTACTGAACGAAATTAAACCTACCAGAGTGATCAGGATGAATCAGATTTCTTTATGATTGGTCACGATGGAGATCTAGCCTATTTCACCAAAAAAAAGACAGGGATAATAACAATTATGAAGATAACTGAGGGTAAGTTCAGAAGAACTTTTTGAATGGGCTACCTGAAACCTTAAGAGATTGTTTTAGAAGAAACGAATAGTACAATTGATTTGCTAAGTCATTATGGAATGAAGGTGAAATCATGATTAAATTAGTGAATGTTACTAAATGTTTTAGTGATGGATCGAATGTCAGATACATTTTCAAAAATTGTAATTTTGAATTTAAAAAAGGTAGCACGACTGCAATAGTTGGCCGTTCTGGATTAGGAAAAACTACTCTTGTTAAATTAATATTAGGGATTACCAGTTTAAATGAGGGGGATATCTTAGTCTGTGGTAGTTCCATTTTAGATATGAAAAATTTGAGTAAGGTAAGGCGTAGGAATATTGGCTGTGTCTTCCAAAACTTTAATTTGATTTCAGGTTTCACGGTGAAAGAGAATATTCTACTTCCAAGATATTTTTTTGAAAATGGAGAGAATAACATTAACGAAATTTGTAACACTTTAGGTCTTTCAAAGGAAATGTTAAGCAAGAGTATTGATAAGATTAGTGGAGGTGAAAAACAAAGAGTTGCTTTGGCAAGAGCTCTTATTAATAATCCAGAAATATTGATAGCAGATGAACCTACTGGTAATTTAGACGCTGCTAACGAACAAAATATAATAGAATTGTTGAAGCGGATCAATGAGGAGTTAGGTATCACGATTATAACAGTAACTCATAGTGATAAGGTGGCGAATAGTATGCAGTCTATTTGCACAGTTGTTGATGGCAAAATTGAGTACGTAAGGAGATGATAAAATGAATCATTCCATATTATTCATTGCTAAAAGAGATTTAGAAGTTAACAAACGAAGATATAGATTAGTTCGACTGTCAATAGCGATCTCTGTTTTGCTAATTGTTTTAGTGATGCTCATTTCTAATTCTTTTCTATAATAAAAATGATTAAAGAAATGACTGTAGCAAATAAAAAAATGTTGTTACTGTTGCCTTTTGGTAATAAAGAAAAATTCTCTGAATTATAAAAGCTTTGCCTTTATTTTCTAATGAAGATATTGATCGAGTAAAAAAATAGATGAAGTAAAAAAATATTACCGGTGTAAAACTATTATTTACGGATGATATCAAATTCCAAAATGGTAAGACATCGGTTTCCAATACTATCCATTGTCTAGAAGAAAAGTATTTAAAAAACCTGAATATTAGAATTGCTGAAGGGAAATTTCCAGAGAAGGACAATGAAATATTAATCGGAGATTCCGTACACAAGGCTACATCAATGAATGTCGGAGATACGGTGACTATTAAGATTGATAATCATTATGTAAAAGTTTGTAATTTCTGGTATTATAGCCAAGCAAGAAGCGCAGTTATTTTCTACCTTGCCAACAGAAATAAATCAAATGATGGCAATCAATGTAAATAGTAGTAGTGTCTCATCAAATAAATTTTACTATCTGAATGCTACTGTGAAAAATGGAACAGATTTAAATGAAGTAGCAAACAAGATAGAAAAAGACTGTTTTAAAAAATGAAAATTTAAAACAATCTTTATCAGGAACAGGATTAGATGTTGTTGTAGCAACACAACAGGATGTTATCAATATGCTATCCAGATGGTTTTCCTACATCGACCTTTTTATCCTCTTAATCATAGTTCTTATCTCTATTGTAGCGATTATTAATATCATCAATATTCTAGCTATTACCATTCAGGAGAATCATAAACAGATCGCAACTTTTAAAATCATCGGTGCATCTGATCGACAGATAAAAAGAATATATTTATTTGAAAGCTTTATGATGGGAGTACGAGGTACAAGCGCGGGATTGGTGATAGGAATTGCTATTTCTTATTTGATTATCTTTTTGAGTGGATTACCACTAGATATTGAACTTACCAGATTGTTTTTCCCGGTATTAATAGGGATACTCACTTCAGTTTTTGCAGGATTATTGGTATCTAGAAAAATTACTAAAATTGATATTGAAAAAGTATTAAATCAATAGAGAAGAAATGATTAGGGTCAATAAGAGATGGTGTTGCAAAAAGAATAGCTATACTGGTTTCACTATCGACTGAGCTTTGAATGAAAGTAGGAGGATTTGATGGAAATCAAAAATCACTTTGGCGTCTACGGAGTCTGTCTTCAAGAAGGGAAACTGCTCTGCATTGAAAAAACTAGAGGCCCCTATCAACATCGTTTTGATCTACCGGGTGGTAGTCAGGAACTCGGTGAGGGGTTGACAGAAACCCTCAAGAGAGAAGTTCTGGAAGAGACGGGCTATACCCTTAGCCGTTACTCAAATCCTAGGGGTTATGACGTGCTGGTTCAAGAAGAAGGGCAAGACTTCTGTCTAAGACGGTTGATTGAGCGGTCAATATGGGTTGAAAAAGTAAAATAATAAAGTAAAATAATAAGGATAAAATGAGTCTAGTAAAACCACTGGGCTCATTTTCTATTTTAGCTTTATGGAAAAGGAATCTTATGGTATGATAGCCTAAAAGGGACCTGTAATATGGGGGTCAAATAAAAAAAGCCTTTGGGAAGAGAGACTCAAAAGGAGACGAGATGCTAGTATTAACAGACACAGATCCAGCTATTTCAAGCGAAGATTTTTTACAATTTGAGGAGATTCTTGGAAAGAAATTACCGGAGGCTATGATGGACTTTTATCTCAAGCACAACGGTGGCCAGCCCCAAGTAAGGGGTGTCCACGATGAACATCATCTCTTTCCTTTTAATTCCTTTGATTCACTTGAGGAGATGAGGAAGTCTCTTACATGGTATGACGATGAGGCTGTGCCTGCAGGATTTAGGGCTACAGACCTTCTCCATTTCGCCTATGATCCTGGTTCTGGCAACTATGCTCTTTCGCTAAGGGAAGAGGATTATGGCAAGGTGTATTTCTATGTTTTAGAAGAAACAGCTGAGTTGTATGGTCAATGGCCATCTTTTGAGTTTTTTTTGAACTCCTTTGTTGAAGAGTGAGATTAAAAAGGAGAAGGGATGCGAAAACATAAATGAATAATTGCCCCTTTTAACTTGCATGTTTATGATGAGAATCCTCAAAATGTTCGAGGGTCGCTCATTTATTACCCTGATGTAGAATACAGACTAGAATTGTTTGACACTCGAGAAGAGGAGGGATTTGAAGGAAATAGCTACGATTTGGCATCTCTGGATTTGGAGAAAAATGCCTGAATTAAGTAAAGCTATCGACTTTGATCCAGAAGGAAGTATGTTTTGTGCTTATTCTTCCAAGGTAGACGCCTTAGCTAGATTTGCACTTGGATTGAAAGAGTTTGTGATGATACCAACACTATGAAAGACTTGTTTAGCCGAGCAGAGTTGGATTAGTTGACTAAAATCTCTTTAAATTTTAAAAAAGAATAGAAAGGATTTCAGATGAAGCTATCGGAAATAGTTGAACAACTGGAAAAACATCCAGACCTACATCTCTATTTAGATAAAATTTTAAAAAAGAATAAGAAAACCCAAGCTAGCTATCTCGAATCGCTAAATCATCTGGCTTATTTACTTTATCTGAATGGTCAAGAGGAAATAGCTAAGGAATTATTAGATAGTATCATACAAGTTCCATTTGAAGGGAATTATAACACTTGGACTTTTGTTGATAGCTCTCTGGTTTTATTGGCCTATCTGGAAAGAGAGGCAGAAAATAAAGTATTCGACTATAAAAAAATCCTTTTATCTCCATTAGAACAGGGAGAAGAATCCACTCAAAACATAAGAAGGAGAGTTCATCAGAGATTTTTGAATGGTGATAGCTTGGAGCAAAAGCTTGCAAAAATCGAGCAAGCTTCAAGTACTGAATCAGAAATGGAACGCCGTCTGCTATACTTAACAGATCTACTGAAAATTTACCTCTTTATTACTGAGTCAACTTGTGAAAAGACAGATATCCAGGCAAAAATCGAAGAGAATACGGAGATACTGAAGAAGTATATCAAGGAGCATGAAATCTATAGCCTCTTTCCTTTTAAGGGATAAAGTGAGCTAGCAATCTTTAACTTTTAGAAAGAGTGGAATATGGAAATCAAAAATCACTTTGGTGTATACGGAGTCTGTCTTCAAGACGGGAAATTGCTTTGCATTGAGAAAACGAGAGGACCTTATCAACATCGTTTTGATTTACCGGGTGGTAGTCAGGAAGTAGGGGAGGGACTGACAGAAACTCTCAAGAGAGAAGTTCTGGAGGAGACAGGCTATACGCTTAGCCAGTATTCAAATCCTAGGATGTATGATGTGCTGGTTCAAGAAGAGGGCAAGATTTCGCTGTACACCATATCATGGCCTTTTATGACGTGGTACTCGATTTCGAACGTCCTCAAAAATCCCTTCCTCATGAAGTTCTTGATGGAAGCAATGATTCAGCAAAGGCAATTTGGTTAAATTTGGAAGAGATTACTGCCGATAATGCTTCGCCTTTAGTATTAAAGGTGAAGGCAGAGTTACGAGGATTTCCAGAATTAGAACTGACAAGCTACAGGAATTGGAAAGTTAAAGAAAAGAAGGAGAAGAAATGACACCTCAAGAAATGTGGAATGCCTACAAGCAAATCAACCCCTCGATTGGAGATGAGATAGACGCCTGGGCCTTTGGAGTGGATCCAGACCTTTTAGCGGAACTGGTGTTTACAGGCGAAAAAACAGCAACAGCCTCAGCTTATGACCTCTACACAGTAGAGGACGAACCCCTTCCACAAGAAGGGACCTTTGATGTTGTTTTAGACAGTAAGGATCAAGCTGTCTGCATTATTGAAATTACAAAGGTTTCCGTTCTGCCTTTCCATCAAGTGTCAGAAGACCATGCCTATAAGGAAGGTGAGGGAGACAAATCTTTAGCCCATTGGCGTCAGGTTCATGAGGAGGTTTTCACCGAGTGGATGAGCGAGGCCGGACTGACTTTTACCCCTGACAGCAAGGTGGTTTTAGAAGAATTTCGCAAGGTTTATCCATTATAGATACGCTCTCCTTTTAGGAGAGTCATTATTGAAGACAAAATCAATTTGAAAACTTTCCTTAGGTGAGTACGGACGTCAGCGAACTTCCTCGAAGTTCCATGATTAATTAAGATACAAAGGGCGTCTGCGGATACTGTCAAAATAGGAAGTTTGACGCAGAATCTTTAGATTCTAGGAGAACTTATCTTTTTGACACAATCCGCAGCCCGTGTTCAATTAGTTTTGAGCCTCTTCGCTCCTTAATTTCTGGGCTCAGGCTAAAACAGTTTCCCAAACTGTTTTACTCTCAAAACTCCCGAGTGCTTGAAATGATTGTATTTCAAGCACTTTTCTCACAGCGGAAAGTTTTAGTATATTTTTGATTAATTTTTAAAATTAAAACTATTATTACTGATTTGTAGAGTAACGTTACTTATCTTACTAAAAAATAGTTTGTCTACATTCGAGCTTTCCTTATAGGAGAGTTTTTTGGTTTGGGTCTTATTTTCCAAAAGGGCTAAAAAATGGTATAATATAAGCGATATTGTACAGAAAAGAGAAATGTTATGCCAAATTATGCCATTATTTTAGCAGCGGGGAAAGGTACCCGTATGAAGTCAGATTTGCCTAAGGTTCTTCACAAGGTTGCAGGGATCTCAATGTTGGAGCATGTCTTCCGTAGTGTTGGAGCCATCTCACCTGAGAAGACGGTAACGGTTGTGGGCCACAAGGCGGAATTGGTGGAGCAAGTCCTAGCTGGACAAACAGAATTTGTTAAACAAACCGAACAATTGGGAACTGGTCATGCGGTAATGATGGCAGAGCCAGTCTTGGAAGGTCTTGAAGGCCATACTCTTGTCATCGCAGGAGATACACCTTTGATTACGGGTGAAAGCCTCAAACACTTGATCGACTTTCATATCAACCACAAGAATGTGGCAACCATTTTGACAGCCGAAGCAGCCAATCCATTTGGCTATGGTCGGATTGTCCGTAATGACAATGCGGAAGTGCTTCGAATTGTTGAACAAAAAGATGCGACAGATTTTGAAAAACAAATTAAAGAAATCAATACAGGGACTTATGTCTTTGACAATGCACGCCTCTTTGAAGCTTTGAAAAATATCAACACTAACAATGCCCAAGGCGAATACTATATCACGGACGTGATCGGTATTTTCCGAGAAGCAGGTGAAAAAGTCGGGGCCTATACGCTTAAAGACTTTGATGAAAGTCTTGGGGTCAATGACCGCGTGGCCCTTGCGACAGCAGAAGGCATCATGCGTCGTCGTATTAACCAAGCCCACATGGTCAATGGGGTGAGCTTTGTCAATCCGGATGCGGCCTATATCGATGTCGATGTTGAGATCGCACCAGAAGTGCAAATCGAAGCCAATGTTACCCTAAAAGGGCACACAAAGTTGGGGCTGAAACCGTCTTAACCAATGGAACCTATATTGTGGATAGTGAAATTGGTGCAGGTGCCGTTATTACCAACTCCATGATTGAAGAAAGCACGGTAGCAGATGGCGTAACGGTAGGACCATACGCTCATATTCGTCCAGGTTCTAGCCTCGCCAAAGATGTCCATATTGGGAACTTTGTCGAAGTCAAAGGTTCGTCTATTGGTGAAAATACCAAAGCGGGTCATTTGACCTATATTGGCAACTGCCAAGTCGGCAGCAACGTCAACTTTGGTGCAGGAACCATCACTGTGAATTATGATGGCCAACACAAGTTTAAAACAACGATTGGAAACAATGTCTTTGTTGGCTCCAATTCGACGATTATTGCGCCAGTTGAATTAGGCGACAATTCCTTAGTCGGTGCTGGATCAACCATTACCAAGGATGTACCAGCTGATGCGATTGCGATTGGTCGTGGCCGTCAAGTGAATAAAGAAGAGTATGCCCTTCGCTTGCCACACCATCCTAAAAATAAATAGGAGATTCTCATGCAATTTGAAGAAAAAACCATTGAGCGCAAGGAGATTTATCAGGGACCGATTTTCCAAGTGGTCACTGATCAAGTAGAACTACCCGCTGGAAAAGGCCAAGCGCAGCGTGATTTAATCTTCCATAACGGAGCAGTAGCGGTTTTGCCGATCACAGAAGATGGGAAAACGATCTTGGTCAAGCAGTACCGCAAGGCGATTGAAAGGACCTCGGTGGAGATTCCAGCAGGGAAGTTAGAAAAGGGAGAAAATGCAGACCCTAAAGCGGCTGCTCTGCGCGAATTGGAAGAAGAAATTGGCTACACAGCGGATCTAGAGTTGTTGTATGATTTTTATTCAGCCATTGGATTTTGTAATGAGCGGATCAAACTTTATGGTGCGACCAACTTGAAAAAGGTGGAAAATCCACGTCCACAAGATGCGGATGAGACCTTAGAGTTATTAGAAGTGACCTTGAAGGAAGCGAAAGATTTAATCCAAACTGGCGAAATCTGTGATGCCAAGACCATCATGGCTATCCAATATTGGGACTTAATCAATAAATAGAGGAGGATCCGATGGGAAAACCTTTATTAACCGATGAAATGATTGAACGAGCGAGGCGAGGTGAGGACATTTCGGATCCTAAAATGGTCGATGCTGAAGAGACGAAGATTATTCGGACAGACCACAGAGGATTTGGCTATGAACGTCCTATGAGAGAGAGTCGTATGGAGCATCCACAAGAGCGTTATTCTCAGGATACTGTGCAGATCCAAGTGGAGCCCACAGTGACCAAGAGTCGTCGCATTGAAGAGCGTAAACAAAGTGTGGTCCAATCCAAACTCAATAAGATTTTGTTCTGGATCATTGTGCTCCTCATTGCCTTAATCATTGCTATTTGGCGTCTATAAGGTCGTCACAAGGAGAGAAAAGACATGAAAATTGGAATTATCGCAGCCATGCCCCAGGAGTTAAAGATTCTGGTTGAAGCCCTTGAAAATGGGGAAAAGCATCTGCGTCTTGGAAAAGTCTACTATACAGGATCGATTGGTCGCCATGAGGTCGTTTTGGTTGAAAGTGGCATCGGAAAAGTCATGTCTGCTATGAGTGTAGCCGTCTTGGCCAATGATTTCAAAGTGGAAGCCATTATCAATACCGGATCTGCAGGAGCAGTCGCACCGGGAATGGCTGTTGGGGATATCGTCCTTGCCGACAAATTGGCCTATCATGATGTGGATGTGACAGCATTTGGCTATAAGTATGGTCAAATGGCAGGTCAACCACTTTACTTTGAATCCAGTCGCTATTTTGTATCAGAAATGAAAAAAGTTCTGGAAGAAGAGGCTGCGACCACGCATGTGGGCTTGATTACAACAGGAGATAGCTTTATCGCAAGTGAAGAAAAAGTCGCAGCGATTCGGGAGCATTTCCCAGAAGTCTTGGCAGTTGAGATGGAAGGGGCAGCCGTTGCCCAAGCCGCACACGCAGCTGGACGTCCTTTCATGGTCATTCGAGCTATGAGTGATACGGCAGATCACGCAGCCAATATCTCTTTTGATGAATTTATCGTAGAGGCTGGCGAACGCTCTGCTCGAACCCTGATTACCTTCTTGAAGAGATTGGTGTAAAATAAACAACAGAGCCAAGGAATATCTAATGATAGAAGTGGGACGAGGAATGAAGTTTGATTCAATTTCATTTCTCGTTCCATTTTTTTTCTGAAGCCGATTCTTTCAGAAATAGGGAACTTTCATGCTATAATAAAGACTAGTAATGTAAAGGAGAGAATATGGTTTTATCAAAGAAACGGGCACGCCATGTGATTGAAGAAATTATCGCCCTCTTTCCAGATGCCAAGCCAAGTCTGGATTTTCGTAATCATTTTGAATTACTAGTAGCAGTCATGCTCTCAGCTCAGACGACAGACGCGGCTGTTAACAAAGCGACACCAGGTTTGTTTGCGGCTTTTCCAACCCCACAAGCCATGGCAGCAGCCAGTGAAGCCGATATCGCCAAGCATATTTCTAAATTAGGCCTCTATCGAAATAAGGCCAAATTTCTCAAAAAATGTGCCCAACAATTGCTAGACAACTTTGATGGGCAAGTGCCTCAGACTCGTGAAGAGTTAGAAAGTCTAGCAGGAGTAGGGCGCAAGACAGCAAATGTCGTCATGAGTGTAGGATTTGGGATTCCAGCCTTTGCTGTCGATACCCATGTGGAGCGGATCTGCAAGCACCATGATATCGTCAAGAAATCAGCGACGCCATTGGAAGTTGAAAAGCGGGTCATGGATGTTCTGCCAAAGAGCGAATGGCTAGCTGCCCATCAAGCTATGATTTACTTTTGGACGGGCTATCTGCCATCCTAAAAATCCTGAATGTGACCAGTACCCACAACTCTATCATTTTGATTAGGAATCAGTTCCTCTGCTCGAACGAGCAGAGGTTCTTTTTTAGGCTGAACGTATATTTATTAAAAGGATTGAAAGATTCGGTTTTGCAAATCTGTGGTGGTAGGTGCCTAGATTCGCCTATCCAGCTTTTTTGAGATTGATTTCAAGATGCTTTTTCTTGACATCTTATTATATTCATTCAGAAATAACGAACTTTTTTAAAATAAATTTGGTTTTTTAAAAGAAATAGTGTATAATGGTAGAAAATCTAACATAAGGAGATAGTGATGAAAGCAAAAAAACTGTTAGCTCTTGCAGGAGTTTCTGTTGCAGGTGCCTTTCTCTTAGCAGCGTGTGGTGGTGGTAGTAGCAATCAAGCAACCTACTCATTCGTCTATTCAGCGGATCCAAATACCTTGGATTACATCGCTGCAACTCGTACGACTACTTCAGATGTCACAAGTAACCTTGTAGATGGTCTTCTTGAAAACGACCAATACGGAAACTTTGTGCCAAGTCTAGCAGAAGATTGGACTGTCTCTGAAGATGGATTGACCTATACTTACAAACTTCGTAAGGATGCCAAATGGTATACGAGTGAAGGAGAAGAATATGGTGCTGTAACGGCTCAAGACTTTGTTACAGGGATCAAACACGCGGTTGAGTCTAAATCAGAAGGTCTCTTCTTGATTCAAAATTCGATCAAAGGTTTGGATGCCTACGTAAAAGGGGAAACCAAAGACTTTAACACCGTTGGAGTCAAAGCCTTAGACGACTACACCATCCAATATACTTTGGTTCGTCCCGAAAGCTTCTGGAACTCAAAAAAACAACCTCAGGTGTTCTTTTTCCCAGTCAATGCGGATTTCTTGAAATCTCAAGGAAAAAGATTTTTGGTTCTTTGAAACCTAGCAGCATCTTATACAATGGTCCTTATTACTTGAAATCATTGACTTCAAAATCTGAGATTCAATTGGTCAAGAACAAAGACTATTACGATGCGAAAAATGTTCATATCGACAATGTCAAATTGACCTTTAATGATGGATCAAACCCAGATTCTATCATTAAGAACTTTGAAAAAGGTCAATATTCCTTTGCCTCTGTTATGCCAAACAGCTCGACATATAAGAGCGTCAAGAAAAACTTTGGCGACAACATTGTCTACGGTTTGCAATTGGGAACATCCTACTACCTTGGATTCAACTTGGACCGTCAAAAATATGACCACACAGCTAAAACAACGGATGAACAAAAAGCTTCTACCAAGAAAGCAATCCTGAACAAGGACTTCCGTCAAGCGGTAAACTTTGCATTTGACCGTAAATCTTATGCAGCACAAGTATCCGGGGCTGATGCGGCTGAAAATACCCTTCGTAGTACCTTGGTGCCACCAACCTATGTCCAAATCAATGGAGAAGATTTTGGTAAAGTCGTTGAAAAAAACAATTGGTTACCTATGGAGACCAATGGAAGGGTGTGAATCTGGACGATGGTCAAACAAGCCTTTACAGCCCAGAAAAAGCCAAGGCTTCATTTGCAAAAGCTAAAGCTGAATTGCAAAAACAAGGAGTTCAATTCCCAATTCATTTGGACTATATTGTCAGTCAAGTGGACAACAGCATGGTCCAACAAGCTAGCTCCTTCAAACAATCTGTAGAGTCAGCGCTTGGTGCAGACAATGTCGTTGTGGACCTTCAAAAGGTTTCGGATGATGATTTCCAAAATATCACCTATTTCAGTGATACAGCAGCTGCGAGAGATTACGATATCTCAGGCGGTGGTTGGGCCCCTGACTACCAAGATCCATCCACTTATCTCGAAAGTATCAGCCCAGTCAATGGTTCAGTTTCATACTATTTTGGTATAGATGCGGGAACAAACAACCCAGCCATTGCAGCAGTTGGTTTGGACCAATACGCCAACATGTTAAAAGATGCGGATGCTGAATTGTTGGATCAAGCAAAAACGCTACGAAAAATATGCAGCAGCACAAGCTTGGTTGACGGATAGTGCGATTACGCTTCCAACTGTTTCAAATGGTGGTTCTCCAATGCTTCAACGGACCGTACCATACAGTCGTGCTGCTTCATGGGTTGGTACAAAAGGAACAGGAACATTCTACAAATACCTTGAAATGTCCAAAGATGTTGTCACAACCAAAGACTTTAACAAGGCCAAAGAAGAATGGTTGAAGAAAAAAGCAGAATCCAATAAAAAAGCTCAAGAAGATCTCAAAGATCACATTGAGAAGAAAAAATAAAAAAATCAATCATTGGTCTATCAATGAAGATAAAAAAGTCGGAGCCGTCATGTGATGGCTCCGTTTTTTTTAATGTCTCGAAAGTCAGTCTGTCTCATTTTTTAAGATGAAAGATAAATAAATCACCCGCTATTGAACTGTACTCAAAAAAATAGATTTTTGGGTATGGTCCATAGACGGGTGATGATCATTCTATTCACTAAATCTTAAAAAATAGCCATCTGGATCTAAAACTGAAAATTCATGAGGATAGATATACTGTTCACCAACACGAAATTTTTCTTTTTGTTATACCCTATGCTTTTTAGTGAAAGCGTTTCCTGTTTTAATTTAAATAAACTATAAAAAAATGATATAATACATGTGAGTCAACCACTTTAAGGAGAACAATCCTGATGAAAAACAAAATAATATTAAGCTCTGTAATGCTTCTATCTGCATTTATACTAGCAGCATGCGGAAACGGAGAGAAGAAAGCAGCAGAAACTACGGCTGCATCAACGACAACAACTCAAACAACAACTCCTGGGTCTTCTTCTGGGTCAAAAGAAATATCCCTTGCAGATACTCAACGTATCGGAAATGAAAAATTTGGTTATATCAATATCCCTAAAGATTGGGTCGTATACAATGACAAAACTCAAAGTAGCCAAACGCTCAAATATTCATCACCAGACAAACACAATGCGTTAATAATGGGCTCAAACACTAAAGATACTGTTGAACTTGGCCCCAACGAAACCTTTGACGCAGAGTTATTTGCGAACCGTTTATATAGCTCATTCGGAAAACACAAAAATCGAACTAGTATAGAAGGTGTAAAAGCTATATTTGCCGGTGGGGACGCTTTCTTAATAAAAGTAACAGTTAAAGATGGGAGTACTTTATACGTATGGGTATTCCAAAAAGGAGATAAAGTATACACAATCATAATCCAAGGTTCAGAAGATATGATTAAATCCTTAAGACCTGTTCTCGAGCAATCTTGGGGATTAGATCCAAATATTCCTGGGAAATAATCCCCAAAAGACTAAAAGAGAGTGGGACAGAAATTGGTAATTCGTTAGAATTCGATTTCGTTGTCCCACCTCCGCACAGTTGAGTAGGGCTGTAAAAGCTGATGAAATCAGCGTAGTAGAGCCCACTCAACCACTGCGTCTTGCTCGACAATCCAAAAATAATTGAGAGGCTAGGACTTTTGTCCCAGTCTCTTTCTTTTTTTGTTTCTTTTTCTACTCTAGTGATCTATTTTCTTATTCACTAAATCTTAAAAAATAGCCATCTGGATCCAGAACTGCAAATTCATGAGGATAGATATAATGATCACCAACACGAAATTTTCTTTTAATTAATGGGCGATGAATTGGATAGTTAGACTCGATTACTTTTTGATAGAGTCTAGGGACATCTTTTATGCCGAAGGAGATATTAACTCCACGACCAAAGGGGTAGGTCAGTTCAGCTAGTTCCTCCTTACTCCCCTCCTCTATCATGAGCTGGCACTCTTCAAGAGAAAGAAAGAGGAAGTTCTCTTCTGGTCGCCCGTATTCGATGGTAAAACCCAGTAAATCACAGTAGAAGGAACGGGACTGCTCTATATTCGATACAATAAACTCAGGAATCACTGCATTGAAATTCATAAAGAACATCCTTACAAATCAATTTCTAATACAATTGGTGTATGATCTTGACGAGCGCCTGAGTCAATCATATCTGATTTAGTGACCTTGTCAGCAATGCGATTTGAGGTTAACCAATAGTCGATTCTCCAGCCCGTATTGTTGATTTTTGAGGTTTTACTTCGTTGTGCCCACCAGGTATAGCGCTCAGGTACATCACCATGGACATGGCGGAAGGTATCTGTAAATCCTTTGGCCAAAAGATTTGTAAATCCTTCGCGTTCTTCGTCTGTGAATCCTGGAGAACGGCGGTTGCTGGCTGGGTTAGCAAGGTCGATTTCCTTGTGAGCAACGTTGTAGTCACCGGTTGCAAGGACAGGTTTTTCTTTGTCTAATTCAGCCAAATATTCAGCATATTTGACATCCCATATTTGACGTTCTTCTAAACGTTTGAGACCATCACCAGCGTTAGGTGTGTATACCTGAGTAACGAAAAATTGATCAAATTCTAGTGTAATGATCCGACCTTCCAAGTCCATGGTCGAAGGAGCCCCGATCTCTGGGAAAGTCACAACTGGTGTAAGCTCTTTTTTATAGAGGAACATGGTTCCAGCGTAGCCTTTACGAGCCGGTTCTTGAGAAGAGCGCCAGGTGTTTTCGTAGCCAGGGAAGAGCTCCTCAAGGATTTCGAGGTGTTTTTTTAGTAGGACCTTTGGCGGATAACTTGGTTTCTTGAATGGCAATGATATCCGCATCCTCAGCAACCAAGGTTTGGAGGACTTCTTGAGAGAGTTTGGCGCGTGCTGAATCACTAGTTAATGCAGCATTAAGCGAGTCGATATTCCATGAAATGAGTTTCATTGTATTTCCTTTTCTTGACATGATAGATTACTTTATTATAACAAAAATTTAATGTTTTTCTGATTAGAATGCCTTGAATTCTCTCCTGAAATACATTATAATAGCTTGAATTCATTTGGAGAAAGGGAGTTCATTATGAAATTTTACTCTTATGATTATGTATTGAGTCAGATCAGTCAGCAAAATTGGGTGACCATTGGGATCTCTGGTTTGCTCATTCTACTGACTGGTTTTTTTGCGGTGAAAGCCTATCGGGAGAAGCACGATAGCAAAATTCGCGAATTATCTATTATCTCCATTTTAACTCTGGTGGCAGTGGTCTTGATCAGTATCAGCAATTTCCAAAATAGCCAAAGTAATAATGATCAGTTCCAACGCTCACTCCATTTTATTGAGGTCATCTCAAAGGAGTTGGATGTCAAAAAAGAAGATGTCTATGTCAATACTTCAGCAGCCACAGATGGGGCGATCCTGAAGGTTGGAGAGGTTTATTACCGAGCTATCGCAGGATCTGACCCAGATAGCTACCTATTAGAAAAGATGGATCTGTATAAAACAGACGTGGAACTTGTGGAGGTGAACAAATGACAGTAGATTTTTTAGCCATTTTGATTAAATTAGCTATCGGCTTGATTTCCTTGGTATTTGTAATCAATGTGACCGGGAAAGGAAACTTAGCACCAAGTTCTGCAGTAGACCAGATACAGAACTTTGTTCTTGGGGGAATTATTGGTGGGGTCATCTACAATAGCTCCATTACCATTCTTCAATACATTGTGATTCTCTTGATGTGGACTATTTTGATCTTACTCTTAAAATGGCTCAATACCAATGTCCGTTTTATGAAGCACTTGATCGATGGCAAACCAACTGTCATTATCAAAAATGGGAAGCTTGATCCGGAAGCTTGCCGATCCAAGGGACTTTCTGCTTCAGACGTTGCCTTGAAATTGCGTTCACAAGGAATTTTCCAATTAAAGGGAGTGAAACGAGCTGTCATTGAACAAAACGGTCAAATGATCGTTGTCCGTGCGGGGGATGAAAATCCTAAATACCCAATCATTACGGATGGTGTGGTTCAGCTTGAAATTTTGGAAACAATTGGGAAAAGTGAAGAGTGGTTGCTAGCTGAATTGGAAAAAGAAGGCTATGACAACGTTTTGGATATTTTCATTGCTGAGTATGACAAAGGCAAGATCAATGTTGTGACCTATTAGAAAGAGGGATTGGACGAGCCTGTCCAATCTTTTTTCTTTAGTAAAATTCCAGGAAAGGGCTCTTCCTTTTCTTGAGATACTCTGGGAAAAATAGTAAAATGGAAGGTAAGTGTTGATTAGAAAAGAAGGATAGAACATTTCATGAAGAAGAAAATACGGAAGTTTGAGAATCATTCGATTACACGCAGACTCTACCTGCTGTTTAGTTTGATTTGCCTTCTTTTTTTGGTGCTGATTGCCCGACTTGGCTATATGCAGATCACTCACCAAGCCTACTATACGGATAAATTGGCAAAAGCTACCAAAAAGACGGTCAAACAAGGGAGTGTGCGAGGGCAAATCTATGATGCTTCTGGTAAGCCCTTGGTGGAAAATGTGGGAAAACAAGTCTTGACCTTTACGCGGGATCGTAAAATGACGGCCCAAGAAATGCGAGAGACAGCTGGAAAACTCTTGCAGTATGTTGATGTAGAAAATCCTCAAGTGACCGAACGGCAAGAAGTGGATTACTATCTGGCCAATACCAAAGTCTACCAAGAGGTCGTAGAGCACCTGCCTGAGAAAAAGAAATTTGATACTGATGGCAATCGTCTGCCAGAAGCTAAAATCTATCAAGCGGCAGTGGACAGCATTGACCCTTCAAAACTCGGTTACACAGATGATGAGAAAAAGATTATCTATCTTTATAGCCAAATGAATGCGGTGGAGAATTTTGCGACGGGGATTATTTCGACGCAAGCACTAGGAGCTGAGCAGATTGCGACCATCGCGGCTGACAGTCAGGACCTTCCTGGAATTGCGATCACGACCAGTTGGGACCGCAAGGTTTTGGATACTCCTTTAGCTTCTATCATCGGAACGGTTTCGACTGAGCAGGCGGGACTTCCAGCAGAAGAAGTCGAGGACTATGTCAAAAAAGGCTATGCCCTCAATGACCGGGTTGGAACGTCTTATCTCGAAAAGGAATACGAAAACGTCCTTCAAGGAAAACGCAGTGAAAAAGAAATTCTTCTGGATAAAAATGGCAATATGGAGAAAGTGGTCGACGTTTCAAAAGGGGCCAAAGGAGAAAACCTCAAGCTCTCGATTGACTTGGATTTCCAAAAAGGGGTGGAAGATATTCTCCGCTCTGCCTTTAGCGCAGAGTTGCAAGCTGGAAATGCGACCTACTCCGAAGGCGTCTATGCTGTAGCCCTTGAGCCTGATACAGGGAAAGTCCTCGCCATGGCAGGGATCAAACACCAGGCTGGTAGTCAAGATTTATCAACCGATGCTTTGGGAACAGTCACCAATGTTTTCGTCCCAGGATCGGTCGTTAAAGGAGCAACCTTGACTTCAGGATGGGAAAATGGTGCCATTTCCGGCAATCAGGTACTGACCGATCAGCCCATTGTTTTTGCAGGATCAACGCCGATTAACTCTTGGTTTACCCAATACGGCAGTCGCTCCATCAATGCAGTAGAAGCTTTGGAATATTCTTCCAATACCTACATGGTCCAAATTGCTCTTAAGATGATGGGGCAACCCTACACTCCAAATATGACCTTACAAGTGGATCAAGTGGACCCTGCTATGAAAAAACTCCGCTCCACTTTTGCAGAGTACGGTCTTGGAACGTCAACGGGGATTGACCTTCCCAATGAATCGACCGGTTTTATCCCGAAAGAGTATACAGTCGGTAATTATTTGACGAATGCCTTTGGCCAGTTTGACAACTACACCCCTATGCAATTGGCTCAGTATGCGGCAACCGTTGCAAATGATGGGAAGCGGGTGAGTCCTCATGTCGTCGAAGGCATCTATGACAATAATGATCAAGGTGGCCTTGGTCAGTTGAAAAAAGCGATCGAAACCAAGGAGCTCAATCAAGTCCATATCTCAGCGGAGGACATGGCTTTGATCAAGCAAGGGTTTTACCAAGTGGCCAATGGTACGAGTGGGTTGACGACAGGAAAAACCGTTGGTCGTGGGGCCAGTGTGCCCATCAGTGCAAAGACTGGTACAGCTGAAACTACTGTCGATGGAGGCAAACAAGCCATTAATACCAATGTGGTGGCGTATGCACCATCGAATAATCCAAAGATTGCGGTAGCGGTGGTCTTTCCACATAATACCAATCTACAGGCGACGGTTAGTCATTCCATTACGCGTGACATTATTAACTTATACAATCAGAAACACCCCATGAATTAGAAAGGAAACTATGCTTTATCCAGCACCTATTGCAAAATTAATTGACAGCTATTCCAAGTTGCCAGGAATTGGGATCAAAACAGCGACCCGTTTGGCTTTTTACACCATTGGTATGTCAGATGATGATGTCAATGAATTTGCCAAGAACTTACTCAATGCCAAGCGCGAGCTAGGGTATTGCAGTATTTGTGGCAATTTAACCGATGAAGAAACCTGCGAGATTTGTCGAGATGAAACGCGGGATCCTTCCCTCATTCTTGTTGTAGAAGATAGCCGGGATGTCTCTGCTATGGAAAATATCCAGGAATACCACGGCCGCTACCATGTCTTGCATGGCTTGATCTCACCCATGAATGGCGTGGGACCCGATGATATCAATCTCAAGAGTTTGCTCAGCCGCTTGATGGATGGAACAGTCACAGAGGTCATTGTTGCGACCAATGCGACGGCAGACGGGGAAGCAACATCGATGTATATCTCACGCGTCCTCAAACCTGCAGGCATCAAAGTGACCCGTTTGGCACGGGGTCTAGCAGTTGGAGCCGATATCGAGTATGCGGACGAAGTGACCCTTCTTCGCGCGATCGAAAATCGGACAGAATTATAAGAGAAGTTCTTTCGAAAGGGCTGTCATTGTGGTATACTATCAAGTAAGAAATCAAGGGAACAATTAGGGAGAAACTATGAGTAAACAAGACTTAATCCTGTTATATGGTGGACGTAGTGCAGAACGTGAAGTATCTGTTCTTTCAGCAGAAAGCGTGATGCGCGCGATTGATTACCAAGCATTTTCGGTTCAGACCTATTTTATTACGCAGTCAGGAGACTTCATCCAGACGCAAGCTTTTGAAGAGAAACCAGCGGATGATGAGAAATTGATGACCAATGAGACAGTGGACTGGTCTAAAAAAGTGGCTCCATCAGCGATTTACAAGGAAGGAGCAGTGGTCTTTCCAGTGCTTCATGGACCAATGGGTGAAGATGGTTCTATTCAAGGCTTCTTAGAAGTCTTGAAAATGCCTTATGTCGGCTGTGGCATCCTGGCTTCTAGTGTCGCAATGGACAAGATCACCACCAAGCGGGTTTTGGAATCTGCAGGGATTCCACAAGTTCCATATGTAGCTGTAGTAGAAGGCGATGATATAGATGAGAAAATTGCTGCAATTGAAGCTACTCTCTCTTATCCAGTCTTTACCAAACCATCCAATATGGGATCTAGTGTTGGGATTTCAAAATCTGAAAACCAAACTGAACTTCGGACTGCTCTTGAATTGGCCTTCAAGTACGATAGCCGTGTCTTGGTAGAACAAGGGGTCAATGCGCGTGAGATCGAAGTTGGGCTCTGGAAACTATGATGTGAAAAAGTACCTTGCCAGGTGAAGTTGTCAAAGATGTTGCCTTCTATGATTATGATGCCAAATACATCGATAACAAAATTAGCATGGCGATTCCAGCTCAATTGGACCCTGAGGTTGTGAAAATCATGCGAACCAACGCAGAAAAAGCCTTTCGTGCGATCGGTGGTCTAGGCTTAGCTCGTTGTGATTTCTTCTATACTGATAAAGGAGAGATCTTCTTAAATGAGCTCAATACCATGCCAGGCTTTACCCAATGGTCTATGTATCCCTTGCTTTGGGACAATATGGGTCTCAACTATACAGATTTGATCACCAAGTTAGTAGAGCTTGGAAAAGAAGTTTTCCAAAAACACGAAGCGCATTTGTTGTAAGAAAAGAGAGAGTGGGACAGAAATCGGTAATTCGTTAGAATTCGATTTCGTGGTCCCACCTCCGCACAGTTGAGTAGGCCTGTAAAAGCTGATGAAATCAGCGTAGTAGAGCCCACTCAACCACTGCGTCTTGCTCGACAATCCAAAAATAATTGAGAGGCTAGGACTTCTGTCCCAGCCACTTTTTTTGTGGTCTAGAATATGGTATAATGAGAAGAATTTGAAACGAGCGTCTAGACTTTTGGGGACGACGCTACGGAGAACTGAGGAGTCGGATATGAATCTCACATTACATGAAGTTGCTCATCTAGTACATGCAAAAAATGATATCAGCCAATTTGAAGATGTGGCCCTCGTCAATCCTGAATTTGACAGCCGTTTGATTGGGCCGGGAGACCTTTTTGTTCCGTTAAAGGGAGCGCGTGATGGTCATGATTTCATCGAGACCGCTTTTGAAAATGGAGCCGTAGCCACTTTTTCAGAGAAAGTGATTGAAGGCCACCCTTATATTTTGGTGGAAGATGTTTTGAGCGCATTTCAAACATTGGCTGCAGCCTATCTTCAAAAGACAAAAGTGGATGTTTTTGCTGTGACAGGGTCAAATGGTAAAACCACCACAAAAGATATGTTGGCACAGCTTTTGTCCACCACCTACCTGACCTATAAAACACAAGGAAACTATAATAACGAAATTGGTCTTCCTTATACGGTTTTGCATATGCCAGAAGGGACGGACAAACTGGTCCTTGAAATGGGGCAAGACCATCTAGGAGATATCCATCTCTTGTCAGAACTGGCGCATCCAAAAGCTGCTATTGTCACCTTGATTGGGGAAGCCCATTTGGAATTCTTCAAAGATCGAAGTGAGATCGCAAAAGGAAAACTCCAGATTGCGGATGGGATGCCAGAAGGCGGTCTTCTGGTAGTTCCAGCTGATCCGATCGTCAATGCCTACCTCCCTGAAAAACAAAAAGTGGTCCGCTTTGGTCCAGACGAGGAGATTTTTATTACCGAGTTAGTCGAGCGAAAGGACAGCTTAACTTTCCGTGCTAATTTCTTAGAAGAAGCGATTGATCTACCAGTAACAGGAAAATACAATGCGACCAATGCCATGATTGCAGCTTATGTTGCCCTGCAAGAAGGAGTGAGCGAAGCGGCGATTCGTGATAGTTTTGCTACCTTGCAATTGACGCGCAACCGCACGGAATGGAAAAAGGCTAGTAACGGAGCAGATATCTTATCCGATGTCTACAATGCTAATCCGACGGCTATGCGCTTGATTTTAGAAACCTTCTCGACTATTCCTGCCAATCCAAATGGCCGAAAATTAGCCGTCCTGGCAGATATGAAAGAACTAGGGGAGCAATCTGTAGATCTGCACAACCAAATGATCCTCAGCCTCTCGCCGGATGTCTTGGATACCGTTATTTTCTATGGGCAAGACATTGCGGGCTTGGCTCAATTAGCGAGTCAGATGTTCCCACTTGGACATGTCTATTATTTCAAAAAGACAGCTGAGGAAGACCAGTTTGAGGACATGGTCAAACAAGTCAAGGAAAGCTTAAAAGAGCAGGACCAAATCCTCATCAAGGGAAGCAATTCCATGCATTTAGCCAAATTGGTAGAGGAATTGGAGAATGGTAAGTAATAATGTACTGAAGGACATTCAGCGCTTGATTTCAATCACCAATACAGGCTTAGCGTTCTCAAAAGATCCATTTGATCAAGAGCGCTACCAGGATATTCGTGAAATTTTACAGGATCTTGTGAGAGAAACGACTGATCTAAATTCACAAGAATTATCGGATTTGTTTCGACCGACAAACTATTATGACACCCCCTTGATTGATGTAAGGGCCTGGATTGTCAAAGATGACAAACTTTGTCTGGTGAAAGGTCAGGGAGAAGAGACCTGGGCCTTGCCGGGTGGCTTTGGTGAGGTTGGCTATTCTCCGACGGAAAACATTTTAAAGGAAATCCAAGAAGAAACGGGCTATTTAGCACGTGTCAATCGCTTGTTGGCAGTATTTGATACCAATCGCTACCAATTGCAAAGCCGCCAATATGTGAAATTGGTATTTGAATGTGAATTGCTGGATGGAAGTTTTCAACAGAATCAGGAAATTTCTGATCTTGCATTTTTTGAGAGAGAAAAAATACCTGCTCTTTCTACCAAGCGCAATACAGAAGAACAATTGAACTTCCTTTGGGAGGTCTATGATGGGAAACGAGATTTGTATTGTGATTAAAAACGATCTATAAATTAAAGGAATGTGAAAATGACACTTTGGGATTTATTGTTTACGAACCAAAAATCAGCCCCGCCTGAGTTTGGACTCTGGTATTTTTTCCTACCAGCTTCCTTGTTGGTGGTTGGCTACTTTTCTATCAAATATGCACAGTCTAAAAGCTACCAGCGCTTTTGGTATTGGGCACAGTTGATCCAAGTTTTGACCATCAATGCTTGGTATATTCTCGCCCACATGCCTTTGACAGATAATTTGCCTTTTTATCATTGTCGCTTGGCCATGCTTGCGATCCTCTTTGCACCTAGAGGGACCTATATCAAGCAATATTTTGCCTTATTGGGAGTTCTAGGATCCATTGCCGCCTTGGTGTATCCGGCCTTTGATCCCTTCCCATTCCCCCATATCACCGTACTCAATCTGATTTTTAGTCACTGGGCCTTGTTTGCCAATAGTTTGATTTACCTGCAGGATTTTTATCAGTCGGAAAAACAAGACAGCCTACGAATTGTTAAGATCACTTTTGGAATGAATGCAGTCATCTTTTTGGTCAACCTTTTGACCAGTGGAGATTACGGCTTCTTAAAGCGTCCACCAATCATTGGAGACCACGGTGCTCTTTTGAACTACCTCTTGGTCAGCATCGTGATGGTAGCTGGTATTTGCTTGGTCAATCAACGCTATAAATACAAATACAAGATGGTCGAAGAGAGTATTGTTTCGCGTTCAGAATAAAAAAGCAGATAAGGGAAAGAAATCATGGCACTTTGGGACTTATTTTTCACTAGTCAACCAACGGCTCCTCCTCAATTGGGGGTCTGGTATTTCTTATTGCCGACTTCTTTGGTAGTGGTGGGAGTTCTGTCCGTTCGATTTGCTCACTCTAAAGGCTATCAAAACTTTTGGTATTGGGGGCAATTGATTCAGTTGCTCATTATCAACTCTTGGTATCTAGCAGCTCGCTTGCCTTTTTCAGAGAGTCTTCCCTTCTATCATAGCCGGATGGCCATGTGGATTATCCTTTTGGCCCCCAAGGGAAGCTTCAAGCAATATTTTGCCCTCGTGGGAGTCTTTGGTTCCATTATGGCCTTGGTTCATCCTGTATTTTATCCCTACCCTTTTCCTCATGTTTCCTCGATCAACAATGTCTTTGGTCACTGGGCCCTCTTGGCCAACTGCTTAATCTATCTGGTTCAATCCTACCAGGTGGAAGAAGGGGCTGTTTGGAAGATCTGTCAGATGACGTTTGGAGTCAATGCCATTATTGTTCTAGCCAACCTTGTAACGGGCGGAAACTATGGCTTTCTGCGTCGACCACCTGTGCTAGGAGACCATGGCCTTGTGCTCAACTATTTCATCGTGACAGTCCTAATGACGGGGACATTGATCCTCATCAATACTATCGTTCAGTACAGTAAGAAAAGAAGAATACCTGAATCTGTTTAAATAAGGAGACTTTATGCATCATTTTTTCACTACAGAATCAACAGCACCACCAGCAATCTCAGCACTTTGGTATAGTGTGATGGTCTTGTTAATTGTGACAGCGATCATGATGTCACTTCGCTATTATCAGAATGAGCAATTTCGCAAATGCTTTCAATACTTACAAGGCTTCCAGTTAATTTGCTTGTATCTTTGGTATTTTGCCTACCACATTCCTTGGTCCAACAGTTTACCATTTTATCATTGCCGCTTGGCCATGTTTGCGGTCTTGTTTTTACCAGACAGATGGAAAAGCAAACAGTTCTTTGCCTTGATGGGAGTGAGTGGAGCCATCTTTGCTTTGGGCTATCCAGTCTTTGACCCCTACACTTTCCCTCATATTACGAGCTTTTCTTTCCTCCTCGGACATTACTGTCTCCTGATCAATTCCTTGATTTATCTCTTGAGATGGTATGATCGAAACCTCTTAAAAAATAGGCAGATTGTTCTCTATACCTTTGCCTTAGATTTATTCCTGGTTGGAGTCAATCAATTGACGGGAGGAAATTATGGCTTGATGGCCCGCCCTCCGATTATGAGAGGGGATAAGGTGTGGCTCAACTATCTGGTTGTATCCAGTATTTTAGCCCTTGCTTTATTACTCTTTAATCAGTTCTTCAGTCGCAGAAGTGAGCGGGTGAAAGTGAGAAAATAACAAGTAGGAAGGTTGGGACATCTCGGTCTCAACCCTGTTTTATATTAAAGGAGAATATATGAAGCGTTTCTTGCTAATGATTTCCCTCATTTGGAGTTTAGTTTGTACAATCACGATCGCACATGCAGATGATGAAGTTCGCTATTCGATTGAATCCTATGAAGGACACCTCCAATTGCAGGAAGATAGCCAGGCAACATTTACACAAGAGATTACCTATCAGTTTCAGACAGGCTATCATGGTCAATATGTGACCCTAGGAAGCGCAGAACCTCTTCCAAAAGGGTTTAAGATTCATCGTCATCCTGAGGTGGAAGCCTATGTGGATGGGGAAAAACGTGAGATTCGTGTAGAGGAGACAGACCTGGAAGATGGTCGGCAATTAAAAATATACAATGCCCGTATCGTCGGAGGAACGGTCAAGATCAAAGTAAAATGGAAGATTGATCATCTCTTGACTTTCTACAAGGATATTGCAGAACTGAATTGGTTTCCTATTTCAGATGGAGATGAGAAAGTCGCGAAATTAGATTTTTATGTGGATGGCTTGGATGCCAAGCAGGGAAAACTGTATGCCCATACTGGTTACTTTAATCCACCAGCCCAAGTCGAACGGACTGAAACTGGTTATCATATTTGGGCAAAAGATTTTCCTAAAAATGGCAAGCTTGAACTGCATGCCTATTGGCCAATGACAGAAGCCCTGCGTCGAGACCAAGCAAATGAGATTAACAAGGGAAATGGAAAAAGAGAAATTTCTCAAAAAAGAGAAATCCATTGAACAAAAAACGTTCCTCTATCGGACCCTTCTACTTAAGGTTGTACCAATTGTATCGATTCTTTTATTTATCCTCGCTTTCATTCCATGGATCCGGTATTTTATCAGTACCAGAACTCGTCGGATTGCAAAAAGGAGTACTGATTATACTGAACCACCACAGAATTTACCTCCTCTTGTCCTAGCTAAGGCAC
>BNJU01002242.1_pt1 | contig 108366 bp, 167 predicted proteins | sample 8539281 | NCBI WGS metagenome assembly BNJU01 (sample SAMD00202456, study PRJDB9452) | human saliva metagenome | isolation source: human saliva | place: Japan
ATGAAATTCTTAAAACGGCTGCTGCTGCAGGTTCGCCTTTCATTAATTGCCGATACCGAGCATACGGTTGAGCCATTGGGTAAACGAATATTTTTCTTTGATATCCGGACTGACCGGCTGATACGGACGCGCCAAAATCAAAGCAATTTATCAAGCTGCCGCCATCGCATACACATTGTCAGGATGATAAAGGTCGGTATCCCGTATGCGCTTTGGTTGGTCGTAATTGGTTTTATCGAATCGCAGGGCATCGAAAATGCGGAACGACAATCCGTAATGGTCAAACTGGGCAAAAATCGACCACTGCCCGCAGCTTTGTGCCTTATGAAATTGTTTTCAAAACTCAGGATACTGCTGCGGTCGAGATATGTGATGCCTTTTGTGCCGAGGCTTTCAACGCGGTCGTCTTTGCAATAAATATAAATCAAAAGGCAGCCCGAGGCGTTCCGCTTCGCTGATGAAATGCTTGGTCTGCCCTTCCTCAATTCGTAGCCACCGAGAAGTAGAGGCCGTCATTTGATGGCAAGTTCGAGGACAGAGCAAATCGAAGTAAGTTGGTCGTAGCTTGAACCCGCATTCCGGATACTGCTTAATATCTTGCGGGTCAAAAACGCAGCATTGGTCAAAATAGTCCAAATATTCCAAGATGTCGGGAATCTTCCGATGCCGTCCATTAGTAATTGACGCATGTTCACTGTGCGCGCTGAATGGCAACAATGATTTTCTTTGGGGATAAATGTTGGCACAGATACAGAGGCATAATCCGCTTTTGCCGTTTAACAGACAACTTGCGCGCAATATCATCCGATAGCTATATTTTCCAAAAACCTTTTGTAGTCTGCGTCTTTGGCAATATATTTGTCAATGGGTTTCACCCTGCTCGCCATATTGGGATAAAAGAATCCCTGTCGTCGTAACAAAGGTTGGCGACGTCGAACTACGCAGGTTTTTCGATGCACTGTCGAGTTCGTACATATAGGGAACAGCAAGGATGATGGTTTTTATTCGTGATTCGGGTGCGGGGCGGTTAATCTTAGTACTTCAACTCATTGGATATTGACTTGGCGGCACAACGCTGTACAGATTTAAATTCATTCCTGTCATTTTTCAGACTGAAACCCTTTGCTGCCATCGAAAAGGGTCGTCTGGCATATCACTCTGCTTGGTTCGACGGTATTTCTTGATATAGGCCTGCCAATTCGTCTTTTTGTTCCGCAAAGTCCGAATATGGCTTTCGGCAATTCAATGACTGCGCCATCGTCCATTTAGCAGTAGCGTTCGCAAACTTCGGCAATGGCGCGGCTCGACTCTTCCACGCCGCTGTCAAACGGGATGACCGTGCCGTTTTCGCCGTCGATAATGTCTTCGGACACGCCGCAGCATCCGTGGCGATTGCAAACATCACAACACCGCTTCCTAACCGTCAAGCCGAAACTTTCTTTCCATTGGGTCAGGGAACAGCAAAACATCGATTTCCGAGAAGAAATAGTCGATGGTGTCTTGGCTGTAAGCAGGTTCGATGGAAGCGTTCCACGCCGTCGAAATCGCTGTCAAAACGAACGTGCGCCGACGTTGAGCAGATTGTCCACGACAACCAGTTTCGGTATTGAAACGGTGTTTCCTGAAAACTTCAAAAATCAGATGAACGCCTTTGATTTTTGGTTTTTCCGCCGACATAGCCGAAGCGGATAACGTCTTTTTCCCGTTTGGATATTTGACCCAAAAGGGGCGGGTAACGCCGTTTTTGTTGACGAGGACGTTCCTGCCCAAGAGTTCTTTCATGCAGCTCGGCAAAAATATTTGCTGGGCTGCAAGCAACATATCGATTTTTCGACAGAGCGCGGGCTATGGTTTTGCTCCGTTCGTCTTCGGTATTCCATTGCTCGCGGAAGACTTCATTTTCGTCAAGCATGGACTGGTTCGGACAAATCCACCATGCGTCATGCAGGGGTAACGAGGTTTTGACACCAGCTTCCCGACAAATATCGACCATACCGACACCCATGCTTTGAATGCGGTGGATATGGGCGATGTCGGGCTATACCGGATTCGATGATGTCTTTGACGGCTGCATCAAAAACGCAGGGTTTTCGTGGGCGGCTGCATCTTCTGAGAGGAACAGCAACGCCGAAAAACGGTCACTTTGCCGTATTCGTAACGGATGACGCTGTGGCGGCAGCCAGCTCTTCATCGAGCAAAGTCGTTACCGCGCATATATTTCGTGAGCTTTCTTCATCGGCAAGCAGTTTGTTCAGTTGTTCGGCAACGATGGTCGCCCGCCAAACGATTGAGGATGATAGTAAAACGTTAAACGATAAGACTTTGGTTTTCCCTTTTGCGGCAGATTCAAAACGGACGGCGGGCGCAAGCTGCGTGCTGCCGATGGCTTGCGGGCTGTATGTTTCCGTGACCGTACGGTATGCCGCCTGCGCCATACTGTCGCGCAACTCGGGATTTTTGAATCAGGGTGTCGAGCGCTTCATGCCATTGCTGTTCGTTGTCTGCCGAAAAGCCGTTTTCGCCGTTGACAATCCATCGGCGAAAGCGCCCGCCTTAGCGAACATCACGGACGCCACTTTGGTAATGATGCTTCAAGGGTGTTTGATATTGCTTTTGGCGTCGTTGAAAAGCGAAGTTTTCCAAAGGCGCAATGCTGATGTCGCATTCGGACAAATAAGTCGGGTATTCCCGTATGGTTGCAAAATGGGATGCGCTCGATTTGGCTTTGTACTTCATCGAAATATTGAGGCGGCTCAAATATCCGATGATTCTGAACCTGACATTTCAGTTTTCTTTCAATATGTTGGCAAGCGCGGGAGCGGCTTCAAAAGAGTCGATGTTGTGCGTTTTGGTGCCCGAACCGTAAATAATCCGAATCAGAACCGTCTTCTTGTTTTTCAGACGACCCTCAATGCTGCGTGCCGCTGCCAGCGTTTCATCATCAGCGCGTTTTCAACCACATAAACGGTTTCCAAACCTGCTTCCTTCATGGCTTTTTGCCAGCGGAAAGTCGAAGCGATACCTTCGTCGCACGCCAACATGAGCTTGACGGTAAAGTTTCGCGCCGTTGATCACCTCTCTTTCTGCCGGTTCGAGCAGAGTTGATGGTGCTGCTGGTTTTTCGAAAGACGATCTTCGTCAAAAACTCAGATCATCGACATCCGCATAATGTTTTTGATGTTCGAGACGACGGCATTCCAGCAATTAAATCCATTACGCTGTCAAAACCGGGAACATGGTGAAAAATCGCAAACGCACAAAGAAATCTGTTTCTTGGCTTCGTTGCTATCCGTCCATGAAGTCACCGGAACAGAATGACCCAGCTCTTCAGCATTTCCTGCTTTTGGATAACGCGGTATTTTTGCATTGCGGAATACTAAGTTCGGCAATGATGGCAACTTTGAGGCGCAAGCGTGTCGGCAGCGTGTTTGGATCAGCCGCTGGATAAACGTTTGCGGAATCAGGGTCTGCCTGAACGCAGAACTTCTGCTGCAAACAGGCGAGCAGAGACCGCGGTTTCAATAGCTGTTTTCACGCTTTTTAATCGAATGGGTTTTAGCTTGTAATGACGGCGTAAAAAGCTGATATGCCTTGCCGATACTGCCCTTCTCAGCGCACCAAAAAGACGGAAGCGCTTTGCGGTAGCGGTTGGCAGAGCTGATGGCCTGTTCGGTTTAACGAACGGCGAATACCTTAACCGTCCACAACCCTTTGTATTTTTGCCAATCGTTGGCTTTCCTGACGGATGTGCTGCTCCAATAATCACGGTTTTGCTCCAGTCCGTGTATGGTTTTGCTCGAACGTGCTGTTTTTCATTCAAGGTATGGATGGTGTGTTTCGAGCGACTAGTTTTTCCTGCAGGTTTCGTCAGCAGTTCGATTTGTTTGCGTTCTCGATTGCTCTTCTGCTGCACTGGCTGCGCTATCACAACTGCATCACTGTCGATTTGCTGTTGCAGAACTCAGTCTGTTCGGCAGACAGTTCGGTTTGTTGCAGCAGTTTTGCCTACATGCTGCAATTCTTGGTTTTGATTTTGCATATTGGTATTGTCTTCTCGCAATTGAAAGGTTTAAGTTCGGATAAAGATTGGATTTGTTGTTCTAGTAAGGATATTTTTGAATACAGTCAGAATATCCCAAATGATGTTGCATAAACAGCGCGCGATTTTTTTCGTAGACTTTTTGCCAGTCTTCGCGGTTTAAATCAGGATTTTGCTCCAAGCGGTTAATCAGTGATGACCCGTCACGGCGTTTGCGGTAGCGGAACAACACTTCGGAATACGGATAACGGTTCCGCCGTTGCTTGAAGGCGTATCCAAAAGATCCCAGTCTTCGTGTGTCGTCGGGTTTTCATCAAACCACCCAAGGCGGCAAAATCTTCGGCGCGGTGCATGGAGACGGATGAGAGAAACGGTTGCCCATCAGCAGCTTTCCAAGCCGTCATAATCCGGCAGATTCCATAAAGCCTTCTTGCGCATCAAAATATTCCGCCAACGGATACACCAGCTTGCAGTCGGGATTGTTTTCCAAAACCGTGACGCATTTTTCGATGTAATCCTGCAGGATGAGGTCGTCTGAATCGAGAAACAGGAAGTATTTGCGCCCCGCCAGCCGCGCCGCATGGTTTCGGGCGGCGGCAACGCCTATGATTGTTTTGTACGGCGTAACGTATTAGCGGGCTTGTCCGCCAGAAACTCCCTCAAATAATCGGCGTGTTCCGGGGTCGGAGCCGTCGTCAACAATGATGATTTCCAAAATTCTGATGGCTTTGGCTAAGGACGGACTGGATGGTTTCTACGATGTATTCCTTACAGTTGTAGTAAGGAATCATCACGGAGACAGTGAGGGGACTGGGCTTGATGATTCATGCGGATAGTTCCTTTCTGTCTGTTCGGCAGCCTTCCTTGTCTTGCAGCTCGGTGTTTTCAGACGACCTTTTAAGCAAATCGTCCTTCAACTGACCGACGGGTCGTCTGAAAAATCAACCTGCTGCCTGTTTCGGCATATTGCAGCAACATGGAGTAATAGCCGTTTTTGAGCCATCAACTCACTATGCTGTGCCTTGTTCGACAATATGGCCTTCATCCATAACGATGATGCGGTCAGCTTGTTCGACGGTGGTCAGGCGGTGGGCGACGATGATGCTGGTGCGGTTTTCCATCAGGCGTTCGAGGGCTTGCTGCACGAGGCGTTCGGATTCGTTGTCCAGCGCGCTGGTGGCTTCGTCAAAAAGCAGGATAGGGGCGTCTTTCAAAATGGCGCGGGCAATGGCGACACGTTGACGCTGACCAGCGGAGAGCTGATTGCCGTTTGCACCTATCGGTTGGTTCAAACCATGCGGCGAGCTTTCAACCAAATCTTGCAAATTCGCGGCTTTGAGGGCTGCCAATACTTCTTCTTCAGTGGCATCGGGACGGCTGTAACGGACGTTTTCCCAAAAGTGTCGTCAAACAGAGAAAAGACATCTTGGGAAACAAGGGCGGAGTGGGAACTGCAGGTTGTCGAGTTTGATGTCTTCGATATTCACATCATCCAAATAAACCGCGCCCGAGCTCGGTTCGACAAAACGCGGAAGCAGGTTGACGACGGTGGATTTGCCGCTGCCTGAGCGACCGACCAAAGCAACGCGTTCACCTTGGCGGATGTTGAGTTTGAAGCCGTCAAAGGCTTTTTACCGTCTTCGTGGTAGCGGACATCGACGTTTTCGAAATTTCAGACGACCTGCAACGTTTTTCAGATGTTTGGTACCGTTATCTTGTTCAGGCTCGGTGTCGAGGATGGCAAACCGCATCCGAAGCGATAAACGGCATGGTCTGCATGGGGATGCTGATGTTCGCCAAAGTTTTTGATCGGACCGAGCATTTGCAGCATAGCGGCGATAAAGCGCCATAAATTCGCCGATGGTGGTATAGCCTTGCTGACTCTGCCAAAAGGGCGATAAAGATGACGACAGCCAAAGCAAACGACGCAATCAGCTCGCCTGAACGGAGAACGCGCCGCGCTGGCTTGTGTGATTTTTACCGAGACGGACGATGGTGTCATTGACTGCGGCAAAGCGTTCGGACGCCTTTCTTCTGACCGCCGAAGAGTTTGACCACGCGGTGTCGCTTGGTGGACTTCGTTAACGACGTTATTGAGCGTACCGATACTTTGCTGCGCGCTGGCAATAATGTCTTTCCAGACGGTTGCGGTAATAACGGGACAGACAAAGACAGCAGCAGGGAACATCAGGGCGACAATCAGGCTGAGCTGCCAGTTCAAATACAGCAGGACGCAGACCAAACCGATGACAATCATGGTATCGCGGGTCAAAACGATAAAAAGACATTACTGGCGTTGCTGATGGATTGATTCCGCCATTTGCACCATGTTCATCAAAAACTGTGCCGGACGGGGTTTCCTGATGGAATTTGGAAGAGTTGCAGCATCTTTGGCAAACATATCGCGGCGCAGATGACTGATTGCCATAACGGAAACCCAAGTCAAGAGATAGGTGCTGACATAGCGGCTGATGCCTCGGATGATGACTAAAAAGATAAAAAATACCGGCACGACCCAGACTTTATTGGGCGTACCCCAAATCAGGTAGGTAAATTGGTCTTTCCAATTTTGCAGCGTGGCGATGATGCCGCCTGCGGTATTGAGTTCGAGCGGCGCTGAAGGCGGGGCGAAGCCTGGTTGACCAAAGGGGCAATAAAGGCGGCAAGATAGCTTTCGGTGGCGGCGACGCCAAAGGATAGCAATTAACGCAAAAATGATGCGGACTTTATAAGGGCGGATGTAGCCATCAAGCGCATGAAGCTGCGCGAATCTTCTTGGGTAAACAGGCCGAAGGTCAGTTTTTCTATCATTGGCTCGGTGTTCCAGATTAATGCAGATTGAATATTTTATTAATCTGTCGGATTGGTAAAGCCTATGATTATATCGCAATGAAAGTTACCGATGCGACGAGTGCTGTTTTTTAAATGAATAACGATTTTTATTTCTGTAAAAGTTTTTTCAGACGACGGCTTAAATGTTTAAAAATAAATTGATAGTGGACTGGAATGGAAAACACCCTCCTGCGCTTTCCCTTCCCTATTAAAAACGCAACCAACAGACGTTAAAAACGACCTTTCATTAAGAAGGTCGTCTGAAACTGAACAAGGCGGCAAGTTTAATGCGCTTCGATAAAGGCAGCGACTTGTTCGGAATTGGTCAAAGCGCTGCACGCGGCTTCTTTGTTGATGCGTTTTGCCAAACCCTGCCAACACTTTGCCCGGTCCGCATTCGGCGGATTCGGCAATGCCTTCTACAACGAGTGCGTTGACGGTTTCCGTCCAGCGTACAGGGCTGTAAAGCTGGCGGACAAGCGCGTCTTGATTTTTCTCTGCATCGTCGTAGCGGCAACATCGGCATTATGGATGACGCGGATTTTGCGGCTGTCTGATTTCGACGGTTTTGAGCGCTTCGGCAAGTTTTTCTGCAGCAGGCTTCATCAGGCTGCAATGCGAAGGAACGGATACAGGCAGCGGCAGCGCGCGTTTGGCTCCCGCTTCTTTGGCTGCATTCATGGCGCGCTCGACGGCGGCGGCATTACCCGCGATCACGACTTGTCCGGGCGATTGAAGCTGACGGCTTCGACCACTTCGCCTTGCGCGGCTTCTGCACAAATGGCTTTAACCTCGTTCATCTTCCAGCCGAGGATCGCCGCCATCGCACCTACGCCCTTGCGGTACGGCAGACTGCATCAGTTCGGCGCGCAGTCGGACGAGTTTGACTGCATCCGCAAAATCCAATGCACCGGCGGCAACAAGTGCAGTGTATTCGCCGAGGCTGTGGCCGGCAACGACGGCTGGCGTTTTGCCGCCCGCTTCAAGATAGGCACGGTAAACGGCAACGCCGGCGGCCAGCATGATGGGCTGCGTATTCACGGTCTGCCCGATGAGGTCGGCGTCCGTACCGTTAATCATCGCCCACAAATCTTGACCCAAGACGGCGGAAGCTTCGTCGAAGGTGTTTTTTACGACCGATTGTTCTGCGAAGCCGTCCATCATATTGAGGCTTTGCGAACCCTGACCGGGGAAGAAAAATGCAAAAGACATGATATTCCTTTGTTTCAGTTTAGTTTTTCAGAAAATTCGTCAGAGGATTATCGGCGTAATGTATCAGTAGGGCATAGGTAATGGCAACATTTATTGCCACTGTCAGCCAGAAAATCTGAACAAAAGGGACTTTCTTGGTTTTATGTGGCGGAACGCGGCGCGCGCAACCAATGCGCGGGCCAGCCGCCCAGCAGGCTGAATGCGTGCAGTTTGTTTTCTGGGATACGGTTTTTGGTATTCGTTTTTACGTCTGATTTTTGGCGCGGACTCCATCGCCGTCTGCTTTGTCCTGTTGATAGAGGATGAAGGCGGCGATACTGATAAGGACGTAAATGAAAAACAGTTTATTGGAAAGTACGGCGACAACGGTCAGGAAAACGACGGCGATAACGCTGTTGATCAGGAGTGCCTGCATATCGATATTGAGCCTGTTGTGATCGGGTGGCAATTCGTCAAACAGAGAATGCTTGTCGCCCAGCCGGACAACCTTGACGGCTTGTTGGCGGTTGCCTTCTATCGGGCGGTTACAGTAGAGAAACCGACGCGCTGTCCCTGTTTGCGGACGGCAGGTATTGTAATGGTACGCACTGATGTGGAAGAAAATATTTTGGGATTCGTCGCCGAAACGGATAAAGCCGTAGCCTTTGGCATCATCCCGATGTGGTAATCGTACCGCTCATGACCTGATTGGGTGGCAGCAGATTTCTTTGGGCGGATTTCGGAGCGGGATAACGGGTTTCAGCAACCAACGGCTGCTCGATTTTGACTTCAACTTTAGGACCGTGTTCCGGACGGAAAAAGTGTACGGTTTGACCTTGTGCTTTTTGGGCGGGCGCAGCGTGTATCGATTCAGGCTCGTGTTCGGACTCAGGCGTACTGCGGATAACGGCATTGACCAGCAGCCATTGTGTCCGTTGGGATGGCGGCGGAGCGTGCCTTCAAGGCGGTCGCCCGCCCTAGGCGTACGGGGTTTTGGTCGGCAAGAAACTGTCCCAGCACAAACACCGGCTGCCCTTCATTTGAAACGTCCATTCCATAACCACCATTCTTCGACCAATCCCAGTCGGTCAGCGTAATGACCGCGCTGTCATTGTTTTATAACCCGGATTGACGCGCTCGACACTCCTGCGACGGCGCGGTTGTTTTCCGTTTCTATTTGAAAGCTGACACGGTGTCCGGTTTCAGGTTCTTGATAATCGGGGTGGAGGGATTGGCGGTTGGCAAAGATGCGTTGCGAAGATTCGTCGCAAATAATGGAGCCGCGGCTCATTTCCCCGAACCAATGGGCGATTGTCCCGTAATGTTTATTATGGTTCATTTTATTTTTATATTAAGGAAAAATGTATTGGATAATCAGTTTTGAAATTATACCAATTTATCATAATCCATGTGAGTTTTAACCATAATAATAAAGGTCGTCTGAAACGGTGTCGGTTTGAAGCAACGACACATTTTTCAGACGACCTCTTTTCAATGCTCGACGAGACGGCGCCCTTCCCCTCTGCCTCAGCATACTTTTCGCTACCGCCCTGAGATCTTCTACACTTTGCATGGTGGATTAACTTTAAACCAGTACGGCTTTGCCTCGCCTTTAGCTCAAAGAACGATTCTCTGATGTTTGAGCACAAAGTGAATCAGTTCCGTACTATCTGTACTGCAGCTTCGGCGCCTTGTCCTGATTTAAAGTTGATCCGCTGAGCAACAACCCGCCCTCAAAATACGAATCCGGCTTTTCCTATCAGTAAAAGGTCGTCTGAAACCGCTCCGACGCGATTTCAGACGACCTCTAAGACTCAAAACGGATAAAAATCAGTATTTCACCAACACCGCACCCCACGCGAAAATCCGCCGCCTATGCCTTCGAGCAGCAGGTTTTTGTCCGCGCTTTGATTGACCGTTTTGAATGCCGACATCAAGCGCGAGGCGAGATGGACGCGGCGGATGTGTTGCCGTGTTCCTGTACGGTCAGGATGACTTTTTCCATGTCCAGACCCAAGTGTTTGGCGGTGGAGTCGATGATTCGTTTGTTGTTGGTGCGGCACGAGCCAGTCGATTTGATCGGGGTATAACCTGCCTCGCTGATGACTTCGTCGGCGATTTTTGCGAGCATTTTGACTGCGAATTTGAACACGCCCGGCCCATCCATCGTAATGTAGGGCGAGCCGCAAACTTTGTCCGTTGGCGATTTGACCGGGTACGTTGAGCAGGGTCGAGTAGTTGCCGTCGGCTTTGAGGTTTGCTGTGGATGATGCCCGCTTCATCGGACGCATCCAACACGACCGCGCCTGCGCCGTCCTGCCGAACAAAACGCAGGGTTGTGCGGTCGTTCCAATCGACGATGCGGCTGAACGTTTCCGCGCCGATGACCAAGCCTTTTTCGCCATGCGCGCTTTTGTAATGTAGGCGTTGGCGGTGGACAGGGGCGTACATAAAGCCCGCGCAGACCGCCTGTACGTCAAATGCAGGGCGGCCGTTTGCTATGCCGAGCTTTTGCTGGACGATGGTCGCGGTGGACGGGAACTGCATATCAGTAGCGGTCGCCACGATAATCAAATCGATTTCATCGGCGGCGACACCGGCAGCAACCAGCGCGCGGCGCGATAGCTTCAGCGGCGGGTCGCTGGTTTTTCGCCTTCGTCTGCAATATGGCGGAACTTGATGCCGGTACGGGTGGTAATCCACTCGTCGGACGTATCGACTTTTTCGCCAAATCGTCGTTGCTGACGCGGTCGGCGGGAAGATAACTGCCGGTACCTAAAATTTTGGCGTATTGCATGTGAAGGCCTTTTGAGCGTTGATTCGGATAATCGGCTGTTATGGCGAAAACGGATGAGTGCCCAACGCCGCGAAGGCGTAAAAACAGGTAAAGCGGGCAATGGCTTTGAAAAACAAATATAAACCCATAATTTCAATAAAACTTACTTTTCAAACCATCTGAGGGATTTACGCTTCCCATCCCGTTTTCAGACGACCCGGTTACACGAAATCCCCCCAAAGCGTCTGCATCGCCGCAATCGCCGCCAGCGAAGCGGTTTCGTCCGCAACTACCCGCTTGCCAGCGTTACCGACTGAAATCCCGCCTCAAACGCCAACCGCTCCTCCTCGTCCGTCCAGCCGCCTTCCGGCCCCACCATAAAAATCAGGTCGTCTGAAAAGCGGCTTGACGGTACGCAAACTCTGGGCGCGGTTCAAACTCATCAACAACTGGTCGTTTCAGACGACATCTGTTTCAAAGCCTCGCGGTAAGGCAGCAGCGGGCGCACCTCCGGCACGATATTCCTGCCGCTCTGTTCGTGAGCGGACACCACAATTTTCCTGCCAACGCGCCACCCGTTTATCCGCCCGCTCTCCGCTCAGGCGCACGACGCAGCGTTCGCTGATTACCGGCTGAATCGCCACCACGCCCAGTTCCACGCTTTTCTGCAAAGTAAAATCCCATACGTTCGCCACTCGATCACCGACTGCACCAGCGTGATTTTCAGCGGCGACTCGTTGTCCTTCTCCTCCTCGCGCAACACTTCCGCAGCAGGCGCGGCGTTTCTCCCAAAACATCCAAGCGCGCAGGATACTCCTTGCCGTTGCCGTTAAACAAAACGACCTCCTCCCCGCAGCGCACGCGCAAAACATTTAAATGACGCACAACATTATCAGGCGGTTCAACGACTTGCCCCGCAATAAAAGCATCAGGCAGATAAAATCTGGACACTGGTTCTTCAGGTGAAAACGGATATAATAACGCGATTATGCGATTTCCTTTTAACCGCAAAAACAAGGACAAAAAGTGTTACACCGATTGCAAAAGAGTCGTCCGGCATCGCGCAAACCGAAGTCATGCCGCGCTTCCTGAATACCCGTCGCACCGCAAAGAAGACGGCTCCATGCTCAGCGAAGCCGACCTCGCCGCCCAAACCGCCTTCGCCGCCGCCCTGCCCTTGTTGATCGACAGCCCCATGCTCGGCGAAGAAATGAGCGTAAAAGGGAACAAACCACCCTTTGGAAACTGCGCGCATACCGACGGACTGTGGGTCGTCGACCCCATAGACGACACCAACAACTTCGTCAACGGACTGCCCCATTTCGCCGTTTCCGTCGCCTTCGTCAAAAACAGCCGCGCGCCGAACTCGGCATCTATCAACCCCGTCGGCGGCGAATGCCTACGCCGAACGTGGCAGAGGCGCATACCTCAGCGGCACACCACTGCCCCTGCGCACCGTCGACACTCAGCGAAGCCATCGCAGGCGTCGAAATCAAATACCTGCGCTCCGGCGACTCACCAGCCGCATGAGCACGCTCGCCCCATTCGGCACCATCCGCAGCATGGGCGGCAGCACGCTCGACTGGTGCTACCTCGCCAGCGGACGCTACGACGTTTACGTCCACGGCGGGCAAAAACTGGCGGGACTACGCCGCCGGTGCGCGCTGATTTTCGAAGAAGCAGGCGGCAACCTGTCCACTTTGGAAGGCGACGACTTCTGGAGCGGCGAACACGTTTTCAAACGCTCCGTCATCGCCGCCTGCACCCGCCCTGTTCGAGCGTTGGGAAAAATGGATACGGGAGAACCAATAAACCCGTTTTAACAAATACAGCGGCAGATTGAACAAAAGCAAGATAGAAATCATGAAAAGGTTTTTCAGACGACCTTTTTGATATCCATCCACCCATTTCAAACCAATTAATCTAATGAGCAGACCTTCCGTTATTTTCATTGATGTGGACGACACCCTTGTCAGAAGCGTAGGCAGTACGCGCATTCCCATGCCCGAAGTCATCCGCCAAGTCCGCAGCCTGCATGAAAACGGACATATGCTTTACCTCTGGAGCAGCGGAGGAGCCGACTACGCCCGTCGCAGCGCAGAAGAATTAGGGCATATCGGAATGTTTCCAAGCATTTTACCCAAACCGAACGCCTATATCGATGATCAAGCGGTACACGAATGGCGGTTCTGCACCCACGTCCTTCCCCATCAACAGCGGGCACGTCGACGGATAGCGGCAATGAGTGGCATTTTGCCCGATGGAATTAAAAATGCCATTGCTACGCATCTTGGTATGTCCGTATGCAAAAGGTCGTCTGAAAACAGTTTTCAGACGACGGCCTCAAAAATAGTTGTTGCAAAAATGACATATGAAATTTAAAATGCAACGAATTTAATACCCGTTTATCTCAATAAATTAACGTCTATCGGGTTTTCGCGCCATTTGATTCAAAAGATTTCACTTCTTAACAGCATTTAATACTAATGCTGCTAGAATTCAAATCGCTGACACACACCGCTCTTTTACTCCCTTTTGGGCGGTGCGGCAAGTAAGACGTTTTTCCGCAATGTGTGACCATTCATACTTCTCCTTGGTATGAATGGTATCTACGGTTTTGAGAACCCATTCCTGACGCCTGATTAAGCAATATCCATATCCCAAACGCCATAAAAATCCCGCTGTAAGACCAGGGTATATCTACCATCTCATTATCGGCTTCACCGCCTTGAAAAGTCGATAACAAAATAAGGCGAATGTACGCGCCCAATAAACGCAACAGCATTTTTATGCCAAAATTCAGTTAAAAACTGAAAATATCAATCACCCCGGAACCGACAATCCCGATGAACACCGGCAGCCTGCGCCAACCGATATAAGATATGTTGCGGCATATCGTTGTGCCTAACCGCGTGATGTTCCGCAATCACCGGCAGATGACAGGTTTGCCGCACCCTGACCAATCGCATCCACATCCAAACGATAAGCATGCTCCGGCTCGAAACTCAAAAGTCCCCGCTCGCCCTAAGATAATATGGTGATTGCCGCGTAAAAGCGATGTGTTCGGCAGCCGCCAGCCAATCATCAACCGATGATGCTTATCTTTACACAACACTACCGGCGTATTCAGACGACCCACTTCATCCAACAAGATCCCGATTCCCCATCAGCTCTCGCCCGAGATACAAAACGTCTGCCTGCGCCTTCAAAGCCTCATCAATCTGACGCACATCGCGGATACGCACCAAAATCGGTTTTCCTGTTCATGAAGCCGCCGAATATCCTGCTGCATCAGTTGGATTCTCGCCTTTTTCGCTCCCGTTGTCCATTTCCGCATAAGGCCGTGCCGACAGATAAAACGGATCGACAAATCCCGCATCCGCATCCTCAATCCGATTGATATCCGCCGCAATATCCAAAACCTTCTCACCGCCAAACAACACGCTTATCGAAATCTTGCTGTCTTCAGGCTGCCCTCCCGAGCTGATGATTTTCCAATCGTTCAAAACCCGGAACACGCGCGCTCCACATCAGGCAGTCGCGCCAATTCATTGGAATGGAAGACCCGCTCGTCGCCCAACGCGCCGATAATCGTCCTTTCTTCGCCACGCGATATGTTCCCGCAAGCCACGACTGCGAATCGTATCCACCACCCGTTGAACAGATTCCTCACTCGACCATTTGCGCATTACGATAATCATCGCTACCCTCCTCATGCCAATAGAACCTGCATTATATAGCCGTCGTTTTATCCAAACGATACCTCAACACAAGGGACAAGTGCAAACCGCCCACATCCACATTTATAAGGCATAGCAAACCATCAGGTCGTCTGAGAAACCCGCAACCACCATTCATCGCCATTTACAACCCTCTGTCCCGCCGCGCCAACCATCCCAAAGGCATGTGTTATGCTCTTATACTAATTTTTATAAAAACCTATGAACCTTCTGCCAAACTCCGGAAAATTCTGGCTGAAATTCTCATCTTCAACCTCATAGCGGTCATCGCCACCGCAGCCGGACTATACGCATCGGTTTACAACTTCTTCACACCCAAAACGCATCGAAACCCTTACCCAATCCGCCCTGCAATCAACCAACGCACCATCCGCTTCAGCCCTGAAATCCGGCGCGGTTGGTTCCCCCGTCCACCCTTACCTCAAAAACGTCGTCATCTCCTATCCCAACAGCACGCAAGCCGCCATCCACATTAAAGAAACCAACATCGGAATCCGGCTGGAGCAGCCTGCGGAACAGTCACACCATTATCGAAAAATGAGGTTGCTTAAAAGCGCAGATGTCTCAATCGAACGCACCGAAAACGGCAAATGGAGCCTGCAAGACCTCTGGCAGCAGCCCCTGCAACACGGCCACGCTCAACCGCCTCGTCGTAGAAAACAGCACCCTGCGTCTGAAACTCGACAACACACCGTACACCATCGAAGACTTCAGCCTCAACCTCCGTTCGGAAGATTCCGACGCCGCCGTTTCAAAATCGGCGGCAATATCCTGACCGCAGTTCCCCCTCGAATGGAACGGCAACGGCCTGCTTCAAACCAACGCAGCAAACTGGAACATTTCCCGAGCTCCGCTTTGAGCGCAGAGCCGCCGCGACCAAAACACGGTAAAAATCAGCATCACCAGCGCCTTAGACTGGCAAACGCAAAACCACCCTGCAAGTCAGCAACATCAACCTGCGCGCAGACAGCGTTCAACAAAACCTCCCTTGACCGCCCAAGCGCCCCTGCTCATCTTCAAAAGACAACCACTCAGCCTCAATACCGTCAGCGGAGCCTTTACCGCAGGCTCGCCCGACAACCAATGGGACGCTCCTTCAAACTCGACAAAACCAATGTCGTCCGAGCGTCATCACCCTGGACAGCTTCGATCTCAGCGGCAGATACAAAACCAACTGCGCCAAAACCAGCTTTTACCGTCAGCGGCCCCATGTTGTGGCAGAAAAACCGGATTGCAATCCGACAGCCTGCGCATTACCACCCTAGCAGGACACCGTCAACCGACTGCCCCAACCGCGCTTTATCAGCATGCTCGACGAAATTTCAGCTAACTCGATTCAGCAACTGGCGGGCAGTTTCAAAGGCGCATTCGACCGCAACCCGTTGCCTTGAGCTTAAATATCAAACCAAGCCAGAGCAAAAACCCAGACTCAAGCGGAGCGTCGCTCGCAAAAACTCAACCTCACCCCCTACTTGGAAGACTTTCAAGCTGGTTCGAGCGACCCTCACGAAATTTCTCAACCACGCCAGCACCCCTTTCGATATCGAAGCCAGCATCAAGGTCAACAATATCCAAAACGCGGCTTCCAATTGGACAACGTCGAAACCCGGCTGACCGCCAATAACGAACATATCACCTGAGCAACTTCAAAGGCGGACTCTGCGGAGGACCGTACCGAGGGCGGCATCAGCATAGCCAACCACCACACCTCTCCTACCACCTCCAGCAAAACGCGAGAAAGCGGCAAACGTCAACCCTTGCTGCAAGACCTGTTCGGTTTCCCACAACTGGCAGCGGCAACGGCAACGCCGTCATCGACCTGACCACCCAAAAGGCAACAACCGCGAGCAAATGCTCAAAAACCTCAACGGATGCTGACCTCAACATCTCCGAAGGCGCATGGCACGGTATCGACATGGACAACATCCTCAAGCAGCATCATCAGTAAAACAACGCAACAAACCCCGCCACCCAAAAACCCCTTTCCACCATTTCGTCCTCAACAGCGAATCGACAAAGGCATCAGCCGCCATGTCAACACTCGAACTCCTTTTCCGACAGCCTGCACGTTGTCAGCGGCGGCTATACGGACCTCAGCACCCAAGAGCTATCGGAGGACCTGCTCATCCGCAATGCCCTGAACCCCAAAACAAACCCATTTCACTCAAAATCAGAGGTACGGTGCAAAACCCGTCCATCACCATCGACTACAACCGCCTGACCGACGGCCTCACAGCCCTACAGGAAAAACAGCCCTCGAAAACACCCTGCGCGAACAATGGCAATGGATCAACTCAACCGCAAATAACCCAAAGGTCGTCTGAAAGACTGTTTTCCAGACGACCTCTGCTTCCTGACAATCCGCTTTTTCACGGTTCATGAAGCTGAAACGACTGAGACAGAATACTCTTCCGCCAAACAGAAGAAGGTATTTTAGAGTCAATTAAAACAAAATATTACAATACCAACTTTAAAGGTCAACCATGGCATACTCTGCGGACTCGGAAACAAAGCTTTAAACTGTTACGAACAATGCAAAAACATACAGCCAAACCGCAGCAGCGTTTAACTACCAAGAAATGCTTTTACCTGTCGTTCGCCTTAAAAACAAACAGGCAGCCTAAAACATCAGTGTACCGGTCTAAGTCGCCGTCCGTGGATAGGCAAAACTGGCTCCATATGTGGCACCTTGCCGGATGCCTATCTGCATGAAATCGCCAAACATTTTGATTGTGTCGCCAGCCGCCGTTTGCTATGCACTCAAACAGATGGGGATGACGCGCAGACCGCCACCCACAAGCACTCGAGACCCGGCCAAAGCGACGCATTATTTGACACAGCTGGCGGGAATCCGACCACCACGCGTTTATTTGGATGAAACAGGACGTTTGATGCATACCTGCTCCCGGTCCTATGCCCGCAGCCCGCTGAAAGCGCGCTAGCAGTGCGCAGATAAGTGGAAAAGATGCGACGCTTTATCTCTGGTGTCCGCCGCAAGTCGGCGACCGACTGATTGCTCCGATGGTTTATCAAAATACGATGACCAGAGTCTGAAGCGTGGTTTGTGCAATGCCTACCGCCCGCATTTTCGACTCAAAAATCGGTGATTATTTAGATAATGCACGATTTCACCGCATGGGCGTCTTACGGAAATGGCGGAAAAATGTCATAGAGTGTATCGCCTTCTGCACCTTATTCACCTGAGCTCAACCCGATTGAGAAGGTGTGGGCATGAATGTGAGCGGTATCTGCGAAACTGTTTTGCACTGTGCCGCCCGATTTGACGATGCGTTACTGTCCCTATTTTCGATTCACCCAGTGTTCTATACTGCTGGCCAGAATTTTGACATAGCAAGAGGTATGTGAAAAACGTGGTCGTCTGAAAAACGGTTGCCAATTTTTACCGATAGAGTATAGTCCTTTATAACCATTTTCAGCTAATTCCTTATATCTATCTTTTGCAACCTGGATAAGTAGTTGCCATTGGGTACTCCGCCCGGCGGCAACATTTTTATCCGTCGGGATTTGATAAAAATCCGTCCGTTTTATCTGACGCAGGTCGTCTGAAAAACATAATACTTTGAATATTTATAGTTTTATGGTTATAAATATCAAATAAAAATAAACATTTTACGACAACAGCTTTATCTGGAATCAACCAAATGAACAATACAAACAAAGAAACTTTTCAAACTCAGCACCTTGGCGTTCTGCCTTGCCGCGCTGCCGCAAGCCGTTCAAGCCGCAGAAGAGGTGCAAGCAGGTCGAATGAATCAGGTCAATGTGGTCGGCAAAAACCGCAGTCTGCGTACCGAAAAATCAAAAACAACTATACCGTATCGCGATGCGCTCGACTACGGGATTGGTACTGTCTCCGAGGAAATTCCCCAATCCGTCAGCGTCATCGCAAAAAACAACGAAGACCAAGGCGTGACCAGTCTCGAGCGCGTTGCAAAACGCCACGGGCGTCAACGTCTTCAAAAGCGGCGGGCGCACGCATTTCATGTCGCGCGGCTATTTTTATCGAGCAACTTGAGAGGACGGACGTTACCCACTCAAATCAGTTCGCCCGGCGGATTCGGCAGGGCGGTCCGTCCGGCGACCCGACCAGCGTAACCGATATAGCGATGTACGACCGCATCGAAGTGGTACGCGGCGCGGCCGGGCTGACGCAGGCAAACAACGAACCGGGCGGCACGATTAACGCCGTCCGTAAGAAACCGACCTCAAACGCCAGCTTTCCCGCCGATTTGACGGTCAACACATGGGGCAAAGTGGGCGGCGTTTTGACGCGTCAGGCGCTTTAAGTCCTGAACACGGCCTGCGCGGACGCTTTTGTCGGCTCGGCTGGCGCAACAAACCCTTCAAGACCAGTCCGGCGGCCGCGACATCCTGCTTTTACGGCGTGATGGACAAAGGACATCGGCGACAACAGCAAGCTCGCTTGGGGCGCAAGCTATCTCAGCAAACCAAAACGCCCGACCCCGACGGCCTGCCTATGCGCGCTGACGGCAAAGAATGGAAACGCAGCCGCCACCTCGGCGCAGATTGGAACGAAGCTCGTCTGAAAAACACAACCTCTTTGCCGAGTTTGAACATTATTTCAACGACAACTGGAAACTGAGCAGCAAGCTGGACTGGCGCAAAAGCGACAACTCAAAAAGTATTACACGCTGGGCGGTACAGACAACGGCATGAAGCGCGAGACGGTTTTGGGCAAAACTTACAGCTTCGACCGCTACGACACGGACAGCCGCCAGTTTACTTTCCAAAACTAACCTGACCGGCCGATCTTCGCTCTTCGGCCAAAGCCACGACCTCTTCTTCATGCACAGCTATTCCAAAGAGAAGGTGAACACGGGCAACCGCTGGTTTGACGACAGCGGTACCTATAACGCAGATGCATTCAACGGCAGCGAAAAGCCAACCCGATTGGGAATGCCGATACCGCCAGGTCACGCGGCGGCAGCGGCAGCTACCGCACCCACGCCTTCGGTTTGGGCGCGCGCATCAATCCTACCGACAAACTGCACGTCATCGTCGGCGGACGCTGCAACTGGCACCGCAGCCTCTATTGGGACAGGAAACCTCAAAGACAGCTCGGAAGGACTGTCGCGCGCTCAAGCGCAACCGCTTCATCCCCTATGCCGGCATCACGCACGACATCACGCCTAAACAAAGCGTTTACGCCGCCTACCCATCCATCTTCAAACAAAACGATGAACCGCGACTTCAACGACAACCTGCTGCCGCCGATTATGGGGCGTAACTACGAAATCGGCTGGAAAGGCGAATGGAACGAAGGTCGTCTGAATACTTCCGTCGCCCTCTACCGCACCGACAAAGACAACAACAACCAACGCGTCAATGCCAGTCCGCACTTATTGGGAACCGCTGGATCGAAAGCAGCCGCGGCTTGGACGTCCCGAAATTTTCGGCAGCCTGACCGACCGTTGGCAGGGTTTACGCAGGTTACACCTTCAACCGCAGCACCAACCGCAACAGCGTCGGGGACAATGTTGAATCGCGCCGAAAAAGGCTACAACTTCAGCAGCCATACGCCGAAACATATGTTCCGTCTCTACACCAGCTATATCTACCGATGGATGACGGCAAATGGACGGTCGGGCTGGGCGTAAAGACAGCAGCAAAACCGCCAACTCCTACGGCTCCATCAAGCGAGGCGGCTACACGGTTTTGGAATACCAACGTCCAATACCGCCGCAAGCAAAAACCTGCAACTGGGGCTGGCGGTCAACAGCTGACCGACAAACGCTACTACGAAAAACCAATACAGCCGTGCCGAAAAACAGCGGCAACTTCTACGGCGAACCGCGCAATGCCGTGTTCAGCCTGAAATGGAAGATGTAGTCCGTCTGCGGTAGCAAAATTAAAAACAATAACCAAAGTCATATTCGGCAATCCACTCCGACCTGCTCCTGACAGACAGGGAACAATTGCCGTTGTTGTGAAAGGTCGTCTGAAAACCGCCGCTTTGAGTTTTTCAGACGACCCTCTTCCCATAAAAACCTCTTCTATACCCCACCTGAGGAGCTGCATGAACCATCCGATTCGTTATGCCTGACCCTGCTTGCCGCCGTCCCCTGCAACTTTCCGCCCAAACCACCGAACAGACGGGAACATGTTAACCTGCCCACCGTTAACGTAACCGGACAAAGCCGTACTGCTTGCGCGCGACAGTTATACCGTGCCGGTCATGTCCACCGCCACCGGCCTACCGATCTCCCAAAAGACACGCCGCAATCTGTCAGCGTCATTACGCGCAAACAGATGGACGATTCGGGCGCGACCACGCTGGAAGAAGCGTTGAAAACCACCACGCGCTGGAATGTGTCGTCCGCCGGGGCAACCGTAATGTGCAGTTCCAGTCAGCGCGGATTCAACATCGGCCGATTACCACCAACGGGCTTCGTATTCCACCATCGCCAGCATGCAGGGCAACAATCTGCGCGACCAGAAGCTGTTGATGGATACGGCGCTTTACGAGCGCGGCATCGAAATCCTGCGCGGCGCGAGCGAAAATTTCGAAACAGGCGGACGAGCGAGGCCGGGCGGCAGCGTCATGTGCCATATTGAAAGTAGGCCGACCGCGCAGCCGCTGGCGGATCGATTTGCAGGCCGACCGTTGGGGCAAGGTGCGCGGCGTATTTGACGTTTCAGTGCGTTTTGAACCAAGAACACGCCGATCCCGCGGCTGCATGGTCGGCGTGGCCAGGAGCGGGACAATCGTTCCCGCATGCGCCATTACCGGGATAATGCCGTATTGTTCGGCACGGCGGACAAAACCTTCAGCAACAATACCGTAAACTGACGAAACCGGTGCGGTTTACCACCGCCAAACCGATACGCCGCTCGGTTTCGGCCCGCTTTATCGACCGCAACGGCGGCGACCTGCAGCCCTGCTCGCGCGATACACAAACTGAGAGCGGACTGGAATAGGACGCCACCGTAAAATCCGCATATACCTTTGCCGAGCTGGAGCGCATTTCGGCAACGATCGAAGCTTGACCGGCAAACTTGATTTCGTAGCAAACAAATCCAAAACTGGTGAAGCTTTTCGGGGCTCGTGTGTGGCAACCTGCGGGGCGAGACAACGGCAGCGTTGCCTCTGGATACAGTTTCGCCACGACCGTTGACCACGCCAATGGACGGCAGGCGGTCGAACGGCAAATATTCCGCATTTGACGGGCGGCACGATCACGACGACTCGCCTGCGCCCATAATTTACTGCGCGAAAAATTCAATATCACGTATGCGCGGCCAAAAGCACGCAAAACCGTTCTCCTTTCAATCGCGCACGCACATGGACAGTGAGCGAAATCTCGCCGACCGGACTGGAACAGCTTTGAATTACCGGGATTACCGCAGCAGCCGTAAAACCGCATCGAAGCCACTACGCACTGAGCGAAAAGGCCGCCTGAACTCACCACCGACCGGCTGCACCTGATTTTGGGCGGCGGATAACAGCCGCTGGAGAAATTCGGTTTATCTGGTACCGCGATACTACAAAGACGGCGTACCCGATTGCGCGCCGGCAACGATTATCCATACAGGACGGTTTTATCTATGCCGCCGTTACTTGCCCACGACCTGGACGGCTTCGCCGTGCACACCTTTTACGCCAGCTATACTGGCAGCAGTTTTTCAAACACACCAGTGCGCGGGACAAAGACGATTACAGAACTGTCCCCCGTTTCGGGCAACAAATGTACGAAATCGGTTGGAAGGGCGCATAGGAACGAGGCCGTCTGAATACCGACGCCAGTGCATCCAAACCGAAAAACACAGCGAACCGATCAGCGCGCGCGAACGGCTCGAAAACCAAAAGCTGGTTACGGCGCGCACGCCTGCGAGCGCAGCACCGGATGTCAAATCGGCAGGCGACCTGACGCCGGATTGGCGGCTTTTACGCGGGTTACACCTACAACACCCGCAGTTACATCTCGCAAACCGCAGGACAACGGCAGTTGTTCGTCAGTTGAGCGGGACTTCAGCCAGCATACCCCGAAACACATGTTCGCCTGTGCACCACCATCACCGCCGTCGCCCGGCGCGGCAAACCGCTGGACGCTGAGGCGGTTTTCAGCTCTGCAGGACAAACACAGAAGCTGGGACGTTGAAAGCAGCCCTTGGGCGACATGCCGTCTGGAACGCAGGCGTGCAGCAACCAGCCGAACAAAAAGCTGGAACCTTGGGCGACCGTCCAACAATCTGACGGACATACGCGTGATTACGAAAAATTACGAAGCGCGTAGCATACGGCTGGGGTTATTTTCTACGGAGAACCGCTTGCAACGTCGTATTCAATTTAAAGTGGACAATGTAAGGGTCGTCTGAAAACAGCAATGTAGTTATTGCACAATAAGAGGCCGTCTGCAGTTGAACCAGCCGTAGTTGGACATCCCTCCAACCTCGCTAGCGTGCATGTCTGAGCAACATACCATTGCACTTCAAAATACCAAAGCCATGCTGCACTGCCTGCATATACGCAGCCAACATGCGTACCGCAGACCACTACGGCATTTCCCGAACCCACACTTGAGGACGATGGATACAGCTGTCTGTCAAGAAGGCGGTATCGGCGCACTCGAACATCCCCAATCCAAAGCCATGCCCCAACACCGCACCCTTCATCGCAGTAGATGAAACCTCGCACAGAGCGCAGGCGGAAGCGACGAAGAGTTGTGCCATATGCGCGCAGAGGTCGCCCACCAGGGTTAAAGCCCTCAGCCAAAAGCGGACCGCAAGGACGATGCTCAAACCGATGCCAAACACTGAGGGCGCAACACCCGCTCAAATACTGCTGCACGTCGCAAACCTGCCCAAAAGCGGCTCATCTACCACCAAGACCGACCCGACCTGACGCAGCCGACCGAGCCCTCGCCTTGTCGAAACCTCACCGGCGCAAGGCTAGAGGACGCGGCGTCAGGACGTTAGGCTGCGCGCATTAAGCTGGTCTCGCAAAAGCGGCGCGGTTGATGAAGGCCAGTTGGAACTGAAAGCCCTCGCCACGGGCGAAAAGTTTAGCCCTGCCATCCGCCATGGGCGAAGATATCGGAACACGTCCTCCAAACGCCGGTTTCAGCCCGAAAGCCCATCGAAATGGTGGCTGACCGACGTGACGCGAACTCAAGAGCGCGACGGCAAACTGACATTTCTCGCCGTCTTGGACTTGTTCAACCGAGAAATCGTCGCCTGCGCTCATGAGCCCATGCAGCCGTCAGCGAAACGTGAAGGAAATGACTCGAAAAAGCCGCCCCCGTCTGACTGATAGCGCAAAGAACGATGCTTCTTTATTCGGACCAGGTGTGCTCGTACGTACTAGCGTATAGGAAATTGTGCGGAGCATTCCGTGCGTCAAAGCTTATGTCGCGAAAGAGCGAACTGTTGGGACAATGCGCCGATGGACGTCTTTGCGGTGTTGAAGACGGAGTGTTTCTATAACGCAGGTGAATTGACGTGCAGATGATGGTGAAACGTATGATATGACTATAGGAGTTACTACAGCCGAGCTGCTGCGTTTGAATTGAAAGCTGAGTCCTGTCGCGCCACCAGAACCCAGCTTTGTGCAGGTGAGCGCCTCGAATATGAAGCTTTTGCCGAGTGTCCAAGATTTGGGGGCCAGTCTGGCGTCAATCCCGATTTCGAGACGGCCTTTCATTATCGATACAAAACACAAATCCATGAACATCCTCAAAAATTCTTCCGACTCGCCCGCGCTTTCGGACGGGGCGCACGGGCGCATCCAATGGCTGATGCTCGCCGTCCTCATCGGCTTCACGCTTGTTCCCATCACCATCAGCGTTTGGATTGCGCGCGGGACAAACGCTTCTGACGCGCTCGCCGCGTTTGACGGCGCGTCGATCCTTCGCTCATCGTCGAATACCTCGGCTACATGGCGATGATTATCGGCTGCATCGTCTGCGGCGACTGGCTGCAAAAACGCCTCATCTTTCGCTGGCGCACCACCTGACCGAACAATTCCAGCAAAAACTGGCTCGAAGGCCTACAAACACTACCGCCTGCGCCTGACCGGCGAACCCGACAACCCCCGACCAGCGCATCGCCGAGACATCTACCTCCTCGCCGACAAAAGCATCGGACTGTTCCGCTCCTTCATCCAATAATATTGCCAAATTCAGCGCGTTCGTCGCCGTGTGGACGCTCTCCGGCGTGCAGACCTTCAACATCGGCGGGCGCGACATCACCATCACGGCTACCTCGTCTGGGTTGCCCTGATTTATTCCGTCATCAGCACCCTGATTGCCCACCTCGTCGGCCGCAAACTCAAAAACCTCAGCATCGACCGCCAGCACCGCGAAGCCGACTACCGCGCCGCCCTCCTGCGCGTGCGCGACCACGCCGAACTCGTCGCCTTCTACAACGGCGGCGAAGCCGAAACAGGTCGTCTGAAACAACGCTACCTCCGCATCCCGCGACAACTGGCGGCGGCTCACCAACTGCGAATTCCGCCAAGAAAACCTTCTGGGCGGCCTATATCGCATCAGCATCTTCATCCCCATCCTCGCCACCTGCCCATGTGCCTCGCCAAAACCATGACCTTCGGCGACATGATGCGAACCCGCACATCGTTTGCCCGCGTCAAGACAGCTTCGGCTGGTTTGCAGACTCCTACCGCCGCCTCATCAGAATGGGCGGCGGTCGTCGACGCCTCTCCGGTTTTTCAGACGGCATTGGAACAAGTAGAACAAAGAAGGCAGAAGCGCCCGCCCGCCGCTAGCGCACCCGCCCTGACTTTAAACAACCACCGCCAAAAGCGGCATCCTCGTCCTGCAAAAACCTCACCGTCCACACCCAAACCGGCAGCCCTGCTCACCGACATCAACCTCGAAGCCCCACGCTCCCGAATGGGTATTGCTCGAAGGCGAAGCGGCATCGGCAAATCCACCCTGCTGCGCGCCCTCGCAGGCTGTGGCCGTATTATCAAGGCAGCTTCGCCCTCGACGGCAACCTCCTCTTCCTGCCCTCAACGCTACCTCCCTGCCGACACCCTGCGCCATACCGTCAGCTATCCCCACCCCGCCTGCCAAGACGACCGAAATCATTCAGACGACCTGGAACAAGTCGGACTAGAGCTCGCTCTGAAAAATAATTTGAGACGAACCCATACGAATGGCACGGCATTCTCTCCGGCGGCGAACAGCAACGCCTCAGCCTCGCCCGCGCTGCTGCTACAAAACCGCAAAATCCTGTTCCTCGACGAAGCCACCAACCAGCTCGACGGCGAATCCGCATTGACGCTGATGCAAGTTCTCAAACGCTACTTTTACACGACACCCTCGTCGTCGGCATCAGCCATCAACCCGAAATCCAAGCCTTGTTCGGACGTAAAGTTAATTCAGACCACTCGGCGAACTTGCAAAACCGTTCAGATTAGTAATATAGTTCTTTCTGACTAGTTTCATGAGTTCTTTAGGGTTACTTTTTAAAAACTCCTTGGATAGCCTCCGCCAGCTCCGGCAGGAGGCGTTTTGCCCGTGCAGTTTTGCCTCGCACTTAATATAGCGGTGGATTAAATTTGCCGTCAGGGCGCAAGGGCGGCAAGCCGCAGACAGTACAGATAGATAGTACGGCAAGGCGAGGCAACGCCGTACTGGCTTAAAGTTAAGCTCACTATAGCTATTGAATTTCAAAGCTCCCGGCCCGTATCAACCGCACTAGGTCGTCTGAAAACATGGCTTTTCAGACGACCTCTCAGTATCCAAAATCAAAATAGAAATCTTCGACCACCGGCGTATAAAGAATACGGTCCACCACATCGCGTCAGCTGCGGCGAGAACATTTCGATAAATCATGGGTATAACCGCGAAGATAAGTATCCGAGCGTACTGCAATCCAAATGGGCGAAGGCTCAAACAGATGCGCAGCATCGCAATTTCAAATCCGCATCCTTCTCCGGATCAAATGCATCTTCGCCATCAACCCGACCCCCAAACCCCAGTCGGACATAAGTCTTCAAGACATCCGTATCCGCTCGACAACACCACATCCGGATTATCCGATGCGCCTTATTAAAAGCACGCGCAATACTGCTGCCCTGATTAAATGCAAATTCGTAGTAAAGCGGAAACGAAGCCAAATCACTCAATGCTTAAATTCGCGATCCAAGGATGCTCTTTCGGCACGATGACCGCATGGTTCCATTCATCACACGTCAACGCTCAGTTCGGGATGATCGTCAATCCGCTCGTCACAATCCGCAATATCCGCCTCGCATTTGCTGACCATTTTGCGCAATAGCAGGAGGACTCCCTGCTTGATCGTCAGATTGACCGGATAACGCTTCACAAATCCGCCACAATCAGCAGGCGCGCATGGCGTGCCTGCGATGCGTCGTCGCAATCGTCGAGCACCGCTGTCGTGATCGGTAAACTCGCTGCCGATATTCTTAATATTTTGGACATCTCGCAAAAATCCGTTCCGAAATTTCAACACCGCCTTACCCGGCTGGAAACAGACACCACCGCTTGCCGCTGCGTAAAATCTGCCTCCAGTTCTTCTTCAAAGGCGGTTTGCCCTGGAAATACCCAGTTGCAGTAAATAGCGCATCCGCAGCCTCAGATACATTCAAATTGGCGGTACACTCCAACGCATACTACCGCAATTGCTGTAATTTCATAGGTAGTCCGGTTTGTATTGTGTTTATGTTTTTATACGACAAGCGGCACATAATTTAACATATTTTGCCGGATTTGTCGGACATCAAAAACACACAAAGAAGTTTTTTGTTTTCAATAAAACCATAGCATATAAACTATGAAAACCGTCTTTACGCTCAGCAAACTCTTGCTGCGTTTCCCGCAACTGCAAAATAGAAACAGACCCGAATTTCCTGATAAATAAATGACTAAAAGCTTTGATTTTTAGGCGGATGATTCACCATTAGAGGCAAGCGAGTTTCTATGTTTTATCAAGGCATCGAGTATTGACAGTCTGTGCCATGCTTCTTTATAGTGCAAACTGAGTATCCGATTTGCCGCTGTTTGGCACTGTATATTAGAATTTGTTGCTGGGCTGTGCTCCTGTATCCGCCGCATAACAATTTTGATGAGGGAATAAAATGACCAAACAGCTGAAATTAAAGCGCATTGTTCGTTGCATTGGTTGCTTCAGGCACTGCAATGGCAAGTGCACGCACCTGGCCTACAGCTACGCCGTAAGCAGCCAATCTCAAGAAGTCGTCCGTAACACTACGGCGGCGAGTGCTGGAAAAACAAGCTACTTCGACAAAAGAAACCTGAGGTCGTCTCGAATGTGGTGACCGCAAAAGCGGTAGCCGCAGTTCAACAAGCTCCAGAATACGTTGACGAAACTGTTTCCTGTCTGCGAAAACCCTGTTCGGCTTCGACAAAGAGACATCCTGCGTCCTGAAGCTCAAGAAAACCTGAACAGCCTGGCTCGCTACGCCTGAGCAACGAAAACGTACAAACCGTACGTATCGAAGGTCACACCGACTGAGGTTCTGAAGAGTACAACCAAAACCTGTCTGAACGTCGTGCCAACGTAGTAGCTAACTACTTGGTAGGTCGTGGCGTTCCTTCCAGCAAAGTTTCGCTACAGGTCTTGGCGAGTCTCAGGCTCAAATGACTGCTACTTTGTAGCTAGAAGTAGCAAAACTAGACAAAGAAAGTATCAAGCCAAAAACGCGCTGCTTTGATCGCATGTATCGAGCCTGACCGTCGCGTTGATGTGAAAATCCGCAGCACTGTTGCCAAAACGATGCCCGGGTCAAACAATTGAAGGTCAAGAGCGAACGTCCTGCAGTGGATGAAGGCTGGATTCTGCTTCCATACAACAGCGTACACGGCTACGCTAAGCCTTAATCGAAAACATCCAGAAACCCCGCTTCTGCGGGGTTTTTATCTGTCGGATTAACGTTGACACAAAGGTCGTCTGAAAATCGAGATTTGGCTTCTTTCACTTTGCCACAACTTCCTTCAGACGACCTAGATTTTTCCTCATGAATCCTTTTTCCTACTTCTCTTCTCGATCAATCTATCTGATAGAAGCTGAGAATTTCGGTATCAACCTGCCATATATCGCCGTCACCATTTTGACACAGATAATAGCCAAATACAAAAATTAAAAGCGTACAAAAGCAAAAGGTCGTCTGAAACCCAGAAAACCTGTTTTCAGACGACCTTTTATTTCGCAATACCGTTTACCGGAAGATTATTTCTTCGAGCCGACGAATGCGCCTACCGTATTGCCGCTAGAGAATCCGCCTGCAACTTCCGCTCGCATTTTTTGCCAGAAGAAACCGCCTTTTGACTTTGGGTCGCACTGGATTGTTCAAACTTGTTGCCGCTAATTTGGGCATTAACAGCAATGTTGTCGCCAAATTTAACATCACGAGAATAGTGCCTGTTAATTTTTACTGTCAAAATTGGCAGTCAACTCTGTGCGGGTAATATCGTAATTTGCGCCGCTATGCATGAAACGCTGGTGCTGTAATGAACTTGTCCCTTTAGGCAGCTCGGCTGCGGGCGTAAAGTGTCCGCTGAAGAAAGCTTGTTTTTGCCGTTAACTTCCAACACGCCGGCAGTAGCGTTGCTGAAGCGGTGATGACAGAATTTCTGTACGGATTTCGGCTCGCCGGATGCAATTCCTGAAAGTAAAACCAGGAACTTTGCCTTTCCAATTATTCAAAAGAAATACCGCCGCTTTGGGTCGTCGAAAATCCACTCCGTCAACGCGGGATGTGTTTTGATGTTGCTATTATCGATACGTAATGCTGTACACTCCAACTGTTTGCTGTACGCGGTAGGAACCGTCGAGAGTAGCAGTTTTAGAGCGGTAGGCGTTTTAGGAGTAGTCGGCGTTTTACCCGTCTCGGGTTTTGCAGAGTTGTCGTTGTTATGGGGAGTTGGAGCTTTCTGCGACGTTGATGGGTTGCTTGGACCTGCGTTGAGCGTAGATTGTGAAGATGGGTGGAATTTCCACCGCCACCCGCCTCCGCAGGCAACTGAGTTGCTGTACAAATCAATACAAGTACTTTTTCATGTCGTATCATCCTTTTTAAATTGAATCTCGAAGTTTCTGTATTCGGGAACAAGTCTTGATTGTGCTTGCGATGCACCTGAATCAATGACTTAGACATTTTATACTAAAAAGATAAGACAACCCATATGTGATAGTTAATTCAAGTAAAGTTTACAAACAAAAATATAACTAAATTATAACTAAGCTAACAATTTATTGGCAGGAAACACATAAAATCAACTCACTTTTTCAGACGACCTGCATTTTCCTCATGAATCCTTTATAATCTCTTCGCTTTATAATCGATTATAGTGGATTAACTTTAACCAGCAGCGGCGTTGCCTCGCCTTTCGCCGTACTATCTGTACTGTCTGCGGCTTCGTCGCCTTGTCCTGATTTAAATTTAATCCACTATATCTTTGAAAGAAGCAAAATGTCCGATTTCCGTCAAGATTTCCTCCAGTTTGCGCTGGCGCAGAATGTATTGAAATTCGGTGAATTCACAACCAAGGCAGGCCGTCAGTCGCCTTATCAACGCCGGACTGTTTTAACGACGGCGCATCGACGCTGCAACGCTGGCGAAGTTTTTATGCGCAGGCGATTATCGAGAGCGGCGTAAAATTCGACATGCTGTTCGGCCCGGCTTACAAAGCGCATTATTTTGGCGGCGGCGACTCGCGATGATGCTGGCGAAAAAGGCGTGAACGTGCCGTTTGCCTAGGGCAACCGCAAAAGCTGAAAGACCACGGAGAAGGCGGCGTATTGGTCGGTGCGCCACTCAAGGCCGAGTTTTGATTATCGACGACGTGATTTCTGCGGGAACATCTGTGCGCGAATCGGTCAAACTGATTGAGGCGGAAGGCGCAACGCCCGCCGCCGTCGCCATCAGCGCTCGACCGCATGGAAAAAGGTACGGGCGAATTGTCCGCCGTTCAGGAAGTGGAAAAACAATACGGCTTGCCCGTCGTCGCCATTGCCAATCTGAACGACTTGTTCACTCCTGCAAAACAACGCGGGAATTCGGCGGCTTCCTCGAGCCGGTCAGAGCCTACCGCGACATACGGCGTTGCTAAAATCCGATACAAAAAGGTCGTCTGAAACGGGCAAAACCCTTTTCGGAGCGACCCACCCCAATCAAACACACATTAAAACAACATATCCACACTTTACACGGAAAAACCCCTATGCCCGCCTCGTATCTGCCTCACACTGCAAAACCTCACTTTTGGGTCAAAGACACCCAGCTCAACGTCGCACAAGGCTTTGTCGTTTGCAATAAATGCGAGCCTGTTCAAAGCCAAAAGACAGCCTGGCGCCGTCTTCCGCCCCCGCCAATCCCGACACGCTGCCCAACGCCGTTACCGACGTCCGCCTCGTACACGACATGGGCGGCAACATCCGCAACTGCAAACAACTCTCCCGCCACGAAATCGCCAGCCTGCTCGACAGCGCCGAACGTGCCAAAAAGCCAAAGAAGAGGCGGCACGGCGCACCGAAGAGGAAAAGCGTCGGGCAGAAGAAGAAAAACGGCGGACTGAAGTTCAGTCCTGATGGCGGCAGCCACTGCCAAACCCGCCAAATCCGAAGAAGGCTTCAACTGGACACTGGCGGTACTGGTTTCGCTGACCGTCCTCATCATGCAGCTTTTTCTGATCTGGTCTTGCTACGAACACATCTCCGGGCTTTGTCGCCGATTTTCGCGAAGCCGCGCCCTATATCCACTACCTGCGCGGCAAAAACACTGGTTATCGGCATCACCGACAGCCTGCTCGAAGGCGACATCTCGAACCGGCTTGCCGCCGATTTCCACCTGCTCGCCGGATTGGGCGTGCGGCTCGTGTTGGTACACGGCACGCGCATTTCCTCAACCGCCCTCGCCGCCGACAGACAATTCGTTCCGCAATACCACCGCAACCGCCGCATTACCGACGACGCCACCCCTGCGACGCCAAACAGGCAGTCGGCATGATACGCAGCGACATCGAAGCCGCCCTGTGCAGCAGCGCATCCGCCCCTGCGCAACAAACCGATTCCCACCGCTTCGGGCAATTTCCTCACCGCCCGTCCGCTCGGCGTCATTGACGGCCAGACATGGGCTATACCGGCATCGTCCGCAAAACCGACACAGACTCGATCAACCGCCGCCTCGACGACGGTGCCATCGTCCTTATCAGTCCGCTCCGGACACTCCCTACGGCAGCAAAACCTTCAACCTCAGCATGAGCGAAGCCGCCGAAGCCGTCGCCGTCGCCCTCTCAGCCGAAAACTCGTGTACCTGACCGAAGAAGCTGGCATTTGCAACGCCGACGGCGTCCTCATGTCCACCCCTGTCCTCAGGCGAAGTCCGCCACCTGATAGAAACCGCAAACAACGTTCCCGTGCGCCTGCTCAAGCTGCCGTCAACGCCGTCGAAAACGGCGTCAGCCGCGTACAAATCCTCAGCAGGCGCGAAGACGGCGGACTGTTGCGCGAACTCTTCACCCGCGAAAGCTGCGGCACCGCCATCGCCCGCGACTCTTCGTCTCCATCCGCCAAGCCCACAGCCGCGACATCCCCCGCATCATCGCCCTGATACGCCCGCTGGAAGAACAAAGGCATCCTGTTGCACCGCAGCCGCGAATATCTCGAAAACCACATCTCTCGGCTTCTCCGTCCTCGAACACGACCGCAACATCTACGGCTGCGTCGCCTCAAAAACTCGACGACCCCGAAATCGGCGAACTCGCCTGCCTCGTCGTCTCCCCGAAAGCCCGCGACGGCGGCTACGGCGAAAATGCTGCTCGACCACCTCTTCCAAAAAGCCCAAAGCTGGGGCATCCGCCGCCTGTTCGCCCTCTCCACCCACACAGGCGAATGGTTTTGCCGAACGCGGTTTTCAGACGACCTCTCCCGACGCATTACCCGAAGAACGCCGTTGCGACTACCTCGCCAACGGCCGCAATTCGCAAGTGTTCGTCCGAGAGTTGAGCAAGCGGGATTTCAAACCCGAGGTCGTCTGAAAACTGCCGACGACCTTGTTTAACGCGCCCAAACATCAAACATGACTGTAGCAAGCCTGACGGTTTTGCCGCCCTTCATGTCAAAGAGAAGATGACAAACCGTCAGGCTTACGCTGAAAACTAAAAAGAAAACGCTGTTGCAGCAGGTTTTCAGGCGGCTTGATGTTCACAAAAATCGATATTCCAAACGGCCACTCCTCACTCAAAGGCGCGACAATTTCAAACGTCTGACCTTGATAGTCGAATTTGATTTTCCACGCATGAAGGAACATCCTCGATGCAGGCTTCCTGGCGTAGAGCGTATCGCCCAAAATCGGGCTGCCCAAGCTGCATGGCGACACGGAGTTGGTGGTTTTGCCCGTATGCGGATGCAGGACGAACAGGCGCAGGCCGGGTTCTGACTGTGGCTGCCAAATTCGGTTACGGCGGGATTTTCCATGCCACGCGTCGGTTTCCATGCGCCGCGCCGCGATTTTTCCATATCGCCTTTGATCCAACCTTGCTGTAGACGGCTTGTCCGTTGCCAGCGCCAAATAAGTTTTACGCATGGTTTTGGCGGCAACTGCTGCGCCAACTCCGACGCGCTTTGCGGGTTCAGTGCAAACAGCAGCACGCCGCTGGTCAGCTTATCAAGCGGTGCAGCAGCCAAAACCTGCTCAAGACCGAGCTGCGCCGCCAGCGTCTGCGTCAGGCTGACTGCGCCCTCTTCCTGATGTACGGATACGCCGCAAGGTTTGTTGACGGCGACAAAATCGGATGCCCAAAATAAGATTTCCCACATTTCGTGACGACCCTGTTTCAGTCATAATGCCGCCACCGGACAAAGCTGATGGCGCCCAATACGCAAAACAGATACGCAGGCGGAAATCCGCACGGCTTTGGCGGTGATTTTTCATCAGCATATCGCCCAAAATAAACCACTAGGGACGTTGCCAACATCAATCCGGCAACGCTGCCGAGTACGACCATGGATAAGGATTTGGTATTTTGCCGCCAACAAGACCGTGGCGATTTGGCCTTTTATCGCCGATTTCCGCCATGAAAAACAGGAAAACCGTCGCTCTGAACGCGCCGTATTTGAGCCAACGGCTGTCCGGGTTTTCATCTTTATCGGGCAGGACAGCCACCGACCGCGATGAAGCTGATGCCGACGACCCATTTGACTGTCTCTGGAAATGGCTTCCGCCAGCCATACGCCGACAAAATGCGGAGACCAAATGATTCAGTAAAGTGGCAATGAAGATGCCGGAGACTACGCATTTTTCTGGGCGAAACGTGCGGCAAGGAAAAGGGCGAGCAGTTGCGTTTTATCGCCGATTTCGGCAATGGCAACGCCCAGTATTGAAGAGATGCTTCCATAAGATACTCAACCGAAGCGGGCAAAACACAAAAAGCGTTGCACATACCGCCCGCAAGGGTATGGACAACGCTACGTCTTGCCTGTCTTCCTGTGTCGTCAGGAAGATGCCGCCACCGTGACCGATCTTTGTCGAACTCGGTCAATTATGTTGATAACGGCTCTGATTGTCAGCGTGAAAATCAGATGGCTACTCCCCTGTAAGGTGTGCGCATTATAAAGAGGTTGGCGCGTAAAGCAATCGTCAGAAGGTCGTCTGAAACGGCTTTCACTTTTTCCAGAAGCTATTTTTACCTGCTTCGCAAAAATGCCGTTTCAGACGACCTTGTATCGGGTTCAATACAGCATCAATACAATAATTTGCTGGGTTTGTGTTCGGCTTTCGGACAGCTCCACCGCGTTGAGCAGGCTTAAATCCAAAGATGTTTTCGAGATACAGGTTTCGCCGAACACACTGCAATACGTCATGACGAGCTTCATGATGCCGCCGAATTTTTCTCCGGCAGACTTGCCGACAGCTCGCGGATATCACCAAAGACGCTGCCGTACACTTCTCCTGAAGCCAGCATATCCAAGCCTTCGCCAACGATAACCAATTTGCCGACCGCTTCAACGATGGCGCGTTCCGCCGCTTTATCGGACACGGACGACACTTGCGGGCGGATGTTTTTCGCCATCGCCTTTGCCGTGGTTGCGGATAGTCAATGCCAGCATCTCCGGCTGCTCTTCCACGCTTTGAAGGAAAGGCAAAGACGGGATGAGACTTTTTCTGCTGTATCAATTTTCCTGCGCAGCCATTCGTTCTTTTCCGCGCAATGACCGAAAACCGCCGTCCATGCCAACCATACTCAGCGCAACGGCGCAAACCGCGGCAACAACGGGCGCCAAATCAGCAAGATAGTCTTTAGGGTTAAACTCAAAAGGCAGGCGGTCGTGAAAGCCGCATATTACGACGTATAAAATCGGCGCGAAACGGCTTTGAATCGTAGCACGCACAGATTTTCCTGTTTGTAGCACAAAGGTCGTCTGAAACCGGATCTGCCGCGTTTATCGCTCATACAGCCGGAATTTCGGATGGCATTCTAACGTAAAACCGTATTTTTCGGCGCAATTGAATAACAAGCGGTAACAGTTGGGAAATATACGGCACTTTGCACCCGGTTCCGAGACAGGCCAACCTGTTTTCAGACGACCCTCTTTCAGGCGTTTGTCCGCTTCGTACAGGAAAGCGGATCGGCCTCACCCGCCTCAATCAAGGATTTTAATTATTGAATATCAATCAACAGATACATTTATTTCACGCCGATATAAAACTTTTTCAATTTGTTGACAGTCTGTTACAATGCACTACTTCCGAACGGCGGCAAACCGTCCGTCATTCAAACTCAGAAAGGTTTTTATGGATAACAACTTTACCGAATCGCGCTACCAATTGGTTCAGAAAATCAATGATCCGATGTGGACAGGGCTGGTGTATGTCCTGTTGGGTGCAGGCTGTTTTTCACAGTTGCCACCGGTTTCGTATATTCCGCCTGCTCGGACGCAGTATCAAAGAGATGCTCGGCGGGCGCCAACAAGGCGATGATCCGCACGGTATTACGCCGTTTCAGGCTTTTGTCACCGGACTTGCACAGCCGCGTGAGGCGTGGGCAACATCGCGGGCGTGGCGATTGCCATCAGCAGTGGCGGCCCGGCGCGGTATTTCTGGATGTGGATCACCGCATTAATCGGTATGAGCTCGGCGTTTGTCGAATCTTCACTGGCGCAGTTGTTCAAAATCCGCGATTACGACAACCATCATTTTCGCGGCGGTCCTGCTTACTATATTACCCAAGGTTTGGGTCAAAAATGGTTGGGCATCGTATTTGCAGACTGAGCCTGATTTTTCTGCTTCGGATTCGTTTGAAGCCATGTTCAAAACCAACACCATCGCCGTAACCGCCAAAAGCTGCATGGGGCTGGGACGAACATGCGGTCGGTGTCGCATTGGTCATCGCGACTGGCTGCCAATTATTTTCGGCGGTATCCGCCGCGTTTCGCTTTGCCGAAATGCTTGTTCCGCTGATGGCGACTTTATATCTGCTGATGGCGCTCTACATCATCGTCACCAACATCAGCCTGATTCCGCACGTCTTCGGTCAGATTTTTGACAGCGCATTCAACTTTAAAAGCAGCCGGCGGCGGCCTGCTCGGTGGCTGATTTTCGCAAACCATGATGATCGGTGTATCAAACGCGGCCTGTATTCCAATGAAGCAGGTCAGGTTCTGCACCTAACGCCGCAGCGGCAGCCGAAGTCAAACACCCTGTTTCCCAAGGTATGATTCAAATGCTGGGCGTATTCGTCGATACGATTATCGTAGCGTTCCTGCACGGCGTTTATCGTTTGGTTTTACCAACAACCTTACGGCAATTTGAACGGCGCAGAGCTGACCCGGCAGCGATTATCAGCCAAGTCGGTGCATGGGCGCAGACTTCTGGCAATCATTCTGTTTATGTTTGTTTCTCTACCGTCATCGGCAACTATGCCTATGCCGAGTCCAATGTGCAGTTCATCAAAAACCATTGGCTGCTGACCGCCTTGTTCCGCATGCTCGTCTTGGCTGGGTATATTTCGGCGCAGTCGCCAACGTCCCGCTGATTTGGGATATGGCGGATATGGCGATGGGGACGATGGCATGGATTAACCTGGTTGCCATCCTGATCCCTCTCCGCTTGCCTTCCTGCTGCTGAGGGACTACACGGCGAAACTGAAAAATGGGCAAAGACCCCGTCTTCAAACTTTCTGAACATCCAGGTCAGAAACGCAAAATCAAATCCGATATTTGGTAAACCCATAGCCCGGTTAAAAGGTCGTCTCGTCACACCATACAGCGTTTCAGACGACCTTGCCTTTTACCGAATCTCCCAAACCAATCCGTTTCAGCCCAGCCGAAAATCTTTATTCAGAAACCTGTATCTCCTATCGATTCCCGTTACAATACCGCCCGATAAACCCAAAAACTCTCAACAAGATAGCCCCAATCGCATGAACGCCTCACAACGCGAACGCTTCGTCAAACGCTGGCTCAACTCCTACGAACGCTACCGCTACCGCCGCCACACACGCCGTCCGGCTCGGACTGGCTCACCCTGTTTGCCACCCTGCTTTGCCAAACTCCTCCACCTCCAACACGGCGAATGGATAGGCATGACCGTATTCGTCGTACTCGGCATGCTCCAATTTCAAGGCGCGATTTACCCAAAAGCCGTCGAACGCATGCTTGGCACCGTCATCGGTTTGGGCGCAGGTCTGACCCTGTTGTGGCTCAACCAACACTACTTCCACGGCGGCATCCTCTTTTACCCTGACCGTCGGCACCGCCAGCGCAGGCCGCAGGTTGGGCGGCGATCGGCAAGACGGTTACGTCCCCCATGCTTGCCGGACTGACCATGTGCATGCTCATCGGCGATAACAGCAACAACTGGCTCGACAGCGGACTCATGCGCGCCATGAACGTCTGATCGGCGCTGCCATCGCCATTGTCTCCGCCAAACTCCTGCCCCTTCGTTCCACGCTGATGTGGCGGTTCATGCTTGCCGACAACCTGACCGAATGCGGCAAAATGATTGCCGAAATCAGCAACGGCAAACGCATGACCCGCGAGCGGCTGGAGCAAAACATGGTCAAAATGCGCCAAATCAACGCCCGCATGGTCAAAAGCCGCAGCCACCCTCGCCGCCACCTCGGGCGAAAGCGCACCAGCTCCGGCCATGATGGAAGCCATGCAGCACGCCCACCGCAAAATCGTCAACACCACCGAGCTGCTCCTCACCACCGCCGCCAAGCTGCAAGCCCCCACCCCTCAACGAACACGAAATCCGGCCTGCTCGACCCGCCATTTCAACCGTCTCCAACGCGACCTGCGCCTGACCGTCCGCCTCATCAAAAGGCCACTACGCCCGCCGCATCCGCATCGACACCTCCATCAATCCCGCGAGCTGGGCAAACTCGCCGCCCGCCTCCATTACGAATGGCAGGGCTTCCTCGCTCAGCACCAATATGCGCAACGAAATTTCGCACTCGTCATCCTCCTGCAACGCAGCCGCCGCAAGTGGCTGGACAAACACGAACTCCAACGCCTGCGCGGAACACCTGCGCGAAAACCCGCGAAGGCGATTTGGAAGAAGAGGTCGTCTGAAAACAAATCCTTTCTAAAGAACCCGCCATATCAAAGAAAAACGAAAAACAGATTCAGCCAGACAACCCGCCAAGATTTTTCGAGAGGCGCTGCACCCACATTTTGGGATGAAAATGTTTCCGCTAAAAACCAGCGCGGCGAAAAGGAAGCAGAACAAAGACCAAGATTTCAGACGACCCCAAACTCTGCCATCTCCTGCAAAAAGGAAAAACGTATGGATCTACCCCGCCCTGCTCGCCGTCCTGCAACAACACGCCAACCCCCGGAACGCGCCGTGCCGATGCAGGCATACATGAAAGCACCGCTACCTATTTCGGCATCGGTAAACCCTCAGCTTGCCCGCCTGTGCAGCCCTGTTTTTCAAAAGGCGCCGCCAAACAGCCGGTCGATTGGGATTTCGTGCGCCGCTGCTGGGACGACCGCACCGCAGAATTGCAATACGCCGCGCTCGAATACCTGAAAAATGCAGAAGCACCTGACCCCTGCAAGACATCCGCTTGCAAACGCTGATTACTGAAAAATCATCGGTGGACAGCGCCGACGTACTCGATCGTATTGTCGGCGACATCGCCCTGCGCCATCCCGGAAGTCAACACCGTCCTATTGGCATGGAGTACGGACGACAACATCTGGCTGCGCCGCGTCGCCATCGACCACCAACTGCTCCGCAAACAACGCACCGACACCCGCGCTACTGGGAAAAATCATCTGCAACAATCTGGGGCAAAAAGAATTTTTCATCAACAGCCATCGGCTGGGCATTGCGCGATTACAGCAAAAACCAACCCTGAATGGGTACAAGGCTTTATCAACTGACACCGCGCAAAATGGCTAAACTGAGCTTGCGCGAAGCAAGCAATACCGCCGTCAAAGGTCGTCCTGACGGGAATTTCAATGAAGTTAACTCTAGAAAATCGTCGCGTTGTTTACACAACAGGTTGAGAAAAATAAGCCTGCAAGACCTCAAACGGCGTATCGCCGTTCAAACTGCGGTGTGGCTTCACAGTGTTATAAAAATTAACAAAGCGGCACAACTCCTTTTGCCGATGTTCCGGACTGTCAAACGACTGTTTCTCATGCCACATCTCCATCAGGGTACGGATAACCCGCTCCGCCTTACCGTTGGTCTGCGGACGGGCAACCCGGGTAAACTTTTGACCAATCCCGTTCTCGTAACAGGCTACACCGAAAGCATGGTTGGCCGAGCCTTTGTATTCCGTACCGTTGTCGGAGTAAACGCACTCAATCAGGTATGGGCAGGGATCAATCAGGTGTTCGGTCAGAAACTTGGCGGCGCTGTCTGCGGTTTTGTCCGGCAAAATGGCGGCGTATAGCTCCCTTGAGAAATCGTCAATGGCGACAAACAGGTAATCCCGCTTATCGGTGGCTTTCTGCCCTTTGAGCAGCGGCAGCCGTTTGGTATCGAGATGTACCAGCTCTCCGGGGTAGGATTTATTGTAGCGTTTGGCCTGCCTTTTGAGTTTTTTTCCTGAATGCCGCGTTCTACTCTGGCCAGGCGTTTCATTCCGTACTTTGCCTGTTTGAAACGGTTGTTGGTACTGGTTTGCGGTTTGAGCAGCTTGGCCCTTGCGGCTTTAAGGGCGCGGTAAATGGTGACGCGGCTGACTTGGTAGCGGCGTGCCAGGGAGGTGACGCTTTCCTTTTCCTGCGTGTAGGCCAGCCAAACGGCTTGGCGGTGGTGCGGGGTGAGGCGGGTGTTTTTGTGCATGTTCATGTTTCAGTATTCTCCTGAAATACCGTAAACAACGCTACCGATTTCTACACAGGAGAACTTTGCGACGATATTGCCGAAAATTCGGTTGGACATCTTTTGGCAGGATTAGGCAACGTGCCATAACCCGAAGGTCGTCTGAAAAACTCAGTTTTACTACAATAAAACAGCTTTTCCTGAATTTCCCGAAGAAAACATAGCTTTTCCCATCCATCAGCAACGACAAACCGCGAAGTTTTCAACTATGCGAACGAATTTTGACTGGCTCGTCACCGGCAACATGGCGCTGCGTGATATGCTGGTTATCGCCACTGTTCTCGGACCGATGTACGGCGGAGATATGATTCTGGATAAAGTCCTGTCGCATTGATACACCTTGGCTCCCTATTATCGGCTTCTGTCTGGCATTGGCATAATTTCTGCAATTTGTTTTATCGAAGAAGATTTAGCCGAGCAGACGACGGAATTCAAACGGCGCGACAAATATCTGTGCGGCGCAATCGGCGGTATGGTCAGCGCGCTACTGATCAAATGGACGGCAGGCAGCCTTGTGGGATTGTTCGACCGGCATACTGCTGGCGGCGTTGATGATGGTTGAAACATGTGATGCGTTATATGTAAATTGGTCTAAGCATCCCTTTTCAGACGACCCTTCACCCAATCCTTTTCGAAATGTTCTCAAGAAACTGCATAACAATTCTAGAATTGATCCACTATCCTGCCGCGGGCATACTCGCTACCGAACAATCATCGCGATAGGGAACCCTTTTTACCTGCTCGGCGTAAGGCTTCAACTTATCTAGCAAAGACGGGGAAGCGTTCCATAATGCTTCCAAGCGTTCATGAGATAGCGCATCGTGCAGACCGTCAGAACACAAACGAAAACTGCCTCGCCCTTTGCAGAGTAAATGAATCGGTAAAAATTTTAAAATGGGTTTCTTCGTCATCCGCAATCAGGCAGTGCGCCAAAGCATAGTACATATCAGCGTATTCCGTATCTGCCCGCGCTTCCCCCTGCTCGATTAAATCAGCCAACACAGGTGGTCATGGCTTACCTGCCGCCAATGCCCTCTGCCGATATATGGTAACATGGCTGTCGCCGACGTGCAGATGCGGCACTAAACCGTCCGCCTCGACGACTGCCGAGCGAAAAGTCGAGGACGAGCTGAAATATTCCCCGCAAAGCGCGTCGCAGGCTGCCGTGTAACCTTCAGGAACGCTCGCATCGCCCTCGCACGAAGGCGTCCAACCAAACCGGCTGGCAAGATGCGCGGCAGGGCTGCTGGATACGCCGTCGGCCACTGCCAGCCGCACGGTATCTTCCGCCTCGGACACGCGGGTTTTGTGCAGCCTGACCTGACGCACCGCCGTGCCGTCAAACAAGGCGTCCTGATTGCGTGCTTACCGGCGACCGACCATTTGAAAATAGGCAAAGTTGAAAACATGGTAATCCTGATAATCCAATCTCTGATTTATAGTGGATTAACTTAAACAGCAGCGACGTTGCCTCGCCTTGCCGTACTATCTGTACTGTCTGCGGCTTCGTCGCCTTGTCCTGATTTAAGGAATCCACCATAAACTAAAACCTACTTCGGTGCTTTTCGCAAAACGAACTCATCGCAAAGCCCCTTGTTCTATTGGCGACAGTATATCAATACGTGATGCGCTTCTCTAACGCCATTTCCCCAACTGGCCAACGTCTGAGAACAGGTCGTCTGAAAATACAGAAAACCATTTTTCCAGACGACCCCGACTTTTGCCAAAGCAATCGATTTTATGTAACTCGAAACCTCTTGTCGGAGTGCTGCTTGTTCCCGCAAACAGCTGAGACCGCATCAGCGGAATCCGTAGAACCTGTCGGGTACATGCCTGCGAGGAAACAAGCCGTCAAACGCCTGAAAAGGCTTCCGTTCCTTTCCCGCATTTCCCGCCATTCGTGATTCCGCTTCCGTCTTATCTTTCGACTTCCCAATTGCACCATACTACAGGAATCCACCATGCCCCGTATCGCCATTTTTCCGGCGGCGGCCTTTGCTGCCGTCTAACTGCCTACAACTTGCAGAACAAGGTTTATCGGTTGCCCTCTTTGACAAAGGCGGGCGCAAAGGCGAACACGCTGCCGCTTATGTTGCCGCCGCCATGCTCGCACCGGCTTCGGAGGCGGTCGGCTACGCCTGAAGTCATCAAAGCTGCAGGCAGGAGGGTTTCCTGCTGTGGGGCACATCCGAGGTCGTCCTGAAAACGCCGACCATGATGCAGGAAAACGGCAGCCTGATCGTGTGGCATCGCGGGACAAGCCTTTTATCTAGCGAATTTGTCCGCCATCTCAAACGCGGCGGCGTAGCGGATGACGAAATCGTCCGTTGGCACGCCGACGATATCGCTGAGCACGAACCACAGCTCGCAGAACGTTTTTCAGACGGCATCGACCTGCCGACCGAAGGCCAGCTCGACGGACGGCAAATCTGTCTACGCACTTGCCGACGCTTTGACGGCTGAACGTCCTTGCCATTAGAACACGAATGCGTCCCCGAAGACCCGTGCCCAGTCGACTGGTCTGATCGACTGCCGTGGTTACGGTGCAAAAACCGCGTGGAACCAATCCCCCGGACACACCAGCACCCGCTGCGCGGCATACGCTGGCGCAGGGTTTATATGCCCGAAATCACGCTCAACCGCCCCTGTACGCCTGCTCCACCCGCGTTATCCGCTCTACATCGCCCCAAAAGAAAACCACATCTTCGTCATCGGCGCGACCCAAATCGAAAAGCGAAAGCCGCTTTCCGCCAGTGTACGTTCCGATTGAAACCTTGTCCGCACTCTACGCCGTCCATCCGCCTTCGGCGAAAGCCGAGCATCCTCGAAAATCGCCACGGCCTGCGCCCCACGCTCAACCACCACAACCCCTGAAAATTGTTACAGCCGCGCCCGACGCCTGATTGAAATCAGCGGCCTTTTTCCCACCACGGCTTCCGATTGCCCCCGCCGTAAACCGCCGCCGCCGTCAGATTGGCAGCGGCGCTGTTTGACGGAAAAGATGCGCCCGAACGTGATGAAGAAAGCGGTTTTGGCGTATATTGAAAATAGTTTGAGGTCGTCTGACAAACGCCGCGGCATAGGTTTTTCACCGCAAATTGCATCCCCGACACCAGCCTGTATGAATATAATAGGGCACGGCACGCCAATGCCGCATCGTCATCAATCTACTTAAATCAGCAAGGTTTCCAATGAATCTGAAATCCCTGTATTTACTGCCTGCATCTCTGCTCGCCCACCCGACGCCCTTTGCCGCGCCCAAGATTTCAGACGACCCCAAACCGCGTTCTGCCGGAGAAAATCATTTATTTCTACGGTAACCCGGTGCGAAAACCACAAAGCGGCAAAATCATCGTCCCTGCGCAATACCACTGCGAATTTATGTGCGAACACGTCAAACACGCGAAACCGCCGGTGACGAGTTGCTGTTTCTGATAGCAGCCGGAGTTCGCGGCAAAAGTCGTTTGTTATTCGCCCTTCTTCCTGCATTCGCGGCAAGGCAAGTTTTTATATCAACCGATGATGTACGACTTGGCCGCAGACTATTTTTCAGAAGGCAAACGCCGCTATGTTTCAAAAAGACGGCAAGGTCGGTTTTGCCGACCGCGCGGGCAACTGGTCACGCCCGCGCAAACGATTGGGCGGGACAGTTTGAATACGGCTATGCCGCATTTTGCGACGGCTGTCGAGAAGTACGCGTGACGAAGAACACACTACCGTACAGGGCGGCACTTGGGGCATGATGAACGCACGCGGCAATACCGTTGCGCCCAGCGACACTCGCCGCGCCGCTTCCGACATCGAACGAAACGGCAAATTTTATCCGCACCCGTTTGCCTACACTGCTGCCGAACGCGATATTCTGCAACGCATCAACCGCTACAAAAACCTGATTGTCGGACTGGAAGCAGTTCACCATTCGCCATACAAAACTGCCGAAGAACGCGCTGCCTACCGCTTTGAAATCGTGTCGCCACCTGTTCAAGGCTATCCGTATTACGAAATCGTCCTGTTTGACGGCAAAGGCAACACCGTTGAAGGCGAACGCTTTCTCGCTCGGCGCCGACGGCAAACGGCTCTACGCCCCTGCCTGTCGGAGAAGAAACACCGCAGCTACTGGAAACCTACCTGCGCCACGCAATCCGCAGCACACTTGCCGAACAGCCCGAAAGACAGAAAAGCGGCTCTTGGAACGACAACCCGTTTCGCTTGAAAGATTATCCCGAAGCAAAAGCCTTGTTGAAACGCAGGAAATGAGTTTGTGACGACCCCCAGTGTGTCGTAAGAAATGAAAAGGACACCCCATGACCTTCCCGCCCCTAAAATCCCCTGCTCAAACTCTACGCCGTCGTTCCCACCGCCGATTGGGCGAGCGCATGGTCGAAGCAGGTGCCGACACGGTGCAACTGCGCTGTAAAACCCGCATGGCGACGAATTGAAACGCGAAATCGCCTGCTGCGTCGCCGCTCTGCCAAGGCAGCCGTACGCAGCTTTTCATCAACGACCACTGGCGCGAGGCGATAGAAGCGGGCGCATACGGCGTGCATCTCGGACAGGAAGATGCGCACAGCCGACCTTGCCGCCATCGCCGCCGCCGGTTTGCAGTTTTGGTTTGAGTACGCACCGTCGCCGAACTCGACCGCGCCCTGTCCGCAGTACCTCCCAGCTACGTCGCCAGCGGCGCGATTTTCCCTGACCACGACCAAACAAATGCCCACCGCCCCGCAAGGCTTGGACAAACTGCGCGAATATGTACAGGCAGGCGGCACGCCCGTCGTCGCCATCGGCGGCATCGATTTGAACAACGCCTGCAGACGTCCTTGGCACCCGGCGTTTCCTCACTCGCCGTCGTCCGCGCTGTTACCGAAGCGGGAAAAATCCTGAAGCCGTGGTTAAAGCGTTTCAGGCTTTGTGGAATGAATAAGGTCGTCTGAAAGCCACCAGACGACCTGCTCAATTAGGATATTCGATTGCAGATTCGATCGTCGTCATTTCGGATGCCATACAGGCAGAAGCGGGCATAACGGCGCAAAAATAATCGGCGGATTCAGTTGTCCCAGCCTTCCACCACCAGTTTGCCGACCATATCCCCGCGTTCCAGCATCTCGGCGCGCGGCGCAGGCTGGCGGCATTGATGCTGCAGGATTTGGTGGCAGTCGGGGATGATGCTTCATCCACCAACCGCGCGGTTTTCGGCCAGGATTTCGCCCCTGCCGTTCGATGTTCGCTGCTCGCAGCGGGCGGTAAACATAAATTCCCTAATGCAGCGACAGGCTTTTTGCCTTGAGCGGGTTCACGTCCAGCGTTTCTCGGGTCGTCGAATCAGCGATTCTGTTTTGCGGGGCGATGAGTTCTACGATTTGCGGCAGATGGTGGTCGGTATGGTTGGTGAAAACAAACGATGGCGCGCCGATATTTAACGCGGCAACCTGTTCCGCCATGTCTTTCAGCGATGATTGATAACGAAATCCGCACCCACTTTCTCCACCCACGCGCGGCTTTCGTGGCGGGAGGCGGTGGCGATGACTCTGATGTCGGTCAGCTTTTTCAGCAACTGGATGGCAAGCGAGCCGACCCCCGCCTGCACCGTCGATTAAGAGCAGCGCATTGGCGCGCTCGCCACGTGGGTTTGTTGACGTCCGCGGTCGAACAGCGTTTCATGCGGTAATCGCCGTCAATGGCAGCGCGGCGCTTGGGCAAAATCCAGCGAACGCGGCTTTTTGGCGGCAATGCGCGCGTCCACCGCCTGTAATTGAGCGTTCGAACCTTGGCGGTTGATGGCCAGCGTAATACACTTTCGTCGCCGACTTTAGAAATTCCGCACTTCGCTGCCGACCGCCTGAACGATGCCCGCCGCGTCGTAACTCAATACGCGGTACCGCCCGCCGCAGGCGTATGCGCAGCTCGAACTTTCACATCGACAGGATTGACTGAAACCGCCCGCACGGCAACCAAATATCAGCAGTCCGCAGCTCGGGTTCGGGCAGTTCGATCGAGCAGGGCTTCAGGGCTGGAACGGGCAAAGGACGGTTGAAACCGATGGCTTTCATGATGTTCTCCTGTTGTCGTCTGAAAGCGTGTATCATGCGCCTGAAGCACACCATTAACAAGAACGCACTTGTTTTTCAGATAGTTAGCATAAAGGATACCACCCATGCCCCGCACACCGCAACCAAGCTACGATGCGCCGAAGGTTGCTCGTGGAAGCTGCGTCGTCATCGGCGGCAAAATGGAAAGGCACGATACCTCACCGCCTGCACACGGACGGTAGCGCTGCGCTTCAACCAAATCCGCCGCATCCCGCCCGATGTGTCGCAACGCACGCTGACTGCGCAACTGCGCGCATTGAGGCCGACGGCATCATTTTGCGCACGGTGTATCCGAAGTCCCGCCAGAGTGGAATACCGCCTGACCGACTACGGCAAAACGCTGCGCCCGTGCTGACGGCATTGAAGGAATGGGCGACGGGTTCAAGCAGGAACAGGCGCATCGCGAATAAAGAAACTTACCTACGAAATATCGAGAAACCATGAACATCATCTTAAACGGCGAACTCGCCGAACTTCACGGCACAACCGTTGCCGACCTCATCGCTAAACCGCGCCGCAAAACCGTTTTCGCCGTCGCGGTGAATATCGGATTTGTCGCCAAAAGGCGCTATGCGGAAACGAGTTTGAACGAAAACGACAAAGTCGATATTGTGCGTCTGTAGTTGGCGGATAAGCGGTTTTACCTTTTCTGCACGACCCCTGTCCCCAAAAACAACCTACAAAGGAACCGATCATGCTCACCCTATACGGAGAAATTTTCCTTCTCGGCTGCTGCTCGGTGCACGGCTGGGCTCATCCGACCCCTGAAAACTCGCAAACAATCTGTCCAAAACCGCCTCGCGCCCGCGATGATTACCGTCTCGCTGCGTCGTGCGGGAAGCGAGGCGAGGCACACGGGTCAGGGTTTTGTCGTTATGGAAGAAAAGCGGCGTCCCTGTGTTGCCGAACACGCAGGCTGCCAAAGCGTGCAGGAAGCGGTAACTGACGGCGCAGATGGCGCGGAAGTGTTTGAAACCGATTGGATCAAACTCGAGCTCATCGGCGACGACGACACGTTGCAGCCCGACGTGTTCCAGCTCGTCGAAGCGGCGGAAACTCTGATTAAAGACGGCTTCAAAAGCGCCGCCTTATTGCACTGGAAGACCTAGATGCCGGCCGCCGCCTGCTTGAGCGCAGGCCGTCAGGCGTTGATGCCGTGGGCGGCGCCGATCGGCACGGGTTTGGGCGCGTTCACGCCTATGCACTGGACGTCCTGCGCGAACGCCCGCCCGACACGCCGCTGATTATCGATGACGGGCTTGGGCCTGCCTCGCAGGCGGCGCAAGTGATGGAATGGGGGTTTTAACGGCGCATTGCTGAACACCGCCGCTTTCTCGCAGCGGCGACCCGCGTCAACATGGCGCGCCTTTTGCACCGCCGCCGTCGAATCCGGACGGCTGGCATTTGAAGCCGAACCGGTCGAGCGCGCACCAAAGCGTCAAGCAAGTACGCCGACCGTGAGGGCAGCCGTTTTGGCATTCGGCGAATATTGACGAATAGCGTGTTGCGGGTAGACATGAAAAGGTCGCGCATGAAATCAGACGACCTGTTTGAGAGCAAGGACAGCTTTGTGTCCTGCTGCATTTCACGCGGTAAGTTTGTGAAGTTCGGGTAAAAGCAAATTTTAAAAATACGGACAGAGGTCGTCTGAAAAGAAATCAGGCAAACGTTTACTCAAAGAGCTTTTCCTGAGCCAACAAGGCTTTTTAACGGGCGCGAAATCGCGTCGGTGTTCGGGCAATACGCCGTATCGCTGCAAGGCTTCGAGGTGTTGCGCCGTGCCGTAGCCTTTTGTGTTTGTCGAAACAGCTAGTCGGATAACGTTCCGCGCAAGCGCTACATCTCGAGATCGCGCGCGGTCTTCGCCAAAACGGAAGCCGCTGAAATTTATGATTTTGCTGTCGCCTTTGACCACCGCTTCGGCATCGACGCTAGCGACCTTTGGCACTCGTTGCCATCGATAGATAAACACCTTATCGGGCTTGATCACAACCCGTGTACGGCGGCTCATCTGCCAACATTATGGCATGAAGGATATCTAGCTCGAAAATTTCTTGCGGATCGGCTTGCGCGACACCATGCCAGCGCCTGTTCTTTAATCAAGACCGCCAACGTATCGCTTTTTCCCTCGCTGAGTTTTAGAGTCGGTCAAACCGGGCAAATGGTAAGACGGCGGCGGGATAACGGCGGCGGCAAACACGCTGCCGACCAAAGGCCCCCGCCCCTGCCTCGTCAACGCCGGCAATCAGGAAAGAATTTGTCATCGTTGTTTGAAAATAGAAAAATGGACATTATTTGCACCATGAGCAGCCGAAACGGAACACCTATCCTGCCAGCCGCCCGCCAAAACATATAGTGGATTAAATGCAAAATCGAGACAAGGGCACGAAGCCAGGACAGTACAGATAGTACGGAACTGATTCACTGCGTGCTTCAGCACCCAGAAATCGTTCTCTTGAGCTAAGGGCGAGCAACGCCATACTGGCTTAAAAGTTAATCCACTGTATTTAACGCGACAATCGCCGCAGCCTGTTTAGGTTTGCGCCACGATATTTCCCCGTGCAGCGCCTCACAATGATAGGCGGCATCGGAAAATCTTCTGTTTGAGCTAAGTTGATTCGTTATGACTGGGCCGTATAGTATAATCAAAACCTTTGCCATATACCGAAATAAAGATGAAACCGATTTCCATTGACTGATTTTTGGCTTTTCGGCTGGGAAGCGCCGCCCTCTCGCACAAGCCGGCTCATATTCGCAAAGCGGACGGCAACGCAGTATTTACCGAGATCGGCAACGACACCGAATCCCATACGGACGGCACTGCAAACGTCAGTCTCTGAAGAAGCGCCAGGCTCGCACCGAGCGTGTCGACCCGAAAGAAGCCCTCGGGGAAGCCGCTCCCGAGCCGGGCGCATCAGTCTTGCCACGCACGACGGCGCAGCGTAACCAACACGGCAAGCCGCCGCTGTTTGGACATCAAATTGCGCAACGGCGAAGCTTTGGCGAAGCGACTTCCGTCGGCGACCTGAGCAGCCAAAGCCCGCTGCCGAGTTGAACCGCAGCCAAAATCCTGCCCGCACCCATCCTGCCGGCATCCAAACCCAAGCCTGCATCACCCGCAAGCAAATCTTTGGAAAACGAGTCCGGCAACGAACAAGTGGCTTTGGTCGGGAGGCGCAGGCGCAACTGAATGCCGCGCAGAGCGATCAGGCAGAAATCAGCTGCCCGACCCAAGCCGTCAACGACCGTCAGGCCAATATCCGCGCCATTGAAAGCGAAATGAAACGCTAAACGGACAACAGTTTCGAAAGTGTTTTAATCCAGCTTTTCCGAACCATTTTCTAAACTTTGAAATCCATCATGCGGCCCATCCCCGACAACATCATCAAATCACCGCCAACCATGGATCAGCATTGCGGCAGCCGCAGACGGCGAAATTTTGGGCGCCTGCTGCTTTTATGTGCCCGATGAAGCGCAAGCGGCTGATTGTCCTGATCGGCACTGTTCCAAAACGGCAGCCTGATGCTGAAAAATCCGAACATCGCCGGAACCATCGCGGGCCAGCCGGAAAATATCAGCCAAAATCAACGGCAGCATGACGACCAGTGCGCAACTGCGACCGATCGAAACAGAGAGAGCAGCTCGCCTCTGTGCAGCGCCCATCCGCTTGCCCGCGCGATGAAAAGCGATGTTTGGTCGTTGCTGCTGAAAACGTGAAAATTTACGGACAACAAACTGGTTTTCGCCCAAAAACCCTCTGGCAGCGGAAGCCCAAAACGGAATCACGTAAGAACTTTACGATTGGTTTCAACGTTGATGGATTAAACCTTAATAGCTCAAGATGAAAGGTTTTCAGGGCGACCCTGCTACAAGGTCGTCTCACGAGAAAGGTATTAACAAATCCTGAAACGACAAACGGATTTCAGGATATATTCGAATCATCCGAATGCAAAAAGCGGCGGCCATGCCTACCGCCCTTTCCTATCCGAAATCTCAAGCTCTGCCATCGTCCCATCCACCTGCAAAGCCCAAAGCATCAATCCCGCCTTGCAGGTTAACAACAGATTTTCAAAACCCGCGTCCGCCAGATACATCGCCGTAGCGCAGGCTGGATGCCGTGGTGGCAGTAAACGACAATCGGCAAATCGTCGTCGGGCAGCTCGTTTTGGCGCAGTGAATCAGGTTCATCGATATGGATGGCGTCGGGCGGGCGCAGACGGCGGTTTCTCGTCGGTGCGCACGTCCAGCAGATGGAATGCGCGGCCTTCTTCCTGCCATTGCTGCAGTTGCAGCGGGTGAGTTGCGGGATCGTCATGACGTTGCGTGAGCGATGGAATGATGAAGCGTCTGAAAAACGTTTCGCCGCGTCCGGCCGGTATGCCAGATTTTCGACCTTGATTTCAAAGAGATTGCAAAATCGAAATCGCCGAAAGGACGGTTTTCTTTGTCGTCCAAATGCGCGACCAGCGTGTCGAACAGGACTCTTCAAATTCGTCGCTGCGCGTAATCAGCAGCGCGCTGTACCGCGGCGACCGACGATGACCGCCGTGCGGCCGCCGTCTTTCAACTGTTCCTTTCACACGTCAGGCACGCGGGTCCACCGCGCCGCCGACGCAAACGGCATCAAACTGGCGTCGCCCGCGGAAGGCCTGGTCAGCCCGTTGTCTCGCACATAATCGAGATTGTCCAAAGCCGCTTCGTCCAACACCGCTTTTGCGCATCGGTTATTTTGCTGCTCGTGCATCGAGGTCGTCTGAAACCACTTTGCCCGCCAGTTTCGCGTGCGGCGGTCGCACAGCCCGAACCCAAATGCCGATTTTCAAAACCGATGTCGTTTAGCCTGGTCAGCTTGCGAACCCTGCGCCAACCGCGCCACGATTTTCGGCTCGAGCATCTATGTCCGTTGGCAAGCGGTAGCTCCATGTCGGCATCACGCCAAACCCTGCAAAAGACTCAGCTCACGAACGCCTGCGCGGGAATCTCCTCCAAAGCGTCCAAAACGTCAAATCCCAGCCACATCCCACGGACGGATTTGTTGTTCGACCATATTGAACCGCGCTAAAATCCATTTTGTGCTCCGTTAAATAATTGTTTTAGCAATGGAACATTATAAAACCACTCCCGCCGCGCCAACTTCAGCACGCGCCGCCCGCCTGTTTTTCAGTCTCAAGCCGCCTGACGGGAAGCCTTAAACCGCTTCGCCAAAATCTTCGCCAGTTCGCCCAAATACAAAGCATCCGTTTCATCAAAGCGCGCCAAATGCTCACTGTCCACGTCCAACACGCCGATACAGAGGTCGTCTGAAAACAGTGGAACCACAATTTCCGAACGCGACAAAGACGGGCAGGCATTATGGTCGGGATGCGCGTTGACATCCTCAGCGACCATCGTCTCGCCTTCGCCCAAGCTTGACCGCACACCCGCGCCCGAACAGGAATCCGCGTACACGCCAAAGGTCTGAAACGGCGCCAAAACCAATTCGCTCGTACGCGTATCGACCAAATAAAACCACCAAAAACCAGCCAGCGAACGCTTCCTTCAAAACCGCCGCCGTGTTCGCCACCCGTCCTACAATCCGTCTCGTCCGCCACCACAGACTCCAATGTGCGGCAGCACCTCCTCGATAAAGCGCGGCCTTGTCCGAAGCCGAGACACGAAGCGCGTGCATAGCCATGTCCTCTATATATGTGTATATCAAGCAGTTATTAGAGGAAACAAGGTCGTCTGAGACAGCATTTCAGACGACCGTCAATCATCCGTCCTCCCTTAAACGCCTCATCCCCCATCCGTCCGTTTCAAGTTGCCAGGACCCGTCGCGCGTCCACTCAAACTTCACGTTACGGCCTCGCGCCACGCAGCGTACAGCCATGAGAAACACAACACGGAGCAGATGCCTCACCGAAATCAGAGTGGGATCAAAAATGGGTCATCGGCAACTGGAAAATGAGACGGCCGACTCCAAAAACAACAACGCACTCATGCACCGCTTCCGCATCATGCCCACCGCCGATCGCGTCCTAATCGGCTCGCCGCCCCGACCGTTTACCTGTTGCGACTGCACAACGCCATGCAGATCGTCCTCAACCGCTGCATCCTCACCTGCGCCTCCAAGACGCAAGCCGCTTCAACAACGGCGCCTGCACGGGGCGGTTTCCAGAGAAATGCTCGTCGACGCCGGTGCAGACATCGTCCTCATCGGACACTCCGAACGAAGCCTCTGTTCGGCGGAGAAAACGAAATCCAACGCCGCAAAATGGAAATGCATCCTCGACGTAGGCTATTCCCCCTGTGTGCGTCGGCGAAAAGCCTCGAAGAACGCGAAGCCGGCAAAGAACACGAAGTCATCGCCCACCAACTCTCCGTATTGCATGGACTGAACACCAAAACATCGCCGTCGCCTACGAGCCGGTATGGGCACGGCACCGGCAAAGTCGCCACCGTAGAACAAAATTGCCGACATGCGCTTACTCATCTACAGTTATCTTGTCTTTGTGCGGAAGCGTATGCAAAATCCGCGTTCTTTACGGCGGAGAGGTGCAGTATCGTGCAGCCGACATCTTCGCAGCACCTCATGTGAGACGGCGCATTGGTTGGCGGTGGCGCGTCGTATCGGCGCGGCCATTTTACCGCCATCATCAACGCAGCGCAAGCCCTCAGTAGAAACACACATATGGAAGCCTTTAAAACCCCTTATCTGGATTATTAATAATATTTCCGCTTTGTCGGTAGTGTGTTAGCTATTGCTGCAGCACGGCAAAGGCGCAGACGCAGGCGCGACGCTTCGGGTCAGGCGGCGGCGTGCGCGCAGGGCGTATTTGGTCTCTGCAGGCAACGCAAACTTCCGAGCTGCGCAACCGCCATCGCGGCGACTTTCTTCTTGCAACCTGCATGGCACGTGGTTTATCATCACATACCGTACAAACAAACTTCGGTTTGGACTGTCAGCATGTGAAACAAACAGCAGGGCTCCGAAACCTGCCGCTCCCGCTGAAAACCAGCTCACGCACCTGCGCGCGCGCCTCAGCAGCAGAAATAAAAAGTTTTCAAAATGCCGACATGGGTGAAATTGGTAGACACGCCATCTTGAGCAGCGCAGGCCGTAGGCTGTGCGTTCAAATCTCGCCGTCGGCACCAACACAAGAAACCAGCTGTAGGGTCTCAAGCGGTTTCTCTTTTCTGTCCAACGCATCGGATAAAAGAGAAAACCGCTTGCATAGTGGATTAACTTTTTAAATCAGGACAAGGCGACGAAGCTGCAGACACTACAGAGTTAGTACGGAACCGATTCACTTGGTGCTTCAGCACCTAGAGAATCGTTCTCTTCGAGCTAAGGCAAGGCAACGCCGTACTGGACAAAGTTAATCCACTATATTCCCCTATCCGATATGCCCAAGTATTGCGTCCACGCATCTCCACAATAAAACCAAACTCAATAAAGGCGAGGTTTGCAGACTATCGCTTTTGCTCTCCCAAATTTCGCTTTGGACCATACAGCATCACCTTATTGAATTCTCGTTAAAACCAACTCCTCTCGGACAGGAAACCCAGGGTGCTTTATTGATCTCTTTGAAGCAAAAAGGATTAACTTTCACGCAGCATACAGCCTTTATCCCATCTACTCAAATTTTAAAAAGTACCATCCAGAACACTGAGAAACAAGGCGAGAATTTCTTTCACGCCCAACTCCATTCATTTTCACTGCCCTTTTCACTGTCTGCAGCTTCATCGCCCTCACCAGATTCTGTGTTCGTCCGGTCATTATTTTCCTTAGCATCATCCCTATCTTGCAGTCACCAAACATTAATCCTCGCCCTCAAAAATCGGTATTTTGTTGGATTTCATGGAGTATATCTTGCTGTAATTTCCAATTAGCTTTTGCGTCAAATCAAAATCCACTGTTTTCAAAAGAACAACAGCACTTTATTGATAATGAGTATCGTGTTTTCATATATGGACGAGACAAGCCTTTCTTTTCTCTGTTAAGGTAGGGTTTCTGTCAGTTTATGCTGACCCTTCGATAGACTAAATCCGGAGAACGCGAAATCCAATCTGAAATTAATCGTTCCCGTCGTCCTTATCGCTGCGCGCTGTCTGCCGCATGCGGCGGCTCCGGCTCAGAAATGCAAACCGGAAAGCTAGCCCGACTCCTACCGCGCGCCCAATCCGCTCCCGCACCTGAAACGCCTGAAACCATGGAGAGTCAATAATATGAGACGCACCAAGAAGTGGCTTACAAATGCGTGACCAAACGGTAGCGGTGCTTTGAGATGCTCATGTACGGCATCCAAGGTAGGTGAGCCTGTGATTGCTCGAGTGAAATACCAAGGCCAGCTGACTCCGGGTCTTTGCCGCATCGTCGGCACTCGGCAATGATGTCAATGGCTTCTGGGGTGAAGGCGTGGCATGGATTGCCAACCGCGCCAACTACACACCAGCATCATCGATAAAGCGACGCGCAATATGCTGACCATCCGTCAACAAACTGTCGTCAACGGTCAAAACCAAGTCGTGGACGCATCATCACCAAGTTCCTGCGTATTGGACCAGACCGCTACGGCCCAATTGAACAGCACCTGCCGACCTGCTAAGCGAGCAAAGGCAAGCAGGAAGAAATAGTATCGTTTATAGCGAAAGGTCGTCTGAAAACTTGAAATCGGGTTTTCAGACGACCTGGCACCACATCGTCGGACTGCTTTCTGCATGATTCGGTAGCGCGATGACTGCAACAACTTCGACAGCCTCCGCTGCAGCGCCGGCACTCTGCCGATTGCCCTACTCTATCCGGTCTTCGCTGCACACATTATCAGGTCGTGCCACCAGTAGCCACGGCCGGTAAAACGCGAATCCCCACTCGTACGTAATAGCGGTAATAAGTCAGTGCTTCGCTTTTGCAGCTGTTGTTGGGAAAATATAATTTTGCCAGCGCCATCTTATAGCAGAGCCTGGAACATCGATCGGACACTTTGTCGATGTATTTCAGGCGGAAGGTCTTTTTGTTCTGCACTGGAAGGCGTGCTGACTTGCTCCGCCTGCTCGAACCAGTTTGCGCATCAGTTTGGCAGTCTCCGGATCGCATTCGGCAGCTGGGGACTGACTTTGAAGATTTTGTTCATAACGTTCTTTGCGCGCGTTCGCGGGCGGCTTTTTGATTCGAGGCGTAGTGGCACAAGCGGTCAGGGTTGCCACGATGCGCACAGCATCAGGGAAGCTCGAATGGGAGACATGAGTTTTCTATATCAAGGATAGATAATGTACGCTGCGGCAGTGCTGTAGCTGTCGTGCCGTCCATATCCAACCGATAAAACCCTGCCGAAACAAATCGTACCATTTGCGAGCAGAGGTCGTCCTGACCAGTGCGAAGGACCATTTTCAGATGACCCCGTATCTCACCCGCTCTACTTTTGTAGTGATTTCGCCATGTTCGCTGAAGAAGCCCTTAGCGATACAATATCGCACCACATCCAATCGAATCGAGGTCGTCTGAGGTGATTGGTGGGATTGATATGACGGCAAATCATCACGAAGAAACACCAAGCGGGCAACAGCAGCCGACCAGGCCGTCTCGCTAGCGTCGGCTCGAGCGCCTGCACGCGCCGCCGTCGCGAGGCGGACAGGCCGTATCTGCACGAACACCATATTTCCGATGCGCGCTTCCGCAGGCTGGGCTATATCATGGCGATGTTGGCGGGCGCAATCAACGCGAGCGGTTTTCTCTTCGCGTTTATCGTTATATACGTCACGTCGCCACGGCTCCTGATGTCGATGCTGGCAGACGCCGTTTATCTGCGCGAATGGGTAACAGCGGCGGTGGCTTTTGATCAGCGGTGTTGTGTTTCATTGTCGGCGCAGCGCATACTCCGGGCGTGGTTTTGTGGACGCAGCGAAGCGGTTTCGCGGCAGCTTCGGTTTTTCCGGCATGCGGCTGGAAGCGGTTTATCTGCCGCGATATTCGGCTTGTTCGGTCGGCCGACATCGAAGTGGAACATCGGGGACGAATTTGGTTTTCCCGTCGCTGGCCTTGTATTTTACCGTGTTTTATCATGAATGCACAATACGGTGATGATCGCTTTTGTCTCGGCAGCGCGATCCGTTCGACGCACATGACCGGCACGGCGACCGACTCTGGGCATCGAGCTTTCGCGCGCTGTATTACTTCGAGAAAAACATCATCCGCGCTCGCCTCATGTGCATGTCAACAAAGCGCCGGGCGCGAAGCTGTTGAACGGTTTCGATGTGGGCATTTCTGCTGGGCGGCGTCGTGGGCAGCTTGTCACCACAAAATCGGACACCGATTTCGCTGCGCCGCCGTATCCGCCGTCTTGTTCATCGCGGCGCGGGGTCGCAGGGCTGCGATGAAGAGCGCAAGGCCTTGAAATTTGCGCTGGCGATGGTATCGGCGGCGTCAAAGTGAAACAGCGTTGCAGCGGTATCGTGGCCGTCCGCGTACCGCCATGTGCGCAGTATCGGCGCTCAGTGGGCCAAATCACTTTCTCTTTGCCCAATCAACAGATACCCTGCGTGATGACAGCGCTTCAAACCCTAGTCTTTTTGTTTTGAATGAAAAACACCTTAATCAAGGCTGCCGCGTCGCGTTATTCCTGAAACGCGCGGGCAATGAACCGGACAGCGATTGGATTAATGGCACATGAGTCATGGCGGGAACCATTCCTTCTTCCAACTGATTTTCAGACGACGCGTCGTCGAAAGGACATCTCAGTGAGGTGTCGAAACCTCTGACCTGCGTTGCCGCGTGAGCGGTCCTGGCACTGACCGGCTGCGTAACCGACCCTGATAAGCGGACAACGCAACACCAGCAAAACCGCCGCGCACGGCTTAGGGCGGCGCGGCAGTGTGCCGGCATCGTCGGCGCACTGACCCACGGCGGCAAAGGCGCGCGCGCAACTCGCGTTGGCATGCGGCGCAGGTGGCCGCGCGTTGGCGGCGGCATGGACCATCAAGAGACTGCTGCGCGAAAACTGAAAAGCACCAGCATCGAAGTAGAACGCCAGGGCAGCAACAGCTGGTGGTGCCTGAAAACGTCACCTTCGCCACAGAGCGGCGCGAGCGTTGAGCGATCAGGCGCGAAATGCTTTCGGCGACCACCGCCTCGAAACACCGCCGGGTGCAATACCCGGCACGACTTTGACGATTAACGGTGATACCGACAGCACCGGCAACGACGCCATCAACGAACCACTGTCCCGCAGCGCGCACTGCCGTTGCCAGACTACCCGCAATCCCTGTGGCGTAAACGGCTCGCGCCTGACCACCGCCGGTTACGGCTCACGCCACCCGATCGCGTCTAACGCCACAGCCGAAGGCCGCGCCCAAAACCGCCTCGCGTCGAGATTTTGATCAATCCCGACCAAAAGCGCCATCAACGCGGCGAGGCAGCAAATGTCATCCGTCTGAAGAATACGGCTTAAGGTCGTCTGAAACTCCGATTTTGGGGTTTCAGGACGACGCTCACCGCCATCGTTTCGCCGGTTTGACGCACCTATTCATTGGGTTTTCGGTTGAATACCTTATCACTGAGGCAGCAAACACGGCCTTTGATTTTTCGACGACCTCGCGTCGGTCACCAATATAGTGGATTAACTCAAATCAGGACAAGGCGACGAAGCCGCGGAACAGTACAGATAGTGCGAACCGATTCGCGCTGGTGCTTCAGCACGCAGAGAATCGTTCTCTTTGAGCTTGCTGGGCGAGGCAACGCCGTACTGGTTTTAAAGTGATCCACTATATTTATTCTACCCGCCGACACTGTTTGTGTTCCGTTTTCCGCTCTATCATCCCTTGGACACCGCCTGGATGACGGTGATTTAATTTCCCAATATGATTAATAATCATTTTAACTCAACTATGGAAGAAGCAGATCGTTTGGACACCGCGCCAATCCGCGCGCAAAGCTTTTCCCGAACGGCAGGCGTTGATGCCGATATGGGGCGGCGCCGCGATTCCCTGTCCTCACGGCTGTGGAACATCTGGCGGCAGAAGCTCTACGCCGCCGATTCCGACGCGCTCGCCTCATCTGCGCATCCCTTTCTGCGCCAACCACTGCGTGTTCTGCGGCTTCTACCGCAACGCGTGGAAAGAGTTACAGCAGCGTTTACACCGACAAAATTATCGAAGAGGCGGCGGCGGTAGCAGAAATCCGTCAGGGCAACGGCAGAAAATCCGCGCCGTCTCGTTTCTGGCGGCGGCACGCCCACCGCGCTGCAAACCTCGGACCTCGCCAGACTCGTCCGCGCCTGTTACCAATACCTGCCGATTGCCGAGGATTGCGAATCACCATCGAAGGCCGCATGAGCCGTCCGACATCGAAAGCCCAAGCCTCGCATCGAAGCGGGCGCCAGCGCATTTCCGATTGGCACGCAAACTCTTCGGCACCGCCACATCCGCCGCCGCCTCGGCTGCAAACACGGCGGCGACGAAGCCTTTGCCTACTTGGAAAAACTATGTGAAATCAATGCCGTCATCGTTGTCGATTTGTTCGGCTGCCCAACAAACCGACGCCGTCTACCAGCGAAACGACCTCGAACGCCACCGCCCTGCGTAGACCGACACCTGCGTAACCTCTGTCCCATGCCGCCCATCAACACGCATGGTGAAAAGGCGCATTCCGCCCGCGGCTCGACGTTCAGGCGAGACCAGTCGCCTGCACTGCGTCGACACGCTGGCGCAAAAAGGCTGGAAACCGAGTCATGCGACAGCCGCTTTCGCCTATCGGCCGCGGCGGAGCACCAGCCGCTACAGTGCACCTGGTCAAATCATCTCCCTGCTGGGCGTTCGGCTCGGCGCAGGCGGCGGCTGTAACTTCGGCGGCTTCGGCTATCGGGTGCAGAGGCGATTTGGTTGGCTCCTCGCGCCACCCCGACGAAAGCATAGCGCTCGCGCAGCGCTGGCCGAACAAAGCCTGCTCGGACCGATGCGGCACGATACGCGACAGGCATGGGTCGTCCTGAATCCCTGCGCTGTTTGGCTTGGCAACGCCGCCGACGCAGAAAGCGTGGTCGCAATGGCGGGCGTACTGACTCTTTGCAGAAGAACAAGGGTTCGGACGGCCTCATCCGCCCTGAACACCGGCGCGCTACTGGTCGCCACCTCATCCGCAAACTCATGCTCACCCTTCCCGACCCAAGAAAGGATCAAACCATGCAAAGGCAGCTCATCCGAACAACAAATCGTGTTGCCGTCAATCATTGGATAAAAATCCCGGCAGTGCAAAATGCTCGCCGCGCAAAACCAAATGCAGCTTTGAAGACGCCATTCGCGCCGCCTGTAGCTGCATCCGCCGAGCCGAAGAGCACGCTTCGCATCGTCGAAAATCGCCAGCCGTCGCCGCGGGACAGCCGTCACCTTCATCGCCACACCCCGACGCCATCGTCGAAGTAACCAGCAAATTACCTGGCGGCAAGAAGTTGGCCGCAGCCACCAACTTCGACCACCCCGAAACCGACGGCGGCGTACACGGTGTATATTACAGCTGCGCCGCCATCTGCAGCACTAGAGCGTCCGTTTGTAGGCAAGGGTACCCTGCTCGCTCAACTACATCGCCGCAACGGCGGCGCATGTTCAAATCTTCGTCGGCCGCGACGAAGCCGGCGACTCAAACAACACCAAATCGAAGCCGCGGCGACTGTGAAGCCCGGCAAACGGGTTTCAGACGACCTCTGCCTGAAACCAGCCAAGTGCCGCGTTCTGCAACGAAATTGTTTTTCGACATCGTAAGTATCCGATGAAATTCGACGAATTGCCTGCAAAGTTAATTGTTTGCCCCAAAGTAGCTTGCTTACCTCTCTAACCCTCTCCCACGAGGGAGGAGGAATAGGCTTAGTGGAAATTCCAAGTGGCAGAGAATCAGGCGGTTGAATCTCAGTATCCACAATCCTCCCGTGGGAGAGAGGTTGAGAAGAAGGCACAGCACAAACCAGTAGAGTCAATTCGCAGGCAAAACCCCACGCCACGGCGGTTGTTATAAACCTGCCTCGCCCCATTTTCGGGCAACCACCTCTGCGAAGAAAACCAAAAAGTAGCGTGATGCCTGACCGCACAACATCAAACGCAAAGGTCGTCTGAAAGCGCAATATCAATGAAGTTCAAACAGATGCAGCGAGTTTCGTTAAAAACAAATACAGATTTCAGACGACCTTTAGACCAAAATCGCGGGACCCACCGCTACGACTGCCTCATTTTGGTTTCTCTGCCGCACCAGCTTCCTGTCAACCCATCCCCTCTCTCCGCCAGGAGGGTTGGGGAAGGATAAAGCGCAAACCGGTAAGTCAATTCCCGCGGGTGAAGCCGCTACGGCAGTTGTTATAAAAACCTGCCTCGCCCCGTTTCAGACGACCACCGCTCTACCGCGAAGAAGAGCCGAAAAGAAGCGGCGTGGGCTGTGCCCACGACCACGGCTTCAAACACAACAAGGTCGTCTGAAAGCGGCTGTCAATAAAGTTAAAACGAATACAGCGGTTCGTTTAAAACAAATACAGATTTCAGACGACCGTTGGACAAATCGCGGGCATAGCCACGCTACGACTCCCCGAGCGGCCTGCTGCTGGCTTCCTGCTGGCCCATCCCTCCCCGTGGGAAAGTAGAAGGCAAAGCACAAACCGTGCGGAGTACGCTTTTGGGTTTTTCAGACTTTGTAGTCGGAACGTAGCGTGGGCTTTGCCACGACCACGGCCTAAACAAAAGGTCGTCTGAGGAAAATCAACAGTACACCTGACACTCGTCACAACAAAGTGGACAAATTGTGAAATCAGGTGCATCCGACACTGAGGAGACCCCATGCAACTCATCTTCGGTTTAGCAGCTCATTGACCGCGCATTCATCCGCACACTCACCCATCTGCCGACGTCGCCATTAAAACGCCTGAAGACTCGTTCTTTGCTTGAACACCGCATTGGACGACCACCGCCGACGCGCGCTCGATGCCGACGCGCTCGACAAAATGTTCGCGCAATACCGCCCGACAGCACGTCATCAGCTTCGTCGGCAAAAACAGGCATACGCAGCGACGACACTGGGCAACACATCAACATCATCGCCGCCCAGTCCGCCAACCCCGCAAGCCCGTTTCATCCTGATTACCAGCATGGAATACGGCGAACAATGGGACATGATGGGGCGAACCCTTCAAACAAGCCTTGGCGAAGCCGTCCGCGCCAAACCGACCGAATCTACCTCAAACAAAGCAGCCTGAACTGGGCCATCCTCCGCCCCTGCAGTTTGGACATGTAACGAAGACAACCGCCATCTGATGACCGCCCGACGGCATCCCTAAAAACACATGAGCCGAAACGGACTCACCGCCGCCGTCGCCGCCGATCACAAGACCCCAGCAACATCGGTAAGGTTTACACCGTCGGCGCAGGCAGTTAACACCGCGCCCATAGTCGACGGGTCGTCTGAAACCGTTTCAGACGACCTGCTTCTAACAACAAACAATCAGCGCGGCATCCATTCATCCACTTAAAACCGTTAAACCCCGCTTTCAGACGACCTCCGCCTTGTGTTATGATAATGGCTCTTCCTGAGTATTTTATGGACAAACCCGTCTAATGTCTACCGACGGCACCTGTGCAAAGCAATCCCGATTACCGGCGGCTGGGGCCTGTTCGCGCATGCGTTACGGCGCACATGAAAAAGAACTGTTCGGCGGCGAAGCGAAACCACCAACAACCGCATGGAGCTGACCGCCGTCATCGAGAGCCTGCAGAAATCCTAAAACGCCGCCAAGCAGGTCGTCATTCCTGCGCGACCTCGCAATACGTCAAAAACGGCATGTTGACAGCTGGATTTCAGCTGGAAAACGGCTGGAAAACCGCCGCCGCCACCGGTCAAAAACGACGATTTTATGGAAAGAACTCGACAGCTCTAGTTCCTTGGCACGATGTCCGCTGAACGGGTAGCGCTCTTGCCGGACACCCTGAAAACGAGCCGACGAGCTGCGCCACCCGGGGCGCGGCAAAAATTTTTACAACACTTTCATCCAGCGGCTGCACTCAAACATCTCAAACCATTCTTTTGGATTGCCATCATTGCATTGATTTGTGGATGACGCCCTAGCGCTTTATGTTCGCCTATTCGCCCTTTCATGATGTCGATGATTTTTTTTCGCTTTGGCTTGTGCGATCATTGAGAGTGCCGAAGAATGTGACGGCATAATCACGCCGCCTAGTATTTATTTTTGTTGGTTTATACACAAACCGTGACACTCGCATTCATATCTCTGATTACCATTACCTCGTTTCTAAAAATCCTGATTGAAATCATCCGTTCCTATTCAGACTCGAAGAAAAACCCATGACCTGCCCATCTGCCTGGGCAACGAACATTTGCCAAACCCCAAGCCTGCGTTATCGCGTCACAACAAGCCGCAGCCCCGGCATTTCTGCCGCGTCATCTGGAACGACCATCGCCGAGATGACCGAACCTTTCAACCGCCGAACGTTGAAATCGTGGAAATGGTGTGTAAAGTCGCGACGCCATGCGCCAAGTGATTTCCGTCCGCCAAAAATCAACCTTGCCAGCTTAGGCAGCGCGTCCCCCATTGGCGTCATCGCCCGCTTTGAAAACGTTTGTTTCCGCTCCGATTGGGCAGCCCATCGCGAACACGCGGCCCTGCCGGACAACTGGACGAACAAGTCAAAACCTGCTGGCAGCAACGTTCGAACGACCTCAATAAGCGTATCGGATACCGCATATCAACCGATTTTCAGACGACCCCTGCCGAAAAGGTCGTCTGGTAACAAAACCATATGACCTGGCAAACCTCCGCCGCCATTTCCTGCGCGCCTGCTCCGCCACGGCGGGTGGACTGCGCAAACCTGCGGCGCACCGGCTACCGTCACTCCGTCTACTCAAACCGGTAACACAGCGAAAGCCCCAACCCCGTGCAGCCCCAAAACCAGCCATCCCCACGCTCCGGCGACAACCTCCTCCGCGTCGTCGCCCCGGCTTTGCGAAGATATGCGTGGCGACGGCCACTCTCGCGCAGGTTTACCGTGACCAACCAACAAACGGGCAGCCGACTATCAACGCTTCGCCGGCTCCGACGCCCAACGTGCCGCCGACTTCAAGAGGTCGCCACCAGCCGCGTTAAACACCAGAATCCTCATGGGTTTGCGTGGCGGCTACGCGCGGCACGCATCCTTCCGCAAATCGACTTCGCCTCACTCGGCGCCAGAATGCACCTGAACGCGGTACTTTGTTCTTCGCTTCCCAGCGACGTTTGCGCCGTCAACTCCTCCCTGCTCGCCAAAGGCAATATGGCAGTTTCGCCGGCCCTATGGTTTGGCCGAATTCAGCGAAGCTGAACCCAGCGTCTACCATGGCGGATTCATTCATCCGCGGCACCACCCAACGTCAACATCATCGACGTTTCCATATCCAGCGATACCAGCGTCAGCGTCGAAAAGGTGCCTTATGGGCGGCAACCTCAACGTCTAACCTCCTCGCAGGCTCGCCTATATGCCCGACATCAAAGGCGGCATCCTGTTCGTCGAGGTGACGGCGAACAACCTACCGCATCAGACGTGTTGAACACGCTTTATCTTACGGGCATCCTGCAAAAACAACGCCTGCATCATCTTCGGCGACTTCCATTATGGGCACCATCACGCGACGTGTGACTCAAGCCGACTTCTCGGCGTCGTCATTACGTCTCACGCACCGCCAAAGTCCCGTCCTGGTTCCCTTCGGACACATCGCAATAAAGCACCTTCCCCTTAGGCGCGCACGCCAAATACGCAGTACTGCCAACGGCGGCTACGTAACCCTCGGCGGCTATCACCTGAACCCCGCCGCCCTGACCATCTCCAACGGCCTGCCGCACACCCGTGCCGACGCTGGCAGCTCTACCTACCGCAGCACGACAGCCGAAGAGTCATCGAATAAACAACTTTCGATTCAAACAAGGTCGTCTGAAAATCCAGATCGGTTTCCAATTTGACCTTCCTATCAATAAGCTTCACATAATGAGAATGAGCAGGACTATAGTGGATTAAATTTAAATCAGGACAAGGCTGCAGAAGCCACAGACCGGCCACAGATAATACGAAACCGATACACTCAACCGGCATCATTCAAAAAAACAAAAGAGCCTGCATAAAGCAGGCTCTTTATTAATAATCGTATAGATTAGAATTTTGTGACACCAGACCAACCAGACCGGCTTGAAGTAGATTGAGGTTTGTCGCCACCTTTGCCTTCTTTCAACAGCAACCAAAGCAAGTACGTTTAGAGAGTCATAGTCAGCATAACAATCACTTGGTTGTATTGGCTGTTACCTTGTTTCACCGTTTTCTTTAGCTTTGAAGCCGTGAGCGTAAGACAGACGAGGCGTGCATTGCGCCCATACGGTAGCCACAGTTTTGTAACTTCAGTACGTTCGTTTAGCGTCAGCGTCGGCTTCAAAGCCTTCGTATTGACCGGCAGCGAAACCAGTACGTTGTTAGCATCGTAACCACCTACAGACGGTGTGTAGCGTGCGCAACGCCAGAGCAAGTAGTGTGCTGTTGAACTTGATTCCAGATGATCGTCGCTCAAAACTTTACGTTTTGCAAAGTACCAGCGTAGCGACCGGAAAACCGGGTTTCATAGATTCAGACCCAGGTCGAAAAAAGTGACGGGTTTTCCACGTCATGAACGCTGTCCTCAGGGTTAAGCATTGTCGCGTGGTTGGTGTGTTGCCGCGCTGGGTTAGCAAATACTGAGTCGTAACGATACAGATGCTTTGCATCGTCAACATTCAGTTACCGAATTGCAGAACTGATGCATTCGTCGCTAGATTCCCGGGATCTACGCTGTCGCTGTTGTCTTTCAAAACGGTGTTCAGGGTTTTGCTGGGCTTTGCCGACCGCCTTCCGTCGATGAAAAGTTCACATGATACTTTAACGCTTTGTCAGTACCGGCAACAGAAGTATTTTGCTCTACTTGCCAGATGGCATTCAGGTTGTTGTCAGGTGTTCGTGACCTTTGAAACCGATACACGAAGACCAAAGTGTAATTTCAGTGCAGTTTTGTTTTGGTGCCCGTTAACAGTTTCTTTAGTGCGAAAACTTCAACACCGGCTTTAACCCGACCGTACAGGTCCACGTCAGCCCATAAGCTGCAACAGGCAAAGAAGCTGCCAAAGTCAGAGCAATCAGAGATGCATTGCTGCATTCCTTTTCTATCGTGAAGAAACTAACCCAAGCAGACCCGGATAGAACCAGCGAGACTTTTACATTATCGCTGGAATCAGCGATTCCATGACTCTCACCTATAATTGTTCCTCTCTAAAACAAACTTTATTCACTACCCTACTGACCGCCTGACCTCACAGCACCACATTACAACAAAGGCGATTGTAATATTTTCCTTATAAATCATAATGTAATATCAACTTACCCGTTGTTTGCATTTTTACAACACAATTTTCCTAAACGGTCGTTTTAGGCGATTGGCTGTTGTTTTTAGCTTAAATCAGCCGGATGAATGAACAGCGGGTGCAGGTGTGTGTACTGTATAGTGGATTAACTTTTAAAGCAGCACGGCGTTGCCTCGCCTTAGCCGTACTATAGTGGATAAAATAAAAATGAGACAAGACGACAACGCCCGCCGTGTACGGGTAGTACATAAGGGCGTTAGCAACTGCCTGATCATTGCAATTTTAATCCACTATGTCACTGTCTGCGGCTTCGTCGCTCTTGTCCTGATTTTAAATTTAATCCACTATAGCATGCATTTTATAGGATTAGCCTGTCATGAACATTAGGCATATCCCCTCCTTGATATAGAAACATAAATCCTGCCCTTTGAATTTGCGGTTTCTGTCGGTGTAACACCGACATGACCTGTCCGTAGTTTCTCAAAAGAAAAGGGTCGTCTGAAAATCTGTATTGATTTTCAGACGACCTTTTACCGATAACACATACAATTCCTGCAAACCAAATTTCTGAAAGGCTGATAGACATATCTGATTCGGGCGGACTCTGACCTTATTGATGAAGCGGGCATTACCCACACAGACTTTGGCAAAAGAAAAGATTCTCTATAAACAAGCGATTTAGATTTCAGACGACCTCACAGCCATATCGGCATTTCTGGGCGAATGATACCGAACTCTGGCGGATAATCCACTCCGGCCAGGTACAGCCCATCAGGCATAAAGTCGGCGAGCTTTTAATCGGCTGCGCTCTTCGATTAAGTCTGAAATCCGGAAACGCTAAGCCTGCCGCTACCAACATAAACCAATGCCCCATGATATTACGCACCATATGATGCAAAAGCAGGCCATGTAAGTCTAGCTTTAAGAATTGCGATGACCGCTGATTTTGCACTATGCAAGGTCTTAACGGGCGATTTTGTGTGGCATTCGGCAGCACGAAAGCTGGAGAAATCATGTTCGCCTTCTACATAATGCCGCCTGCCGCATTTTTCAGGATCGAGCAGGGTGCGTCCACCCGTACCTTACCTCAATATCGAGCGGACGGAATGATTCCAAAAGGTAACGGTACCTTCTACCGTATGCGTCAAAGCGGGCGTGATAAATGAGAGCAACCTGCTGCGCGAACAATACAGCCACACCTTGAGAAGATAAGCGTGACACCCCGCACCCGCCTGCTCAGGACGGAGTACTGAGGTATCGAAATGGACGACTTGCAGTCGCGCTGTACGCCCGCATTTCGGTTCGTCTCGAACGATGGTTCGGATGGTCTCGCCTGCAATTTGGCTGAGTGCGCTTTTCCAATACCGTCTGGACAGTGGGTAAACCGTCGGCTTGTTTTGCCAACCGTAAAATAGGCTGCCGTCATAAGACAGGGTTAATGCCCATCTTTGTATGGTTTTATGGATAATGATTCGGTGTATGAGTCATATGTCGTCTGAAAATATCAAGATGCCGTTTTCACGGCATCTTTTATTTCTAACGACTGTTCAATTTCGATTTACTTGCCAATATTGCATCAAATTCGTTCATCAATGCTTCGGCTTTATGACGGATCCCACCGCTGCGTCTTCCAGCAATTCAGTCAATGTCTCGCGGGCAGCATCGGATCGCCGGATTGACACACATTTTAGCTGGTCATGTTAGCTTCCAGCGGGGCTGTCATCGACGACAGACTCAGAGATGAAGCCTGATTCAAAAACCGGAATGTTCGTACTGCTGTCAGCAGTATCTTCCACACCCAGATTTTTCCCATTCGATGGTTTCGTCAGCGCTGGCTTCTTGGTATTTTTCAATGCTGATCTTCGCCATCTTGGAATGCTAAAGGTTCGTCTGCTTAATCTCAAACGGTTGGTATCGGCTTCGGGCTGTGGCTGTTCTGTTTCTTCAACAACGAAATCAGTGCTCTTCGAGCTATCTGCCTGTTTGTCTGCTGTTTCAACTTCCAGACAAAGCATCTTCTTTGTATATCAGCAACTTCAGACGACGTTTCTTCTTGCACACCTAATTCAGAAAGGCTCGATGGCTTTAACTGTTTCGGCTCTTCCGCAAAGAAATCCCCAACCCTTCCGATTCTTCAGTTTGGTTTCCAGCTTCTTCTGTTTCTACTACGTCAATTGCTTTCCGACTTAGCTCTTCAATCTCCACTCGAATGGGATTGGCTCTTCTTCAGTGCTTCCGGTTGAACTTCTGACAAGTCGTCTGAAACAGATGAAACAGGCGTTGCTGCAAAAGGAAACTGATGGAGCCTCTTCCCATGCTGAGGCTCTGTTTCTACTTCAGCAGTTCTGTCTTCATTACAACCGCAACGTGTTGATATGGATTTTCCGGTTCCGGCTCATACGCTTTCGGTAGATTCGACAGTATCCCCAATCGATATCACGGCGTTTTTCGGTTTCTTCGTCAATGGTAACGGCGCTGGACGATGCTGGCTTGAGTGTATCCAGTTCGTTCAAATCTGAGATCGACGTTTTTCTTGAGCAGGTTCGGCAACAGGAGCCGGCTCATTGAAGAATACTTCATCATCGAAATCATCTTCAATTTCAAACCGTCTTCTTCAGATTTGGAAGTTTCTGCACAACTTGTGGTTGCGGTTGCGGCGCAGTGGCAGCAGGGAATACATGATCTTCGATACGTTATCGAGATCGTCCTCATCCTGATCGTCCTGATCTATCGCACCAGCCACAGGCGCAACAGCTGAATTCTTCCCGGTTTGCCCAACAAGAACAGCAACAGCAACAAACCTGCCGCTGCTGCACCCGCCGATCAACAGCCAGCGCCATAATCCGCGTCTTCCGATGATGCTTCTTCTTGTTGTTTTCTCATGGCAACTGCCGAGGCACATGCGCTTCGACATCAGCTTGTGCCTGAAATTTCTTGTGGTTCTGTGCTTTGCTGTTGCAGACGACGCATTCGGCTCAGAGCAGGACATTTGCGCCGGCAGAGGCTGCACCTGTTCTCAGCTTTATTTTTGTTCCGGGTACCTGCCGTCGTTACAGCCGGTTTTGGTCTCGGAAGCTGGCCTCTGCTACCGGCTCAGCTTTTTATCTTCTTTTTATTTTTCTACTTTTGGTGTTTTTCTACCGAGTCTCCTTTAGGAGGCGTTGCGGTACCGGTTTTCAGACGACCGCTTGGGCTTGCGGGCGCATTGCCTTCCCTGAACCGGAGGTTTGACTTGTGCAGGCTTTGGATGCCGTCGATTTCATATCGCCGTGCATCGGAATGTGCCAACACCTTGCCCGCAAGCATACGGTCGGCATCTTACCGATGAACACGCCGGGGTTGGTCAATGCCTGCTGATCGTTTGTTCGACGGTCATTCCTTGAGGACGTTTAGTGGCACGTTTCGGTCGGGGTCTCACCCTGACGAACCAGATCTGCTGCCAGTAACGAATCGGTCCCCATTGGCGCCTGAAGATTGTTGCTGTTGTTTTGACGGCTATGCCTGTACCAGTTTATTGTGTTGTTTTTATCTTTTCCGTACAGCTTCCTTGCGTGAACGGTTTCATTTTGATTTTCCGTTTTGTATCGCGCGGTTGATGCGGTCACGCCGCCCTGACGGTCAAATTGAGAATGGTACGAATTGTTGTCAGCAGAAGAATTGGATGAAGATCGCCACTGCTGCGCGCACGGCTTGAACCATCCGTTTTACCGGAATAGCCTGCGGGATCAATGATGGCTGTGTATTCGCGTGATTCAGTGAACCTGCGCCGACTTGGAAAATCAACACGGGGTCTTTAATCGCTTTTGCCCGAGGCGGATAGTGACGACTGCCTTGTCGCCCGACTTACGGACACTGGTACGCAAGCTGCTGGAGAACAGTCGCTTTTTCCGCCTTCAACAGCGCCTGAGCCTCGTCACCGGTTACGGTGATACTGCTGAAAACGCTCGCCCAAATGGGATTGGACATTCAGCCCGCCAAGCCCTGCGCTCGCACCAAACGACACTGCCAAGGCCACAGATGCCGCGATTAATTTGATTTTATGATGGTTTTTCAAAACTTGTCCCCTGTGCAAAATGACAACCCTGCTAGAACTGCTACATACTAACCGTATATTACGATATATTACGTTATGATATCTTCTAAAGTCGCAGTCTGCAAGTAATCCGATGAATTAAGTGATGAAACGAACGAGAACAACAGGTTTGTATTTCTGCGTTTCTTTTTACAAATCTACTGATAACTATAGTTTATCATCCCGACGGCATTTTAAACCCTTTGGACTATTGCCCGCCTGCATCGGCAATTTCGTTTCTAGAGTGGTGCAAAAAGTGTGAGGCTGCCTGTATGATTAGCGTTTAGCCGATTGGTTTCATCTTTTTGTTTTGTTTGATTATGAAAGTTTTAAGCGATTTATTGGCAGTCATCTTGTTTTTCCTGACTTACACAATCACGAAAAACATGATTACTGCGATCTGCGGTTGCCGTTGTATTCGGCATTTTGCAGGCAGGTTTTACTTACTGGAAAGTACAAAAACTCGATACGATGCAGTGGGTCGGCCTGATCCTGATTGTCGTATTCGGCGGCGCACCATTCTACTTCTGATGACCGTTTTATCGTGTGGAAACCGACCGTTTTGTTCCGGATTGGCGCATTGGTTTTGCTGATCAGCCATCTGCTGGAAAAACGGATTAAAAGCGACTATGGGCAAAAGAGTTGGAACTGCCTGAACATGTTTTGGAGCAAACTGACTTATGCCTGGGTCGCATCTCATGATTTTCTTAGGTATTACATCTGGTCTGTATTTACCCACTCAAAGAACAATGGGTAAATTACAAATGTTCGGCTCTCACCGGTTTTTGTTTGTTTTTCTTTATCGCTCAATTTTTCCCTATTTGAGCCGATATTTACCCCAAAAAGGATAGTTGATGGAATATTACATGCTCCCTGGCCACCGATGCCGATAATGTACACTGAAGCCCGTATGGCGGCACGCCCTGCCCATCTGCAACGCTTAGAAGCTTTGAAGGCTGAAGGACGTCTTCGACTGCCGGCCCCAACCCTCTTCCCGACAATCCGGAGCGCGTGTCCGGCAGTCTGATTGTGGCTCAATTTGAATCTCTGGATGCCGCTCAAGAATGGCGGAAAAAGACCCTACGTCGATGCGGGCGTTCTATGAAGAGGTATTGATCAAAACCCGTTCAAAACCGTATTCAAATAATGGATATGCGTGAGCTATTGAAGGTCGTCTGAAAACGCTGAATCCTGTGACTTTCAGGATGACCACCTGCATGCGAGCCACTCGGGAAACAAAGGAGGCGGGCATTATACAGTCGTAGTCGTCAAGCGAAGCTTTCGGCGGCGTCAGCCGTCTTAACCGCCAACGCACCATTAAAAACCTTACTGCACGACCTGTTTTTCCGAAGGGCTGATTCACGTATTGAGCATCAAAGCGGCCACTCCGGACGAATACTTCCACTAATTACAGACATGCTGGACATAACAAGAGAAAAATCATGAAGAAAAACATCTCATCTCTATGCTGATGACTGCTCTGGTTTCCGCAGCCTTTCTGCCCAAACCCTAGTTACAGTTAATGGGCAAACCATCGACAGCAGCGTTATTGATGCCCAGTCGCCGCGCTGCGCAGCAAACAACAAAATTCCGATTCTCCCGAGCTGCGCAGAACTGACCGAGCGCCAAGTCATCAATACCGTCGTATCACAAGAAGCCAAACGCCTGAAACTCGACCAGCGCCGAATTCAAACAAGCTGGAACATGCCCGTACGGATGCCAAAAAAACAAGGTGCTGATAAAAAGCACATTTCAAAACCGAATGGGCGGCATTTGAAAGCGATTTACTTGGATAGCTTATGCGATTCACGTCCTCCGTCAAAAATCCTGTCCAAGAAAAAGACGTCAAAACCGCTTTTCGATAATTTCAGCAACTTCTACAAAGGCACTCAAGAAGTACAACTCAGGGCGAAATTATTACCCGCACTCAAGCGGATGCCCAAAAAGCCATTTCTGGATTTAAATGCCAAGAAAAAGCTTTGCCTCCGTCCTGAAGCAATATTCAATAGATGAACGCGCCAAACAAGCGGGCGGCATCCAGCAAGGTTATGTTCCTTAAAAGATTTTGCAGAGGCTGTTCCCCGCTCTATGCCGCAGTTAAAGATTTGAGGCGCACACTACAACGCCTCTGCAAGACATGCGACGTATATGCCGTCTTCTATGTCAACGACCGTCGGGATGTAAAGCTTCCGTCTTATGACGAATCCAAAAGCAGTATAGCCCAAGACCTGCAAAGCCTCCCGCGTCGATGAAGCACTCCAATCTCTGCTGCAAAAAGCCACACACTAAATAACTGTTCACGGAGTTTTGTAATGAAATACCAAACTGCCGCCGCAGTCATCATGGCGACGGTTGCCGGATTCGCTGTTGCCAAAGCGCCTGATATTGATCCGGCACGCATAGACAGCGAAGTTGCTCGCATTCTCAAGCAAGCCGAACAGCGTCCTGAATCCCGCACAGCCTGACGGCAAAAGCAACCACAAGAAGTCGCCAAACACCTGCAAAGCATTGAGTCTCAAAATGCCGCACTCAAAGCCGGATTGGATAAAGATCCCGAGGTCCAGCCAACCAATTCCTCACTATGGGAAGCGGAATTTTACGCGGCGCAATATGCCGACTATCTGAAGGCGCACTGCCGAAAATCAGCAATGCTGCTGAATTATTGAAGTTTTACGATCGACGCAAAACCCGCATGATCAAGATTCAGCAGGTTACTTCGACACGCCCGAAGAAGCGCGAGCAGCACACAAATTGTTCTTTGAAAGGCTTTATCATTTGAAGAATTGACGAAACGATATCCGAATCAGCAACCCGCATTTGAAGATTTTCGTCATGGCAAGACGAGCTGCGCCAACCGCTTGCAGGCATCTTGGGCCCAATGCGAATCGGGGAGAGGTAACTACAATCCTGTTGAAATTGAAAACAAATTCTTCTTGTTTAAAATCAGTGAAGTCCAAAGACCAAAAGCACCGCTGTTTGATCGATTCGCGATCAACTCACCCAGCTGCTGAGAAGAAGATAAAGCCCAACAGCAAATTCACCAGCTATTGCGTGAAAACGGTATCGAGCAGTAACACGCACGAAAACGATACGTGACTTCGGTAAACCATACCGTACCGGTGTAGCGGATTCCTGATAGAGGGCCGTCTGAAACCTGTTTTGGCGTTTCGACGACCTTTCGTTTGATATGCTTGGTTTAATTAATCGGTTTGCCGTCCAAACGGGCGGATGAGCCAAGGGATGTATTTCCATGCGTAAAAGCAGCAAAGACAGGGGCAAACAAGACTGCGGAAGTGCGGATGCTGTGGGTGTAACCGGTGCCGCTGACGAAGGTTGCAATGATGCGGATGACGGTGGCGGCTATCATCAGCCAAAAGGCGACGGGTACGGACGGTGGCGATAGATGGGTGCCGGTATGCCCGAGCGCGGTGCGCGCCATCATGCCCAATGTCAGGACGCCGATACCGCCGACGCCGATGAGATGTCACGCCAAGATTAAGGAAAGAGCCGTGGAAGTAGGAAGCACCGATGGCAATCAATCCCAAACCTGTGAACAAACAGCCTGCGAACAAAATCCACAGCATCGGTTCTTTCAAAACGGCTTTATACCACCAGCGGTAAACCCTGTACGGTAAAAATCACGCCCGCTGCAAAGGCAAAAAGCAGATGAAAAAGCCAAGGCAGGGCATGGTGCGCCATCAGCATGGCAGTCAGCATGGGCAACCAGAGGACGCGATGCGACCCACTCGGACTGAGATTTGCGGAACGTTTAGGCGTTTGGAGGTAGAGGAAATAATCCGCATACCGATAAGGCCGATAAAAGCCTGAGACCATAATCAGACCGGACTGCAGCCCGCTGAGCAGGTAGATGCGTTTCCGGCATGCAGTTGAAGTGGAATGCGGCTGCGTAGCCCAGGACGACGATATGAATACGGCGACGTAATTGCGTTTTGTTTTGAACGGATGACGGGCTATGCCATGCAAACTGCGCCGTACCAAAAACAGCGTGCGCCGAGTATGCCGCTGGCGGTTGCTACCCCAGCCCGGAATGAAAACGGCAATCCCGCTGCCAACCAAAATGCGGTCAATCCGCCAAAACGCCGCTGCGCGTGGGCGGCTGCCCCGTCCATGGCAACTGCGGTCAATAGGAAGGCAGTGACGACGAGTCCGGCATGCCCCAGATCATCTCGCATGGGCGTGCCAATAAAAATTGGACAACTCGGCGTACCGTATAGCTGAAGCAGCAGGATGGAGGTGCGCCGTATAGTGCCGCCAGTGAGTAAAACGGCGGAATGCCATTGCCCAAACAGTGTTTTGAAAAAGGCGGTCGCGGTAGTTCTCGGTTTGCTTTTTGAATGGTTTGTTTTAGGTTTGACGATGGAGGCGGTCGTCTCGAAAAACGCTAAAACGTGCTTTTGGACTTTTCAGACGACCTTTTCTTTATCAGATTCCTTCGGTTCCGGCAAAAACGGCTCGACTGCGGGAAACAGTTCGCGTTCTTCGAAAACGGGCATGGTCGCGCAGAGTAACGGCAAAAATCTTTTTGTTCCATGCTCGTTAAGATATTCAGGATTTGCCATCGTGCTGCGCAGTTTGGCGTGTTCGACTGGAAACGTTCTCAGCATCGCAACGGGAATATTCTAGCCAGTGGGCGAACATGGTTTTCTTCTTCGACAAAATGCGTTCCAATTCATGAAATGGCTCAAGCTCTGTTTGATGGCTTTTCGGCGGCGCGCGCAGGAGGCGGACGCAGAGTGAAAGGGCGTGATGGTGCTGCGGGAAAAAGTTCGATAAGTGCTGGGTGGCGTTTTAACGGCTTCATAATATTTGATTATAATGATAATAAATTATCAAACTACACTGGATTAATTCTAAATGTTTCAGATATTATGAAACTTAATCATATATAAAGTCAAGCCATAACGGCGACAATTCTCCACCGGAAACACTGCTGCCGTCCCATAATATACTTCTGAACAGAGAAAAACCATGATCTGACGCAACATACGGATTATGGTCTGCGGGTATTGATTTATGCGGCCATAAACGACGATTCGTTAGTCAATATCGGAACCATTGCTCGCAGCCTATAACATTTCCAAAAGTCATTTGATGAGTCGTTACCGCGCTTGTCAAGGCGGATTCCTGGACCAGCATAAGAGGGAGAGGAGGCGGACTGCGTCTTGCCGACACACCCGATAAAATCAATGTCGGCGCGGTCGTTCGCCATCTTGAACCCATGCAGGTTGTCCGAATGCATGAAAACAACGAATGCCTGATTATGCCGTCTTGCCGCCTGACCGGCATTGCGGAGCGATTAAGGCTTTCTTTGCGCATTTGACGGGTTTATTTTGCAGGATTTGCTCAATAAACCAACCTACGATTTGCTATACGAACCCAAAATCGAAATCGTTGTCGAAAAAACAGACGATAAATCGGTATAAGCTACCTATTCTGCTGGTATGTTTTTAAGAGACTTAACTGAAAACCCGCACAATCCCAAAAGGAAACATCTGATCATTCTTGTAACCACAATATTTCATACATCAAATTTTCTATTTTCAGGACGACCTTTTGAAGTGTACGGATCCGTCCTGCTATTCGCCACACCAACTACTCACCTGCAATAGTGGGAATCAACTAAGAACTCAAGCCAATTAACAAATAATATTTTTGCAGCTTTTCTCCCTAAGGCACGCCATCGTTTTATCCAAACCACTTTTATTGTAAATTTCAGGAACTTTTTCCGGATGTGAACAACTTCTAATGTAGTTGATCGAGGCGTCGCTTCCTCTTTTTCTTTTGTTTTATTAGATACGAATATAATATCAAATATTGTATTGTACATATTAATATTTAGATTATTCCATAATAAATATTAACTCAAAAAACAGATGTAAAAAACAGGTTGCAAACAAAATTGTTGCTATTATCATGCGTCGATTATGAAGACCCAATTCTTATCCTGTGGCTGGTCATTACCGTGGTCATTGTTTACACGCGGGCTTGATTGTGCTTGTGGGAAACATACAAACCGCTTATACCGGAAATGGTAAATACGAGTTTGAGTCGATTTGCGGATTTAGGTGGTGGCGATGGAGGTGAGACGGTACCCCGAAGGCGAAGGTGCGCCTGCCGCTCCCGGAAAAACGCCCGAACTGCAAAACCTAAGCCACAGCCTAACCCAATCCGGTCGAACAGCCCAAACCACAGTTTGCCGGTCATAACAAAAAGCGATGCTGGACATCCAGCATGAAAGTAGAAGCCTGCCGGTTGAAAACCAAAGCCTGAGCCAAACCCGAACCCAAACTGGAACTGAAGCCTTGTAACCGAACCTGAACCACGTCCAGAGTTTAAACCCCAACCTAAACCAGAATCCAAGCTCACCCAAAGCTCAGACTACACCAGCAGTAGTAAACTGACCGAATTGGTGAAAACGGTAAAGGCAACGGACAAGGCCTCATGGCGACAGCAAACGCGGAGGCAACAAAGGCCCTGGGTAATGGACAAGGTGAAGGCAGTGGCCCCGGCAGTGGCGTGGCAATAAAGGCGAACATGGTTCAGGTAGTGTGGCAGTGGAGGAGGTTCTGGTGGTGGAAATGGTCCTGGAACAGGACCGCAGTAGACTAATCCGTTAGTTGCGGCATTTGCCATATTCCTAAACTGCTATATCCGCCTATAGCGGCAGAAAACGGAGATAATAGTGTACGTTATGCTGAGTGTCTTGGTTGGCCCAGAGGAAAGTTGCTGAAGTTGTACCAAACGCAGTGGTCTAATGTTTCTGACCAAGCGTTCAGAAGCAGTTAAAATGGTGGCTTGCAATGCCTCTGTCTGACTGAATTTGAGTCCGGTCTCTTTTTACCTTTGAGTAATCAAGCAACACTTTATCGACAAAAGTTTTAATTTTACTTGGAAAATCGAAAATTATGGATTTAAAACAATATTCACCAGGCGATTTGTTTCGACTGTGTATTCAAAGTGATGTTAATGAGCACGTGACCTGCACCCGATTATCCTGCGCTCCATCAAACTGAAAAAGCTAAACTGCCAACGCACTGCTGTTAAAACGCGCTAATGCCTTACGCTACTCGAAGCCGCAAAAGTGAAGATATTGATGCACCAATGAGCCGTAGCGGACGAATTCTGCGTGCCTACCAAAGCTATCGTCAGCTAATGAAACATTTATTACTGACGTTTTTGAATGAATACCGTCATTTCAAATCCTGAAACAGTGACGGAACAAAAACATGCGCCAGTTCGATTACGGTACGACTGCTTTGGCATCCATCGGTTCAACTGCCCGTTTATCGCTTGTTCGGTACGGTTTGGGATTTACCATGCCTTAATCAATATCGGTCAAAGCGGTCAAAATGAGTATTGCCGCGGTAGCCGGTCCGATTAAGAGGCGTTGGTGTCAACCGCCATCGGTTTGTTTGTCGCCATTCTGCTGTTTCGGCGTACAACTCCTAACCGCGGTAAGAAAACCCTCTCAAGATATGGACGCTTGCACACGATTTTACACGTCCGCCTGTTGAACTGCGACCAAATTATGGCATTCGGCCTTCAGAATTCCGGCGATGATGCACTGGGATGTCGACATCAACGTCGCCTTGGTCGACGTGATGCTGGCGGCCTGTTGATCGCCTTCACGATCACCATGCCCGTATTGACCCACCTGATTCCTTTTGAACTGCCGTCATTTGTGAGCCGCAGCGAAGCAGAAGGAAAAGGCTCAAAGACCCCTGCGCCTGACCATAGATGTTAATGGCAACTATTATCGATGGTGACTGCAAACCAGCGGATATTAATACGTCACTTCCCTCGACCAAAAACTGAAAGTGAAAACGCCAATACCATCGTTGCCATTTCAGCAGACAAGGCCGTTGAATATGAATATGTCAACAGCCCTCGAAGCCGCTCACCCGCGAAGCAGGTGCATACCAAATTGGCTTTGTAACCGAAACCAGCTAATAATATTGGTAGAAGGTCGTCTGAAAAGCACCCACTTTCAGACGACCTTTTCATACAAATCAGACACGGTTTAGTTGAGCAGTGGATTAACTAAATCAGCACGGCGTTGCCAGCCTGCCGTACTATCTGTACCGCCTGCGGCTTGTCGCGTCTTGTCCTGATTTAAATTCTTAATCCACCATACGTCCAATACACTCATTTTCAGCACCTCCTTTTCCTCTCATGTGTGCAGATGGAACTGCACTTTTTATAAATTCGACTTCCCAGAGCATCTCAAATTCCGTCTCAACCTTCCTGGATTGGAGATAGGTACAGACACAGCCACGCAGGCTCTCCATCTCGCTCAAGGATATAGCGTCTCGAAATTCACCTTTTCGTCACATACCTAGTAGCTCACAATATAAGGATTCGTTGTTCAGTAAAGGCCCCTCATTCCTGATTTCCTTTAATAACAAACCGCCATGCTTCGGGATTAGCATCCACCCAATAAAGCGATAAAACCATCTCTTATCTTCAAATCAAACGAGCATGCAGAACACACCCCTCGCACAAAAACATCTTCCATTTCAGGTCGTCTGAAACCAGATGTGTGTAATACATAGTATTAACGAATCAGACACAAGACGCAGGCAGGACAGTACAGATAGTACGGAACCGATTCACTGGTACTTCAGCATTCCTTAGAGAATCGCTTCGAGCTTGAGGCAGAGGCAACTCCGTCCTTGTTTCTGTTATCGATTATGAGAGGCAAACCTGATTAGGTTTGCCTTTTTATTACAAGCATTCGGACCATGAATCGTCTTTCCAATATTCTCAGGAAGTATGCGCTGAGGCAGCATTACTGCGTTGCAAAGAACATCATTGGCTGATATAGCCCGTACGTTTGCGCTGAGTTGCGCCGGTTCACCCACATGTAAACCAAATAGTTCACCAAATCGCGTACATAAGCATCGCACTTGCTCGGACGACTCTGCTGTTTGTGCGACGGCTGCGCAGCGCTGGTAGATTCCCACACGCCAGAGCTGGGTCTCACCCGCCATGTTCAGCTCCTCACCGCGACCGGCCGCCCTCAGCATCCAACTCAACCGTTTGAGTCGCCTTTGTTGTCTTGCATAAGGTGAGGTATGCTCGACTGTGTCGAATACGATGTTGTTCCAACCAAGGTTCGGACGGGTCGGTCTTTATGGTGAAGCCGCGCGCATAGGCATGGGCAAGCAGGATAATCCGCCTTTGAAACGGGCAATCTGTGTCAGATCCGAGGAGCCGCACCAAACCATTTGGCAGCATCTTTCAGATCCATCGCCGCCAACATGACATCACGCGCCGTTCGTTCGTCGTAAACATCTGTGGTTTTTCTGATTTCTCAGTCAGTCAAACCTGATGTCTTTCAGACGGTCGAAGCGCATACCGCTTTGCGGTCGAGTGCGATAAGCAGTAGTTGGTGAGTACTTTGAGCACCGCGCTGCAAGCTGACTCCTGGTCGCGCAGGTCAATCTCGACTTTTCGAGGAGTGTCCCGCCACCGCTGGCGACGGCGGCACTCATAGGCACTGCCACCGTAACAAGGCAGCAAACCAGTTTCTTCAGGGTATGCTCTCACTTTTCGCTGCCCCTCATCAGATATTGGTTGCAAACAGGTAAGCACCGATGACGGCAATACCGACACAAACAAAGAACATGACGTTTTGTTTAGTGAAACATGTCGGGCGGTTACGCGTCTGCGAACCGGTTGTAGCCAGGTCCAGTTTAAAGGGTATAGGAAACGGCATACCCAGGAAGAATGCAAAACAGACGAAGGACAGGATGCGCGTAACTATAGTACGCATCGCTGTCACTTCAACGCACCCAAGAGCACCCAAGACCGATGGCTGAAACGACAAACAAAACCACGCGGATTTAGTAATCGACCACGGCGGACGGATTTCACTTCTCACCTTTATCCAACCAAGGCAACAGGGCACCAGGACAACAGCCGTCGCCCATCCCGCGATTGCACCCAAACCGAGGCACACGAGGGAATGAAGCGAATGTGCACGCAAAATATGCGTAGAACGGGGTGAATACCATACCGGCGTAATGCACGTGGCGGTGTCAGCGCGATCGTGCTGCTTCGCAGTCTCGCTTCGAGGCGCAGCTAGCCGCCTTCTCCAGGGGCGAAGCAAGAACAATACGGAGCAGAAAAGTCAATCAGGAACACGGACAACGCCCAAGATGTCTTTCGTGGACGGTGGTAGTACGATGGAAAGGAATGCTGTCTGAGCGGAACGCCGTCGTCCTGAGTTTCTTTGATTTCGCCGCCGGGTTGTTCGAACCCACTGCGGGTAAGGCGATGATGTGCCACGACCAAACCGAGCAACACCAGCGGTACGAAAGCGACAACGTGCAGCGCGAAGAAGCGGTTCAGAGTAACATCAGAGATATTGAAGTCACCACGAAATCCAAGTGGATGTTAGGACCGATAACGGGATGGCGAGCACAGTAATCACGCTGCGCGCCCCAGAAGGACATTTGACCCAAGGCAACAGATAGCCCATAAAGGCTTTCGGCCATCAATGCCAAGAAAATCAGGAACTGAAAAATCGACTACCACCCGCGCGGTCGTACGAACCGAAATCAGACCGCGAAATATGTGCAGGTATACGACGATGAAGAAGAAAGATGCGCCGGTGGAGTCGCATATAGCGGATAATCCAGCCGCCGGACACGCCGCGCAGCGATGTACTCTACTGCGGTAAAGGCAGCAGGCAGATGATAGGCATTCAGGTTGCCGTCCGATTTGTAGTTCATGGTCAGAAGATACCGCTGACGATTTGAATCACGAGGACGAGCAGAGCCAAAGAGCCGAAGAGACCAGAAGTTGAAGTTCTTGGCGTATGTATGCTATTCCAGTTTTAGACAGAGGGAAACGAGTCCGTCCAGCTCACAACGCTTTTTGCTTTTGCTATTGGTTTGCTGCCATAATTATCGTTCTATTTCTTTAGTCTTCGCCCACCAAGATGGTCGTATCGCTACATTTGCGCGGGAACAACCAGATTGGTCGGTGCAGGAACACTTTTATATACGCGCCGCCATGTCGAATTTCGAACCGTGCGCAGGGCAGAAACCGCCTTTCCAATCTGCCCCCAAATCTGCAGGGGCAATATCGGGACGGAAGGTCAGGAACAGCCTATAATGTCACAAATACCGATGGTAAACGACGAATGTTCGGCGGTCGACCTGAACGGGTCTCGTTTTACAGTTTTCGGCAATGGATGATCCACAATCGGAATTAGGTCGGTAAACTCGCGCCGCTCAAACCTTTCAGGTCTTGAGCTGCTGTCTCGGTACGGTTAACCACCCAAATCGGCTTACCTCGCCATTCTTGGCAGTCAACAACATTTGTCCGGATTCGATTTTGCTGACATCTATTTCTTTCGACGGGAGCACTGGGCCTCCTGGCTTTTTCCGACGGGTAGCGTCACATACGAAAGGCGGTAGAAGCAGCCCAAAGCCGCCACGACCGCCCGCGCTGCACGTAGCCAGCGCGTCAGAAAGCGGCGGCGACCGCTATTGATTTCGATTATCCATTATTCAGTCGTCCTAAAATTTTGGGGAATACCGAGCCATTAAACGATGTAATTCTACCCAGTTTACCGTGCATCATCAGCATTATTTAAATTAAGGTACTCATGACGATTATCAAGGCTTTAAGCGGGATTTATTCGTTTGTGCCGACATGACTGCTCAACCTCAAAATGCCAGCTACCGTGGCTTCGCCTAGGCGCGATGCTGGCAACGTTCCGTCGGCATGGTGTCCCGCGCTGATAAACGCAACGCCTGTTTCTCGCCAGGTGAAACTGCGATCCTGAGATTTCTCCGGTCAGATAAGCATCGACGCCTTCGCGTCTGCGCCGTCTGAAATCTGCGCACCGCCGGTACACTCTTTCGCGATACGTTTGATTTCGCGCGACATATCGCCGACGGCTACGGGCTGCCGCCGTCCTCAACGTTGCAGGCAATGTGTTGCAAATCCATTCAGCCAAAGTCTGCGGCGGCTTTTCAGACGACCCATATTCCGACAGGATCCTGCCCGCCGAACTGCCTTTCGACTTCCCTGCAAACCCATCTTATCGGCAAGCTGCGCGTTGCTGCCCATACATGGTGTGCGTAATCCAGCGGTGTGCAGCCCGCCATATTGATTTGGTGTTGCAGTCACGTCTCGACGCGCACTCCAGCCGTCAACGTTACCGGCTCGCTTTTTCCAAAACATCCGTGGTGCGCAAAAGCATATCCGCGCCCTGCTCCGCAGCAAAATCGACCGCCGCCGGTTTGCCGTTACCGATGTCGTTATTTTTGCCGACTCCGCCCTGCCCTCGACCCGCAAACCGTTGGGCGCATAGTCTTTTGAACATGCCGACCTGCAACACCTCGTCGCACCACGCCAAAATATCGCCGTTTCGCCATATCATTCCTTTTCAACACATAGCGATTGAATTTCACAGACAAAGCGAAGCAACGCCATCCCTCGCTCCAAGTCAATTCACCGTATCTACAAAATCGGACCCATATTCTAACCGCAAACCCTGACGCGCCCAATCCCCATGCCGTTCAACACGCGCCCGATTTACACCCCAGCATGAAAATATTTTATTACGCCCTGTGTCAGGTCGTCTGAAAGCGTGAAACCAATGGATTCCATCTATCGAACGCGCTATCTCACCCCTGCTGGCACTCGAAGAAACCGGCAGCGTATCCCTTGCTGCCAAGCGCGTCCCTGACCCAATCCGCCCTTTTCGCACCAAATCCGCGCGCTGCAAAACCATTACGACACCCCCTGTTTGAGCGCAAACTCACGCCCGTGTTTGCACCGCCGGCGAACGCCTGTTGCGGTCGTACGCGAACCTCCCGCAGTTTCCGCCGCCGAGCGCGACCTCGCCCGCATCATCGAAGGCGAAGCGGGCGAATTGCGGCTGGCTGTCGAATGCCACACTCGTTTCGACTGGGCTCACGCCCGCGATGGGCGACTTCCCATGTGGCCGCAAGTCGAATTGGACATCGTTTTCCGCTTTCAGGCAGACCCTGTCCGGACCTCATTGCAACACCGCGCCGATCTCGCCATCGTATCCGGCCGCAGCGAAAACGGCATCAGCTTCCGCCCCTGTTTGCCTACGAGATGGTCGGCATCTGCGCCCCAAGACCACCCGCTTGCCGCCAAAACCGTTTGGGAAGCAGAAGACTTCATCGGCGAAACCTCATCACTTATCCCGTTCTCGACGAAATGCTCGACCTGCCATATTGTTACCAGCGCATTAACCGCCGCGCCGCCGCAGCGAACTGACCATCGCCATCATCCAGCCTGTCGCCAGCAAACGCGGTCATCGCCGTTCCCTGCCCTACTGAGACCGTGCATGCCCTATCTCGAGCGCGTCGTCCACCGCCAAATCACCGCCAACGGCCTGCAAGCGAACCTACGCGCCACCGCACCGGAAGACGCCGACAAAAGCTACTCTCGACAACTCTGCCAAAGTCGTCCGCGAACGCAGCTTCGCCGACCTCGCTGGCTCGAGCGAACTGGAGATCGCACGGACAAGATTAATGCTTTCTGAAACATGGTGCGTTACAGCATCAAATCAATCCGACTATTGTCAGCTGTCGTCGAAAACCCAAATCTCTGTGGTTTTCTAGACGACCTTTTACTTCTATCCTTGATTTTAACTCTTCAGGCAGCAGTTCAGTGATCGACCCGCTCGATGCGCGTGACCGTCTTTTCTCAACATCCTGGAAACGCGCAGCCGTGGAAATTCGGCAAAGTCGCCGGCGATCGGGAATGCTTTGCAGCTCTTCCATAATCAGTCCGGCGACGCAGTGGAAGTCGCACCTTCTTTCCTTCGCGGCGGAGGTTGAGTCGTGCGCGAGTCTCGACGTATTCGGAGCGAAACCGTCCACGGTCAGGCTTTTCATCGGCGTTTTCTTGAACGGCGGGAGTTCTTCTGGCGTTCAAACTCTCGCCGGGAATTCGCCGGCGATGGTTTGCAGCGTCTTTCATGGTAAAATCTACGGCGTTCTCAAAACTGCAACCGAATTCATCGACTACCAGCATAATCCGCGTTGCTTTGGCGGAACAGTTCAATCGCACCCAATGCGGTCGTACCGTCCGGCAGGATCGAGCGGCTGGCGGCAGGACGGCGATATTCGAGTCTCGCACTATGAGTCGCGAGCAGGTCTCCGTTGATGTAGCCAACGATCTGTCCACGCCGGCTTCTTTACCCGACGACGCCGCAGGCGCGGCCAGGCTGCGCGTTTTTGCTAAAGGCGTGCTGCTTCGCGCTTTGGGAGATGTCCAAACGCCTCGTCGTCGCGGCGAAATCATCACACCGAGGATGATTGACGCTGGCGCGCCGCAGTGACGCTGCGTATCGCGGATTTTTCGCTTTCGAAATGCCACGTCATCCTCTGCTTCGTCGCCTGCTTGGCAAGCACTGCCGCGTATGCCCACCGCGTGCCCAAGACGTTCTCGGCGGCTCCGTTTGCGCCATGAGCTGCTGACGAAGCCGTCTTTTGCGGCTGTTTCTGCGGAAATTTGCTGAACGCTTCAATCAGGATGGAGAAGCTGATAGCGGCGCAGAGGTAGCCTCGATGTGGGAAATGAAGGCTTCGGCGATGAGTAGGCTAGAAACCGATCACAGCAGGAAAACCCGGGTAAGCAGAGCATGCTGACGACGGTAGGATGCCCGTCCACAAACTCGGTCAGCGGTTTGCTGGCGGAAATCATGACGGTCATAGGCAACGCGACGGCACCCATGGCGACGACGATGTGATCGACCATGGCGACGCAGGTGATGACGGGAACTCGATGGAAAACACCGCGTCGAAGAATCAGGACGAGCAAACTACGCCCAAAATCGCGCGCGTGTCTGACCGTCGGCAACGGCAAATTGGTTATGCCCTTCGAGGCGCTCCGTGAGCCTGGTGGTGGCTTCTAGAGCAGTGTAGATACCGCCCGCGAGCATAACCTCGCGTCTCTAGCTGAAACGTCCAACCGCTGATGTGAAACAGCGGGCGCGTCGAGGTCGCGATGATGCGCGCAGCAAAGCCGAGCATGATGATGTGCGGGATACCGACCGCAAGCCCCAAACCGGTAATGCGCGCGCGGTCACGCTGGGCGGGTTTGACTGTGTCGCCAAATATGGCGACGAAAACGAGGTTGCCCATCCTCAAGACAACTTCGTTTCGAGTATCGAGCGTGTGCAAAGCCTATCTGGCACGGCTGCGTGGCTCTAGCCAACCAACCGAAATCCATGATTTTGTATTCCTTTGTGTTCAATCCCGAAAACAGCAGCCGAAACGCCTGCTGCCTGATTATATCGATACGCACAAAACCACGGTCGCGCTCCCCCCCCCAACCCAAAAAAAAACAACACAACCAAACAACCCAACACCCGCCAAACCGCAAAAACCCACCCCCACCAAAACCACCCAAACCCACAAACCCACCAACACCACCCCCCCCCACAAAAACAAACCCCCACAACCACACAACCCCAACAACCCACACCCACAACCACACCACCCCACACCCACCCACCACCCCAACCCAACCCACACAACCACCACACACACACCCCACCCACCCCAACCAACCAACAAACACCCCAAACCCCCACACCCACACAAAAACCCCCAAAACCCAACAACCAAAACCACAACCCAAACACCCACCCCAAAAAAAACACCACCCCCACCCCAAAACACAACACACCCAAAACACAACACCAACCAACAACCAAACCCCCACCAAAAGTGATACCAGACTTCAAAACAAGCAGCGCCGCTAAGCCCGCCAAAACCAGGACTGACAAGCAGCAGATGCAGCGAGATGTCTGCACGGCGAAACGCCATCGCGAAAAACATGTTGAGGCATTCACATATCGTTTCGTCCGTAACGTACTATTTGAAATATGATTTTTGAAGACGTCATTATATCACAGCAAAAGCTTATGTGAAAAACCAACAACATACATATCCCATGTTAAAATCCGCACTCTCAAATATTTCAATACGATGTTATGGTCACGCTTCCGATGTTGACACAGACGATGGCGGCTCTACGAATGTACGCGCCGATGTCCTGATCTCTTCCCGGTAAAACCGCTGTGGCGACGCTGTTTATCGGCGCGTTTTTCGTCATCTCAACGACACGCTTAAATGTTGCGCCTCACGCCGATTGCGAAGGATTTTGGGGTCGACAAAACCACCGTCCAATGGCTGACGACCGGTCTGTTGCGTGATGGCGCGCACGCCGACTGCTGGCGGGCGTGGACCAATGGCTTTGAAACGCGAGATGGCGCGGCGCACGCAGGCGACGCTTTTTGGCGTGGGTTCGCTGATTTCGCGCGGTTTGCACGGACTCTTCGATTCTGGTCGCGGCGGATGCGGCAGGCGGTGCCCGCCGCGTTTTTCGTGCCGGGCCGTTTAACGGTGATTTGCGACGTCGATTGACCGCCAAACAAACGCGGGACGGCGAGGCGGATTGTCATACCGATAGTCACCGCCGCGCCTGCGATAGGGTTGCTGACGCCAGCATGGCATCACTCGACCACACAATATCAAGTGCGTGCTGCTCGGCTTTACTACGTTTATGCTTGGCGGCGATGGTGTTGCGGGCAAGATCATGTCGATGTTACCGCGCACCACAGCCGTCCGAAAGATCGATATTTTGTCTGCCGTACCGTCGACTGGTTGGATCTCGGCGGGTTTGCGTATGCGAGCAGGTACTCGCCAGCCTGCCGCTGGCGGAACTTTATCTCTGCTGTGCGGCGCCTCTGTCGCGCTGGTGTGGGCTGGTTCGGCACCGCCAGTCCCGCTTGGCGACGCCGCTGCTGAACCTTCGGGCGTTTGAGTATAGCAGTTCGCCACCGCGTCGTGATTTCGGCGGAAGCGAGGTTCCTGCTTTAGTTTGAACTGATGATGCTGATGTACGCCACGCAGGGTGCTGATGCTGACGGTACGTCTGACGGGCCGATTCTGATGCTCGCGAGCATCGGCCCGCGGTTGCCGCGCCTTATATTCGAGCGAAACTGCTGGACAAGCATAGGGCGGTCGGTCGTGTCAGCGTTCGCCATGCGTGATGCTGACGGACGCCAGCGGCGGTGTTGTGGCTGTGCGTGATCGGACACGCAAGTCATAATGCTGGACTGCCGGCGTTCACGCTGTACGGCGGTGTCCGTCTCGCCTGCCCGCGTAACGGCGAAACCCACGGCTTGAACGCGCTGCCGACTCAACGTCGCTCGGCGCGTGCGATCTCGACCACCATCAACCCGATTGCCGGCGCGATTGGCGCGGCATTTTTCGTCGGCGCTGACCATCGTGGCGCAGAAATTGTCCTCCGCCGCCTCGCCGCAACAAGCCGTGCGTCGACGGCATCCATCTGGCAACGTGCGCTGCGCTGGCGCGGTGACGTGTTTTTCGCCATGCTCTGAAAACGTCAATCGAACCGCCGACAAAACAAGTTTGAAACTATAAGGTACAATGCGTGGCATTTGGTGGTTTGCGCAAACAGCACAAAGAGGTCGTCTGCGAAAACTGCAAAAACGTCAGGACGATGGTGCCCTTGTCTTGTCATACTGGCAACAAACCGCAGCTTTGCGTGTACGCCCAGTTTCACTGCAAAACCGCACACCCATCATCTTTAAAGGACAAAAATGGGTCTTTCTGCGTATCCTGGATCACCGGCATGATCGAGCGTTCCATCGCTTCACGGCATCGCTGAAAGCCTGCCGCGAACACAGGGCGCGGGATTTGGCGTTGCGTACCTGCCGTTGTTGACACAACTGAAGAGCGTCCGCAAATGCCGCCGCTGAATGATCGGAAACCTGCGTTCGGCCGCGACGCGCCGCTGCCAGCGACGACGAAATCAACCAAGTTTTCGCTGACTTGGGCAAACATTGCTGGGACGGCCTCGACGGTTTGGTGCAGCGCCATCGCGCTTCGGCCCCGAAAGAAGTTTTGGAGCGGCGACTTCCTCGACAGTATCAGCCGCGAAGCGTTTAACACCGCACACAGCGTCCGTATACGGCCCGGCTCAGACAGGTGCCGCCCGTCCGATGATGCGCGGTAACTCCGCCACCGTCGCCCTGAGCCACTTGGGCGCGGTTCGTGCGATCTCCCAACTGGTCACAACGGTCATGGGCACGGCAAAAGCCAGCCTCGAAGCAGGCAATCCGCCTTTTACCGCCGCCTCGCTTTGGGTAAAGAAGGCATCCGGCTGCAACGGTATTTCCGCGTCCGATCAAACCGCTGCCTCCGCATTGCCGTTGATTTCAGCAAACTCGGGACACGTCAGCCTTGGCACAACCCGCCGCTGGCCGCAACGTAACTATCGACGAAGTCGGCAAACACTGCCGCCCTTCCTGCTCTCCGCCGCTGAATCCTTTCAGGCATCATCGGCGAAGTTCGCTCACGTTGACGAAAGCGCCGCAGCATCAACGCTCTGAACGATGAAGAGGCGTAATTATTTGTACATATTTCGTAGAAAGATGCCAACTTATTATTGTGCACTGCACTGATTGCGGGTGTAAAAAGTTACAATTGGATTGTCAGACGGTCTCATAAAAGAGTGGCATATTTCGAATTTTGGTCACATATACAAATTTTAACTTTATGGCATTCTGGTTTAACGAATAACACGATACGGCGCCCGCGTCGTTTTGGTGAAAGCCCGTCCGTCACTTCGGACGCACTGCACTCACTTTATTATCCACAAAACATACAGGAGGACATTTATGTCGTCATTGCTTTCAGAATTCAAACAGTTTGATTATGCGGCAGACTGTTATCTGACTCTGGCAGTCGGATAAAGTGGTCGTCGGTACTGCGTTTAGCGGCATCGCTAACCTTTGGTCGACGACGGTAACTGCGCCCTCTTCATCGGTCTGTTGATCAAGTGGCGTCGACTCTCCAACCTGTTCATCACCTGAAAAACGGTGCGCAAGCGCCCGCAGAAGGCTGTGCGTCAACCGTGGCGGCAGCCCGGGCAGCCGGTGCCGCTCACCCGGAACCCTCGCGACCCGTTCATCAACCCGTCACAGCTTCTGATCATCGCTGCTGCAAGATTTTCTCCGTTATCAAAGCGATTGAACTCGCATGGTAAAGCCGAAGCGCCTGTTGAAGAAGCACCGCAGAGCCTCAGCGAAGAAGTAGACATGCTGTTGCGCCGAAACTCTGCGACTCTGGAACGTGGCTAAATAATCTTTGAAGATTTGAATGTGCGTCGCTTCCGAAATCAGACGACCTGTTTTGCGATCTCTCCGGACATCAACGATACGGCTCGCAGGTACTCGATTGCAGCGGGACAACCACCTCTCCAGTCTCTATCCATGCTAGCCCTCCCACGTACAACAAACCGGCTGACCCAATGCCGGTGCCTGTCGGGTGTCTTCACGCGTCAGCCCAAGGCTGCCACGGCGCTCGCTCGTAGGGCGGCCGCAACGGTGCAGTTGCGGATATGGCGATAGTTTGATGAAGTCTGGTGCATCGCCCATGGCTGCGGCGGTGTTGTTGAACAAAGCCTGTTTCTGTGCGTCGCTCATCAGATTGAACAAGGCGCGCGGTTGGCTGAAATAGTCGTCATCGTCTTGGCGGTAGTCCCAGTGCGCTGCGTCGCCGTTGATTTTTCAAAGGCGGTTCGGCGAAGTCAGGGCTGCTCCTGCCATGACCGAAGCTGTTGGGTTCGTAGTGCGGCAGGCTGCCGTAGTTGCCGTCGGCACGGCCTTGTCCGTCACGTTGGTTGCTGTGAACAGGGCAACGCGGGCGGTTGACGGGGATTTGGCGGAAGTTTACGCCCAAAGCGGTAGCGCTGCGCGTCGGCGTAATTGAACAAACGGGCTTGCAGCATTTTGTCGGGGCTGGCGCCGATACCTGGAACCAGGTTACTCGGTGCGAAGGCGGATTGTTCCACATCGGCAAAGAAGTTTTCGGGATTGCGGTTCAACTCGAAATTCGCCCACTTCAATCAGCGGATAGTCTTTTTCGGCCAAACTTTGGTCAAATCAAACGGATGATACGGCACTTTTTCCGCGTCTACTTCAGGCATGACTTGGATGTACATCGTCCATTTCGGAAACTCGCCGCGCTCGATGGCTTCGTGCAGGTCACGCTGGTGGCTTTTCGCGGTCGTCGGCGATGATTTTTGCAGCTTCTTCGTTGGTCAGGTTTTTAATCCCTTGCTGGCTGCGAAGTGGAATTTCACCCAAAAACGTTCGCCCGCTTCGTTCCAGAAGCTGTATGTATGCGAACCAAAGCCATGCATATGGCGGTAGCTGGCGGGGATGCCGCGGTCGCTCATGACGATGGTGACTTGGTGTAGGGCTTCGGGCAGCAGCGTCCAGAAGTCCCAGTTGTTTGTGGCGGAACGCATATTGGTGCGCGGGTCGCGTTTGACGGCTTTTGTTCAGGTCTGGGAATTTACGCGGGTCGCGCAGGAAGAACACGGGCGTGTTGTTGCCGACCATATCCCAGTTGCCTTCTTCGGTATAGAACTTCAGCGCAAAGCCGCGGATGTCGCGTTCTGCATCGGCTGCGCCGCGTTCGCCTGCCACGGTGGTGAAACGGGCGAACATTTCGGTTTTCTTGCCGACTTCGCTGAAGATTTTGGCGCGGGTGTATTTTGTGATGTCGTGTGTCACGGTAAACGTACCGAACGCGCCTGAACCTTTGGCGTGCATACGGCGTTCGGGGATGACTTCGCGCACGAAGTCGGCGAGTTTTTCATTCAGCCACAAATCCTGCGCCAGCAGAGGGCCGCGTGGGACCTGCGGTCAGGCTGTTTTTGATTGTCGGAAACAGGTGCGCCGTTGTTCATGGTCAGGTGGGTAACAGGGCATTTGGAGGTAGTCATGATGGTTTCCTTTGCAAAATGGTCAGTGATTTATAAAACGATTTGCCGAAAAGCATATTCGTAGCCGGTTTCTTGGCATTCATAAATTTCTTGTATCGACATTTGTTTTTCATTTTACTTAAACTATGAAAAGAACTATACAGAAAGGTTTTGACTATTGAAACTATGACTTCAATTTAATATTGTTATTATTAATTGAGATTTTATTTTTGTTAGATTTTTATTATTGAATAAACATGTTAAACAAAAGGTCGTCTGAAACTGTTTTCAGACGACCTTGTATCTCTGTTCGCATTAAAGCTTGCGCATCATCATCATGAAATATGTGCCACCTATGAGCGTGGCCATCATTCCGGCGGGGACTTCGTAGGGGAACATTACCTGCCTGCCCAGCCAGTCGGCCGTCATCATAACCGATGCGCCGATGAGTGCGGCGGCGGCAAGTTGCTGTTTGGGCAGGGCGTGCGCCGAGCATACGGGCCAGATGCGGCGCAAGCAGTCCGACGAAGCTCAAGGGCCGATAAGCAGTGTGGATAAGGCGGTTAACGCTGCGCTTGAGACGATCAGCACCAGCCGTGCGAGGGGACGTTGATGCCGACGGAGCGGGCGATTGTTGCGTTCAGGCTGAGCAGTCCGAGCCAGCGTTGCAGCGTGAGGATGAGGAGGAGCGAGGCGGCGGCGAGGAGGCTGACGGTAGGGCGGATTCGGGTGTTGCCTGATAGGTCGAACCTGACATCCACAATAAAAGCAGTTGTACGCGGAAATCGCCGGTTGCCATCCAAATGCGGATGGCGGCATCGGCGAGTGCGGCCAGCGCCATGCCGGTAAGCAGGATTTTTTCGGGAGTAAATCCGTTTTTTTGCGGTTGAACAGCATCAACAGCCCCAAGGATACGAGAGCGGAAACGATACCCTGTCAGCCAAAAACCAGCTGCTGCCCGAGGTAATGCCGAACAGCATCACTACCGACATCGCGCCGAATGCCGTTCCAGAGCTGATGCCCAAGAGTTCGGGTCCCGCCATCGGGTTTTGCGTCAGCCTTTGCAGTATGACGCCGGTCAACGCGAGCATGGTGCCGGTGGCGGCGGCGAGCAGCACGCGCGGGTAGCGGAATACGAAATATTCCGGGTCTATGGTCAGGCGCAGGGTTTCGTCATAGCGTCCGACCGTAAACGCCAATACCGATACGGCGACGGCGATAAGCAGCAGAAAACGCAAGAGGCGCGGGACGTACGGCTCGGCGGTTGAAATATCGGAGGTCGTCTGAAACGAAGGACGCGGAGGTGCTTTTCGCCGTCAGCCACAACAAAAGCGGCGCGCCGACGAGGGCAGTTACAGCGCCGGCGGGCAGATCGGTGCCGCGGTAGTGTTTCAGCAGCATCAGGCCGTTGTCCGTCAGCATCAAAAGCAGTGCGCCGACGATGAAGGAACAAATCAGGCGCATGGACAGCGTGCGTACGCCCATTTGCCGCACCAGCGTCGCCGCCGCCAATCCGACAAAGCCCATCATGCCGACAAAGCCGACCACGCCCGCACTCAAAAATGCAGCAACCGCCAAAGACAGCAGGCGGATTTTTCTTCACTGGTATGCCTGCCGATTCCGCCTGCGTGTCGCCCAGGCTCATGATGTTTAACGGTTTGATTAAAAGGCGGTAAGCATGGCGGCAACAGCAATCCGCCACAAAAGCCCCAACGTATCGCGCCAACTGTCCTGCACCAGGAGCCACTGCCCCACTGCATCACGCCGCGCGTCTCTTCGCTGAAAACAGCATCACGATACCGGTGAGGGAACCCAGATACAGGCTGACCACCAAACCCGCCAGCACGACGCTGAGCGGTTGCAGGCGCGCCGTGCCGACAGCCGCAATACCGCGCCCGAAAGCCGCCGCTGCTCGCGGCAAACGCCACGGCGGACGTGCCGTAGGCAAGGAAGGAAGGGCGAACACGGTCGCCGCCACCAAAGCCGCCTGCGCGCCGCTGCTGACTGCCAGTGTACTGTCGGATGCGAGCGGATTGCGCATCAACTGCTGCATCAGCATGGTCGCCATCGCCGTACTGCCGCCCGCGAGCAGCGCCATCGCCATGCGGGGCAGGGTGTTGTTCTGCACCATCAGTGCATCCAAAGGCAGGCTGTCGGGACGGTCAAACAGCCGCAGCCACGGCAGCGTCCATTCCAGCTTCAATATCCAAAAACGCCGTCAGCGCGCACGATATTGCCAACGCGGTGGCAAGGATAGGCAGGGGTCGTCTGAAAATCTTTTACCATGCGGCTTCCTTTTGTGCGGACGGGTTTTCAGACGACATCGAACGCATCAGTTGCAAAGTGAAATGCTGCATGGACGGCAGTGCGCCGTAGCTCCACGACGGCTCGAAGATGCGGCGGTTTGCAGGGCGGTAGAACGGCAGGCGTTGCCAAAGCGCGCTTTTTCGAGCGTTGCACGTGTATTTTGAGGATGCGGTTTGACGATGATTAGTAGCGTGTCCGGCGGCAGCTTTGCCAAATCTAAAAGCGTGATGTTTTCGAAACCCCATTCGTTGCTTTTGCCCGTCCAGGCATTGTTCAGCCCCAATTTGTCGAACACGGCCTGAAACAGCGAAGTCTTGCCGTAAATCCGCAAATGCCGCCCGTCGGCAAACTGCACCACCGCAAACGGGCGGCCGCGATATGCCGAAAGCGCGGGTTTGGCGCGGGCAAACAGGTTTTCCGTACCGGTAATCAGCTTTTTCGGCAGCGGCAGGGTCGCCGATGATTTTACCCAGCCTGCGCGGCTTCTGACCGTGTGGGCATATTCGATGCCTTTTGCCGTGCCGAAATCCACTTCGCGTACCGGGAGCGATTTTTCAAACTGGGACTTAGCGGCGGCATACCAGGAAGATTGCACGAAAAATCAGGCTTTTATCTGATACAGCCGCTCCAAATTCGGCTGGAAGCGCAGCCCCGCTTCCTGACGGCAGCGGGCAGCGGCGGATGGTTCACCCAGGTATCGTACACGCGGCGGTCGGCGACGCTGACGGGCGGATGCCCCATCGCCGTCAGTGTTTCGGCGACCGTCCAGTCCGAAGTCGCCAGCGCGGTGCGGCGGGTGCAGGCAGGGGAAAACAGGAGGGCAGCGGTAAAAACAGCCGTGCGGCAAGGCGGGGAATGTCGTCTGAAAAGCGGTGGGACATGAGCTTGGAAGGTCTTTCGGTTTTTGAATAAAGGTCGTCTGAAACATATCGGATACAGGTATTCCACAATGGTCTGTGATGTCATCCGGTTTGGATTCGGGCGGCGGATTTTAGTCGGTCGGAACTTATGCGGCGGGACGGTTTGCCTGCGTCAAGGCAATGCTACGGGCGGCCGTTTTCAGGATGGGCGATGATGTTCATATCGACGCTGTAAATGTCTTTCAACACTTCTGCGGTCATCGATGTCGGTGGGTTTGCCCGTTTTTAATAGCCGTCCCTGTTTGAGCGCGACCAGTTCATCGCAATACTGCGCCGCCAGATTAATGTCGTGGATGACGATGATGACGCCCAAACCCAAATCGCGAGACAGCTTGCGCACCAGTGCCATCACGTCGATTTGGTGGGCGATGTCCAAAGCGGCAAGCGGTTCGTCCAGCAGCAAAAGCGGCTTTTGCTGCGCCAGGGCACATCGCCAGCCAGACGCGCGAACGTTCGCCGCCCGACAGCGTATCGACGATTTGATCGGCAAATTTTTCCGTATGCGTCAGCCGCAACGCCTGTTCCACCGCCCTGTCTGTCCGCATCGTTCGTGCGCCCTAAAAAGCCCGCTCCAGGCATAACGCCCCATCATAACCAGCTCGCGCGCGGTCAGCGCGGTGGCGGCGGCAGTGCTGCGGAAGATAGGCGACTTCTGGCGTATGCGCGGGCGGAATAGGCGCGTATTTCTTTGTCGTTCAGCAATATCCCTGCCGCCTGCGGGTTCAGCGCTGGCGGGTGAGCAGTTTCAACAGCGTGGACTTGCCTGAGCCGTTGTGACCGATGAGGCCGTACACGCGGTTAGGGGAAAAGTTGACGCTGATGTCGCAGCAGCGAGCGGCCGGGTATGGCGAAGGTGGCGTTTTGGATTTGGAACACGTTTCAGACGACCTTTTTGGTGGGTTTGACGTTATTCGGAGAAAGCGGCGGCGCAGCAAAATCTATTGCCCGTTGTCGGTGCCGATGCCGCAAAGGCGGAGTTTTCACGGCGGTTGTCCGAAAGCGTAGGGCAAAAGTCGGACGTCTAGGCTCCAAGGTCGTCTGAAAACGTTTCAGACGACCTTGACCGTTGGAGGCCGTTTGCCGCCCTGTCCTTCAAAAATCGACCGAAGCCGACAGGGGTGAAGGTGCGCGGTGCGCCGGCGTTCAGGTAGCCGCTACGTTAGGGTATCCGCCGACGGATGCCCAGTATTTTCTGTTAGCAACATTATCGAGGCGTGCACGGAAGGTGGCTTCGTGCCCGCCGATTGGGGTGGTAGCGCGCGCCGAGGTCGAAGCGCGTCCAGCCGCCGACTTTAAGCGTATTGGCGCATCGGCGTAGGAAGAACCGGTGTAAACCATGCGTCCGTCAAATGCCAAACCTTGCACTTTCGGTATCTTCCATTCCAAGCCAATGTTGGCTTGGGTTTTTTAGCCGCGCCGATGGTGCGTTTGCCGTCGTTAAAGATGAGCCGGTAGATTTCTGCTTGGCATCGAGCAGGGTAATGCCGCCCCAGAGCCTCACACCTGTGCGACTTCCCCCGTAAACGGTGATTTCCGCGCCCCGGTGGCGGTCTTTGCCTTCGGAGGTGAAGCGGGCGGTGTTGTCGCTCGGCAAACGTAAAGCGAACGCGGTTTGTCGGTGTGGAACAGGGCCATCCCGCGCCGAAGCCGTTGGCTTTCAAATTTCGTGCCGATTTCTTTTTGTTTGGAAACATAGGGTTTGAGCGATTCGCCGGTATTGCTGATGGCGTAGACCCGGCTGTTGATGGAGGCAGTCGAGCCTGCAGTCGCGCCTCTGTCCCAGGCTTTCGATGTAGTTGCCGTACACCGACCAATCTCGGCGTGATGCGGTACACCGCGCCGGCGGCGGGACTGAGGCGCGATTTTTGTAATCTTTCGGTTTGCGCGCCCGTATTATAGGCGTAAGCCTTGTTATGCACCTGCTGCCAGCGCGCACCGAGCATGAATTGCAGGCGTTTGTCCCAAAGGCTGAAGTGTGTCACCCAAGGCGAAGCTGGTCAGGCGTGTTTTGCCGGTAACAGCAGGATTGCCCATGTCGTTGCCCGAATACAGCGGGTTGGCGGCTGCGGGTTGCGGATAGCGGGACGGGTTGTAGAGGTTGGTCGGCATATTTGTTGCCCCAATCCATGATGTGTAGCGTTTTGCGCGAGGATTGGAAACCCTGGTTGGCGGCTGCGGTCCATTCGTGCTCTACCGCGCCCGTATTGAATTTGCCGCGCAAACCGATTTCGCCCGTGTCGATTTTATCCTTACGCGCGTTGTCGAAGCGGTAAATCGATCCGTCGCCGCTGACATTGCCGACAGTCAGGTTTGCCAGAGAATTGTTTTTCCTTGCTGCGGCGGGAAGCCGTAGGCGGCGTAGGCAGTCAGGTTGTCGTTGAAATCGTATTCGCCGCGCATCGTGCCGAACCAGTCGCGCTTCGTTGGAATACGTCCAAGGCTGCGCCCAGTTGGACGAGGCATCAGGCGCGGTCGGCACGGCGGTCAGGCCTGACAGGGTAACATTGGTACGCGTGGCTTTGAGCTTGTTAGTCCCTGCCAGCCCAAATCGGCGGACAGGCGGGCATTTTTCATTGCGCCAGTCTAGGGCCGACATTGACCAGGCTGAGTTTGGACTTTCGTCGTCTCATTGCGGTTTTGCCGTTATGGTGCGCCGCATTGACGCGCACGCCGAATTCCCTGATTTTTGTCCGAAACGGCGCGCCACGTCCGCCGTCAAACCACCGCGTTTTCCCGCGCCGTAATTGGCAGTCAGCCGGTTCAATCCTTCATTGGACGCGCGTTTGGGCAATACGGATACCGTTCCGCCGATATTGTTGCCGCCCGGCGCCATGCCGTTTAGAAGGCGGATGCGCCGCGCTGACTTCCACGCGTTCGAAAAGCCTCGGTGGCGATGTATTGGCGCGGCAGGATGCCGTAAAGGCCGTTGTACATAGTATCGTCCGATTCGGCGGCAAAGCCGCGTATGAAATACGCTTCCTGAAAATTGCCGTAACCGCGCGCAACGCGGACGGTCGGTCGTTTTGCAGACGTCGCCGACGCTGCGCGCATGTTTGTCCTGAATCAGCCTATTGGTGTAAGCGGTATTGGAGAACGGCGATTCTAGGTTTTTATTGCCCAAAATACCCACGCGGCTGCCGCGCGCCACCTGTCCGCCCTTAAATGCAGGGAATCAAACCGCCCTTGGATGCGTCCGCGCTGGCGGTTACGGTGATGGTTTTCGAGTTCGGCGATTTCTCGGTCTTGGGGGTTCGTCTGAGGCAAATGCCGCCGAAACGGCAAGGAGGGAGAGAGCTGAGATGCTGAGTCTGGAAGCGGGCTTAGTCATTTGTATTTTTCTTTCAAAAAGTGGATCGTAACGGTTAATTTTAAAAAGAAAATTAATTTCATTTCAAAAATAATAATGACAAAAGGTCGTCTGAAACTGTTTTTCAGACGACCTTTGACTGAATGGCTATCAACTTTACCGTTTACGCCGCATCGTACAAAACCGCGCACCACCCCGCCGATGGCGGCGATGCCTTTTTCCAGCATTTCCGCGTCCTGCGCGATGCTCATGCGTATGCACTCGCGGGCGATGTGGGTGAGTCCTGCGTATCAATGCCGACGAAAGAAATGTTCGCCCAGAATAATCAGCGTGCCTTCGGCCTTGAGCATTTCGTACAAGGCTTTGCGACGAAACAGGCAGGTTTTCAAACCAGCCACAAGAAAATCGCACCTTCAGGCTTGTGGATTTTCAGCGGATACGCGCCCAGCTCGCGTTTGAGCAGCGAAACGCGCCGTTTGCGCCTGATTGCGGTAAAACGGCTGAATCGACGTCGTCGGGCCAGCTGTTTCAGACGGCCGTCGTTCAACAGCGGAGCCGCAATCGCCGCGCCGAAAGCGGGTTGGCGACAGGTTCACAATCGCATTCAAACTGCTGACGGCTTTTGACCACTTCCGGTGCGGCGACGATGATGCCGGCACGCACGCCCGGGCAAGCCGATTTTGGACAGGCTGAAGCAGAGGATGATGTTTTCGTGCCAGTTGAGCGTCACATCGCTGTAAATAATATTCGGGAACGGCATTCCGTAGGCGTTGTCGATAATCAGCGGAATGCCGTGTTCCTGCGCCAAAGCGTCCAGCCGCGCCATTTCGCCGTCGGTCAACACATCACCTGCCGGGTTGGTCGGACGCGAACAGCAAATCGCGCCGATTTTGCCTGCTTTGAGTTCGGGCAGGCTTTCCAGCGCGTCAAAGTCCACGCGGTATTTGAAGAAGCCTGCTTCGCCTTAAAAAAGGCCGTCTGAAACTTTATTTTGCGTTTCAGACGGCCTGATTTTTAGTCAAAACAAGGGATTATTTATCCTGTTTGGCTTTGCGTTCTTCCAACCAATGTTCCAAGTAGTGGATGCTGACACCACCTTTTTGGAAACCCGGATCGCTGAACAAGTCACGGTGCAGCGGCGTATTGGTTTTGATGCCGGTAATCGCCAGCTCATCGAGGGCAACACGCATTTTGGCCATGGCTTGGTCGCGGTCTTTACCGACGACACAGACTTTGCCGATCAGGCTGTCGTAGTAAGGAGGGATGCGGTAGCCTTGGTAAATATGGCTGTCGACGCGGACGCCGAAGCCGCCGGGCAGGTGGCAGCTTTCAATCAGGCCGGGCTTGGAAATGAAGTTGTACGGGTCTTCGGCGTTGATACGGCACTCAAACGCAGTAGCCTCGACTTGAATGTCTTCCTGTTTGTATTGCAAAGGCAGGCCGGATGCGATGCGCAATTGCTCTTGGACGATGTCTACGCCGGTGATGAGCTCGGTAACCGGATGCTCAACCTGAACGCGTGTGTTCATCTCGATAAAGAAGAATTCGCCGATCTTCGTACAGGAATTCAAACGTACCTGCGCCACGATAGCCGATGCGTTTGCAGCGTCGGCACAGGCGTTGCCGATTTTGGCGCGTTCTTCTTCAGTGATGAACGGAGCCGGTGCTTCTTCGATGACTTTTTGGTGGCGGCGCTGCATGGAGCAGTCGCGCTCGGCGAGGTAGATGGCGTTGCCGTGTTCGTCGGCAATCACTTGGATTTCGACGTGGCGCGGACGTTGCAGATAGCGTTCCCATGTAAACCATCGGGTTGCCGAATGCCGCACCTGCTTCGGCTTTGGTCATTTCTGACAGACTGGAGAAGGTCTTCTTTTTTCTCGACGACGCGCATACCGCGGCCGCCGCCGCCGCCGGAGGCTTTGATAATGACGGGATAACCGACTTTATCGGCGATTTTTGAGGATTTCTTCGCCATCGTCCGGCAATGCGCCGTCAGAACCGGGAACGCAAGGCACGCCGGCTTCGATCATGGCGTGTTTTGGCGGATACTGTCGCCCATCAGACGGATGGTGTCGGCTTTAGGGCCGATGAAGACAAAGCCGGATTGTTCGACTTGTTCGGCAAAATTGGCGTTTTCGGCGAGGAAAGCCGTAGCCGGGTGGATGCCGTCGGCTTCGGTTACTTCGGCGGCAGCAATGAGGGCGGGAATGTTGAGGTAGCTTTGTGCAGATGCGGCAGGGCCGATGCACACGGATTCGTCGGCGAGTTTGACGTGCAGGCTGTCTTTGTCGGCTTCGGAATGGACGGCGACGGTGGCGATGCCCATTTCACGGCAGGCACGCAGGACGCGCAGGGCGATTTCGCCCTCGGTTGGCGATCAATACTTTTTCAGCATGATAATCTTTCCGGATGGTTCAGACGGCCTCAGTCGGCCGCCTAATGCGTTGCGGATTTTCTGGTCAGTTTTGTATTGGCTCAAAGCGTAAACCGACCACATGGCTGCCGGTATCCAGCCAACCAGCGTACATTGCAGAATCAGACAGATGATGCCTGCAAACGGACGGCCGATGGTGAAAAACTGAAGCCATGGCAAGAAAATAGCCAAAATCAGACGCATGGTTTGTCCTCATGAACAGAGGAATTTCAGACGGCCTTAAAGATAAAGGCCGTCTGAAAAACGGATTATTCAATGATGAAGAGCGGCTCGCCGTATTCGACCGGAGTACCGTTTTCAACCAGAATTTCTTTAACGACACCGGATTTCTCGGTCGATTTCGTTCATCAGCTTCATGGCTTCGATGATGCCAAAGTATCGCCGACTTTTAACCTGTTGGCCGACTTCGACAAAAGCGGCGGCGTTCGGGCCGGGAGCGCGGTAGAACGTACCGACCATAGGCGATTTTTGTGCGTTGGACAAATCGCGAGCTGCAGGGGGCGGCGGCTGGAGCGGCTGCGGCCGGAGCAGCAACAGGGACGGCAACCGGAGCGGCTGCGGCAGGTGCCGGAGCAGCATAAATAGGAGCTGCGGCGGCGGTGGTACGCGTAATGCGGACTTTTTCTTCGCCTCGGTAACTTCAATTTCTGCAATGCCTGATTCTTCGACCAAATCAATCAGTTTTTCAATTTACGCAAATCCATTGCTTTTTCCTTTTTAGCGCGGCATAAAGTGCATATTGGGCATGCGCCGCTGTGGTTTTAGATGATTTCTGAGACGTCGGAGGCAGGTTTGCCATCCGGCGTTTTAAATAATGTCGGAACAGGGCGGAGCCTGAGAAATGAATCTGTTATTTTCCGAACTTGTCGGTAAATGTCCAGTAAAAGATAGAAAAAGGCGTTTTTCGGCGAAAAAGAAAGGAACGCTGATTTTTCGTTAAAAGGTGATTTCTCCAAGAGCGTTTATTCTAATTTATTGGTTTTTCGACAAAACATGCCGTCTGAAAACCAACTTTTACGCGTATAATGGCGCCTGTTTTTTTAAAGTATGCACGACAATGGATATTTCCGATTTTGATTTTGAATTGCCCGAAAAACTGATTGCCCAGCATCCCTCCGGAAGTGCGCGCAGCAGCAGGCTTTTTGCCTTTGCCTACATTGCCGATTGAAGACAAACATTTCGGCGATTTACCCGATTATGTCGCACCGGGCGATGTGCTGGTGTTTAACAATACCAAAGTGATGAAGGCACGCCTGTTCGGTCAAAAAGCCAGCGGCGGCAAAATCGAAGCCTTGATTGAACGGGTATTGGACACGCATACCGCATTGGCGCATATCCGTTCGTCCAAATCGCCGAAACCGGGTACGGAATTGATTTTTGAAGGCGATATCCGCGCCGTCATGATGGAGCGTGCGGAAGAATTGTTTTGCCTGAAATTTGAAGGCGAGCAAACCGTTTACGAACTTTTAGAGCAAAACGGCCATCTGCCCGTTGCCGCCTTATATCGAACGCGCGGCCGATGATGAAGACGACAGCCGCTATCAGACCGTGTACGCCAAATATCAAGGCGCAGTGGCCGCGCCGACGGCGGGTTTGCACTTTACCGATGAGTTGTTGGGCCGTCTGAAAGCCAAAGGCGTAGAAACCGCGGAAGTGACCCTGCACGTCGGCGCCGGCACATTCCAACCCGTGCGTGTCGATAAAATTGAAGAACACAAAATGCACAGTGAGTGGTTTGACGTACCGCCGAGACCGTTGCCACTGTTGAAGCCGCCAAAGCGCGCGGCAATAAAGTGTGGGCAGTGGGCACAACTCCATGCGCGCCTTGGAATCCGCCGCACGCGAAACAGGCCGTCTGAAAGCTGGTCGAGGCGATACCGATATTTTCATTACGCCGGGCTACCGCTTCAATGTTGCCGATCGCTTGATTACCAACTTCCACCTGCCCAAATCAACCTTGCTGATGCTCGTCAGCGCGTTTTCGGGCATGGAGCATATCCGCAGCGTTTACCGTCATGCAGTGGAACAGGAATCACCGCTTTTTCAGCTATGGCGATGCGATGATTTTGGGAAAGTGAATAAATTTGAAGTGATTGGAGCGTTTTTAAACAGGTTATTTGGGATTGTCCCTGAACTGAATCAGTTGAGCGCTCTATTAAAACACGCGAAGTTGTTGGGATTTGAGCCGAGCGAAGAATAGGTGCTGCCGTCTGAAAATAGCTCAGACGGCCTTTTTATCTTCCATGCTTAGCGTCGATGTTTTTGTGCCAGCAGGCGTTGTTTTCATCGAAGGCGCGGCGCGGTTCGACTTCGTCGCCCATCAGGGTAACGAACACTCGTCGGCGGCGATGGCGTCTCGATGCGGACTTTCAGGAGGCGGCGACGGTAGGATCCATCGTGGTTTCCCCAAAGTTGAATCCCGTTCATCTCGCCCGCTTTGTACCGCTGACGGATACGCCTTTGGGCAACGCTCATCAAGATGTCCAGCGCCTCGTAGCTGTCGATGTCGTATCTGTTGTCGCCTTTGGAGGTTTCGCCTTTGCCGACCATGCCTTTTGAGTGCGGCGCGGTCTGCGAAGGGTTTGCAGGTTTGCTGTTGAGGAACCGAGCCTCGAGGTAGTCACCATCACATTGCCGCGCAGCTTGCGATTTTTGCACGAATTGGTGTCCTTCATGGCCTTCGATACGTTCGAGCGCGACTCTTTTTCGTCCACGAGGTCTGCCAATCGGCAACGGCGCGGTCGCGCTTCGCCGTGCTGAGGTCGACCTAATAGCGTGCAGCATGGCGTGCAGGACTAGTTCGTCAATGATGCGACTTTCTCGCTCGATGACGTGGTGGCCAACAGGAATTGTTTGGCGGTATTGCGTTTTCGCCTTCGATGGTGGCCGTCTGAAACGATTTGGCTTTTTCCAGCCGCCGAGCAGCTACTGGTCTTTTTCCAATCTCGTCTTTGAGATAGCGCCTTGTTTGCCGTATTTGGCTTGTACAAAGGCGGCTACAATGTAGATGTAGCCGCGTTCGACCAGCTCGGGCATTTGGCGGTAGAAGAAGGTCAGGAGCAGGTGCGGATGTGCGCGCCGTCCACGTCGGCATCGGTCATCATATCGATGATGCGGTGGTAGCGGTTTTTCGGCATTGAATTCTTTCTTTGCCGATGCCCGCGCCCAAAGCGGTAATCAGCGTGGCGACTTTGGCTGGCCAGCATTTTTCAAAACGTGCTTTTTCGACGTTCGTAAATCTCACCTTTGAGCGGCAAAATCGCTGAATTTGCGGTCGCGGTCTGCATGGCGAGAACCGCCTGCGGAGCCGCCTCGACGAGGGTAGAGTTCGGACAGGGCAGGGTCTTTTTCGGCAGTCGGCAAGCTTTGCCCGGCAGGCCCAAAACCGTCCATCACGCCTTTGCGGCGGTAATTTCGCGTGCTTTGCGTGGCGGCTTCAGTCAGCGCGCGGCATCGACGATTTTACTGGTGATGATTTTGCTTCGGTCGGGTTTTCTTCGAGGAAGTCGGTCAAGGCTTGGTTGATGACTTCGTTGACGGGGCCGATTTCGCTGGAAACCAGTTTGCCTTTGGTTTGCGATAGAATTTCGGGTCGGGTAGTCTGACGGACAAAACGCAGGTCAGGGCCTTCACGCATATCGTCGCTTACGGTTTCCACTTTGTAGCCACTTCGTTGGCTTCAATATAGTTGTTGATGGTGCGGGTCATCACTTGGCGCAGCGCGGTCAGATGGGTGCCGCGCGTCGCGTTGCGGAATGTTATCAGTAAACATATCACGCTTTCGAGCTGTCGTTCCATTGCATCGCACATTCGACGCTCATGCGTGTCTTTTTCGCCGAACGCGTAGAAGATTTTTCGTGCAACGGCGTTTTTGCGTGTGTCGCGGTACGCCAGCTTTACCACGCCGCCGGAAAGGGCGAAGCTGTGCTTTGCCGTCGCGTTCGTCGATCAGCTCACTGTCTACGCCGCTACGAGGAAGGAAAGTTCCCGAATACGTTTGGCGAGGATGTCGAAGCTTGTATTCGATGTTGCCGAAGGTTTCGCTGCCGTTGGCGAGGAAGCGTACGTTGTCGCCTTTTGTCGGAATCGCCGACAACCTTCAACGGCTTCGGCTTCGCCGCGTATCGAAGCGGACGAAGTGTTCTTTGCCGTCGCAGATGGTCACGCCACCCAGTCGGACAGGTTGACGACGGATCACGCCCACGCCGTGCAGGCCGCCGGAGATTTTGTAGCGTTGTTGTCGAACTTTGCTACCTGCGTGCAAGACGGTCATGATGACTGGCGGCGGAGCGGTCTTTCGCGGATGCTACGGCATGCCGCGACCGTTGTCGGCCACGCTGACGGAATTGCTCGGCATGGGATAGTTTACGGTGATTTTGTCGCAATGTCCGGCGAGCGCTTCGTCATGGCGCTGTCGAGCACCCCGAACACCATGCGGCAGGCCGCCGTCCTGCGTGCGCCGATATACATACTGGGGCGTTTTGCGTACTGCTTTCCAAGCCTTCAGCACTTGTATGCTGTCGGCGCCGTATTCTTTTCGTGTTTTTGGTCATCGATCTTTTTCTTGCTATTTCAAGGAATTTTTCGTGCGCGCAGCACGCAAAGGTCAAACGGGCGCGGCGGATGTTCTGAAAGGTCGTAAATAGGCAATTATACCCGATTTTGCGGCGAATATTCAGCGTTTTATGGAGGCCGGGCTGAGATGAAATTTCAGACGGCCTTTGTATCGAAAACAGGTTTAGCGTTTGACACTGCTCATTCCGCGCCCAGTTTCTTCGATTTTCAGGTAGGCCTCGATGTCGAACCATTGGCTGTAAAATGCCGCGAGTTCTTCGACTTGTTCGTCCAAAAAGGCCTGATAAGACAATGCGGCTGCCTTGTTTTGTACGCGCGCGCTTTGCGTCGCCGAGCATACGCAACGGGTTGGCCGGAATGTTAGCGACAACAACATCAAACCCGCTCTGGGCGGCAGGCTGTCCGGCAGGTAGAACTGCGCGTCGACGTTGTTTTGCGCGGCATTGCTTTGCTGGCGCGGGATGGCTTTGTTCGTCAATGTTACGCCGATGGCGGAGCCCGCACCGAGCTTTGAGGGCGGCAGCGCCAAAATGCCGGAGCCGCAGCCGCAGTCCAATACGCTGCCGCCTTTAAGCTGCGTGTCGAGCCTATTTGAGGCAGAGTCGTGGTCGGATGGCGTTTATGCCGAAGGGCAAGCGCCCGGGTCGAGTTGCAGGTTGACGGCGTTGCTGGGCGCTTTCGCGCCAAGACGGGTAATCCACAGCGGTTGAAATTTGAATCGGGTCGAATTGCGCTGTCAGGCGTACCCAGTCTTGATCTTCGGGCGATTTCGCCGGTAGTATTTCAAATCGTTCAAACCGCATCTCCCGCGCGGCGCTCGATAATGGAGCGGCGTCGTCGCTTTCGCCGAAAAGCGGCGATGACTTTGCTTGTTGCCAGATTTGCTCAGTCGCATGCCCGGCTCGCCGAAAACGGCCTGCTCGTTTTCTGTACCCCTACGTAGCATCTTCAACGGCGGCGGACACGCCGCGTTCCATCAGCGCGTCGGCAAGGCGTTCGGCGACGGCAGTACCGTTGACGTTGATGGTGATTTGCTACAGGACACAGGGCTTTTTAATAAGGCCGTCTGAAAATCGACGTTGTGTTTCAGACGGCCTTGTAAGCGCGAAACCTGATGATGCGGGTTTATCGGTTTTCAAACCCAATACGTCTTGCGATATCGTACAGGCCTTTTTGCCGTTTGCCCAAACTGCGGCGCGCACACGCATCGGCGAAAGCACGCGCGGCTGCTGGCCTTGTGGGTGATTTACCGCGCTCGCCGTCTGTGGCGAAGAGGGCGGTGTGGTCGCCGACGACAAATGCCTGCGCGACGGTGGCAAAACCGATGGTGACGGATCAGCGGGCTACAGGGTTTTCGCGGCCGTAACGGCGCAGCTTTTCTTTGAGGTCGCGGTCGAGTGCGTCGGCAATGACTTCACCCATGCGCAACGCAGTGCCGCTTGGGGCATCGACTCGTGGCGGTGGTGGCCTTCGATGATTTCGATGTCGTAGCCCTGTTTAACACGCGGGCGACGGTGCTCGGAGGATGATGGAAGGTCAGCTGACGCCGACGCTGAAGTTGGCTGCGAAGACGACTGTCGCCTGCGGCTTGATGGCTGTTGCCTCGCGTCGTCAAAACCAGTCGCGCGATGATGATGCTGACTCCACGCATGCAGGCGTTTGGGTTGGCCTGGACGGGTAAAGTCGATGAGGACATCGTTTCGAGCCAGTACGGGCATCCACGCCGTCTCGAAATGGCAACGCTCTGGCTGAGGCCGGAGGCACTGCATCCAAACTCATCTGAACTGGAATGCTCGAGCTGGAGAGGACGGCATCGATGGTTGTTGACCGCTTCAACCGAAAACGCGACCCAGCGCGGCCGTTGACGCCTAGCAACGGCGATTTTTAATGCGCCTGCCTGGGCTTCTTTCGGGCTTAGTCTGCGTGGTCGGAACGACGTTTTGTCCGGCTTGAACGGCTTCTGATGATTTTTGATCGGCACGCCTTCGGCGTGCGAGGACGCCGTTTTCGTGCTACAGGGTCAGGTTGCTTTGTTCTTTGACGATGCCGTTGCGCTGGCTGGTGCTGAAAGTGTAATCCCAGCGGTCGGCATGGAAGGCGTCGCGCAGGAGCGGCGTACCGACAGCAGTTGACCTGGTCGCGGGTCACATTTTGGCGCAGGGAAACCACGGCGCGGGGATTGAGCTCCGTTATCTTTGAATGATTTTGAGTTTGTAGGATGGAAAGCGGATACGCGCTCGGCACTGCATGAGGCCAGACCTAATAGCGGCGATGGCAAGGCATAGGTTTTATTCACGGGCTTACCTTCTGTGTCATTTCGAAAGATGTTTATCATCGCTTGAATATTTTAAAAAGCAAAACGATAATCATCTTCTTAATCTTTTCGCCGATTTTCAATTGCAAGCATCGAAGGGCAGATTGTCACTTTAACGGGCCCAATAGTGGCAAACGGCGGAAAGTCGTATTATAACGGTTATTACCTTACAGATATTAATACAGGAAAAATTCAGCAACATTGCGCAAATTGAAAGACAGTGGTCGGAAAGTTACGGGTCCACGTTTGAAAAATTTTGGACTTGTTCGAGACTCGCGTCGAGGAGCATTGAGTGCAGATGTACCGTATCCTGCTGGAAGAGGGCGTGGAAACGGCGTGGCGACGATTTACCGTGTGCTGATCTAGTTTGAACAGGCTTTACGATTTTGGTAACGCCACCATTTTGAAAACCTGGCAGCGGTTTACGAACTGACAAAGGCGACCACCACGACCATATTGTCTGCGTGAAAATGCGGCGAAGCAACCGAATTCCGCATCTGAAATCGAAGTTGCAAGACAAAATCGCGAAGAAAACGGGCTACCGCATCGTCGACCACCGCGCTGTATATGTACGGCGGCGCGGAATGCCAAACCAAAACCAAACGTTAATCAGTTGGTATGTTGATTTTTCAGACGGCCTTAGGGCATTTTCCCGCTTGAGGCCGTCTGAAACTTTGCGGGCTTTGCGATGAAAATTCTTACTGCGCCATGATTATGTTTCGACCCGTCTTACGCTTTGGCCGAATGCGATCGGCTTGGTCGGCGCTCAGCGGAGATGGATACGGGGCGGCTGTTGTCGGCGTATGGGCAGGGGATTTTTCCGTGGTTTAGCCGCGACGGTTGGTTTTTCTGGTATGCGGTTGCGCCGCGAGCCGTGATTGTGCCGGAAAGCCTGTATATCGGCCGATCGCTCGCCAAAACTTTGCGCAACAAAACCGTATCGGTAACGGTCAACCGCTGCTTGTGAAAAAGTGATTGCCCATTGCGCTGATGTGCCGCGTCCGGAACAGGACGGAACGTGGATAGAACCTGCGTTTCTGACGGCCTATTTGAAGCTGCACCATCAGGCATGCGTATTCGTTTGAATGTTGGTCGCCGATGAGCGCGCGAAACTGGCAGTTGGCGGGCCGGTTTTACGGCGTGCCAATCGGCTGCGTGTTTTATGGCGAGTCGATGTTTGCTTTGCGTCCCGATGCGTCCAAGATTGCGTTTGCCTACGCCGTCCCGTTTTTGGTGGATTTGGGCGTTGCGCTGATAGACTGCACAGGATACGGAACATATGCGCCGTTTCGGTTCGCGATTGATGGATTTTGCCGATTTTCAGACGGCCTTGAAAGATTTTAAAATGCGAAACCGTTAAAGCGGAATATCGAATGCGGCGCGGTGGCTGAAAATCTGGTACAAAAAGATTGGCGGTACTGACGATAGCACGGCGTGTCGGTGAATCGACAGCTTGCATATCGTAGCTGGAAAATTAGTTATAAATGCTATTCCATTCACTTGAACAGGCTCCGTCTGAAAATCTTGGCTTAGCTGAAATCCTGCCGGTAACGCGCGGCGCTCATCATGTTACATGGCTGACGAAACTGCTTTTTACATGGCAAAAACAACGAGTTAAAATTTGTAATAGGTGGCCTGAATAGGTTCGCAGACGGCCCCCGATCTCTTGAAGGAATCAACATGTCTTGCAAAACATCATTGAAACGGCTGAAAACCGTGCCGAAATCAATCCGAATACCGTTACCCGGAAGTGCGTGAAGCGAGTTTCGAAACCATTCATCAACTTCGACTCTGGCAAACCGCGCGCCGTTGAGCGTTTGGGTGTGGGCGAATCGGAAAGTCAACGAATTGGGCGAAAAGCGTATTGCTGTCTTTCCGCATTCAGGACAATGAAACTCAACGACGGCGTGAACAACATACTGACAAAGTGCCGACTCAAGTTTGGCTGACCGCTCGGAAGACGACTCGCAGCGCAGGTTTCGCGCAGTTCGGTGCTGCTGTTGCCCGCCGCGGCAGCTTTCGTGGCGAGAAAAATGTCGCCGATGCCTTCTTATCGACAACAACATCGGCGCATACGTTGACGAAGGTGCGATGCGTTACTCGCGACTGTCGGCTCTTGCGCGCAAATCGGTAAAACGTGCACTGAGCGGCGGCGTCGGCACCGGCGGCGTACTCGAACCGCAAGCCAGCCCGACCATTATTGAAGACAACTGCTTCATCGGTGCGCGGTTCTGAAATCGTCGA
>BNJU01002437.1_pt1 | contig 108354 bp, 133 predicted proteins | sample 8539281 | NCBI WGS metagenome assembly BNJU01 (sample SAMD00202456, study PRJDB9452) | human saliva metagenome | isolation source: human saliva | place: Japan
TTCACGTATTGCCACAGGTTCTCTGTTTTCAGGAAAACGCTGTACATTAAAGAGCCTTGTTCTATCTTTCATGTCCCAAGATACAGCGTTTGGCCCAGGTTTGCTCGTAAGAATGATGTTTCATAATCAATTGGCTTTTAAGTTGAATTTTATAATGCAGTGTATACTCAAAGCCATCGCTATTTTCACCAAAGAGCCCGAGCGGTTTAATATTCTGCTCTGCAAGCACAATTCATTATGTCGGAAGGTATTTCCGCCTCGTACTGCTTCATCTTATCAGGTTGCAGCCATATTCGCATAGGAGTAATCCATTACGGAGATTTGGACTATGGAATATTACTCACACCGCTGATACGTTTCAGCAGCGGGATAACGTTAATATTATTAATTGCGAGGAATTTGTCGAAGCGACCGTCGTCCGTCGTCAACGAGTACATAATAACATTTGACGACTGCTGCTTGGTTACGGTATCGCTCAATACGTAACCTCAGCAGGCAACAGAGTTCGGCCTGACTTACACGGTTTTGCACGTTAACGGCAGTCATATTGGCATCAGTTCCCTCGCTAAAATACACTGTTATCCCGCTGACCTGCGTTGGTGGTCTCAGAGGTCATATAAGCCGCGTTTCTACATCACAATAATTTTCTTCGAGCGTGGCGTTACAACTGAGCTTATTACCGCTTGAGTGTCAGCACCAGTATGTTTGAACAACAATTGTTGGCGAGCGATGTCGGGATATTGCTCAATAGGGCAGCGATACCAGTCCGATTACACGAAAGCAACAATAGAGGAAGATGAGACTGTCGATGAACCGGGCGCTTTATAAAGTTTGAAATGACATTTTTCTGATTTAAATGAAAAAGATTTTTCTTTACCCAACATGAAGTTCATTTCGACCGGTATAGCCTTTACGAAACCTAAGGCTGTGCAGACTGCTTTTCGCCCAGCTGGCTGTTTTCTTTATCTTCCTCACATTGTTCTTCGGTGATGGCTGCATCTTTCGCCATCGCAGCTTCTGTAATGCCGATATTTCATGCCAGTGGTCGCCCACGCCCACCGTTGCAACCAAGGCTGTCATCCTGCGGTTCACCTGTATTTCTGTACAATAAACCCTGTTGTCAGAACCTACCTATGCACACAAAAACTTATCCTGAACACTTACTACCGGCTCGCTGAGGCATGACGACAGTTGTTCGTTACTGTAGGAACGACAATTTGTCCTGCGCTCACCTTCAGCAAATGAGCCGGATTGGGGAACCTTTGCTATCAGTACACACGAACCTGTTGGTGTCGATTACACCAAGCTCATCTTAACAACCTTTCCGATACAGCATAAGGTACCTATAAGCTTCAGTTTTACAGCATATTGACGAAGGCCATGGCTGCATCTACCTGATGTCTTAGTCATTGAAAGCATCTGACCTCGTTCATCGAAAATATTAATCACAGATGATGTCTGACACGGTGGTAAGGGTATCAGGCACCACCAACGCGCCTTCTTAGCGTAAACTGCCTTGCTGTTAATTTTGCTTGATGGGGTCTAATGCTGCACCATGCCAGCGTTTCAGCCTGCGTGGGCATGCAGTGGTCACATGGCAGCCCGCCGAGGAATGCGTTCTAATGTGTGTTTCATATTGTCCATCGATGTTGGTCGAAAGTTTACTATTAAGGTATGTTAAGGGCCGGCTATTTGTGTACGTGCTGCATTGAGGGCGCCCACGTAACGCCGAGCGGTGCTGTTCGCCACAATTGCAAACATAACCTGACCCGCATTCACGCGCTATCCTTCGTGAACGTAAACGGCTGTTATAAAGCCTGACACTTGTGGGACGGACGTCAACGTCCTGAATCTTTAACGTGGCGGACAAGGTTCGAAATCGGCACTCAGGCACAACAGTACCGGTAAACAGGTTATCCTGCAGTCGGCTGCTGCCACCTCTTCTTTCTTCCATTAAGAACGAGCGTCAGGACCACAAATTGCAACAAATAAAAACTTTTGATTTCATACTTTATGAATTACTTTATACTTTGAATCGTTTAACCTGCGAAAAGGGTCGAATAAAATAATCCTCCTAGTTCTACACACAGCAAAGGTAACAACATTTGCGTGATAATATAAAATTTAAACGTAAGAGTTTAACACATTATCACTATGAAGTAAACGCGCGTGAGTACATTTTAAAGGAGACTATATTTCAAATAACGGCTGTTGTTACCACGAGTTATGGTGTAACGTCATTCAGATAACGTACAAATCGAATACTTACCTGTTACGCAATGTCGTTATGCAACAATACGGTGAGTTTTACGTTGTATGTCTGGCGGTACGACGAACGTCAGCAGCGTACGCAGTTGTTTATCGTTGTATGGCGGTTGCCGCAACGCTGCCGACGGCCGCCATACTATAAACAAAACAGAGAAATAATCGCCATATGGCCTCTCACAACCATTAAGGCAATTGTATAGAAAGCCGGAACTTATGAAATAAAGAAAACGACAGTCATAGAACGACAGCCAGACTTAGTAGGACGGGCAAAAGCTATCCTATAAATCAGAAAACGCAGACAGAGCAACTTTCGCTCTTCTCCGCCAGCCGCCTTCTATTTTATTTACGACATATTTTATAAAGTCTTTATACATCAAGCCTTCTATGGCATTGCAAGACCCATTTCGGCGGCCTTTTGCCCGAGCAACGCCACTGCGGTTCGCGTTCGCTGGGCACACGGTTGTCGAGCACGGTATCTTCAGTGCGGCTTTCAGCTCGCCCACCACGCTGGAAGGCTTTAAAGAGAACAGTTCCACAATTTCGTTACCATCATTGCACGGCTGAAGCTCGCGCTTGTAATTCCAAGTTCTTCAAGCTTCCATATTTCACGAACCAGCTCAAAGTTCTCGGCGTGCTTTTCACACGATTCTGTTTCGTTATATCGGCTTTGCACAACATCATCAGGTCATCGATGTCGCCAACAAGGGTTACTTACAAGACGACGTACGGCGCTGTCGTCGGTTACCTCATCGTCGTGCACGGTACGGGACGCCATGCAAATCAATTCAGTTTTTGCACATACTTCATCTTTCGTATCCAATGGCAGCTTAAGGCGTTTGAAAGATAACAGGAACCATTTTTGCCCTGATAAAAGTTATGGTTGTGGGAACGTCCACCGTGGCATTGTTCCACCGCTTGCTCCATGTTTTGGGTTTGAGTATCGTAAGTAAAGAAGGCTGCCCACCGCAGCCATAGTTTGTGGGCTTCGAGGTGGTCAATATCGGCTCAGCCTGTATTTTCGGCATCATCGTCAGCCGTTTCAGTTTCTTGTGCAGCTGTTCAAGATGGCTACGCTGGGTTGCAAACGTTATCACAATCTCGAGCGTGTGATAGCGCCAGTGCCCGTCCGCTGCGGCTCAGCCAATATCGAGGTCGGCCAGCTCTGGTAACAGGAGCCGTAGCAGTCCGCAACGGTGAAGATCAACAAAGCCGCGACTCGGCTCGCGCATTATCTTGTTTAACCTTTCTACTCGCTCGCCGCTGATTATTTTATACGGTCTGCATGGCGAAAAGCATCAAAAGTATTGGTTCAATATAAAATTTCAGCTGTAACTATACACGTAACATGCGCAGCGGATCGCTCGAAGGTGATGTTTGGGTCAAGCGGAGCATATAATACCGTCTTCAAGATCAGCGATACCGTTGAAAGGGTCGACTCAGCTGGCCAAATCTTTCACGGTTTAAACATACCGCAGGCAATGATTGTGAAGTCGCGGCGGTTCTGATCGTCCTCTAACGTACTGTCTTCAACATGTGGGTTTCGCCGTCGTACAACTCTCCTTGCGTGCGCCAACAAACTCCACCTCCGCTGCCCCGATATTTACCCGTGCCGTTCCAAAATTGAACACCGACAAAACAGCACGTTTTCCAAGACGCTCTTGCTTCGCCGGGCTACGCCATCACCGCTGCCCATCACCACCACATCAATGTCAGTTTGAAGGGCGTTCAAGGAACAGGTCGCGCACGAGCCGCCCACCACATAGCACCTGCTGCCGAGACTATCATGCTCTGTAGTAGTAAGGAAAGATGTCTTTATCAAGGAGTTTCGCCAGTTCGGGCATCGCTAAGTAATCGCATGGTATATCCTGTTATATCGTATAGTTAGCTGCAAAGGTAGAAAAATAAATATATATACGCTATGACGAATACCGAATTAATTGGTTATCTTGCACACACGCAAACCAGCATAAAACCGTTTTTTTACTTTCACAGCCCTTTTGCTGGCATCGTAAAGCCAGTTCGCCCGACGAGCAGGCAGCCCGCCTTACAACGTCGACCGTACGCATCGCACAACTATCAGCCACGCTCAATGCCATACGGCAGTTTCGTGACCAGTACCCCAGAGCCATAAAGGCGCGTGAAAAGCGCTGAAAATATGGCAGGGCTTCTTAAAGATGACCCAACAGAAACAGGGATTCTATCGATTCACCTTCAGGCAGTTACCGCACAGTGAAAACCGAATGAACAATATGGGCTGTCGCGGCTTCGCGCACAAATCGATTCGCAAGTGCGTTACGACGCCCTCTGTGGCACGGTAAGGGTTATACAGGAGGCAGAGAGAGTAAATGACAAGCCCGCAGTTACTGCAAAAAGCACGGATATGAATAAATTGAAAATTTCGTAAACAGTATGGCAGGAATACAACAACAGTTCAGAGAGGTGATGGCTGAATGCCGTGGACCTGTTTGCCAAGAAGCTGCACCGACCATGGTGCTTCATGGCGCATCATGCGGCCTCATCGTTAACCGACCAGCTCTTTATTAAGGCAAGCATCCGTTCGCCTGGCATCTCGGGCCAGCCGCCGGAGAAGGTATTGCGACCAGAGTTCATCGCCCCGTTAATTACGGTATCAATGTTTGATACAGCTCGACATGGAACCCATTAGACGTGTAGACATCACGGCCGACGATGCCTTTGCACCGTATGATCACCATGCAAATGAGGCCCGAACGCTGACATGAAGAAGAACTGCCGATTGTATGGAAGCGTGAGATATGAGGAGCAGTTATACCGACTAATCACCAAGACAGCTGAATAAAGAGTTTAACACCGAACGCCGTGCCATCGTATCGGAAGCGCATCGATGCTAATGGCTGGTGATACATCAATTGCCGTGGAGCTATCAGGCTGAAAGAAAATTCGCGCATTAACGAGGAAACGTGCAAGCAGTAGCGTGGAACAAAATAAGGCAAACAACAACATATCGCCACCCGCTGCTTGCCAGCATGACATGGCAGGCCTGTTAAAGGAAACAAAGGCTCGGCAGGCTGGGTAAACCTTTGTCGTCTGGTGCCTGAAAGAAGTCGTATTCTCAGGTTTCGTCAGTTTACCGACCTTTAGGCACGCAACACAAGATCTGGTGGAGTACGTGGCGCCATAGTTTGGCGGTATGATTCGATTTGCTGGACACTGGGCAATATCGATTGCGTTGTCGGCGGTAGAGTTCTGCCCGGAATTTTGTGCTTTTTGCCATTCGCTGTCGCAGGCTCTGTGCGAAAATTGTGCTGGTATTTATGGGTGGTATGACGCTGATGTCTGTGGTCAGCCCCTGTTCAATCCGCGACCGACTGCGCTGGTTTCGGCGATGCCGTCAGGCTGCCAAACTCAGCAGACACTCGATAAAAGACCGATATTGATGCGCCTGCCATCGTTTTGTGGCGATGGCCACGAAGATGTACAGGTCTGTATCGAGGTCCAGCCAGTGGATAGCCACAATTTTACCATCCTTTTATATTGATAACAAGCCTCCTACTGCCCGCATAAGCTGCCCGTTTTTGATTTCAGTAAAATCTACCATGCAGGCGTCGATATAAAGAAAGGTGAGCGTAAACTACCGGAAGGCGTCTGAGCAGCCTAAGCTTTGCTACCGCGGCGGAGAAGAACGGTGCGTAAAAGAGTTCAGCCTGACAATCATCCCGACTCGACATGGCAGTCTATTGACCCGAAGACAACGCGACGTCGGAAGGCGTGCCAGTTCAATTCACGACCTTTCCATACAGGCATCCGAAGCAGATGACATCACCGACAGCGCGAGCCACGACGCGGTTATATCGTTCCTGCTGATTTCACCGAATCTGGATAAGGCCGACAGACGCGACTTTGGAGCCATGCGTGCCGTACTGAAGGCCAGAGTACAGGGTGTTCATCTTTCATTGTCTTACCGCCTCAACAGAAGAAGCTCATCAGGTATTGGGAAAGATATTAATCAGCAGAATATCCATTTTAGTATCACCGATGAAACGACGTTGAGCGACCGCCATCCGGTAATCCGGACCGTTGTTGTTGAAAACGGCGTGGCGATAGGCAAATGGAGCTGGCTGGAATGACCTGCCAACGGGCCGATGATTTACAAGGTCCGCTGGAGAAAACAACGATAGGACAGGTGCGACAACAGCGCGTAGGAAAGACAATTACACAGGTATTACCGTGTTCTTCTGCCGCTAATACTGCCTCACTTTCGCCGATCAGCACATGCATGGAGGCAAGTAAGCGTAGACTGAAAATAAAACAAGAGCAGCAGTTTATTGAAGAAAAAGACCGAACAACGAGAAAATAAGCATCCAACAAGATTATATCAACTTTTAAAAAGAAAGAACAAATGAGAAAGAAAATTGCTGCAGGGAAAACCGAAGATGAACGAACCTGCAGGAGGGTGTAGTCTGCAAAGGAGATCACTAGAAGGCCACGTCGACAACCCAATTGTAATACGTTGTGATTTGCACGCCATTTATCCACCTGCAAGCGTGGCACAGTAGCCTGATCAGGACGTTGTTGCGCTGGGTGCAGAATTGTGCCGACAAGAAAAAGGGCGCATCTGACAGGCGAAGTTTCCGCAGCCATGGTTAAATCAACGGCACAGTATGTCATTCCGGATTCAGAGCGCCGTCAGTATTATAACGAGACTGCAGAACACTGAAAGAGAAGGTGAAACGGCGCTGGCCAATGGTCTTAAAATCATTTTCGCTGTGGAGAAACCCCGAAGAGCGCGAATCAAACAGGCAAAACGAAGTAGTTACATGAACCTGAGTACCCAGTATCTAAATCAGTTGACGAATGGAAAAATATTGTGCTCGCTTACGAGCTAATCTGCTATTACGGGTAAAAACCAGCTACTCTGAACAAGCAGGAGATGCTTGCTTACATTCGCTCTATCGCTGCAGAGAAGTATATGACGTTGCTGAAGAAACATCCATCTTATGGTGGTTCTTGCAAGCGCGCTAATGCTCCAGAACTGTTCTTCAAGCCGAATATCGATGGCGGTTTAATTGCAGCCCACTGAAGTGTACATCATGGGCATTATTGACGTTCGGAAGAAATAATTTGCATAATCGCCGCCCTCGGACACACTATTTATGAAATGGTGATGTTCCGGGCTGGGACTTTCTGATCATCATTATTCTATTTAGATAGTCACCATTGGTCCGTTTAGATATTATCGTCACCTATTTAATTGATTTATAGCGCATCGTCCTTTTCTTTGCATCCGTTCTCTTTATTATCATGACGGCTTATGCCAGATCTATACCGAACACGTGCAACAACGGCAGCGCGGCAAGGGCACCGTTACCATTACACAAAGTAAACTTAATATTGTGAACGGAACAGCCACCGTTAACACTGAAAAACAACCACCCCGACTAATACGCAGCCTGACGCTGTTATTGACAGGCAAGAAACCAACAGCCCCAAACACAACGCGTCCCAGCCAGCAGGACGACAGAAAACAACACGAAAGGATTACAGACAAGACTGTTCGCGTCTTGAAAGTCACGAGAGAAAGTTCGTGAGACACAAAGGACGACACAAAGTAAAATCAATATTCTCGAAAGGCTGATGATAACAAACATACAGAAGCAAACCGTACAACAGGACGTACGACAACGAGAGTTTTCCATACCTATCAGATATGCGTAGAAGGTAATGCGCCACAGTCATAAGCAACGGGCTACTGCACAGGCTTGCCGGTGGCACACACGCAACGATGAATCGTGCCCAGCAATCGGCAATGCACTAAATGAATTTCTGACCAGCCGGTGGCGTCCACTTCTTATTCTCCTGCTGATCGGCTGTAGGCAATTTCGCCCACGTCGAGGCTGGAACGCGCCGAGAGGTCAGCCGGCGGCTATCACCGGCTACAGTAAAGGGTGATTGTGCGATGTATTAATACGGTGTCGTTTCGCGATTATCATTTTGTAGATTTACGAAAACGATGCCATCACGGCACGGTATAACGCCAGCCATATATTATTAAGGGTATTCATACCCACAATAATACAACAAAATTACAATACGATTATATGAACCGAAACAGAATCTGAAACGGTTCGATGAGATGGCATCGCAATATCGCGCCATCCTCGACCTTATCGGTGAAAACTTGAGCGTGAAGGGATCGCTCAAAACGCTGATGCGTGTAGCAAAGCCATGCAATTCTGACACGGCTATACATTACGTTGACCCGCAACAAAGTGCTTTGGCAGACGCCCCTGTTTGAGGAAAATACGACCAGACGGTAATTACTAAAGACATCGACTCGATGTGTGAACACCATTTTGCTCCCTCTCACGGCAAAGTCGCGTGTGCTTTACACATTCCCGACGGCACATAACGGGTCTCGTGTAAGGTTGCACGCGTCGTCGATATATTCTCTCATCGTTTGCAGGTTCAGGAACGACTGACACAACACATGCCAGGATTGCATCAACGATACACTAAAGCCTCAGGGCGTAATGGTGGTGTTGGAGGCCAAGCATATGTGCATGCAGATAGCGCGTGTAGAGAAGCAAAAACAGCATCACTACGACGCAGCGCGTGTCGAGCGGTGTCTCCTGATTCGGCCAAGGTTCGTGGAGGAGTTTATGAGTCTGCTAAGGGAGAATCAAGCGCACGAAGTGCCAGCACACTCTAATTGACTGCACAACAACAACTCATCTAAAGTATATTTGTATCGAAACACCAAACGCCCTTGCCATAACATAGAAAAGGAAGGCAAGAGCTTTTAAAGACAGAAATTCGGACAGCGTGCATGCTTATCCAGAATAGTCATAAAAGTTTTGCACGAAAATCAAACACCAATTTAACGGGCATTTCGCTACAACACTGTTTCTTCAAAGTTATCCAACCGATTTACATCAGAATATGAAGTTCATTCTCATGGAATGTCAACGGCCTTCGCGCTTTCGTGTCAGGTGTTGGTGCAAAACCGACGACGAAGGCACACCAGCAAGGGTTTTCGAAGCCTATCTCAACGATTTAAATGCCGATTTCTTCTCTGTCTTCAGGAGACGAAGATGCGTGGCGACAGCTCGATTTGCAGTTTGACGGTGCCATCGTTCAGATGAATTACGCCGACAAAAAGGGCTATTCGGGCACGGCTATCTATGCCAGGCACGAGCCTTGTCTGCAAATACGGCATGATATGACGAACACGACCACGAAGGCCGCACACATGCCTGAATATGACAAGTTTTCTCGTCACGTACACACCCAACTCGGCAGATGCCGGAAGTAAAGGCGGAAAACCCCGTCTGCCCTACCGTGGCGCAATGGAGGACGACTTAGGCTTATCTTCGCTCGATAAGTTAAACCTGTCATCGTTTGCGGAGACATGAATGTGGCTCACAACGAAATCGACCTGAAAACCCTGCACAAACCGCCGCAACACGCAGGTTTTACTCGATGAGGAAACGCGTAAAGATGACCGTACTTCTCAACAGTGGTTTCACGATACTTTCCGCCAGTTACATCCTGATGACGTCACATATGCTGGTGGAGTTTATCGTTCGCAGTCGCGAAAAGAACGGTGATGGCGCATTGACTATTTTATTGCATCTCGAAATTGCCGCTCACATCACGCCGGCAAGTACACACCGAAATTTACGGCAGCGACTATTGCCCTGTGGATAAGAGGTAGAGATATTGACCTGTAAACAACGCCGAAGGAACACCATAAAGTACCATCCACGACAATAACATATTTGTTGCAGCAGGATACAGACACCGATCATAGCCGTACACGCCTATACCGCTTGCTACATGCCAACACCACAGGCTTTAATGTGCTAAGCAGCCACAGTAATAATGTGTAACGGCGGTTACCTGCCTGCATACAGCCTTCACACGCTTAAACAGGCTCCATAAAGAGTAAACGGATACATACCCGATGCTTATCCTGTTTTATATTGTTATCAATTAAAAGGTCTGCACTTTCACGAACACAGAACACCGGTCGATTTTCTTATGAGAAAAAAATAGTATTTATTGTAAGAGAGATGTTATTTGCTTACTGACGCCTTCTGACTTCCGTCCTCGGCGTGTAATCATAGTAATCGTATACCGAACGGCCTTGTTGAGAAAACAACAAACGGCTACACCTCCATCCTCATCTGGGCGCAAATAGCCAGCCTACGGCTGTCAACATACTTACCGCGCAGCCATGTCCATTGACGCATAAGTAGTCACTCGTTGAGAACGGTGTTGTTAATGTTGTTCAAATCAACAGTTGTAGCCGCCTTTCAGCACGCAGGGTTCCGTCCATATGGGGTAAAAGTCCGAAACACGTCTCCTTGGCCATGCTGCTGCCTTTGCACCTTTAATAATAGCCTGTAATAACCGGCCTCGTCCGTCTGTTTACGCTGATGGTTTGCAACCTATAAAAACAAAACGTATCGGCAACAACTACTATTTACTAACACGTGTACGCCGGGCCAAAGCTCCGAACGGTTAACAACAAACATGCTAAAACTATCTTCTTTCATTTTTAAAAGTTTAAGAAGAAAATATTCTTGTTTTATGTCACAAATATAGATAAAACTTATCAAAGGCTGTTCAGATTTAACGTTATTTTATCATTATTTTCATCGAAAATAACTGTAATCCATTACCCCGCTTTTAATATAAAATTATACAAAACCGTCCGTTATCTTACACTTTTGCAAAACACAGCAATAAAAAAACAAGGACAACCAAGGTGGGTATTACTTACATTATGCTACTTTTATACTATAACCACCCATGCAAAAAGACATAAAACAGAGAAATTGAAATATAATTACAATCAATGTAAAATATTTTGGATTTTATTATCAACTTGACGAAAATCAATTTACTTTACTGTCACTTGTAATAATGTCGCTTGCATACAATTGACAAAACGGGTACCATTATTTTGGCGATGTACATGAAACCGTGTTTAAAACCATCAGCAACATCACTACACCAACTCATACAACGCTATTCATCCGCAACGTCGGTATTAACCATGCTGAAACGCAAGGGCATCATCATCTCACACAAACCTTATGGCCCTCGTGCATGCCCGTGTGAAGCCCGGAAGACCTTTGAAACGTTCTGCAAGATAACGCCATTAAAGCGGGATGTGAGGGCGAAACGGCGCATATCGCGTACACGTCCTCCTTGTCAACCACATAACTGAACAGCAGCATGCGCAACCGACATTCCGTCCGTTCTCTGCTCCAGCTTTATCCGCGCATAACTTCCCAAAGCTTCCACGTATTCTCCATCCTCCGTAAAACTGCGCATATTTTTCACTTTTATAAATGGTATCGCCGTTGAGCGTAAGTGAAGCATCTGTATATAAGTGGTTTTAAATACAGCTTCGCTGCACAAGCTGTCGTGCCCTGCGGCTTAGCGTTTACAATTTGTCATAAGGTACATCACCTCGTGGTAACATTATCGGGTTATGTTTGCATTCGCAATATGATAGCTATTTTATCTTCTTGCTTTCATACGCCATCATCACGCTCTGGTTGCATATCTGTGTAGCGCTATCGATGAAAGGTGCAAAGATAATGTGGTTCGAAGATAGCCGCCCACGCTCAATGTCTTTTGTTCATATTTCCGCGAGGTCAGCAGCTGGCTTACTGGCGCATCGTACAAAATGTATAGCGACCGCCGACGTAGTTTCGGCCGAAAGGCTTTGTGGTTTCACCTCTGCCGAAACAAAAATAGGAAGCCCAACGCCCTTGTAAAACGACTTTAGCTCGGCCTGCGTTGAATAGCAGAACCGGTCATCGTGGAAGGTGCTTTGCTGTCTCATAATGGCACTCCCATGCTGCGTATAGGCTGGGTGAGCGACGAATCAATGTCGGCCGACTATACCCAAACAGCTGTTTTGTGATACAACGCCTAATGCTGCAACACGGCGCTAAACTGATAACCTCGGGCCATTCCCATGGCATAGTCGACCACATTAAAGTCGAACGCGCTGCAAAAAGAGGTGTTTCGCTCATATCGCACGTCATAGCCGAGGTCAGCTATTGTTTCGTGCGGCCGGCCGTATAAGGCAACAGCGGAGTAACACAAGAGGCGTTTTCATTTATGATTAAATACAGACGTTGTTGCAGAACCTCATTTCCGCAATAGAGGCCGCATACTGACGTTACCCGGAGAAGTCGATGCTCACGCCGGTCGCTGCCGGTAATATTTAACGATGCACGGCCGTTGTCGAAAACAATCAGTCGTGCCCAGAAGTCGTCACCGTTTCTTACATTAAACGCTGGTGCGGCGGCCGTTCTATATTGTGAACAGAAAACGGCATGACCCTGAAAATCAGCGCGGACTCTGCATGTTGTCGGAAACTTCGAGCGGTAAGCCACGCCAAAATAAGGCAGGTAATCAATAATGCTGTCGCCGTTAACGCCCGCGAATAGGTTGTTGTAAGGTAGCGTGGTACGCGGTGGGAAGCACATAGTCAAATTCAATTTTTGTGCGCCGCTGTCGATACCGTCACGTATACCTGCTGTTGCATCTCCTCAGCTCACCGCACGCTGCCCGTCCGTTTGCAAAGGATACGCACGAAGCTATGCAAAGTGCCACAATAAAAGCTATCCTATTTTACGATGTTTCATTTTCTGTAAAAATACGATATTTCTTACTCATATGCTTTTTACTTTTATCTAAACAGGAATAGGTTGTTGCCTTATGTCACAATTGCTATGCAACAAAGGTCATTGTCTGACGACCGTCAAATGCGTGTGTACGGCGGCCACTGAAGATGAATCAGCTATTAACACCATTGATTTATAATTTCTGCTCATTCCCTATTCTCAATCTCACTTCACCTTTTCCTTCTTCAGTCTCAATTTCTATTTTTTTTCTAAAGTTAAAATATCGGTTCTTTAATTTTTAATCCTATAATTCTTTAATTTAAATCTTACCTTATTTTTTTAATTTTTACTTTATTTCCTATCTTTATCGCTGCAAACAAGTTATAGTCATATTTAAATCATACCGAACATGAAAACCGTTTTATTAACAGGGCGCTGCCGAGTGGCATAGGAAGCCTGTGCCAAGAAGTTTGGCGAGGCAGGCTATCGCGTAATAGCCTGGGGCGTAACAAGGAAAACCAACCGGCTGTCCCCTGCAAATGCAGGGCGAAATAATGCATAAGTAGATGGCGCAACCGTGAGCAGGTGAAACTGGCCATTGAACGCATACATGCTGACTGGAAACCCATTGATGTACTGATTAATGCCGGCTGGTACAGGGATTGAAACCCGAATACGAAGGAACTTTGACGGACTGGGACCGTACGCTGACATACCAACGTGAAATATCGCTGAACGTTACACGCCTTGCTGTACCTGGAATGGTACGCCGTAACCACGCCGCGGGATTAATATCGGCAGCGTACGGCGATGCAGCCCATGCCGAGGCAATATTGCCGCGCCGTGAAAGCCCTTACTGACGGATCGCGCATTGACGAAGCCCATACCTGTGCGCGTAACGAACCCTGGAAGCCTGGCTTGTTGTCCACCTCAGCATGGCTGCTTTCGCGATACCGAAAGGGCGGCATCGGTATACAGCGCACGAAACCCCACGCCAGATGATATTGCTGACGTGGCCTCATGCCGCTTCGGCCCCGAACATGTACAACAGACAGCTGAGGTTCTTATTTTGGCAACCATCAGGCCATGGCAGCAGACTGTGAGAAAATATTTGATGTAAAACAGAAAGATACACGGCTGTGTGATAAAAAACAATTTGCAGAGTGAAAGACCGTAAATTACAGAATACAAAAGCGGATTGAGAAGGTTTATCCAATCCGCTTTTCATATATTATATGTGGGGACAGCCGTTATTTCTGAACTTGCGCACCGCACGCAGCCCTCATCGGTACCAGTACAGCCCCGCTTGAGCTGACAATGGTTTTCATTCAGCTGACGGCCGTTAAGGTCATATATTACCGTTGTTACCACCCTGCCGCTATTGTGTACTGTGGCGCTGTCGGCAGTTCTTGGGTTACTGGCGCTGTCAATGAAGAAGTCGCAAAAGTCTTTTGTCGTCGCATAAAAGCCAATATTGAAGTTGGCTTGTATCAATTGTGAAGTGGGCTGTTACCTTTTCCCACTTATTTGAGCCTTCAAACCGTCAACTTTCGCACCAGTTTTATAGGTTGCCGTGTCGCGCTGTGCTGTTCCCAGCATAACCCATAGTGGCAACGGTTTCAGCTCTGCGCTCAGCATGTACGATAGGGCATATTCTCCTGCCTTCATGTGCGCAGAGCAGGCGACATAAGCTGTCGTGCAGCGGGTTACTTGTAATCAAACGAGTGGGCAAAGGCATAGTCCTCTTGTACGAATCTGCTCTTCTGTGCAACTCTATTCCCCATCCCAATGTAGCGTTGGTATGTTGATTATGTTATCTGTCGGTATCATCGGTTTTTTTCGAAGTTCGTGTTATACGGAATTCTCGTGCACCTTAGCGTCAATATAGGTACCGGCAGAGGGTTGTTTTGCCCACCCTTCACGCCGCCAGTATTCAGGCTCAACTACATACGTACTTACCGGCAAATCGAGGGTATCTTTTGCGTACGCTTGGTGTCGGCAACATTATGTGCTATTTGCACGCTATCAAGCTATGATACACATTATATGTAACGGTTTAAATCGGCATATCCTCCACAACGGTTTGCAGGACGAATTAATAATGGCAATAAACCTATTCATTGTCAGGATTTTCATGTTAACAGATGATTGTATCGACCTCTGCACCGGGTCGTAGCCGTGACGACAACGGCGGTAGCGGGCGAACTGAGTCCGCCTGAGCCAACAGTCTGCACCTTCATATGTTTAACCTGCTGTCAATGTTCATCTGTATACTCAAGTGTGCCGGAGCACGGTTATGGGCGCTTGTGCCCCAGACGATATACTCACTCGTTGATTGTATTGCTCTACGGGTCGCTGTTTTCGTCTCAGGGCAGCACTGCAATGAACCGTGATGACTGGCAGTACCGGTGGCCAAGCGATAACAGGCACGAGATGGTTGCCTGTATAGGCTTACCGTCGAAATAAAGCCCGTTACATTTGCATCTCTGGCTGCTGCTGCGTCAATAGCCACGGCACACCTGTTGAAATGTTCACACCGCCTATTACAGAGCAATGCGGCACGCAAAATACAGTTTGGTCATCAGGCTAGCGTCATCGATCAGCGCATTCGTAGTGTTACATTGATGAAGTTGTTTGGCCTATCTGCAGCCTTTCCGCATACTTTGTCAACTGTAGAACTGGCGTAAATCGACATTGTACATTTCCCCGCCGTTGCAGGCCATGCACCAGAATAGTTTCACACGGCGCGCATATCCGTCAATGGCTGTGATGGCTGATGCTGCTTACCTTGTAAGCTTCGCCGGTATTCAGGTCTACAAATATAGAGGCCCGTGGTGGTAACCTGGTGTCGGGTCGTCGACACTCTGTCTTCGCCAGCATATGGTGTGTGTGGTAATCATAGTCAGTATCAGCAATACGCTGGTCACCACTGGCTATCGTTTTGCCATCTTAATGGGCCGACCAGCCGCACCGGGTTCATTAACGAAACCATACTGCGGCAGCATGCTGATAGTAATGTACTTTTACCCACATTTGTTACAGCGTATTCTAATTTTTCCATAGCTGCTGGCATATAATTATAGGCCGTGGTGCGTGTGTTATCTGAAATCGCAAGGCGATGATGTTTTAAAGCTGTGACGAAACCATAGCGTCTGTCGAAGTCTCCTCATTAAGAAACTCAGAGCTGTCAAGCGCACTCGTGGTAAGTACATATGGCCAGCGATTCCTGTAATACATCCTTTAACTAGAAGCAAATAATAAATAAAATTTAAAGTTCTCAATCAGTTTTTATGTCGTCTCTCTCTCTGTCGGGACATCATAACTGCGGTAGATGTTCACGACAGCATTGGGTAAAAGTTATCTAAATTCTATTTAAACTATATACAGTCTCACTTTTGTAATACAAAACAGTTAATAAAAATACATTTTATTTGCATAAATGGTAACAAAATGTAAAATACAAATGTTTCTTTCGGTAAAATAAATTAAAATGGCTATTTTTGTAGATAATTATGAACTTGTATTACATAGCGCTATGAAAAATCACTTATTAGCTGTGCTTGCATGCTTTTGTTGCATCCTGACTTTACCTGTGCGCAATCGGCAGTACTGAGCGAAGCGCTTGAAATGCTGTTTTTCCGTCACAAGGGATGGAGTGTAACAGGACCGTGATGCTGACCATCATGATGGCTGGGCAGGGGCAGGGCCAAAGGTTTACGCCGGAAACAGCTGGCCATATCGTATACCTGGGTGACCCGAAAGCATACCCTCATTGTAGAGTATTCACGGCAGGACAACTGGCCTCATTACGCCACAAATCAACATCACAAACAACGATTACGCCCTTTCCGAATGCTTGCCGAGGAAGGCAACACGCACGACTCGCTTGTTGTAAGGGTGTCAACCACAGGAACCATTCCGCCGACTGTTCAGAAAAGCTGCAGAACCGACGTCCGCAACGAAGAGGGAGAGGAAATCAGAAACCGGACACGGCTCGCCAGTCAATTCAGTGGACAAAAATATACATTGGGTTTCCGTTCATACGAAAGCGTAGCGGTTTGTTTCTCCTGACGATATAAATCCATAAGCAAATGCGCGGGCCCAACGGGCAGGGGAAGTTTTACTGTTAAGCCTGCTGCCGACGGCAATCCAGTTACACTGAACTGGACGAACTCCGACAAAGAACGACTTGTGACAATTTAACCAGCTATCAAGTGCGTATTTATCGTGACCAGCTGCTTATTACTAATTTTAAACAAGGGAACAACAATTTACACCGATAAGCACAACCGCGGGCATGCAGGCTATAGTATAGGTAATAAGTTACCGATGAAGGCGAATCGGCACTGCGTACAGCCAGAGCCTGCATAGGCGAAGATGCTCCAGTAATCATTGTGAAACCCAGGGGCCGACCCACAAAGGCAAGGCGTACTCACATGGACGGCACCTGAGACGGGTAAATAAAGGCTTTATCAACCCGCAACACCTTAAATACAGCCTCTGTACAAGACCACCGGGGCATTCAACCACCGTGGCCAAAGGCTACAGACCACCTTTACCGAAGATATTGCCGATGGCAGACCGTTGTTTGCGAGGTTGCTGCCTCCAATGCCGCCGAACGGGAGAAAACGCGCGCCAACAGCGTCATTACCTGCACCTCGGGAAGTCAGGTAGACTCAACCGTGGTATGCGAGCAACATCGAGTTTACCAGCAGCAGGATTCCCTGTAGATGCTCAGCTACAAAGGCTACCGTTAGCGATGCATATACATCCCTACGAGTTACGGTAGCGAAAGCGAGCCATTAATCATGCAAGCATTATCTTCAGGAACGAGATCAGCCAGAGTACCGACTCTACACGTCCGCTTCAAGTGTATATTGGTGAGACCGATCAAGGCCGGATTTGAGTTGGGTTGAAAGTTTGCCATGCTGCACACCAATAAGGTATACGGACGACACCATAACGATGAGCAGAGGTCTCGAACGATATTGATATTGTATTGTCGCAACCTTACCATTACGTGGTAAAAACCTTGTTACAACAGTTTGGCGGCGCCCGTATTGACAGGAACAGCACGCTACGCCGACCATTTCCTCGTGGATCGAACTCACCGCATGCCAACCGTTCGCGACTGCGTTTCTGGCGGCTCGTCAGAGTATCAATGGTTAACGGCACTGCCGCGAGGTAGTGTGACGTTGGCTCGAAGGTGCCTTGCACGGTTTGTGACGACCACGACACTTGCAGGCTCGGCCCACGGCAAGGTAAACTGATTACACAAGGACACGCTGTGCCCGGGCAGCAATGCAATATTACCTCATTACAACTTACCGCTATCACTACTAGAAGACGGCGAGTTACAATTTTGATGGCTGCCATCAGGAGCACTGAACAGCACCGTTTCAGCCATGCTTTTGACGGTTATGGGGTTGGTTACGATTGAGGAAACGGGCGCAGCTCTTGATATTACGCGCCTATTTCGCAAACTCACACCTGCCATGGCGTGTAACGAACGACAAAAACACGCCACTGGCCGGAGCTGGCGCTGTTGAAAGTTACGCAAAACAGGAAACCACCACGCGAGCTGACGGCAGTTTCGACCTTTCCGGTCTTTGCGCCGGCAAAAATACACGCTAACCATCAGCAAAGCCACTGACGACGTGTCGCGCGAAGCGCCGATGCAGCGCTGTGTGTGAACAAAGCACCATCGTTATGCGTCATAGCTGACATTCCTGCATACAAGCTGCTGACAGACAGACGACGCGCGGCAACATGTCACATCGCTGCTGGAAGAACCCTACACGCAAGCGTACGCAATGACAACGACTGGTTCTTCCATCCAAACGTACGTCGGGTGACAGCTATTGCAGTGCAGATGATTATTGCGTGACTCACCTTTGGGACACAAAAGGAACATTGCGGAAAGCTCGATGATGACGGGACAGAGCTTCCATGGCGTGTGGCGCATCTATCTGCAGTGCTATCTCCAGGCACGTTCACCCGCACGTATGGGAGGGCGACCGCATCAAACCACAGGAAGCGTGGCCTAAAAGCCATACCCCTGTCGGCCATTAGCCGCGACGGTGGCTGGGCACGTGGTATTTGACGAAGCCGGTAGACTGAGCAGCGCACTACATACATGGTTGGTATGCATGTAAAAACGCGTCAACCGACGGTGGGCGTCAACTATGAAATGGGGATCGCGCTAAAAGGCAAGAATAATCTGAAGTCACCGACGCTGAAGGGCATTGCACTTACGACGCGAGGCTACGCGCTTTAACATATCTGCACGCGTGGAAGGCGTTCCGGGCACAACGCTGCGTCGACTCAACAGATGCTTCATATCTACCAGCGCCTGAGGTATACCGAAGCACACCGTCGGGACAGTGGTACAGCCGGGCGCGCAGCTTCATGTAGTTATCAGGATACCCAATGGGCGCTGCATTTGCCTTCAGGCCACTATGTCTACAAGGCTGAGGCACAATATTCCTGGCGGAGGCTCAACAGCAGCCTTCCTCGAACGATATTACCGCCTTATGGCTGATGACTGCACTTGCGTTATTTCGGCCATTGTCGCCCAAAGAAGATGATTGCGACAGCCTGTTGTTGAAGTTAAAGCGTATATTAAGAACTACGAGAAGCGTACACGACGTTCCTGTTGAAATTGACGTGTGAACGGAGCACCATGTCACCGATGCCACGAGTTGCTGGAAATGCTTGCTGCGAAAGACGACAGCACCCCCGGTAACATTCCGGCAACGCGTTTCGCGCGATGATAACGTGCAGTAAACCATATAACCCTCACCAGCTAAACACTCGGTGGAGACGGCGCAAGTAGCGAAACGACAGTGACGGTAACCATTTCAAATTTACAATATCGCTCTGCATGCCTTTCGATGGGATGTCTTTGGTAACGCAGGACCGATCATTATCAACATCAATAACCCTGGGAGGCTACAACGATTAAAACGCGGCGTAACGCCAAACGAAAGACATCGTGGCGCGGTTGTATGGGTAGAACGGCAAATTCTATGGTTTCTCCACCACATGGCAGTCGATACCGCAGCATGACCTCGCTCTCGACACCGTGCTGGGTTCCTGCTGAGGCAAAACCGACGAAAGATTTTCGTTCTTGACATGGGATTACGATGTTACACGAGGTCGTCTGTACGCATCGCTGCTGATACATTGACCACAAAAACCGTGCTGGCTTCGGTTGATTCAGACTTAGAACTCTTCACCATACTGACCGAACTTGATCATCCCTATCATGCCTTTGCCATCAATAAACAGGGCAAAAGTATGGTGAAATATACGCAGTGGCGATGTATAAAATTGAGCAGATTGGACTTTTCTTTAACGAAGAACGCGGCGTACAGGTATCACTGACGTCCGTTATTCCAGTCGATGACATTCGACAAGAAAATAGGCCGCTTTGTGGGCACATGCAGGCGAAGCTGCTATGCGATTTGAAGGATGTCAATACTACTACCGCGTTGCTTCATTATTAGCACGTTATCGTTGAAACTGAACCCGCGAAGCCGTAGGGTTTATACACGACAGGCGGCTCAACCGATGGTCATAAAGGCTGCAACAACAAAAGTATTGACAGAAAAATGCTACAACACCGACGGGACAACGTGTGCCATAGCTATCTGTCGCGTAGTTATTGCAGGAGGTAAAAACAATTGCAGAAATAGTAATTTATCTGGAATAGCTCTTTTGTTTATGAAAAAGTACGGTGCAATAATAAGAGTACCCAGTTTTGATGGCACTCATTATTTATTATCAACATTATCCATCCTAAACATTTAATGACTACCGTTTTCCTCTGCTCTTTTTCCAGCATGTAAAACCATAAATCAGGCTGCTAAATCGTGTTCTTTTTCATCATTCACCTCAAACAGAACCGCCGTGACATAAATGAAGTAAAAGCTTCATGGCGTATTCTTTCCGTTGTCAACCCCAATAAAACCACTGTTACAAAAAGAAGTGCTCATAGCGTATTCTTCAGCTCCATAGCTGCGCTCTGCCCCTTGTTTTTCCACTACTCTATCAGAAAAACACACCATTATTAATAAATAATGGTCACACTTTCATCTTCATTATCCCTACGTAAATATATCGTAAAACCTTATCCCGGCACATCGTAAACTATGTCTCTATATATCAAACTATACCCAGATACATCATAAATTCATAAATAATATTGCTATACTCATATATTTTAGCATAAAATATACCATTCCATACGCTTTATAACAATAAGAAAAAGGCCGATAAGCCTGTTCTATGATTAAGTAGCCTGTAAAACAGAAAAGAAAGCCAAACATTTGGTAAAATAAAAATAAAGCCATATCTTTGCATTCCGCTTTACAAAAGCACTGTTGGCGGGATAGCTCAGCTGGTTAGAGCGTCGGATTCTATAATCCGAGGTCGGGGATCGTAGCCCGTCCTGCCACAGTAACGAAATAAAGGAGTTACGATTATACCGCAACTCCTTTTTCGTTTCCACAGTGAACTTTTGGAACTTTCTGAGTACAAAAGTTGGAATTATGTAATACCTGAATCACAGAAGATAATAGATTTTGTCTGTTTTCTGTGCACTTTCAAAATAAAATATAAATTTGCAACATCCCCATACAATGGACTTTCGTGGAGCGAAGCCCGAAGGTAGACATATGATAAGGCGTTTTACTTGGCGCTTTGTTCTTGACGTCTGAAAACTTCGCAACCTTTCAAGATGTCGTCGAAAAACAAAGCAACGGTGATGTCGCATGGGTGTGTAATATCCTGTTACCAAAATAATCTTATGGTTAGTGTAACAGACTTGCATATCGGCGGGCTTTGCGTTGCTCGTTCAGACGACATCGGGCATATGAAGGCTTTCTCAGACGTGGGACGGGTATAGGTACAGACTCACGCTTCCATTTTTGCAGTGAATCTGGAGTTCTATAGGCGCTGTAAATACTATCTGATTCATGAACAAAACGATGATTTGCCTTTAGTGAAGAAAAACTTTGGCAAGACAACAGCCTTGAAAACGGCTGTTCTTTGATGAACTGAAAGGAGACCAAACTCATTTATGAGAACGGAGTTGATATTGTGGGCATCGTTAAACTGGCCGATGGGACCATAGGTGTCCTCACAGACCCTGAGCAACAAGAAATGAAAAGACTTTGCAAAGAAAATTGCGACATCATTGTCGTGCCGCAAGGACATCGGGAAGTACCACCGAGGGTTGTGGGTAGCTACTGGCGAGGATTACACCCTTTTGGTGGCAACTGCAGGATAGAGAGTTGTTTGCTATTACTGATACCCTCTATCAGCAGTGCCAGGAACATACCGTTCATTTCATCATGCAACTTATTTCACAAGTTATCAACGCTAAAATGGAAACGATATGAAACTACGTATTTTTAACCTAAGCAGGCTTGTGCTGATGTGCGTAGCTTAGTTCCCTCTGCTTCCTGTTTCGCGCCTAATTCAGCGGGGCTGCAGCGGAACAAAAATGGATCCATATCTCATAGAGAACGCTAAGCAGTTAGACGAAGTCAGAGAAACTCCCACATCCAGTTTCAAATTAATAAATGACATTGACCTGACAGAATTCATAGCTCAGCATTATCCAAAACATACGATGGTTAGCCATCAATTTTTACAGGGAATTTCGATGGTAATGGAAAAGGCATTACGGCTGACTATAGATGATAATGAGGTAACGGATTATTTAATATTATATATCCAAAACAACGTAACAATTATTTGACAGTTAAAAGGCAATGCCACAGGAGGTGATGGCGTGGAATGATTATAGAATTATAAATGCTACTTACCTCAGTATTGAAAATTGTCATTTCTAGGTAGTGTTGAAGGATCTAAATGTTGGTGGTATAATAGGAAAATGTAACTGTTCTGGGCATTTTAATGTGAGCAAATGCTCAAATAAGGGCTCGGTAAAAGAAGGAAAGAACGGATTACGTATTGGCAGAATTGGCGGAATTGTTGGATATATGCGAGGAGGGTAATATATATGATAGCAGTTTCTCTGGGAACATAGAGTTTTACCTACACCGGTGCCGGTGTTGAGGGGATATTAGAAGCGGAAAGCGACCCCTCATAGAGAATCTAAATAGGTGTTTATAGATGTAGATTCATTGGAGAGATTACAGGAAATACTGGCGTTGGAGGAGTAGCAGGGAAAGTTACCAATTGTGACATTGAGTCCTCTGCAAGCAATGCGTTTATTTATGGTAAGACGGATGTTGGAGGGGTGTTAGGAAATGGAGTTAAAACATTTTGCCGTGATTGTAGTTTTACGGGCTATCTTCAAGGTGTCACCGGCTGTGGCGGCATTGAGAACTCTTGATTCACCGAATTCCAATTCTATTTATACCTGCTATACATATTCCTACATAACGGGGCAAAAGTGAAATCGGAGGAATACTGGGCAGAAAGAAATCTAATTTTGTATCTTTTAATATTGCTAATTGCTTTGTTTTATCACCACAGATAATTTCTATTTCAAATGATAACAAAATAGCAAGGGTTGCTCATGATTTTTCTGGAGATATTTTTACAAGATACAGTTATGCCCTTCGGACGACTAAAATTATCAAAGAAGGTACTTGGGATAATCACATTAGTGATAACTATCAAAATGGAGGCCAGATTTCAGAAACAGCAGCAAAGAAAAGGCACCTTATGTGGTGGCAGAGAGACTGGCTATTGGGACTTTTGATGAAATATGGAGTATACAGGAAAAATGTGTTATCCTTACTTGCAGTGGCAACTACACCCCCTGTTATATCGAGTAAACTGAAAGCAGGCGGACACAAGCATAAAAGGTATGTGCAGAGGATGGCACCATTTACGCAAGAGTGGGGGATAAAATTACTCCAGTTCCATTCATCAATCCCAATGGCAAATAAATGTACCGCCTTTACATTCTGGTGAAAAAATAGAAGTCTATTCTAAAAGTGAGAATAAGCAGTATTCCAATTGGATAATGACAACCGTGAAGTATGAGGGTGAAGGTACTGCGGAATCCCTTATCAGATATCGACTGCAGAGGATTTTACTAAACATTTGGCAGGGAGGATATTATCGATTTCGACAAAGATATAGAATTTGATAGTTGTTTGTTATCACCTATTATTTATGTAGTAGATGATACTGTTACAATAGACTTTGGTGACGGACATAAAATAACAATTCTGACAATCAGATTCGTACTCTTATATTAGTGATGAGGATGATGGGTACACCTAATGAATACTGGGCTGGTATTGGGTATAATGTTACATAAAAATTGATCATTGCTTTTCCACGCGATTATACGCTGGAAGGACGAGCCAATGTTGGAGGTTTCGTAGGACTTTGGTAAGAATCTGAGCTGAGCCAATGTGCTACGGTAATATAGACGGCCGTAATTGCATTAAGAGCCTTTGTTTGCAGTGGGGCTAAGGATAGTCACATTATAGAATCTTATGGAAGGAACAATAGAGGGAGGAGGCTTTGACACATATACGTAGGTGGTCTTGCTGGATATGCGGAAAATACAGTGATTGGCGATTGTATTAGTAAATCTGACATTCATTATCGAGATTATAGTGGAGGAACGTTGGGACAAAACATGTCTGTTGTATCAGAAATTGTTATGCCACCGGAAATATAGATGGCACAGTCTAGTGGAGGGATATGTGGACTAAATAAAGGCACTAATGCTACTGTATCTAACTGCTTTGCAATGAACAAAAATATTCGTAGTGGTAATCGTGTCATTGGTTCTCTTCTGAACCCATTGATTGGTCCTATACTTACTCCTATTCCCGATAGCATCAACTATGCATGGGATGGAATGATAATAAAAACCGTCATCAACGACGGCGTTCCTATGAACGGATATTCCAAAACTAATGAGCAACTCATGCAGCGTTCCACATATGAGACCTGCGGTTGGGACTTGACAATGTTTGGGGCATTGACGAGGGTAAAGGCTATCCATATCTGCAATGGATGAGAGAAAATGTGCATACAGGTATTCAGAAAGTCGCTACTTCAGGAGCGCAAAATAAGGCACTGATTAGCTTGGCACGAGAGAGGATAATGATTGACTGTCGAGGTACATCATTACCCGTAGCAGTGTATAATCTCTTAGGCATACGGGTGTATAACGGAATAGTCAATGGGCACCTTTCCATTCACCTTACCTCTGGCACCTATATTGTTGTTGCGGGAAACCAAACTAAGAAGGTCGTACTATAAGGAATCAAGACCAACAACAATTATTTCTATACACGCCAGTATTTCTGGCTTTTTAAAGCAATGAGATTATCCTGCTCTGCTCAATAATCTCATTGCTTCTGCTATTCTATCTTCTCAGTCCATGGTGTAGTTGCATATTCTGTTCCTGCTTTTCCTTTTCAAACCTTTGATATTCAACAAAATTCTTAATAACCTTCTGTACCTCTAATCTCCCTTTGGCATGCTCTCGCCTGTGATGAAAGGATGCTGGACAACACTGACAGCGTGCTGACAGCACATTGTCTGTCTGTGGCTGTATCAAGAAAAATCATTGAGCACAAGCTTGCTTTCAGCTTAAACCGTCTGGCAATCGGTTTTTGGCAAAGTCGATGACGGCTTTGCTAAAGCCTTGCGGCATAAAACGTCCAACACCCACCGTTTTCTGGAATGCGGCTTTGAAGGATGGCGATGGCATACATCTCTCTGGGAGAGGTTAAACTCATAGGTGCTTTTGTCATTTTGGGATTTCTTTAATAGCCTATTGTAACTTTGGGTGAGTTGTTATATTCTCTAAACGCAGTTCTGCAATCTGTCTTCCCTTTCACAGGCTTTTTCTCCAGTTCAGCCGTTCTTCAGCCACTGTGCTATCTGATCAGTAACAGAGCCACTTTGTTGCTTCATGGCCATGTTCTCGATTCCAGCTGGCATACCTGCCCTTGTCGCAAGGTATGAGTCAGCCCGGAAAGGATGGCACCGCTGTTCTCCGGTTGGCTTTCATCTGTTTGTCGTGATTTCCTTATCCAATTCTTTTCACAGGCGAGGGCTTTCTGCTCGTTCTCCTTTGCACAGTTTCTCCGCTTGTTTCTTGCTTTCCTCCAACTCGCGCTTCTGTTTTGCCACGATATAGCCAGTTCTGTTCCAGATGCTGCTTTGCCCGTTTCCAACTTGGAAACACCACGCTTCATTTCCAGGCTTCGCTGCCATATCCCTGCATGAGGCTGATATCTTCATTGTCCAGTTTGCAGGACTTTTGCCTGTCTCGTGGCTCATCCAGTCCCAGATGATATGGGCGTGATAGTTAGGGCTCCGATGTAGATGTGTCATTCGGATCAAGACAATGCCCCTCGTCACGATGGAGGTGTATCTGTATGGCCGTACGTGTGAAACGCAGCCGACAAAGGTCGGCGAAATGTTGCAACTGCTCCATGGTGGTGTTCGCCTGCACACCACGACGCCCTCTACGCAAGGGAGCACAGCCGGCTATCTTGGTTACCTTGCCCGTCTTCTTGTTGATTCGCTCCGTTCCTTGGTCTGCATGGCTCTGCCCGTCTTTTTCCTTCACCATTCTGCCAATGGCATCGTAATACTGCCGCAAAGGTCATATCGCCTTGCAGTTCCGATGTCCACGATTGGTCCTCAGGTATCAGGTCTTCCTGGATAAAGCTTCTGCATTGATGTGGTCGAGATATGCCTTTGTCCGTTGGTTGTGCGCCTCACTTTGCCCGATATTGCAGGGCTTGATGTACTACCGATGTCATTTTGTGGCATACAAAAGGAATTAAATGATTGTTGGTCAAGGTTCTTAGGAGGCTCCCTCAAGCGGAGAGTCCAGAGAGAGGTCACGCTCTGGTCAGGGGTCTTGGGGGCAGATGCCACCGAGTTGGAGGGTGCAGGGGAGAGTCATCCCCGCCGGTTCTCCAAGGCTGGCCTTGGGCCCACAACTACGAAAGCGCAGCGGGTAGTTATAGTGGGCTATAACAAGGGCAGAGCCCTGTTCTCCCCGAGTTCAAGGACTGCCACGACCTCTGATTCTGTCAATCAGGTATCGGTTAATGTCCCGATGGACAAAGCCAGTCGGTCCACCTTGAACCTTGCCCTGAACTGCTCTTCCCAATAATCACAGCTTGTATCATCAGGGAAAAGGACCACCCGCTTGCCAGCCAGTTTACTCATCATGTTATTGGTGAGATTGCAGCCTTCTCCAACCGCCAACCAGTCAACGGCCGGTTCCGCCAGCGTACCCAGCAAGGCTGTCTTTTCCTCCTGCACAATGGCGACAGGCTTGTTTGAAAGCAGATGCGCCAAAGAAGACCCTCATCGTCCGTGTAATAGTCAAAGCAGTACCAGCTATAAAGATGCTCCACTAAGGACTCTCTTTGCAGGATTGCTCCCATCTCAGCATCAAAGTACTGCACACTTCCTCCTACAACCTTGTTATTCCAGTTCATCCGAGGCAGCACGTGCCATAATGTCCGTTCACAAGTTTGGTAACGGCTCCCAGATGAAATCTCATAATTAAAACTATCAATAGCCGACAATATCTTGGAATCATAACCAGTTGCCTTATCTAGATAATCCGTAAGAGAAGAATAATGGCATCCTATATCCTGCTTGGGTATCCTATCAACATCCGATCATTGGGCGCAGCCTTAGTCGCCGATATTCTCTTCAAGTCCTGATTTCATTTTACATGTTTTATGCAGTTTATGCACTTATGCATATTGCATAAACTGCATAAAGTGAATAATCAACGGTTCAAGAGCCTTGACACCTTGCTCTGGGTGATACCGCATTCCCTGGCTATGTCCTGCTGCTTCATGCCCTGCGAGGACAATTCCCTGACCCGACTTTCTAGCTCCTCGCCCGCTGGCAGATGTTGTTTCCAGATGGGCGGCCTCGCGTCATAGCCGCGAAAGGTAAAGCAAAGATTGCCGTCCTTGTTCTTGGCCCGCTCATACAGAGCCACATTGTCGGCATCGAGCACAACTTCGCCGTTGCGCCACTTGCACTGCTTCACTAGACCAGCGACTTGTCACGGCCTGACTGTCCCCAGTCCCACGGCATCGTCTATCAACTGGTTGAGTTTGCTGAGCCCTGTATGGCTGACAGGGAAAGAGGACTGAACCGGAGAACATCTTGGAACATGGTTGAGGACGACCAGCGTCCAGTTATACTTTCCGTTTCAGGCGTTGAGCGATGCCATGAGCGAGCCCGCGTCAGAGCTTTTGTCGAGCGACTGGCTGAGGGCGGTAATGTTGTCGATGAACACCACCTCCGCAAGATTCGCCACGGCTGCTTTTTCTATTCCCTTCAATACATCATCAATGAGATTGTCCCTGTCCATCTCCGCACGGAAGAAAGGTAGGGAGGAAGTCCGGAACCTCGTACCGCAGGGGCCAGCTGACGCAGCGTCATCTCAAAGTCGGCGTAGAGCACGCGCTTCCCCTGTGCGGCAATATCCCTTGCCACCTGCATGGCGAAGATGGTTTTGCCGATGCCTGACTCGTCCGAAGATGATGCAGAGATCACCTTTCAAGGACAATGTTCGGATAGAGAACCACAAGAGGCGGCAAACGATTTGGCCGCTTTCAGGCAGTCGTTCATGGATGCACATGAAAAGCCACCCGGCATCAATGGCATCTGCTGTTCCTGCAACTGCTGAAAAGGAGGACAGAATATAATCCACCTTGGCGGTTTGGGATGTTCTTACTAAGTTCTGCCATAGCCATACTACCTGCTTACAGAATCAGAAGAAAGTCCATTTGCTATCAGTCATCCACTTCCTGCTTAGAATACAGGTTGCGTCTGCGTCAATCTTATGGACATGGATGTCGCCACGCTTTTCCATGCGCCACAATGTGGTATAGGTGATGTGCAAACAGGCGCACAGCCTCGTTGCGGGTGTAATACTCGGTGGATGCTGCCTGAGTTGGATTCTTTCAGCAGATTCTTACCCACCATTGTTTCTAATACTTCTGCAATGTAGCCTCTTGAGATCTTCCTTTTGCAGCATGATGAAATTTCCTTGCATGTCTCTTGGTTTTAAAAGTTTGCTGCAAAGTATCACGGAATTACATGATCATGCCCATATAAGTGTACCACATGGTGCCCTATATGGGTATATGTAGCATATGCATCCCTTCCCAAAATGGGATTGGCATGCTTGTATAGTAAGGAAAATGGATGAAAAGCCATGCAGAGCTGACTTACATGGGCTTCGAATTTCTTCTTTTAGCGGAATATAGATTCCACGGTTTCATGGTCTGTAGGCAGCTTGCCCGTCTTGTTGGTATAGGTGTTCTTGTAATTGGCCAGCCGGAAATACGAATAGGGTTTCAAAAGGCTTTCAATATGTTTTCTTCTTGCCGTCCCTGTTCTGCTTTTGATAGCTTCAAATGCTTTCACAGGCACAATCAGCGGAAAATAGGCCAACAGGGAGTTTGTCTGCCAGTGATATTCATTATCACATAAGCCCCAACGAAATTGCTTTTGATCAAGAATCTGTCTGGCTGTTTCGTTTGAGTTCGGCTGGGACTTTGTTTAACTTTTCTTTTCTGTTGCTGCGCCATCCTTGTCATCTTCCGAAATTTCAACACCAAAGAATCTATCCCAATCATGCTGTGTCATATTCCATTCAGAATGCGTACCAACTAATTACTGCTTCAAATCAGCAGCCATTCTGTTCTATCCGTCTTTTGGCTTCATTTGCCTTGATGATAAACCTTGAAACAAAGCGTCTCGTCCGCAAGTACCAGAGCATGCCAATAGCGCAGTGTTTTCCTAACCTTTATCGGGACTAGCGAAACTCATGTTGCCTTCATCCAGAAGCAAATGACACGGCTGCCGCTAAAGGTGTCACCGACCGTGTATAATTATTGGAAAAACAAGAAAGGGTAGTCCTGCTGGCTCACAATATGTTTCCAACTTCAGCGACTTTGCTGTATAGGGCGTACAGGTCATCACTGCCTCAAACGACCGTTTCTTCAAGTCATTGATGATGCGGTCTGCCGTTATCTTGTTGGCTTGATACCAATATAGTAACTGACGTGTATTTTGAGCCAGTCATAGTTATTACTTATTTTCTTTTAAGTTCATTCTCAATGTCTTCAATTGATGGGAGCGAACTCTGAAATTTCTGGAAACACTTTTGATAATTCATTCGATATTCCGAGGGTTGTGTGTACAAAATTTGCATAGCGAAGGCCCAATGTCATTCTTGTTTTTACAAACTAACAAACCTATCGTTGGTTATCGCCTTCCCCTTTGAGTATACGATTAGTAAATGATACATGACCACTGTTGTCCCAAGAGGTGATCCTAAAACTGTTGTCTTTACTTCTACGATGACATAAGTGGATTTTAGTATTATAGAAAGCATGTCAGCAAAGAACTCATCATGGTCAACTTCCATTCTGAATTCTCTTCCCATATAGGCAAATCCATTTCCCATCTCTAACAAAAACTTCTCTATGTTCTTGATAAGAGCATCTTTTAGCTCTTTTTCCTTGTAGGGCTCCGTGAGACCGACAAAGTCAAAATTGTACGGATCTTTGGTAATCTCTTAGCCAAATCACTTGTGACGGATGGTAGTGTTGCACGAAGTTGGTAATGCACTCTTTACCCTCCTCGTTCATAAAAGGTTATATCCAGAAAATTCAACAACACACTCTCGACCAGCATGTTGCGAGAGTCTGCTTGAACAAAGAATAAGGCTTTGTCTGTAGAATTACATCTTTGCAAGATATAAACATGGTGTCCTCATGGAATAGACAAGAAGTCATCGAATGATATTTTGTCTTGACTTTGCGAAACAACTTGTTTCTTGTATTCTCTAAACTCTAGCGAAACAGCTTGTTTGCAATCGGGAAATCACTTTTTATAGAATCTATACCATTTAAGATGTTCTGGAGATTTCTGATGGAGAATGCTCTTATTCCGGGTAGGCATCGCGCAAAATCTAAATCGAGGTTCTTGAAAAAGCCAGACCCATATTTGCGGTCGGCTTTCTTAGAATCCATGTCCACTCCCAGATTCCAGTAGAATAGCAACATTTTCACTATTCACCCTGACAGAAGCTTTAATTTGGCCTCTAAATCTATTGCTCCAGAATTTTTATCCAAGCGGCTACCCTTCTTGTCCACTTTGATTAGTTTTGTCACGAGCTATATTTTGTCGGTAAGTTACTAAATTTTTGTTGTCTGACAAAAGAATATCCTATATTGATGACAACAAGCCTTCTCGTTCCTTCTGCTCATGGATTTCAGAAGTTCCAACAGTTCTTTCTTACCGAAGCCATAGGCTTCTTCTCTTCATGCAGCAGGTACCAGTTATATTCTTAACATTTTCTCCAAAAGGATAAGCGCCTATATAATTAGAGGTGATGTTCCATTGCTGCTATGCCCTCATGCTGTCGCTGATATACTTATATGGAACTTTGCCAGAATTGTTCAGATTGGTAGCGAAACTATGCCTTGCCCAGGTCGATGTGGGCTTTTGTTCCATTCCCAAGAGGGTAGCTACCTTATTCATGTGGATGCCTATATACTGTTTATAACGTGAATCACCCTAATTCTTTTCGGAAAGAAGCAGTCTTGGCATAATTGGGAAAACACGTCTTCCTAATTTGGGTTCATTGCCATGTTTATCAATTATCATCTTTAGTTCAGGAGTTATGGGGAATATCACTTCACTTGCGCTCTCATTTCGGTCATGTGTCTTCTGACGGAAGAAACGCAGTTGTTTGCCATGTGTAGAGAAGTACCATTCATCATATTCCAATCGTAATGTGTCGGCAAGATTCTGCCCATCACCGAGGTACATAAACAAGAATAAACCGAGGTCACGAAAGACAGCTTCTTTTTCATGCGAATAAAAAAATTTTTTTCCATTCTCCCCCTTAGCTTCTCCTTTCTCCCAGAAGTTGTAAAGTTGGTGCATCGTAGTAACGTCCAGAAATTCATGTTTGCGGCTGTTAGATTTGTTATAGCCTGTATCTTTGAACATTTCTCGTGTATCACCTTTTATTAGTCCTTCATCTATGCAGACTTTCACAATGGCTCGGAATGTACGCAGGCTAATTCCAATAGTTGTCGTGCTTAGCCCACGCTTCTTCATGACTGTTGCCCATTTCTGAATAAATGACCTATCTATGTCTCCAAAGGTAACATTCGTCCCCATTTCTTTGACAAAGCGTCTCTTCACATCCGTGTTAGTTCGTGCAGTACCTAATTTATCAATTTTCCTATTTTCAATATACTTATCCCATACAGTATAGATTGTTCTTTTCTTCGGATGATACCACTAAATCTCTTGCAATCTTTAGAGTAAACGCTATTTTCTTTCCATCAATAAATTAACAAGTCGTTCTACCTTGTTCAAATGAGACTTAGTTCTCACGCTCGTTTGCATTTTTGTTTCTTCCAACCGCTCTATTTCACACAAGGCTTTCCATTCTGACAAAACAAAGTCTTACCAATTGTAAATATATCTTTCTTAGCCAGTTATATTGAATGCGGATGGCAACAGGCAGAATTTCGATTCATCACCAGATGCCCTTCGAGGATCTATCATGATGTTCCCGTTACGCCGCCATTGGAAGAAACAAATTTTTGCAAAGTGTTGTTTTCTCCTCGATCCCTATAATGTCTGTTGGACAAAATGTCGTCCGATTCGGTGAACTTTCTTCCCCATATTACAAATTACATAAAACCTTTTATTTATGGTGTATTAGAATGAAATTGGTGAACTTTTGGTGAACTTTTTGGTGAACTTTTCACCTACCAAATTACCATACAAATTACGTAATTTACTGAATCTACAAAATATTAAGCACTTAATATACGGTTGTTTATAAACATCAATCAACTTGAGAAATGTATTAGATATGATTCATAATCCGAGGTCGTGGGTTCGGGTCCTGACGTCGTATACAAAAGCCTCGTGAATCGTTGATTTACGAGGCTTTTACAAATACAGTGAAAGAGGAGGATAAAAACAATGTAAAGCCTTACTAATGCACATGGTGCACGGTATGCCACGAGTGCTGAAGGAGGATAAAAACAATAGCAAAGTCCTGCTTTCTGTATCAATAAGCCTCAACCCTATTGATACCCGCAAATAGATAAAATACTAAAACCTTTGCTTCCACGAAGTCTTAGTATAAAACAAAGCATCTTCTTGTCATGAACAAGCTTTGTTTTTCAACCATAAACGCTTATAATATATTACAACAAGAACATCTTCCTGTCAAATTACCAACACCTCTGCATTACCTATAAAACAAAGGGCTGAACTTCAGCCCCTTATCTTCAAACAAGTCGGGATTGACTTGACTCGAAACCAGCGACCTCGCGCCCCCAGATCGTGTGCGCCAACTAACTGCGCTCAAATCCCGTTGTTTTGTGATGCAAAGGTAATGATTACTACCGTAATCTCCAAATTTTATATATATATAATGAGGGCATCTAAACAACGATTTTGACGGCTGTATAAGGCTGTTTCGCTGCTATTTTGTACATTTGCAATATATATGAAACAAGCTTATTCAATGGTAACATACGATATAAAGGCTCCGCAGAATGTCAATGCTGATATTAGTGCCGTGCGTCGAAAAGCATCAGCAACAGGGCACCCATTATCCATGCCCGGCCGGAGGTGATGCTCACCGCAAAATTTATCGGATTGCAATGATACACACGTTGTGCTTCAAGCGCTGAACACCCGTTCTTTCTAGTGATTGACATTGGTGCTGCCGGGCACTGCAATGCGCTTCTTACAGCCTATCTGGCAGCAAACAAGCGGGCACGCACACACTCACGGGATCCGACCGTAGCGAAGCAGCGACCAATAGGGTATTTTAGTTGATACACTGCAAAACTGGGTGCAACATCAGTTATTTAGAACAACAAGGCTATCCTCTACTTATCAAAGGACATCAATTGCATGGCGGAAGCATAGAAATTCGCCACGTAAGCTCACAATTCATCTCTGCATTACCGTTAACGGCTCCCTGTCATGACCACAGGGTTAGAGCTTCGATTACGTGGTGAAATTATTTCGCGACCATATATCGACCCGCATGCACAATGAAGCAGTTTGAGCTGATGCCGATGGACCGATACGTGCACAATACGCGTCAATCCGTCGCCACGAAGAGCATCCGTTCTTAATTGAAAAACGACTGACGGCGGCAAGCTACTGTACGAAACCGTAGCTTGTATGCTCCCCGGCAGGCGGTAGTGCCTTCACGGGCTGATGGACGGGTCACGACAGGTGATGCCATCGTAAAATACATTTTTCGCTACTCGGTGTAAAGACAACCTCGATACCGTTGCCACGAGGGCCTGCCAACGTAGGCACTAACACGCCACGAGGGTTGTGTAGACAGGCTCAGTACAACTTTAATGAATTGTCCCGACTGCACAAAACCATTGCCGTTACCTGCTGTGCAATGGGGTTTTATTCAGATTTGACGGGCTCGCCAGCCTGAAGATAAAAGAAACCGACCGCCTTATGGCTTGCAAAAGAGCTTAGAAAATTAGGCTATGTGGTAGAAATTGAATGACAACGCTTTAATATGGAACGGGAAGCATGCAAACCAACCTCAACTACGATTGATGACCCTTACGGACGATCACCCGCATGGCTGCTGGCCTCTGGCACCGCTTGCCGTAGTGACAGGAAGTCTGCAAATTAACCATCCCGACGTAGTAACCAAGTCGTATCCGCGCTTTTGGAACGATATGGCATCGGCGGTTTTCATATCGGCGGTCGCTAATGCAAGGTTCTGGAAGAATAACAGAACCACCCCTCCCACTATCATTTTTCCCATATGCTATACTTATTTTTAGAATCGTCATTTCTGGGCTGCATAGTCGGAGCATCGAACTTATCTCGCAACGTTTTGACGGTAGGAACAGCCCATACGCGTACAAAAGGCGGACTGTTCAACCTGTTCGGGCGACGATTCGGCCTGCGAACAGGTGTGCATGATGCGAGGCAGCTACGAAGGATATTGTTTATTTTCGACGATGAAGAACTGATGATTACTGGCGGCCGACCTTCAGACAGCGCTACATGCCGACGAAACCGAGCAGTTTGCAGAAGTGCTGAAACGCTCCGCCCCTTACGGAGATAAAAAGAGTGGAACCGCAGTCTTCATCCTCCGTGAAATCAACATGCCCTGACGGCATCAAAGACGAATATTTTGCTGGTTTTTCGTCGGGGAGGCGATAAAGATGCCATAACGAAACAAAATATATATATGATTTTGAGCGTTATATCATAATTGAGTATTAAACACCATATTTATTTTCTGCTGATTAGTTGCCCCGGCACTAATCGTTGCAGCCTGTTCCACCGGAGAAAAACACGTCTCAATCGCGGTGGTGGCACCGTTTAACACCCGCTATAACGTTTCATTATAACGGCTCGGTAGCCTATATTGACGGGTCTCGGTAGAAGGGAAAACGGTAACCGATGACAACTTTACTGAGCTTATCCACTGTACAATCAGGAAACAAAGTGTGGAACTGGGCAAATCACAGTTTGACACGTGCCATCGAAAAGATGGAAAAGGCATCCGCCCGGCACAGCATCAAGCGGCGGCCTGAATGGAACAAAAGCAGGAAAAAGACGGAACGTGACATTGAATGGCTCGCAAGGAAGGAGTATAACCCCTTTCTCTGGAAGGCGTGGATGCTGATGGGACGGCACACTTGCTACAGTGCTGACTCGATGCAGCCGCTTCACCTTCAGCTATATGAGCCGTTTATACCAGACGCCTGCCATCTATGCACGGGCACGGGCCTCGCTGGCAAAAAGTTATATTGAAAACAACTTTCTTTACGACGCCGAAGACGTGATTCGCAACGCCCAACGCGACTCAGGTTAACCGCTACGCGCAGAAGGAATGGGACTATACCTATGCCGATTACTATATCCATTCGGGCGACTATGCGAAAGGCATGTTCCTTACCCGCAAAAAGGTTATCAGACACGAAATGCGACGCAAAACAGAAGGCTCCGTGAATACTATTTGCTCGGTCAATTGTATACAATATTCTGGCCGTCGGCAGGAGGCTTACAAGGCTTTTGCAAGGCAATTAAGATGAATCCGCCCTCACAAACTCGAGCTTTAATGCGCGCATTGCCCAGACCGAAGTAATGGCAACAGGACAGGCTCGCAAAATGATTGGTCAGTTGAAACGCCTGCAGCTCATCTGACATACGGAATACCTCGACCAGATTTAGTTATGCTATCGGCAATATATACCTTGCTGAGAAAGACACTACACAGGCTATTGCCAGCTATGAAACGGGTAATGAGAAGTCGGCACGAGCGGAATAGAGAAAGGTGTGCTGCTGTTGACGCTCGGTAACCTTTACTGGGACACAGAAAATTTGCCGATGCACAGCGTGTTATGTTGAAACTATCGGACTTTTTAGACAAAAGACTCAAGGATTATGAGCAGCTTTCGAAACGCTCTGCAGTGTTGACGAGCTGGTTCCTTTCACCGAGGCCGTACATACAGGATTCTTTGCGAGAGCCTTGCACGCATGAACGAACACGATCGCAACGCGGCCATTGACCGTGTAATCACTGCTTGAAGAAGAAAAGAGAAAGCAGAAAGCGACTTCAGGACGAAAAATAATGCTGAACAGGCACGGCAACAGGAGCGAATCGCAACCCCAAACTCCTGCAAGGCCTGACGGCAAGGCCCCCGTACCACGCAACGGCAGCACAGAATAACGAGCAACGGTATTTTCGACTAACCCCATAGCCGTAACGCAAGGCAAACAGCACCCGAGCGCTTATGGGGCAAACGGCAGAACGTTGACAACTGGCAACGCAACAACAAAACGGTGGTATCGTCACCGAACGGCATCGCTGAGGCATATACCGACCGTCAGAGAGACTCGATACAAACGGCGCATTGGCGCGCGAAGATTCCATAAAACAGCGTAATGACGGTGCACAGAACGACCCGCACCGCAGGGAATATTATCTGGCACGAATTCCTTTTACACCCGACCAGCAAAGGCTTTCGACGCGGTTCTCGCGGACGGATTGTTCCACAGCGGCGTCATTTTCGCGATGATTGGACAATCTTTCTGAGCGAAAAGGCCTTACGGCGCCTCGTCGACAATTATCCTAATACGAACACATGGATAATCGCCTACCACACACCTGTTCTGTTATACTCGCGTATGGCCAAAACGGACAGGCACAAGCCTGCGACTGACAAGCCAGGCAAAATCATCCTACAAAGCCAATGGACCACATGCATAATCGATCCCCACTTATAGCGAACGCGCGTCAGGGCGTACAGCTCGAAGATTCGCTCTAGACCGCTACCTATAAAGCTTAAAGCTCGACGGTTCAGCGAGGTTAACGCCAACGCCACCCTTTGAAAAAACAGGTTTCCACAGAATGCAAAACCGCGACAAATTTATATTTATCAACGGCCTCAGCAAGCTGAACAGCGGCAATGCACAGGCTTTGTCTGGCTGAAATGCAGACGCTGGTGCAGCGAATTTCCCCAAAGTAAGCTGGCCGAAATGGCAGGTATGATGATTAACGGCGTAAAGAAGGCAGGGCGCCTGCACGGCGGCAAGTTTGATATTGAGATGTATGGAGCCGCGAAGGTGACGTTAAGCGACAGCACAGCCGCCCGTCAGAAGAAACTTTCGAACGAGCGAAACACCGCCTTTACGTTTATGTGGTGTACAATCCCGGATTCTGTAAACCAGAACAAACTGCTGTTCCAGGTAGCCCGTTACAATTTTACAAGCTTCCCTGTACGAGGTTTCGATATGAACATTGAGGAGGCCGGCGGCCTGAACCGCATGCAAATTACAGGCTTCAGAAACTATGATGAGGCTCTGCAATACGCGCGAGCTTTGTCAAGCAGCAGGCTATCGCATCGCTTGTCAAGCGCCCGCCCTGTAATTATGCCAGAGAACCTGTCCTTGCTCGGTACGGCATACAGTTACGACGAATACGACAAGTTCTATAACAGCATTTTGCACCGCTTAAGGTGGCTACCTTCCGCTTTGTAACCGAGCCTGACGAAATTGTTACACAGCCCGAGACAAAGAAAGACAACCCAACGACGGGACGTGATATTGACAACTACCTGAACGATACATTTATTTCGAACGACGAACCTGTCGCACCTTCGGGTACTACACTGCCCGATGAGCCGGCCCATACAACAATTACGCCGGCTGAAAACACCACGGTTGTACCTGTCGAAAGGCAGGACGAGAAGCCGCTGAAAGGCACAACGATAGAGGTTCAGCTGATATTCGCTATATAGGCAAGCCGGAGGGCACCATTATTAGTGCCACAGCAACCCGCCGCACCCGTAAAGCCACAACCTCATAAACGTGCCACGCCTGAGGTTACTACTCGGCACCGAAGCCTGCTCCTGTTCAGCCTGCCCGAAAAGCAGCCGAACCCACAGCCTGTGATCAAACCAACGGCCGACATCATTTTTGACGACATGCCCGAAGCCCCTGTACGCAGCAACAAGCCATCGGTAACGTCAGGCGAAACCGTATTACCTGCGCACGGCGCAGCGGGCAAATCGTCGGCCACAGACAGGCAAGACGAGCAGTGCCTGCCACCAGTAACGGCAAAGCAAAATGGCAAAACAGTGGCAAAAACGCCATCTTCCGCCACAACAAAGGGAAAAACTGAGAAAAAGACGATAAGAAAAACCGAGAAGAAACCGGACGTCGAAGACATACGATCTCGACGATGAGTATTTTGATTTTGACGGATTTTAAACAACCATGAGCAACGGATTTATACTTTGACCGATGATGAGATTGAACTGAAGGTCATGTCATCTTCCTTGAAAAGAAAGGATACAACGTTACCACCGTAAGCACCAGTGCTGACGCTACTGACGAGTGTAGAAAACGCACGTCTCGACCTCGGTGATGCTCGACGAATGATGCCGGGATTAACAGGGCTTGAAACCTCCAGAAGGTGAGAGATACAGCCTCAGACCCCTGTGGTGATGGTTACCAAGAGCGAAGAGGAAGACATTATGGAACAGGCCATAGGTTCTAAAATAGCCGACCACCTGATAAAACCCGTTAATCCGAGCCAGATACTGCTTACCCTGAAGAAGAATATACACCGCAGGGAGATAGTTACCGAGGTTACACAGAGCGGCTACCAGCAGGAATACCAGCAGCTTTCCACTGCAAATTGCCGCTGCAACACCTATCAGGGCTGGAAGGATATTTACAAACGACTGGCACACTGGAGGTAGAGCTGAGTTCGCCAACAGCGATATGGCAGGCATGCTGCAAATGCAGAAGGACGAAGCCGACAACGGCTCTGCCCGATACATCCGAAATAATTACATGAAATGGATGGAAACGTTCGACGTAAAAATGCGCAGCAGCCAGAAATCAACATAAAGACAATGCCGATATAAGGCCGACGATGAGCACCGACATATTTTAAAGAGTAAGGTGTTCCCGCCATAAGCAGCGGCGAAAAGGTGATTGTTATTGATAACTTTCGATGGGATCAGTGGCGCACGCTGGCACAGGAAATCGGCGACCAGTTCGACATCGAAGAAGACATGTATATGTCAATTCTTCCAACAGCAACGCAATACGCGCGCAACGCCATCTTCAGCGGATTAATGCCTAACAAGATAGCCTCTATGTTCCCCGGAGCTGTGGTTGACGAAGACGAGGAGGAAGGAAAAACCTGAATGAAGAACCGTTATACGCACACAGATTGAGCGTTATCGGCGTCTACGACAAGTTCAGTTACCACAAAATAAACGACTCGGCTGCCGCAGAAGTTGCTTCAACAATATAACACGCTGCACGATAACGACCTTACCGTGGTGGTTATCAACTTATTGACATGCTGTCGCACGCACGAACCGAATCGATGGTGCGAGCTGGCCAATAATGAAAGTGCTTACCGCAGCATTACACAAAGCTGGTTCCGCCATTCTGCCAGCGTCCGACCTGTTTCAAAACGATTGGCAGAAAGCAACTATCACGTCATTCTTACTACCGATCACGGCTCACCTCGCTGCTCGAAACCCGTTAAAATTATAGAGACCGCAACACCAATACCAACCTGCGTGATATAAGTTGGGCAAGAGCCTGAACTATAATTCGAAAGAGGTTTTCGCCATCAAAGAACCGCAAAAGCCGGCTGCCGTCACCCAATGTGAGCACAAGCTATGTATTTGCCACGGGCAACCTGTTCTTTGCCTATCCCAACAACTACACTATTACGTTTCCTATTACAAGGATATGATTTTCAGCACGAGGCATTTCGATGGAGGAAATGCTTTGTACCGCTCATCAGTATGAAACCGCGAAACGGGGATATGTGCCTGTCTTACGCCCCTTTTGCCAAACGGTTTACAGCCTTCGCCCGCCGTTCAGGCATGGCCGGGTTGCCAGCGACAACCGTCAGCAGCATTGTCGGCGGCCGTCAACAGCGCGTACGGCGGTCGTCGTACACAGGGCTTGACGATCGCCGCACAATGAGCAAAAGCCAATAATGGCATGAGTTTCCGTGCAAACAAGACGAATATTTTGATAGAAACAGAGATACCTTTTATGCCGATAAAAATATTTCATGGAGGCAAAGGAATATTTTTCTCCTGTTTAAAGGTATCACCGTACAAAGGAAAACGAATATCTGCCTGAACACAAACATATTACAAGTTCAGAAGGCAGGCGTATAAAATGCCGTCACGTCAGCAGCATACGATGTCATAAATATCGCGGAAATGAGAGACAAACGTCTCGCCGCAGCCGCATAAACGTCATACTGGTAAACAAATAAAGGCTCGCCGGATACACCGGCAGCCTTCACATAAAAATAATTATTTCCTACTACTTTTTAAAAGTTCTGATATGACAGCAGGGCATCAAATTTCTCCTTCAATTTTGTCCTTGGGAGCAGCACCTACAAACTTGTCATACAATCTGTCCACCTTTGAAAAAGAGTATCGTTGGTATGTTACGCACGCCAAAATCTTTCGGCTATTTCGTGCTCCTCAACGTCACACTTCCCAACTATAAAGCTTACCGTCATACTCTTCAGCCAGCTCAGAAATGATCGGACCGACCATACGGCTTGAGGCCGCACCATGTAGCCCAGAGGTCAACAACCAATGGCAGTTCGCCGTTTTTATACTTTTTTCGAGTTCTCTGTCGTAATTTTTACCTCATTTTATTATTTCCTGTTTGTTAGTTATTGTTGCACACGAAGTATCGCATTTGTATAAACATCTGCAACAACGTGCCACTATCGTATGTTTTGTGATGCAGCGTCAGAAGTCACCGTCCTGCTGTCGTCGTCGTTCTGCGTAGTTGTAACCTTAACGGCACTGCCGGGCAGCAGCTCTTCAACTCAGTTCGGGCCACTCTAAAAGCACAAGGCACCGCTGTAAAAATAGTCTTCGTAGCCCATATCATACACTCCTCGAGCTTTTTGATACGATAAAAGTCGAAGTGATAAATCAGTTCACCCGTAGTTTCCGGACCCATATTCGTTTACAATGGAAAATGTAGTGAGGTAATTACATCTGTCAACGCCCAGCTCTTCGCATATAGCCTTGATAAAAGTAGTCTTGCTAGCTCCCCATCTTTCCATAGAAAGCATAGACATTTCTTCACCCATGTTCTTGACAAACTCATGTTGCGGCACGGATATTGTCTAAAGAATCAATTTTAATTTGCATATTAATCTTTGATTTTGCTTTCTTTTGTAAAGGCTTTACAACGTATAAAGGCATTTTAGTTTACCGAATATGACATCGATTCGTTGTCGGTAATATACTGAAGTAACTGCTTCCTCACTTCAATATGACAGCCTCGTGCATGCAACAGAATGTTCGTACTTGTTTGCTCATCACTAACGTTAAAATAAAGCTCAGTGCGTCCCGGCAGTCTGTAACCATCGACATAAATATCGTCTACAACCTCCTCGTTCATGCTCTTCATTTTTAACGTAAATCGTAAAACGCTCAATCCGATTATCCTAACCGTCTGCATGTATTCGATGTTCGTTATGCCTCAAATTGTAGAATTTGCTTGTAGGATACTTTCTAAAACATCTTTGCTGTTACGAAACCGAGCATCCCTCTCGTAAGCCTTTCCGTTCCAGCGTCCCCATTCTTCTCCAAACAAGGCAAGCTCGCCGTGACTGTTGAAATCTTCAATAGTAACAATGCCAAAAGGCTCTCCACGCTTGCTGAAACGCTGTGTAACTTTGGTAACCGAGCCGCCAGGTAATCTCCTGACGGGCTGCAAGCGTTTCCTAAGGTCGCGATTGCCTACTTCAGCGCACGTAGTGTTACACTATTATTGAGTACAATGCCATAGTCGTCTAAAGGATGGGCCGATAAACAAATGCCCACAAGGTCCTTTTCCCGATTTAATTTCTCAATATTACTCCATGGTTCGGTCGGGCGGCAGGGGGTAACAATATCAATATCGATTAGCCATATTACCGAAAAAGCGAGTTGGAAGCTTCGGCTTTATCATGTTGATACTGCTGCCCGAAGCGTATAAGCAAATCCAAAAACACCTCACCCTTGTTATTAGATGAAAGGTATTGTTCACGAATAAAGGTGAAACTGTCGAACCCTCCGCTCAGTGCAAGACTTTCAAAAGCCTTTCTATTTACGTCTTTAAGGCTCACACGCTCTACTAAAAATCATAACATCCCGTATGGTCCATTGGCTTCACTGTTCTCGACAATGGCTTCGGCAGCTCCTCGATCCCATCCCTTTGATGGCCGAAAGACCAAATCGAATCTCTCCTTATTGTTCACACCGAACTCAACATAGCTTTCATTCACGTCAGGTCCAAGCGTTGGAATGCCCATCATTTTGCACTCTTCCATCAGCTTTGTAATCTCACCGATGTCGGAAAAACGACGTGTCATCAGTGCCGCCATGTACTCAGCGGGATAGTAGTGCTTTTCACATAGGCAGTCTGATAAGCCACCCACGAATAGCACGTTGCATGAGATTTGTTGAAAGCGTACGATGCAAACTTCTCCCAGTCGCCGTATTTTCTCCAGTATTTTAGCGTCATACCCGTTCTTTTCTCCTCCAGAGATGAACAAAGGCTTCATTTGATCGACGATCGCTTTCTTTTTCCCATGGCTTTACGTAGTGCATCACTCTGCCCACGGGTGAAACCAGCCAGTTGTCGCGACAGCAACATCACCTGTTCCCTGATATACTGTAATACCGTACGTATCCTTAAGATACTTCTCCACGCACGGAATATCGTACGAAATACGCGACGGATCGTTCTTCCTCCTGATGAATTGGGGATATAATCCATTGGTCCGGGACGATAAAGAGCGTTCATAGCGATGAGGTCTTCAAACACAGTGGGATGCAGTTCCTTTTAGTGTTTCTGCATGCTCGGCGACTCAAACTGGAACGTTCCTATCGTACGGCCGTCCTGATACAGCTTATAGGTGAGCTCATCGTCGATGGGAATATTGTCCAAATCAACCTCTATGCCGGTAGTTTGCTTCACTACTTTTACGACATGCTTCCTTGAGCTCAGAGAGAGTCTTCAGGCCCAGAAAGTCCATCTTAATTAAGCCTGTCGACTCAATCACATGGCCGTCATACTGGGTGACAGCACACTTTAAGCTTGAAAAATCAGGGTCATCTGCTGTCGAAACAGGCACATGGTCGCTGATAGGATTGCAGCTGATGATAAAGCCACAAGCATGTATTCCCGTACCGCGAATGGTGCCTTCGAGCATCCTGCATATTTAATGGTGTTGCGTTCACGGGGGTCGGCAGAGTTTCTGCCTCGCGAAGCTCGGGCACACACTCCAGAGCGTTCTTCACTCAGCTTACGAGGCTTGCCGTCAGGAGCGTCAGGCAGGCGGTCGGCATCGCTTTCTTCAGCGCATTAGCATCGTTCGAGCGGCATTTCTTCAACACGAGCCACATCAGCTATCGAGTTTTTCATCAGCATACTACCGTATGTACGATATGTGCACAGTTCTCAGCGCCATACTTTTCCATCACCCATCGCAGCACTTTACTCGTCCGTCATCGTCAAAATCGGTGTCAATATCCGCAAGTTCACACGATCAGGGTTCAGGAAACGCTCGAAAAAGCAAGTCGTATTTCAGTGGATCGATTTTTTCATACCCAGACAATAGGCCACTACCGAACCGCAGCCGACCCACGTCCCGGCCAACCCATACACCTAACTGGTTACGAGCCGCGTTGATAAAATCCCTGCACGATAAGGAAATATCCCGGAAGCCCATGGTTTTCATCACATGAAGCTCGAAGTTTATGTGCGTCACTATCCTCCGCACCGGATTGCTGTAGCATTTTTCGCGCTCCGTCGTATGCAAGTTTAGCCAGATAGTCGGCCCTCAAACTTAATACGGTACATCTTTTTCATACCCACCAAGTCGTTTGATAACGGCGTCAGCCTCATCAGACGGCATCGGATTCTCCCTTTTCATCGGATGTAAACTCTTGAAAGGTCGGTTTCGGTATATTTTTGCGCCATTGTTCCTCGGTTCCAAAGCTTTTCCGGTATCGGGAAGAAAGGCACATAGGGCTGTGATCAATGCTGTACAGCTCTACCTTATTTAATATTTCTATCGTGTTTTGCAGCGCTGGGAACGTCTGCAAACACTTCGTTCATCTCTTCACGTGTTTTAAACCACCCTGTTTGGTGTAAACCATGCGCGTCGGGTCTGCAAGCGTCCTGCCCGTAGCCAGACAAAGCAGATGGTCATGGGCCCTCAGCGGTCTCCTTTATCTTCAAAATGGCAGTCGTTTGTACATATTAGTTTTACGTCATATTCTTTTCGCATAGCCCTGCAAAACTTTATTTACACGCTGCTGAATAGCATAGGTCTCGCGATTGGCTCTCAACGAGGGGTCGGTCACTTTATGTCGCTGGATTTGCGTAGAAATCGTCACCGAAGAGGTTTTTATACCATTCCACGGCCTCTCTGGGCCTCGAATATCGCCCTTTATGATTTTTGCGGTATCTCTCCGCCCAGACAGGCCGATGTTACAATAAGTCTTCGTGATACTTTTCGAGGTCATAACGGTCGGTTCGCGGTTTATAGTAATAGCCGTCAACCCACGAACGGCTCACCAGCTTGACAAGATTCTTATACCCCTAAGGTTTTTCGCCAACACAATTAAGGATAGCCCGACCCGTCTCCAGCCTCTTTGTTGCGGTCTTCCTTATGATGATGTGCCACATACATTTCGCAACCAAAGATAGGGTTTAAACGGTTCCAGCCCTTCTGCCTTGCGCGTTTTTATTCACCGTTGCGCAATCAATCGGCCAGCCTTAATGCCATACATCACGCCATGGTCGGTTAAGGCACAGCCTTTTCATGCCATTTCTGATAGCCTTTTCACCAGAGATACGGCACCTTCGACTGCCCGTCGAGTATTGAATAAGTGTATGTACATGAAGGTGTACGAAATCTTTCATTTCCGTTGCTTTTTGGAGATTGTAAAGTTACGCTGAAAAACGACATGCCCAAAAAGAAGCATATAAAAAATTTGTCACTAAAGAAAAATCGACTACCTTTTGCATATAGCTATATACAAAGTTCCCTAAACGGGAAATACACAACGCGCTTATTGTAATATGGGCAAACGCATTAAGAAATTAAAGAAAATTCGCATACACCGTGAGGGCACTAGACCAGCTGTTCTACGGTTTTCTTTCTTTTATTATTTTTGGCTTCAGGCCTCTGGTTTACTTTTTGAAACAAAATGGCCCTCTTTGGCTTTTCATCGTGGTTTATGGCTTTATTTATGGCATCGTCGTAAAACTTTTTATCAATGTCCTATACGCTATCTTGACGTTGAAGATACCAATGGAATAGTTGTCGTCTCCGCAGAGTGGGAAGATTGTTGTTGTTGAAGAGGTTGACGAAGATACCTACTTTCACGACCGACGCCTGATGATTAGTATCTTCATGAGCGTTACCAACGTTCATGCAAACTGGTTTCCTGTCGATGGCAAAGTGAAGTTCGTCAAGCACTTTAACGGCAATTTTTCATAAGGCATGGCTGCCTAAAGCCAGTATGGAAAAACGAACATACCGACACCATGATCACCACACCCGACGGCACAGATGTACTATGTCGTCAGATTGCAGGGGCGGTAGCACGCCGCATTGTAACCCTATGCAAGGGAGGAGAAGATTGTTTTATCGACGAACATCTGGGCTTTATTAAGTTAGGTTCGCGCGTAGACGTATTCCTTCCAGCCAACAGCGAGGTATGTGTTACAATGGGACAGAAGACAACCGGCGACCAAACTATAATTGCTCGCTTGCGTCAGTAATCGGCTTTAAAATGAAAAAACACATTCCTAACATCCTTACTTGCTGCAACCTTATATCGGGTTGCATCGCTACTTGTTTCGCTTTCCTCCACAGTCCTGAGCAGGCTCTCATATGGATTATTGAGCCGTGTCGATTTCTTCGATGGCATGAGCGCACGAGCCTTTGCATGTATCGTCGCCTATTGGCAAAGAGCTCGACCTCTGGCCGACGACGTTACCTTTGGCGTGGCTCCTTCAACCATCCTCCTGTCGCAATTGCTCGGAATGGACTTCCCCGTCCTCCCCGCTTCCGTGGTGGAATACCTGCCGTTTGTGGCCTACGTCATGGCGGCTTTCTCTGCACTTCGTCTGGCAAAATTCAATCTTGACGAACGCCAGACGATGGGATTCATCGGCCTTCCCACCCCCTGCCAACGCTCTTTTCTGGGCTTCTCTCATCGCCTTTGCAGGCAATTTTTCACCAATTATGCATGGGAGGCTATGCGCTTATCCTGATGATGCTTGTAAGTTGCTGCCTTCTTGTAGCCGAAATACCCATGTTTGCACTTAAGTTTAAGCACTGGGGCTTCAAAGGCAACGAAATACGCTATACGTTTTTAGCCCCGCAGCCTTATCATTCTGGCGTTTACCATTGTAAACGGCCTCGCAGGCTTCCTTGGTTCATGGTGGATTGTAATTAGCGTTTACGTGCTTTTCTCTGTCGTTCTCAGCATGGCCGAACGTCAGGCCGGGGCTTAAAACCGCACAGCCATGGTTATTTTACAAACGCTCCTTATTGTTTTTGTTGTCGGCATACTTGCTGCAGCCGCCATCATTTACTATGCTTTTTCGGCCCTGCAAAGAATAACGAACCGCTATCGCGGCAATGACGGTACCGGCTCTGCAACAGGACGCAACAGTCATTATAACGAAAACGCATCGCGCAGAACCACTACGGGCAACGGCGAAACCATCATCGACTACCGCTCACAACAGCAGGCCAGACCAGAAGATTTTTACACAGGACGAAGGCGAATACGTTGATTACGAGGAAGAAAAATAGCTGTCTTCTGTTTCTATAAAAGCACCCTGCCTCTTGTTTTATTCTATTCATACCCCTACTTTTTACGTGTTTTATGACGTAAAAACAGGGTGCAGTTTACCCCTTATACGAATTAATTGTATATATTTGCCACGGGTAAGCACGCCAACCATAGCCTGCTACCCTTGTTTTTCAATACTATTTGTATGTAAAACCCATATAAATTCCATAAAAAGGCATGGAATACAGCAACAAAGAGAAATTAGAATGGACCGTTATCTTCATTCACGAGTTTGGTAAACGATTCGGACTTACTTTATGAAACAGGCGTTCAACTACCTCAGTCGCTTCAAAGCCATCGACTTTATTGACCGTCATTATGGTTTCGTACACACGCAATCGTTCAACAGCATGGTCGACGAACTGGCTGCATACTGCCAAAAAAACGGAGGAAAACTGGCATGAAACTTTATCACGGAACAAATAAAGCGGTTTAGCCAAATAGACCTTTCCAAGTCGAAACCCTGTAAGGATTTTCGGTCCGGCTTTTACCTATCCGACAGTCTTATGCAGGCTGAAGAGATGGCAAAAGCACGCGTTGAACTGTTGGGAGGCACACCAACTGTGTTAGAATACAATTTCGACGAGAGCATTCTTAACAATAATCAGCTCAATATAAGGACGTTTGATGATTACACTGAGGACTGGGCGAACTTTATTATAGCCAACAGAACCCATAACCTACCAACACCTTCGCACAACTACGATATTGTCATTGGTCCTGTTGCCAACGACAGAGTAGGACGCCAGTTGTAGCGTTTTCAAAACAAAGACATCGATATATCACAGTTAATCAGGAATTTAAAATATATGAAAGGCATTACAATCCAGTATGATTTCGGAACAGAACGTGCCATTAAACATCTTCAGCGGATATGAATGAAATTGAAGAAATGAAAGCCGACTTAGTAACAGAACTTGCCAATATGCTGATGAGCAACGATGCTAACATCAGTATGGAGCAGGCTTTAGAATATGTTTTCAATTCAGAAACATATCAGAAGTTACTCGACAACAAAACACAGCTCTATTATCAAAGTGCAGGTTACGTTATGTCGTACCTGCAAAACGAACTCTAACGGCAAGATGGGGTAAGCTGACATATCCCGTTCACTCCCTTCCCCCTACGGCCCCTGTCTCTACGTTGTAGTGGCAGGGTTTTTATATTATAGTTCTTATGACTTTTAGGCATTAAGTTGATTGTTTGACGGCCGTCAGCAGCACGTATGACGGTTGTCGTATGATAGGTGTCACGGCCGCCATACGCTCTGCTGACGGCCGTCGAACGTTCAACTTAACAATGGGAACAAAGAAACAGAACAAAAGGAAACAAAGAGACAGAACAACGAAAATATAGTAGCAAAACGGCAAAGACAAAGAAAAATACAACGTAATCATAGAAACAAAACAACAAAAGGTTACCACGATAACGCGATAACCTTTATACTTTGCCCGTGATAACAAAATGCACGGCGTGGTAAACAAACACGGTTTTACCACGCGCATTTGTTCTGCCAATAATACTACGGGTGCACCAACGTGCCTATTTCCTCGCCCCTGCATCACCTTTTTGAGGGTTGCTCACTACGTCCATATTAAACACATAAATGGGCAAATTGTTATCCTGACACATGCAAATGGCTGTCAAATCCATTACTTTCAGTCCGCGCTCAAGCACGTCATGATAAGATATTTCAGTAAATTTCGTTGCCGAAGAATCCTTTTCCGGGTCGGCCGTATAAACACCGTCCACACGCGTACCTTTCAGCATCACGTCCGCTTCAATCTCTATACCGCGCAGCGAACTGCCTGTATCGGTTGTGAAATAGGGATTACCCGTTCCTGCTGAAAAGATGCAAACATAGCCGTCGTTGAGGGCATCAACAGCCTTCCATTTATTATAGTACTCGCCAATAGGCTCCATTCGTATGGCCGTCATTACCTTATTTTTTACGCCAATAGCCCCTAAGGCCGAACTTAAAGCCAACGAATTAATAACCGTAGCACACATACCCATCTGGTCGCTTTTCACACGGTCGAACCCTTTTTGACTGCCACTCAGTCCGCGAAAGATGTTTCCCCCGCCAATTACAATACCAATCTGCACGCCCATAGCGTGTATTTCTTTTATCTGGTTAGCATAATCGGCCAGTCTATCAGGGTCGATGCCGAAACCTTGCTGTCCCATAAGGCTCTCGCCAGAGAGCTTAAGCAGAATTCTTTTTAAATCGTGTCATGTTTTTCTTTATTATTAAATTTTTTATATCTTGCAAAGGATTTCTCTTAGGAGTCAGGAGTATCCTTTTTAGGAGTCAGGAGTTAAAGGAGTTAGAAGGAGTTTTTAAAGGTAAAAGGAGTAAAAGAGTAAAAAGGTAAAAAAGGCTTGCAACCTCACGGGAAACCGACATTAACAAGTTGGAAACAACTTAGGATAAATGTCTGCTCTCTGATGTCTTCGCTCACCCAATCTACAACAATTAATATCCCTGTCACTCAATATCAACCCATATTTCCATAATATGCGCAACCTTTTTGTACCTTTTTACTCTTTTACTTTTTACTGAATGAAATTTACTCCTTAAACGCATAGCTTATACGTCCTTCGCGGTCACGAAGCATCAAATGTCCATCGTCTTCCACCTCAACCACAGCTGCTTCAAAGCGTCCGTCTTTATCGCGATAAGCATAAAAGCCCTTGCTTCGGTACAGATAGCTCATGTAAAGCGTGGCTATTTTTCGTAGTTCCCATTACGTATTTCTTCTAGATACGCATCAATGCGACACAATATCCTTAAGAAGCTTCATGCGATCGACGTCATGCCCCAGAATTTGTTTCAGCGAAACAGGGTTTGGGAGCGTCACTTCGAACACCTCCCGGTTTACATCTACACCCGTTCCAATAATACAGTCGGCAATATGGCGGTTTGAAAGCGTGTTTTCAATGATGGTACCACTTATCTTACAGTCGCGCCAGTAAATGTCGTTAGGCCATTTTATAGTAATGTCGCTGGTGTATTCGGCCAGCGAATCGCGCAGAGCCAGGGCCACAGCCTTTGATATTACAAACTGACTTGTGACGGGAACCCATACGGGATGGCAGCAAACTGAGAACAAAAGATTCTTGCCTCGTTCGCTCTCCCAGGTGTTATTGCCCTGCCCTCGCCCCGCAGTCTGGTAGTCGGCATAGGCTACTATCATGCGTGGTTCAGGCTGAACACCGTCGAGTGTGGCCAGTATCGACTTGATATAATTGCTTGTACTGTCGGTTTCATCAATGTCAATGAACCGTACATCTGCCAGCGGGTCTTTCTTTCGCTTAAATAACGAGTGGATTGAAAGCATCTTCTATATGATTTATTTCGACCTCATCGCTGCCTGTTGCGCCAATAAGTGCAACAATATCAAAGCGCAGGTCTTCGGTTATATCGTTCATTTTTACGTAGTTATCGGCCGCACGGCCTAAGCGTCGCATCTTATTTGGTGTGACGGCATCTTCGGGAAGCGTAATATCATCAGCGCTTCTCGTCTTTACTTCAACAAATACAATGGTGGTTTCATCGGCAGTTTTGCAAATCAAATCAATGTCACACAAACTGCTTCCATGACGCCAGTCGCGCTCGAGGATAACGTAACCCTTACGCCGAAGAAATGCTTCGACATAACGTTCACCCCATTTTCCCAATTCGTTATGCTCGGCCATGCTGACACCTTATTATATATGCAAAAGTAAAACAAATCATCCATACTTCAAAAGTTTTGCGTACCTTTGTAATATATACACGTGATACAGACCTCAACAACAGCCCCAATGGACGAAGAGCAGACCATAACCGACGAGCATTTTATGCGTATGGCCCTCTGAAGGAAGCACAGGCAGCCTTTTGACGAAGGCGAAATACCCGTAGGAGCCGTAGTGGCAAACGGCGGCGCATTATTGCGCGCGCGCATAACCAAACCGAGCAGCTGCACGACGTTACAGCCCATGCCGAGATGCTTTCGCTATTTCGGCTGCGGCCAACTTTATGGGCGGCAAGTATCTTACAGGCTGTACGCTTTTATGTCACCGTTGAGCCGTGCACATGTGCGCCGGTGCCGCAGGGTGGGCACAACTAAGCCGTATAGTATACGGTGCTACTGATGAAAAGCGCGGTTTCAGGCTCATAGCCCCTCATGCCCTGCACCCCAGAGCTACGGTTACGAAAGGTGTATTGGAAGACGAGTGTGCTGAACTGATGAAGACATTTTTCAGGCTTCGCCGGTGAAAGCAGCTGCTCCCGCCAAAACAAAACTGCCTGCCACCCCGTATACGACTGCTGAACACGAAAAGCATTTTGACAAAAAACATCCCTTTTTCCGACAGAAAACTGACGCCCTGTCGTAAATATTGCCTACCTTTGCAGGTATACTTGTTAAACCTAAAAAACAATGAGAACAATTCTTATTTCAATGCTGCTCATGGCTGGCAGCATAAGTGCGCACGCACAAGTGAAGTTACAGCCGCTGTTTACCAACAATATGGTGCTGCAACAACAGGCCAATGTACCCATCTGGGGCGAAGACAAGGCCGGTAAAAAAGTAACTGTTGTTACCTCATGGGACAATAAAAAATATACTACCACAACCACTGCCGAAGGCAAATGGAAGGTAAAGGTAGCCACACCCAATGCCGGAGGCCCTTATTCTATTACGATAAACGACGGCAAAACCGTTCGTCTGAACAATGTTCTCATAGGTGAAGTGTGGCTCTGCTCGGGACAATCGAATATGGAAATGCCTATTGTAGGCTGGGGAAATGAATATTTTAAAGAAGAACATAGGACGCCGACAACCATCCAAATATACGTTTATTACAGCTCGATTTGGTGGCAAATGCAAAGCCCGCCAGCCATTTTTCAGCACGAAACAACGGGTGGTCGGTATGCAATTACGCTACACTGGCTCCCTTTTCGGCCACAGCCTACTTCTTTGGACGTGACCTTGAGAAGTACCTTAACGTGCCCATCGGACTGATTCAGACCTGCTGGGGCGGAACTTTAGCCGAATCGTGGACAAGCAAAGAGGCGTTAGAGCTTGACCCCTGACTTTACAAACAGCCTGAAACACTTGTCGGAAATACCAGCTTCAAAAAGCCGAAGCGCAGAAGAAATACGAAACAGCATACGCACAATGGCAGAAGGATATTGACAACAAAGACGCTGGAATGAAGAACGGTAAGGCCCTCTGGGTTACGCCAAACTTCAATGACAACGACTGGGAAACGATGAAAATACCGTCACTTTTCTCACAAAACGGTCTGGAGAAATTCGACGGTTTGGTATGGTTCAGGCGCACCATAGACATACCTTCCTCAATGGCAGGCAGGAAGCTTACGCTACAATTGGGCCCTATTGATGATATGGACGTAACCTATTTTTAACGGCGAACGTATCGGCGAAATGTCGGGATGGGAACGCGACCGTATTTGATCAAATTCCAGCCCGTTGGTAAAGCCGGTAAGAATGTGATTGCCGTGCGCGTGCTCGACTCTCAGGGCGACGGAGGCTTATATGGCAAACGCGATGTGATAAGGCTGGTTGCCGAAGGAGAAAAGGGAGAAAAACCATCGACAACAGAGATGAATTTAGACGGCGAATGGCGCACAAGGTGAGCACCTCCATGAGTAACCTGCCGGCAGAACCCGTAAATCCGAATAACAATCAATACTTACCCACCGTTCTTTACAACGCCATGATAAACCCACTTATACCTTATACTATTAAGGGTGCAATATGGTATCAGGGCGAAGCAAACGCCAACCGCGCATATCAGTATCGTGAACTGCTGCCGTTGATGATTAACGACTGGCGCAATCGTTGGGGATACCGCTTCCCGTTCTATATTGTTCAACTGGCCAACTTTATGGCAAGACACGACTATCCTACCGAATCGGCATGGGCAGAGCTGCGCGAAGCACAGGCCATGACGACAAATTTGGACAATACGGGCATATCATGTACCGTTGACATTGGGATGGAAAAGGATATTCATCCCAGCAACAAGCAGGATGTGGGACATCGTCTGGCACTCATTGCAAGAGCGAAAACCTACGGACAGAACGTTGAATACAGCGGGCCGTTATACCAATCGTTCGAAATGACCGGCTCAGGCATCCGCATCAATTTCAGCCATACTACGGGCGGATTAAAGACTAACGACGGACAGCCTGTGACAGGATTTGCCATAGCAGGGCCTGATCATGTATGGCATTGGGCCACGGCAAAGATTGAAGGTAACAGCGTAATGGTGAGCAGTGATAAGGTAAAATTCCCCGTAGCCGTGCGCTATGCGTGGGCCGATAACCCTGCATGCAACCTGTATAACGGAGCTGGTTTGCCGGCCTTTCCTTTCAGAACCGACAGCTGGGATGGTGTAACACATGGCGTAAAATAATATCAGTGCTCTGATATTCAGGCATAAAAATATCTGCCCTGCGGTATAAACCGCAGGGCTTTTTATTGCCAGGTGCAAGCCCGACTGTCGTAGTCTGACCATATCTGCTATATTATTGCAGACACAACAAACAAAAAAGCCGCTCCGAAACAGAGCGGCCCATATCATGATAATAGTGTAGAGCCAGGAAAATAATCGTGTTGCCCGGAAAAGAACAAGATACAATCTGCGTAATACAACAGTATTACTCATTCACAGCTGCTGTTATGTTACGCAGATTTTATTATTCTGAGAAACAGGCAATAGCTTTCTATTTCACAAGGACAACAAGATATTTGCTTGTACTCCAGAACAATTGCGGTGTAGTAATACGCAATACATACTGATTGTTACTGTCGAGATTAAGCTCGTAACTGCTCGAAGGGTGTGTGGTTAACAGCTTAACCGACTTAGAATAAAGCTTTATTTCCTTTGTAACGCGTATGTCAATCTTCGTGAAATAATTCTTTATTAAACGATGCCTGAAGCACCTTTCCGTCCTGCAAAATATGCTGATCCTTCAGCTCTCGGCGCGTTCCATAAACAAACCATGCAGTGTTAAGCTGCACATCCTGGCTGTTTATTGTTTCGGTTTTTTGCGCATTTTCGGTTTGAAGATCGCTGACATTTGAATTCAATCCTGTAATGGTTTCATCAAGTTCAGCAATATGAATGTTCTTCGCATCAAGCTCAGCGCGCAGCTGTTGCAGTTGCTGGTCTTTCTCATCGATTTGCTTTAAGCCATGTTCGTAATGACCTCTTCATCTCCGAACCTTTAAAATTGGTAGTTCTTAACTGGTTTTTGAAGCTTTTTTTGATTAGCGCGCGATTCTGCTGCATGCGGTCAGTAATGAAGCGAATATCTTCCTAATTTGCTGTGCCTTATTTACACGTTCAGTGCCATTTATCAGTGTAACGCGGTTTTCTGCTTCACTAATTTCGTTAAAGCCTGCCTGTATTTCGTTCATCGTAGCCATCATTTCGTTAATCTGTTGGTCACGCTGAGAAACAATGTCCTTTAAGGAATCGTTCTGCTCTATGTTCAGTAAAGAATCGGAGAACTCTTCTTTTGTTTACACTCACGGTAAAAACAGTATACAAAAGAGAGAAAATGCAATTAGTTTCTTCATTCGTCAATGTTTTTAAAGGTCGTTTTTTCAGATTTTTTATTGTCTCTTCCAGCAACGACGATAACAAATTCGCCGCGCGGTTCTGTTGTTTCAAAGTGGGCAACAGCCTCATCAAGGGTTCCATTTACATGCTCTTCGTGCAGCTTTGATATTTCACGGGCCACACTAACCTGACGTTCTCCCCGAAATAATCGCGAAATTGTTTTTAGCGTTTTCAGCACACGGTAGGGCGATTCGTAAAATATCATGGTGCGCGTTTCGTCCCTAAGACTTTCCAAATGCGACTGGCGCCCCTTCTTTTGAGGCAGAAATCCTTCGAAACAAAAGCGGTCACAGGGGAGCCCCGACGATACAATGGCAGGAATACAAGCCGTTGCACCGGCAGCGTTTGCAATGGTAATGCCTTCCCTTATTGCCTCGCGGGAAAGATAAAAACCGGGATCACTGATGCCCGTGTGCCGGCATCGCTGATTAATGCCACCGTTAAACCAGCTTTTAAGCCGCTCAATAATACCTGCGGTTGTGCCGTGTTCGTTAAACTGATGATGCAATGAGATGATTTTTTATGTCATAATGCTTCAACAAAACACTCGAAGTCCGAGTATCTTCTGCAAGTACCAAGTCGGCTTCCTTAAGAATTCTTAAGGCTCGGAGCGTAATATCCTCCATGTTTCCTACTGGGGTAGGAACGATAAATAACGTACCCATAACAGGACAAATATAGGAATTTAATCAACATAGGCAAAGAAAACAACTATTTCTTTTACAATTTTTAAGTAAGAATACTTTTTATCCCCATCGCTTTGCTTGTTTAACGTGTTTTATTATCTTTGCAAATAGTATGATTAATAACTTGTCAGGGGAGGCCCACCGCCCTGGAAGAATAGAGGTGGTATGCGGTTCTATGTTCTCAGGAAAGACGGAAGAACTGATCACGTAGGCTCGTAAGGGCTAAGTTTGCAATGGCAGCATGTCATTATATTTAAGCCTGTTATTGACACCCGATATTCTGATACGAACGTTGTAAGCCACGACCATAATGCCATCCCATCGACGCCAGTGGCCAACCTGACGCTGTTCTTCAGATGTCAGCAGGATATGATGTGATTGGAATTGACGAAGCACAGTTCTTTTGACGACTAGTCTTGTTGAGGTGTGTAATAAACCTGCTTTATCGCGGATAAGGGTTAGTGTGGTAGGCCTTGACATGGATTTTAAGGGAGTTCCATTTGGTCCAATGCCAGCCTTATGCGCCATTGCTGACGAGGTTACAAAAGTTCATGCGATATGTGTTACAATGCGGAGCACTGGCCTATGTGAGCCACAGGCTCGTAAAAACGACTCGCAGGTGATGCTTGAGAGAAGACAGAATATGAGCCACCGTGCAGAGAGTGCTTTTAAAAAGGCAATAGCCGAAGATCGAACGCAATGCACGTTCAAAGAACTTATTTGAATAATAATTATACTATGCAAAAAGAAATTACCTTAGTACTTTCATCAGGTGGACGGAATCATACTGCTTGTTATTGCAGTTCTGTTTTGCATTAAACTATCTGAGCGATGTGCTGATGCCCTTTTTTGTGGCCTGGTTGCTGGCCTATCTGCTCTATCCTATCGTAAAATTCATAGAAAACCGGCTGCATATCCGCTTTCGTCCTGTTTCCATTATACTTACATTGCTGTTCGTTGGTACCATTCTCGGACTTATAGGATACCTCATTGTGCCCCCGATGATAGAACAGTTCCAACGACTTTACGACATTCTTATCCACTGGGTACGTGAGGCAGGACACAACAATAACATATCAACGTGGATTTCCAACAAGATTATTGAGAACCAGGAACAGATTACAGCTTTCTTCAAAAGCCGTGATTTTGCCGAAACTTTAAAAACTACGGCTCCCAAATTATTCAGTGTAATAGGGCAGACGGCGAGCATTTTACTTAGTATTGTCGCCTCCATGATTACCTTATTATATATGTTCTTTATCCTGCTTGACTACGAAACGCTCACACAAAGCTGGATTAAAATATTCCCCAAAAAGGCACGACCGTTCTGGCGTGACCTCGCAACCGATGTAGAACGTGAGCTGAATAACTACATCCGTGGGCAAGGAGGCGTAGCCCTTTGCATGGGCATTATGTTTTGCATAGGCTTTTCTATCATCGACTTTCCGATGGCAATTGGTCTTGGTATCCTCATAGGTATCATGGATTTAATTCCTTATCTGCACACGTTTGCACTTATTCCTACGGCCTTTCTTGCTATGTTAAAGGCTGCCAATACAGGGCAAAGCTTCTGGGTTATCTTTGGAATGGCCTTTGCTGTATTTGCTGTTGTGCAAATCATTTCGGACATGATTGTCACACCTAAAATCATGGGGAAGGCAATGGGACTTAATCCTGCTATCCTCCTTTTGTCGTTATCGGTATAGGGTTTGCTTTGGCTTCATTGGATTAATCATTGCTTTACCGCTCACTTCGCTTATTATTGCCTACTGGAAACGCTTATGTCACAAAGGAAGATGGCGTTATTCCGCCATCAATAGCGATAGAAAAAGAACTGGAAAAGAACCAGAATAGTGAGATGTAATTCAATATAAACTGCTGGCTGGTGATGTAAAAACAGCAGAATTAAAAGAACGAAAATGAAAAGGTTAAAGAACCAAAACAAGCCCTATAAACGGTAATTATCAGGTCAGAATACAGGTATTTTCAAAGATTTTCGCCAGAAACTATATAAAAATACATCGATTTATTTGGCCGTTACGCCACTTCTTATTACCTTTGCATCCGCTTATCAGGTAGCGATGCCGTACTCAAACGTCAGACATCAGGGCCAACAAGATAAGAAGGATGATGACTCGCTAGCTCAGTTGGTAGAGCACAACACTTTTAATGTTGGGGTCATGGGTTCGAGCCCCATGCGAGTCACTAAGCACTAAAAAGAGGATTTCATCGTTGAAATCCTCTTTTCCGTTTATACTACGGCACTTGTTAGCTAAATGGCGCATTTTAGAGGAAGTTATGCTAAATGTTGAACCTGCAGCTAACAGGACATAACGGAATTAAAAAGCCTTATCAGGGAACGAAATGTGTTACCAAATGTGTTACCACCTCCCCAAAAAATGTGTTACCACTTGTACATGATGACCCCGAAAATCACCCTTTTAGCCGATTTAATTAGTTAAACTATGCTAAAAAGAGAATGTAACGGTCATTTTTGACAGAAAGAAACAGGCGGCAAAACGTGGCTCAGGCAAGGTAGAATTACGCATCTATCTTGGCAGAACTGAGCGTAAGTACATTTCTTTAGGTGACTTCCCTGCTGAAAAAAATGGGAAAAATTTGCTTCCTCACCACAGGTGAAAGCCGAGCGAAGAAAGTGTGAACAGATTGTCGGGGCAATGGAGTTACTGGGCAATGAGATGACGATTGCCAACTTCGATGCTTATTATTATGGTGAAGAACAACAGCCGACCTTCATCTCCTCTCCTAAGAAGGTAACTCCCACAAAGTCCAAGGTAAAAATTCAACCTTCCATCAACTTCATAGAATACATGAAGGGAGCATATCGAGGCTGAAGATATTAGCGAGGGAACCTGAAAACACAAGCAATGCACGCTGGACGCATTGAAGAGATTTGGCAAGATTCAGAAGCTGACAGACCTGACAAGCAACAATCTGGTGGCTTTTGATGAATGGCTACACGACGGTACGCGATCAGATGTCGGAATACATACCTATCACAAACATCTGAAGAAGTATTCCCACCTATTATATATTGAGGGTAAGATTGAGTTGATCCATATACCCAGTCAAAATTCAAGCGTGGAGAGTGCAAAGAAAGAGAGCCACTGACAGAGGCTGAGCTGCAAAAAGTTGAGAAAGATTAAGTTGGACGACAAATTAGACAAGGTTCGCGACCCTGTTCGTCTTTTTCTGCATATACCGGCTTGCCTATTGTGATGTGCAGGCTTTCGACTTGAGAAAATGACTGAACAGCAGGGAAAGTTATATTACATAGATGGAAGCCGCATCAAGACAGCATCGAAGTTTTTCACCCCTATCCTGGGACCAGCCATGGAAGTGCTAAAAAAGTACAAGTTCGTTCTTCCTAAGATTTCTAATCAGAAAGCTAATGACTTTCTTCACCTCATCGAGACTGCCCTAAAGTTGAACAAGCCTCTGACTTTTCATGTCGCCAGGCACTCATTCGCAACATTGGCCCTTGCCCATGACATACCTATTGAGAACGTCTCACGCATGCTTGGACACAAAAATATCCGGACTACACAAATCTACGCAAAGGTTCTAAAAACCACGATTGAGCGGCACGCTGAGAATCTTCAGCGAGCAATCAGATAATTTGATGACACACCACATTGAGCCATGCCTCCCTCTTCCGAGGCATGGCTTTATGTTTTACGCTCCATCAGATAGTTCACCAAGTAGGCGATGCCGCCAAAGAGCATCCACAAAACATACAGAAAGCCTTGAATCACCCAACCTATCAGCTGGAAGATGGCTCTGAACAGGATATATACGAAGAGAAATACTTGCATCTTAAAACATTATTAGCTATACCAAAGATACGAAAAATATCCGAGAAAAGCAAATAATAGAGCATCTAAAGCATTGACAATCAGCAAGTATTTTATAACTACATTTTCTCGTAATATCACTATCTCACGGCTTCATTTCTTCGTCTTTTCTCGAAGAAACGGACTCGTAACTTCGGTTTTTCCTTATATCGCTAAATCGGGTTTTCATTATCCCGATTTCACGATAACATTTTTCTTGAATCAGTTATCGAAGGACACCACAGTCCATCATTTCTTGCTAACTTTATGTCAGACAAGCAGGTGGCGGGACTACATTTCCCTTACGGAGTTTGGGTAGCAAGTTGTACTTTTGTGCGGACAAAAGTAACTTGCCAACTCTGTCAAGTTGGGGATTATTATTCGCAACTCAGAATATAAACAGAAGAATATGGAACGGAAAACGAAAAGACTCTGGATAAGGATTTCTGCACAGGATGCCGAGCTGATTAAACAGAAGGCTACTAACTACAAAACGGTAAGTAGCATGATTTGGGATGCTATTAAGCAATTTGACGATGTTGGCACGAAAACGTAAAATCGCCACGCTCAACGAAATGATGACCTTCTATAAGAAGTATCAGCAGGACTTAGCATGGATGGGCAGCAACTTCAATCAGGTGGTCAAGCGTGCCAACGAACTGGCGATAGCCAATGAGCTGACACTTCCCTATTTTCGAGAGTGTGCTTTATCCTCAAATCATGGAGCTGCAAAAGCTCTTAACAGCGATAAAACAGGAACAGCATCAGATAGCCAAACGATTAACACGATAAAGCGAAAAGCCGTAATCGGTAAATACCGATTTATCAATCCCATCTTTTCACGAACACACAAGAAAACGATGATAGCAACCATATTACCCTCCAGCACGACATTCCACGCCGTCGAGTACAACGAGCGAAAAAGTTGCCAAAGGCCAGGCTGTGCTCTTGAAATGAAGAACTTCGGTTATGTGGGAGTCGCTGATAGCTACTACTCTCGAACAACTGCAACAATACCTGATTGACTATTCGGCAAGAAACGAGTATATCCGCAAGGCGCAGTTCCATGTTGCTATCTCCTGCCGAGGACATGAATACTCTCAGGAGCAGCTTCTGGATATTGCCCACCGGTATCTCCATGAAATGGGCTATGATGATGAAGGCCAGCCGCTTCTTATCTATGCGCACAATGACACCGACAATAATCACCTTCACATCATCACCAGTCGGGTGAATCCCAACGGGCAGAAGATAGACCACAACCATGAGCGCATCCGCTCGCAGGAGGCTATCAACAAGATTGTTGGCGAAGATGAAGAACTGCGTGCCAGCCTGTTCTTAAAGGAAGCCCTCGGTTACAAGTTCAATTCGCTCACTCAATTCAAAGCTATCATGGAAGCATCCGGCTATGAATGTTTCGAGCGTGACGGCAACCTCGAAATAGCACGCAGCGGTCGTGTACGCACCAAGATTACTAAGGATGACTTGATAGCAGGATTTTCAACCATTGATGAAAAGGAATCCTACAAACGTCGTAGGCAGTTGGGGGCTATAATAAAGAAGTACCGTAACATGGTTTCCAGCCGTGGCGAGTTGGCGGACATCATGCAAAAGAAATTTGGTGTGTCGCTCATCTTCTTCGGTTCAAAGGACAAGCCATACGGCTACATGATTGTGGATCATCACAAACAGGCGGTGTATAAAGGTGGCAGTGTGCTCTCCATCAAACAGCTGCAACATTTCATGAGCGAAGAAGAACGAGTCAATAAGGTGGAACTCTATGTGGATGCCATGCTGGAGGATAATCCACGGATGATTGCCTACGAACTCAACAGAATGTTATGGCGACAGTATGGTACCCGCATTGCCAAAGGTCGCTTTCAAACTGCTTGGTGGCAGGGAGGTTGCCCTAAGCGATAACGTGCAAAAGGTGTTGAAGTTCAACTTCATGCTGCGCCGTGTCCAGCATTTTTCCTACCAACGAGACCGAGCGTGACATTCTCTGCCATATCTGGAAGATTGAGAATCCCCACCTTATTTATATAGAGCCACACAGCAAGCCCAATAATGGCTTTGCCGTAGAAATGCTGAACAATCTGGCAGCATCAACTGAGAAGCAAGACTTGGAGGTGGCATTAAAAGAGAATCACCTCGCCATTTTCAGGCAAGGTATCGAATATTATTGTGTCGATTTCACGCACAAGTGTATTTTTAACTTAGCTTCAGAAGGCATTGACTTCAAGGCTCTTTTCCCCGCTCTACAAGAACTTCAACCTATGCCAGTGCAGGACTCACATCATTCCAATAATATTTTGAATAACGTCCTTTCGCAGCAGACGGCAACATCCGACCGCAATGCCGAATGGGAAGTGGGTGGCAATGGCGACTATGAGGTGGATGGTGAGTGGAAGCTGAGACGATCGTAAATTTTAAGGCAGCTAGTTTATACGATTTCTGATAACCTTCATAGTCTTCACTATGTTTAAACTATATTTTTATCTTTATACCTTCAGGAATACTTTTCGTATAATAATGATTTCTTTTATTTGTGAAGGGTTAAAATTATACTTGTTTTGAAACAACTCTTTAAGCATCTTACAAGTATCGTCTCGAACGGTTGGTCCAATTGTAACCTTTTTATCAGCTTGCCATGATTAGAATTGGTACACTATACCCTCTCTTTTGTTATTTTAGGTTTAACAATGATAGCTCTGTATTCTTGTTCATATTTAAAAGCTTTTCTTTTAAGAGTAGTAAGCGCTCCTTTAATTCCATTGAATGAAGATCTCGCCTTTTGGGTTCTGGATCGAATGGAATCTTGGGTAACGGCTTTTATAAAAGCCGTCCTCATATATTCAACCCTATCAAAATATACTTGCAGTTATTATTATTTAATTGAATGTCATCAAGGAATTGTAATAACTCCTTTTCGATCAAAAAGAAAAATTTAATACACGGTTCATTCTTAGAATATGCATTCCACGAAGCTTCACTAGTATTATTATTTGTAAAACAGGTACAGAACACACGACCTTCCATGCAAATTTCTGGTTTGAACCATATGTAGCATTGATGAACCTTTTTCAAACGGATCGTTCCACTCTTCTGGATTAGCAAACCAAAATGTCTTTTGAATTTAATAGATTTTAAAGCCCTTTCAAGCAGCATAAATTTATTTACACATCTTTTTCAAATTCTTTTGACGATCTAATATAAAAAGATTTTTAAATGCATTGTATATTTAATTCTTGTTGAATTGGTATTTATTGAGTTATAATCGATTTATACTAGTGTTTAGATTCTTTTCAATGTTGCAACATTTTACTTCCACTCCACCTTCAAGTCCTTAAAACATGACGGATTCTTTATTCTTCCATTGAGGACTTCACGCAGCAATTTGATTTCTTTACCTTATCTATATTCACGTCATTGAAGATGATACGATCATTGGTTGGGGTATCTTTGAATACCCTGACAATAACATCGTTGCCTACAGTAAGAGTCTCTGTCTTTTGTTGCTCTCCGTACAAATCTACATAGGAGGCTTCATACCCAGCAATAACCATATCCACCATATCGCTTGTAGTGGACATTTGGAAAATGGCCGTGATAGACTTTTTCAGCTTTATTCCCTTTAGTGAGATGAGCTTATAGGTTAGCACCATTGCCGCCTTTGTGCCGTAGTGATGGCCTTGCCAAAGTTCATTGCTTTACGCAAATCGACATTCAACTGTTCTACCTCACTCACACGTTGAGAGAGTCCATTCAACTGCTGCTGTTGCGCTTCTATCTTTTGTTTTAACTCTGTAATCTGGCTTTCAACGGTTTGTTGCGCCATTGCTGAAAACCGACAGCATCAAGGTACATACGCCAACTAATAGTTTCTTCATAGACAGGAAAGTTATGATATGATTTTTATTTCAGCGACAAAGATACAACAATCTTCGTATATTTTCATTTGGCGACTTAAAAACCATCAAACATATGATTTCCGTCCTTTGCGATTCTTCAACCGTTAATTCATCTTAATCTTCATTTTGTGCTTGTTTTTAGGACTATCCCCACACATCGCTTTTCTAATGATACATCTTATTAAATTTACACAAATGTACGTTAACCATCTGTAAATGAGGATTATTCTGGCAAAAATCCCACTTGCAAATGTAAAGTAGAAACACTATCTTTGCCAATGATTTTCACGATTTAACATCTTCTTCATTTACCTACTTCTTAAGATGCTTATTTCACGAAAATAACGCTACTGAGGGCCCAACTCCATTTGATAACCGGCCTTCCAAAAAGGAGTTTGTTATTATCAATCAACTAATAACAACCTCGACAATGAGAGACAACATCATGATCACCTTTTGCCAATCAGAAGGGCGGTGTCGGAAAGACAACGCTCTGCACCATGTTCGCCGATTATCTGTCGGCAAAGGGAGAAAGCGTACTCGTTGTAGATTTCGACCGTCAGCAGACCATCTATCCAAACGACAGGAAGACATTGGAAAATATGAGGGTGTGCAACTGCCTTATACCGTTCAGCCTTTTCGACATCAAAGACACCAACAACGTCAAAGGAGTTTCTTACAAATCTACGCAATGGCTATAAAGGCTTTCGTGCTGATGGACACCCCGGCAACCTGTCGCAACAAGGGACTGGTACCCATCTTCGCCCTGAGTCATTGACATCGTATGTCCCCTATCAGTTTGAGGCAACTTCCATCAGTTCTACGGCTACCTTCATCGGCTTCATCACTAGCTCCAACGCATGCTGCCCATCATGAAGAGCCAGTTCATCTTTCGTTGTGAACAAATGGGACAAACGGTATGGCGAAAAAGCGGAGCTAGAGCTGTGGGATAAGACGGAGGAAAAGGCTACGTCACTTTCGGTCTGGTTGCACCACGCATAGAGGTCAAGGCGGATATGCAACGCTACAACACCATCGAACTGATGGGACCGCAAAACGACATCGTGTCACCTACCTTCGACTTTTATGTATCAACAGATCTTCAAACCCTAAAGAGCCAGACAAAATGAAAACGAATACTTTCCCATTTGCAGGCTGCGCCTACCAACGACCTGCTCAACCTGCCCGATATAGACGGTGTGTTTCATGAGGTGAAAGGACCAACTGCCCAGCCGTCTTCGCAAGCTGCACCCAAGACAGTGCAGCACGACATCCATCAGACGGACAACAGTTGGCAGCTCTTCCAGCAATATGCCCAGCAATACGGCTATCGCGTCAAGAAGTACGACCGCAAGAACTACGAGATAGACAACGAGGTGGTGGAGTTTGCTGAAGCTCTGCAATATCAACAACATGTCCGTTACCGACATCATCAATGCTGCTCTCCGTGCCTTTATCGGCACCAACAGCAGCTACCTCAAAGAGTTTTTACGCAGTAACGATTATATTGTCAATAACCTTCAAGATCATGTATAGGCAAAAGTATTATCTGGACCGCATCAATGGTGGATTTTCTTATCGACCACTACAAAGAGATGAGCAATACCGTTTTAGCAGAACATTTGGGTATTTCTCTAAGCTGTCTACGTCGGAAACTACATGAATTGGGCCTGCGTAAACATCCTGTCACCAAGGCGATGACGGCAGCAGAAACCGTCAGGCAACTATATAGCAGCCATTCCCACAGTGAGATTGCCCGGCTTACAGGCATATCTCACTCGGACGGTATCACGGATTGTGAAAAAGCACCATCTTAGCAGGACTACTGACGAAGCCCGACAGATACGGTCGCGCAGCAGAAAGAGCATCATCAAACGGGAGAAGGCCCGCGTGTTGTTCGGATTGCCACAAAAGACAAACATCAAGGTGGTGGGCAACAAGAAACGGGTGGTCTTGAAGAGCATCTTGAAATCGTGCGGCTATCTTGTCATCCCTGGGTACAACACCTTATATTATAATGAGCAGTTGAAGCGCCGCCCAATACGTGAGAGCAATGGACAGAGAATGGGATTGACCTTTCAGCCCATGAGTGCCTATCCTGCCGCATCAGTTCCATGCCCGTCATTCACTTAATGCCAATTGCGTATGAATTTTCAAGTATTCCTTGGTTTTATCGTGGCTTGCTACCTCTGCTATTACTTCTGCACGGTGGCCTACGACCTGCTGGACAGACAGAAAGCGTGCTGCCAGCGAAGACGACAAGGTGCAGGAGGAAGCCATCGACATCTCCGATGAGGTAAAGGGAGTTTACGCCCATCCTCATCACTCGCCCCTATCGTCAAGAAGCAGAAGGCAGCTGCCCTGAAACGGAAGCAGACGGCAGAGCTCCTGATGACTGGCGGCATTGAGGTAAACGACCTGCTGGTCAAGGTGGAAGACCTGTCGAAAGACGGTGAGAACAGTGAACTGGGTCGGCTGCTTGCCGACTGGAAGAAAAGTCCACCATCTTCATAGCGGATTTCTTCATGAATCATATATCGACCTTTTATCTTTAATATTTCAGACGTAGCACTTTAACTTGTTTCACTTACGGCTTTAACATGGAATTGAATTTCAAATTTAATCCATTCGATTATGTCGCAATTAAAGAGAACAAGCAGTAAAGATGCGTGAAAACGTGCTTGGAGCTTTTGCGAAGCGTCAGTCTTTGAAATTAGCAGTGCGTGTGTATGTTCACCCTGAGTACTGGAACAGCGTTGGCCAACAGCAAGGGTGCTGGGCGGCTTCTCCAAAGCCACCACGGAGATCTCTTCGTATCAGACCCCTGTTTCCAACCTGATGAAGGCCATCGCTGCCGTCATCGTGCTAGTAGGGTGCGTTCAATGTATATTTCAAGATGCAGAACGGCGACCAGGACGTGAAAAAGACCATCATGCTCACCATCGGTGGCTGTGTGGCTTTCATCGCCATGTCGGAGGCGCTTCCGCTCTTCTTCAAGTAATCACCGGTGGGAGCCGGACCATCAGACCATGCGTCTGGCTCCTACCAAATTTCAAAAGTTTCTATGGAAGATTTCTTTCCTATATACAAAGGCATACAGAAAACCGTTGGAGTTCATGGGCATCAGAGGGCCGTTTCCTAACCTTTGCCGCCATTGCCATTGGTGTATCCTTTCCTCGGTTTTCATCCTTTTCTCCATCATCTTGGGTAAGCTGGCTGGCTTTTCATTGCCATGATTGTCCTTGCCCTTGTCGGACTGGCTCACCATCTACATCCGGCAGCGCAAATGGGCTTCACGCCAAGCATCGGATAAGGGTATTTACATCTATCATGGGAATTTTCAAACACTAACGGTTATGGCACAGCAAAAGAAAACCTTTCGATAAACTTTTGCCCAGTTGCAGGACATCAGGGATAAGGACGGGAAACTGCTCAATACGGTGCTCTGGTCTCAGAAGGGCAATCCGTCCGTACTTTTTCGAGATAGAGAATCCCGTGCAGCATTATTGTACAGATGCTGACCAGTATCGGCTCTTTCCAGGACGTACTGCCAACATCGTCAAAGACGCTCGGCGAGGGCTATGCCCTACAGAAACAGGACATTTTCTGCAAAGCAGGAGTATCACCATGAGCCGGAGGGAGAACAGGAGTTCCTCACCGAAAGCTACTTCAACTACTTCGAGGGACGGGCATATACCGACATACGCACCTTCCTCATCGTCACGCAGGAATGTGCGCACAATGCCTTCGTGAAATACGATGCCAAACGATGGGAGGACTTCACGTCAAAGTAGCTGAGTAGCTGACATCCTGCAAGAGAAAGGTATCGCCCACCGCAAAGCTGAGCAAGCCTGAGATTGTCGAGTACCTTCACCGCTTTATGGCATTTCCAGTTCAAGCAGGGGACCATTCTCCATGACCAACTTTCAAGTGCTCTGACGAGAACCTGAAGATTGGCGACCGGACGGTAAAGTCCTTTTCCCTTGGTGGATATAGACGAAATCAACATACCCAACTTCGTGAGGTCCGTTCCTCTCTGTCAATATCAACGGCACCTACATTGCCACCGACCTCTTCTCCTTCCTGACGGAGATTCCCTTTATACCGATTGCGTCATCTACAATCAGGTCATCCAGATACCCTGCCCAACGCAAAACTCATGCGCAAGCTGCAAAGGCAAGGCGAAACGCCACGGCTCCATGCCCGACCCGTCCAACCGCATCGCCAAAGAAGATATAGAACGGCTGCTGGACACGCTGGCCGTGGATAGCAAACCGATGGTTTATACCAACTTCAATATCCTCGTCAGTTGTCCGCACGATAAGATAACGCCGGTTACCTCGTATCATCGAGACGAAACTCTACGACTGTGCCATCATGCCCGTCTCGCTCGGCATATAACCAGCTGGAACTCTTTCACGTGCAGCTTTCCTGGCAATGGTTATGCCTTCAATCCCGATTACGACCTTTTTCTCACGCTGTCGGATGCAGCGCTCTGCCTATGCTTCAAGGAGCATCTGAAACATTCAGAGGAGACACCGCTCAAAACCTACTATACGGACAGGCAGGGACTGCCTGTGGCGATAGACATTACCGGCAAGGAGGGAGCACACAAGTACACTGACAATGCCAATTTCTTCTGTATCGATCCCAGTGGCAGCGGTAAGAGCTTCCACATGAACAGTGTGGTGCGCCAGCTTCTGGAGCAGAATACGGATGTGGTGATGGTAGATACAGGAGATAGCTACGAGGGTATATGCAGCTACTTCGGTGGCACGTATATCACCTACTCCAAAGAACATCCCATCTCCATGAATCCGTTTAAGATTACCAAGACGGAATACTGACAGAACTTTCGGGAGAAGAAGAACTTTCTCAAATCACTCATCTTCCTCATCTTCAAGGGAAGCGAGATGCCTTCAAAGATTGAGGATGCCATCATCAATCAGGTCATCGTGGAGTATTATGACGCTTTCTTCCACCCCTTCCGTGGTTTTTCTCCGAAGAAAAAGGACAGGTTGCGCCACCGGCTCTTTGCTGGAGGACAAGAAGAACGGTGACGTATGAGAAGTACGGTGAGAAGGTGGAGCATCGCTACTATCAAGATTTTGAGGACATCAGGGGAAACACTCTGCAAGTGTCAAATGCGAAAGATAGAGATACTATCTTTTCTGAAGCCGAGATTAACCATCAAGTCAAGGCAAAACGACAGGTGGAGAAAACTGCATGCCTTGGTCAATGACAAGGCAGCGACGGAGGGTGAGAAGGTGGCTGCTAACCGTCAGCTCATGCGTCTCATGGCGGAGGTGATCGAAGGCAGCTACCTCATGCGCATCGAACAGAAAATCGAGAAGATGGAGCAGCGCAGACGGAAGATGACCGTCAGAAGGCTGTCCTTCAACACTTTCTATGAATATGCGCTGGAACGTATTCCACAACTGATGACTGAAAAGAAGATAGCCTTCGACATTGACAACTTCGCCGCCATTCTCGAACAGTTCTACCGCGGTGGCGAGCTGGAGTGTACGCTGAACAACGATCTGGAGCAGTCACTCTTCGATGAACGGTTTCATCGTCTTCGAGATTGACAAAGATCAAAGGATGACCCCTGTGCTGTTCCCTATCGTCGTGCTCATCATCATGGATGTGTTCCTTCAGAAGATGCGTATCAAGAAAGGCCGAAAGGCTCTCATCATCGAAGAGGCATGGAAAGCCATCGCCTCCCCTACGATGGCTGAGTACATCAAATATCTGTATAAGACGGTGCGTAAGTTCCACGGCATCGCCGGAGTAGTGACACAGGAACTGAACGATGTGATTGATTCTCCCATTGTCAAGGAGGCTATCATCAACAACAGCGACGTAAAAATCCTGCTCGACCAGGCGAAGTTCAAAGACAGGTATGATGACATTGCGGCTATCCTCGGACTGACGGCTGTCCAGCGACAGCAGATCTTCACCATCAATGCGCTCAACAACCACGAGGGGCGTAATTACTTTCAAAGGAGGTATGGATATGCCGTGGACAGGTGTCGGATGTGTATGGCGTGGAGGAACCGCCTGAATGTTACTGGGCCTACACCACGGAACGGGCAGAAAAGGAAGCCCTCAAAATCTACACAAGACATTACGGTGACAACATCCAGCGTGCCATCACAGAGATAGAGAAAGACCGCAGACAGGCAGGGGATAACAAATATCTCGACTTTCGCGCGGCAGGTCAACGAACATCAAAACATTATGAGCTTATGGAAAAGTCAAGGTTAATTTTCGTTCTGGCGATGCTCCTTGCCTCGCTGAACATTCGGGCTGGCTGGCGGTGGTGATCGACAAGAAAACCACGGCCGCCGTAGTGTCCAATGCCGCCTCGCAGAAAAACTCATTGAGGACAAGCACAACGGGCGTCTGGATTCCATCAAGTCCAAGCAGGAGAAGCTGATGCAAATACACCGCTACGATGGCAAGCATCAAGGAACTCTACCAACTCTCCATGCAGAACATTACTAGGCTTTTGGGGAGGAAAGCAGATACTACGGTGAAATCGTCTCGCTCACCGCCGGTATCTTTCAAGGATGTACCCATCGTGTTGAAACAGCTCGGCAAGTCGCCGGGCAAAACTATGTGGTATGCATCAATGAGATGACCAACCTCGTGTCCGAGACGGAAGGACTGGTACACGACTTTTGTGGATATTGTAAACAACGGCAGAATCCGCAATCCTCTAGAGAAACGGGCAAAAGATGGCGGCAAGGACGATGGGATATAACCTGCTCAACCGCTATGAGCGGCTGACGATGGCTAACAAAATCTACAGCCGTCTGCTTGAAATCCACTACAAAGCTGGAGGTCATGGTGATGATGTGCCAGTTCGAAACAGCTGGGGCGATGTGCTCATAGCCATTGACGTGGAGTCATGGGCTGCCTATATCACGGCTCGAAAACTCCGTTGACGGGTTGATTGACAACTGGAACGGATTGGGATGTCTAATGAGGTTTGAGCTATGAAAAGAGCATGGAATATACAAAATAGGTGGTGCTGTTGCTCTATGCTCATCATTAGCAGCTCCCTATCTTTGCCGATGTAATCCCGACACCGAGGATCCGCCACCATCGAAGCCCTCATCAGTCTGCACAAACTCATCAAGGGTGAGGAGGACAAGGCCTTGGCAAAGGTGGCAGACGAGTTTTTGGTGAACAGAGCATCATCACAAAAAGGGTGCCACGAAGTTCAATGATGTCAGGACGACCTTGGACAGCAAATTGAATAATGGCTATTCCTACGTCATCTTAGCCAGTGCATTGGGTTCGACGTCAACAGCATGTATCGCTCTGATACAGGAGTATCTCCCAGTTTACACGCTCCACCTTTTCAATATACCTTCAAGAAAGCCGATGGTGGCATGGTACTATACCGAGGCGAATATGGCTGTGCAAGGGAAATCAAAAACATCAAAGCCCTTTATGCCTCGCTTGCCGCCAGCGGTATCAACGCAATGAAGGCCCTCGATGGACGAGAAGCTTCATCTGATCATGGAGCTGAGAGACTTCCATCGAGAACATGAGAGGGAATTATCGACGGTGCCAACGTCTGGTGCAGCATCATTACCGTCGGCGGGCTTTCAGATACGATTATATCTGGGACATTCTCAACAGTGAGGTGACGGACAAAATAGCAGAGAGGAGTAATCAATAAATGGAACAGCGTATGAGAAAATTTCTATTCATCATGCTGGGTTGCTTTATCTTTCCCTGTACCAGTATCTGCACAGCATCCGACCTACGATGACTCAGAAGGAAAAGCAGTGGAAGTCAATGGAGAAACGGGCCCATGGGACTTTTTCTCCTGCATGGTATTATTACCTACTACACAAGAGTATAGCGGCGGTGAGGCTACTGGAAATGGAGATTTCTCAAATCTGGCTGGAGAGTTAGGTTCAAGGAAAGTAAGTCCAGCGTGAAACGCATCATGCCCACCCGTATCACCGCCGAAGAGACGCAACGACAGAAGATGAAGGAAACCGAGCAGGAACGTGCGAAGATGGAAGAACTCTACAAGGAGGAAGTGGCGTGCCGCTGACAGGAATGTCGATCTGGTTTATTCCTCCTTCAAAGCCGACTTTCGACCGTATGCAGAAATCTATTTCCGACGGACTGCTCTTCTGTATGCAGAGGAGCAGGGCAAACTGAAATTTCAGGTCGATGAACTGACCCGGCAGAACGAGATGATTTGCCAGGATATCGCCTACATCCATCGGACAGGTGTAGGGATATGAACTTGAAAACGCCAAACGGCAGAAAGCCTACCAGCAATACAAGAAACAGATGGAGGAGATTGTCAGTCGCGTGGCGCATCTTGTCGGCATGGCGCAAAAACTATTACAAACGATAAAACATGGTTTAAGAATATGGTTACAGATATTTTTGATTGAATATCGCAAGTCAGCTGCTCACGATGGGACTGCCCTCCATCGACGAAAGCCTTTGAGAAGCTGCTGGTGGCGATGGAAACCTTTTCCCGAAGTCGGCGGTGCTGGGCAACACCGTGGGCTACGCCCGTGTCATCGGCCCTATGCCTTGCCCTTTGCGTGGGTTCCTACGAGTGCTGGATGATGATGCTTGGGCGTAGGGCGATGGACGTATGAAACTTCTCCGCATCGTGGGACTGTCCATCTGCATCACTTACAGCTCGTGGATCTGTCAGGAACTGGCCCTGAGCCGGGAAAGGCATTGGAGGCGACCACCAAACAGATGGCGAGCAGCAAGAAATAAGGAGTGGCTGCGCTCGAACTCGAAAGTAGCACAGAAGCAGTCGGACTATCTCAAACGAGCTCCGCAGGTGCAGGACAGCATTGAGACGGCGAAGCAGGTACAGACCATCGGGGAGGATGCCCATTGGTGGACAAGCTCATCTACAACATGGAAAATCTGGGCACGACCATCAACAACTATGCGCAGCGAGCCACTGTCGCTGCTGAGACAAAGGTGTCGGAATGGATAAACGACGTGATACGTTTCATCGGTGAACTGATATTCCAGATGTCGTATTATGGCATCTTTGGTAGCTGCAACGTATCTTTTGCATGACGATACTGGCGACATTTTGCCCCCATCATGTTTCGCCCTCTCCATCGTACCGCCATGGAGCAGTGCATGGTCGCAATGGATCAGCAAATATCTGTCCATGTCGCTATGGGGATTTGTCACCTATATGTGCCTGTACTATATCGACTTCATCCTGATGTATAACCTCGGAGAGGACCTCAATGCCTATGGCAGGCTTCTGCAGGGGCAGGTGAACTCTTGGGGACAGATAGGCGCTTTGGGCATTCAGGGCATCGGCTCCAACTGCATGTATGCTATGGGTATGCTCGTGGGTGCCTACATTATCCGCTTTGTTCCAGAGGTGGCATCATGGCTGATTCCAGGGTGGGTGTGAGTTCGAGTGCTGGGCAGTGCCGCTGGAGGTGTCGTGGCAGGTAGCTGTGGGCGGAGCTGTGGGCAGTGCCGCTCTACCGGTAGTGGGTATCGCTTCGGTGGCTACGCCAATGGCAGGGCTCGGCGGTATCGGGTGCAGCACACCTCGGAGCGGCAGGTATGGCCGGGGCAGTAAGTGGCGCAAGTGGTTATTCCGATGGCGGTGCAGCTACTTTGGCCGGGGCGATGGGCGGTGCAGCTTCAGGTATGGCGAAAGAGGCCAAGCACATGTTCACCGAAAGCTCTGCTGGCAAGGCGGCATCGAAGATGGGCAGTTCCCATGAAGATTCTATAACAGAGGAAAAATAAACTAAAAACGACAGGATATGTTAATACAGAGTTTGGAACAGAAAACAAGACTCGCACTGACGACCGTACTGCTGACCATCATTGGCAGTACGGTGGTCTGTGCCTGCTGCATCTTCTACTGTACCAAGTTGGTAACGGAAGAGCGTAATCAGATTTATGTCCTCGACGGCGACATCCCTTTCTCGCTGAAAGGAGTAAGCAAGAGGCGAACTTTTGTCATGGAGGCAAAAGCACATCCAGCTCTTCCATCAGTATTTCTTCAACCTGCCGCCCGATGACGATTATATCAAATGGACGCTGTCCAAGGCGATGTATATGGCGGACGGTACGGCACTGAAAGCAGAAACAGGCGATGGAGGAAAAATGGTTTTACTCGGACATCGTGTCTTCTTCGACCGTGTGCATGATCATCTGTGACTCCATCAAGCTGGACGAACGCAGTCGAAAGTTCAAATATTATGGTACGCAGATTATTAAAACGCCGTTCACGCGACATGAAACGCTCTCTCATCACGGTGGGCAGCATCGAGAATGTGCCCGCACAAGGAACAATCCCGCACGGTCTGCTGATTACCAACTGGAGAACATTGGAGAACAAAAGGATTTAGACTACTAAGGGTATGAAGAAGAAAAATGAAAACGTGCGAAAGAAGCCAAAAGCCAGATGGGAACAGGGAAAGCCAAGGTAAAGCTGGAGTCCTTCGTAAGAAAGCTCTCTGTCAATGGAAGATACAGGAGCGGATAGATGCTGCCAACGCATGGGCTATGATCACCCGAAGCGCACGGCAGCCATGACCATCGGTGCGCTGGTCTGTTCGCTCTGCCTTGGGATAGTCTTGTCTCTCTACACCCGCAACCCAGCAAGGATATTGTGGGAGAGATAGAGAATGTGCAGCCTATGTTCGCCGGACTGCAGAGCATACAGAATGGCAAGAACGTACAGGTTCGAGAGGTCGGACAGCTGGCTCTGAGAGGACAGCGGCTGAAATGGGAACTGGATTCCCTTGTGCACATTCCCTATAAAGACGCATCAAGATTCTCATGCTCATCATCTATAAATATAGGCAACTCGAAATGATAGTGACAAACTTAAAACATCAATGATATGAATGAACTGATTAAGAAATTCTTGCTTAAAGTAGGACTGAGAAAGGAGGATGATCCGTCGGACGCTGCCCGGACGGAGGCTAATGCAGAAGCGCAGGGCGAAAAATAAGGCTAAGAGTCCGACGAAAGGGAAAAGACAAGTCCGAAAGAACCTCCAGTAGTGAAGCCCTTATCACAGGGCAAGAGTTGGTGGCGCATCGATTTCAAACAGCCCAAGTATATCTTTCCTTTGGCCATCCTCCTGCCCATCTTGTTCTTAGGCTATGAGCTGATAGGTGTATTCGGAGGTACGGACGATGCCAAGAAGGCGTGGCCACGGACAGCATCAACGCCTCGCTGCCCACGGCAGCCAATGATGAAATGGGCGATAAGATGACGGAGATGAACAAACGCTATAACGAGGAAGATGCAGCATCGGCTGTGAACGGCATCGGTGAGGACCAGCCACAGCAGGACTCACTCGGCAACAGCTATCAAGAGCATGAACTGGATGAGATAGACCGGCAGAACGCCATCAATGCCCAGCGGCAGAAGGAGATGGAAAACTGCAGCAACGGCTGGCACAGTCCCGGAAGCATATCAATGCCTATGAGGGTGGCAGTTACGGGGCTGCATCCGGATACGGTTCTGGGTAGCAGCTATGGGCCGTGGTTCCCGACAGGCGGAGATGGATGACTATGCAAGGGAGGTGGAGGCCATTCAGAAGCGAAGCCTTGCCCGTCAGAAATCCTTGGAGAAGAGCATGGGCATCGACGAGGAAGAAAGTGTCAAAGCGTCAAAAAGTGTCACAGCCTCTTGATGCCTCTTACCGTAAGCCTGAAGAGAAACCGGCCATTGTCAAGAAAGTGGTGGAGGGCAATGCGGATAAGTTCAACACCGTCAGTGCCGAGCCTACGACGGACGTTCCGTTGATCCGTGCCATGATAGACAAGACGACCAAAGGCACATCGAGGGTCGCGCCTCCGCTTCAAGCTCCTCGATGATGTCACGCTCAAAGGCACAAGACTGAAGAAGGGCACCTACCTCTACGGTACGGTGACGGGATTCGGTCAGCAGCGTGTCATGGCTTCCATCACCAGTATCCTGGTCAGGGATAAGTTTCATCAAGGTGGGACTATCCGTCTATGACAACGATGCATGGAGGGGCTTTTACGTGCTGAGTCTGCTTCCGTGACCTGATGAAGGATGCCAAGGCAAATGCACTGCAGAGCAACATCAACTTTGACGGTGGGTATGGCGGTGGACTGAGTTCCGAGGCAGTGGCTCTGCAGGCCCTTCAGAACATGTACCAGTCGGCATCGTCTGCCGTGTCTGCCAATATCAGAAAGAATAAGGCACGTATCAAGTACAATACCATTGTCTATCTGGTCAATACGGGTATGGAGTAGTCATTCAACAAATTTCTCAAACGCTCATCATAATGATGGGAACAATAAAAATATAGAAAATATGAAAAAGTTTTTAGTTATCTATGGTTGCCCTCATGGGATTGTGTGGCAGCCTTCAGGCACAGAAAAGTGTATAAGAACGTCGAGGCTGACTCAGTTTCCGTGAGATATATCCGCAACACCAAGCCCACGGACAGCTACATCTTTGACGAGAACAGGCGCAAGGATGTGGTCTTTGTCAACGAAGAGGTGACGACGCACCTGCTGATGCCGGAGAACATCAAGCTCGTGGACATCTCGACGAACAAGATTATAGGTAACCAGTGTACGGACAACATTGTGCGCATCAAACCGTCAGGGAGGATGTATGATAATGAGTTGGTGGGTACGATTACCGTTATCGGTGAGCGGCATATCGTACAGCTCAACGTGGTTTATACTGCCGGATCTGCGAAAGCCAACTCCATCTACCGCATCAAGGCCGGGAGATGGGCAGGTACGAAAATCCCGACGTGACGATGCCGCGTAAAGGAAATGGCTGCCTACGCCTGGGCTATCTTTTGCCAGTAAACCACAGAAGAATATCCATTCCCAAACGAGAACGGTATCAAGGCAAGAGTGAACAACATTTATAGCATCGGTGATTATTTCTTCATCGATTATTCTGCTCTACAATGCCACCAAAAATCAAGTATGACATCAGCGAGGTACGCATCAAAGCTCACGGACAAGAAGGAGCTAAAGGCTACCAACTCGCAGACGATAGAGCTGACACCAGTCTATAGCCTGAGCAGTGCCAAGAGTTTTAAGAAGACATATCGCAACGTGCTGGTATTGGACAAGTTCACCTTCCTGAAGAGAAAGTGCTGAAGCTGGAGATTTCGGAGGAACAGATTTCTGGTCGTGTCATCACGCTCGACATCAACTATAAGGATATGCTTCACGCTGACGGTATCAGTGAGCAGATGGTGTCATCCTGCCTGTATTTTTAACCATCAAACCGTAAAAGTCATGGCTGTAGAAGAGACAAGGGAACAGCAACAGATGTACAACACGTTCAGGAGTTGCATCTATCTTTTCCTGATAGTGGAGCTGATCATGAATCTGCCCCATCACGACGGACAACCGTGTGACGGGATTTATCCTGGAACTCATCACACGTTTCAAGGTGTTCAACAATGTAGCCGACCTGCAAGCTCATCGAACTGATATGTATTGGTGTGACATGCATCGGTACACGTCCGCAGAAGGCACTGAAATTCAATGTCAAGACAATGGTGCTTTACCCTATCGGCATCGGCATTACGTTCATTGCGCTCTGCATGATGCTCCATAAGGGCATCTGGGGAGGAGTTTCATTTTGGCTTTTCCGACCAACCGTGTGCTCTACGCCATGACTTCCATCATCGGTACGATGCTCCTGCATCAGGGGCTAGACGGTATCTCGCCTTCTACAACTACAAAGTTAGGGAGAGGACCGCTTCAACTTTGAGAATGAATCGTTCCAGCAGTCGGAGGAACTGAATGAGAATCCGTATTCGGTCAATATCCCGATGATCTACTATTTCAAGGGACGGATGCACAAGGGATGGATCAACATCATCAATCCCGTTCCGTGGAACCATCGTACTGGGTACGCCCGGCTCTGGTAAGTCCTTCGGCATCATCGACCCGTTTATCCGTCAACATGCGGCCAAAGGGGTTTGCCATGATGGTGTATGACTATAAGTTTCCGACACTGGGAAAGACGCTGTTCTATCAGTACTGCAAGAACAAGAAACTCGGTAGGTTACCAGAGAACTGTGGTTTCACATCGTGAACTTTACCGATGTGGAGTACTCAACCGTATCAATCCCTATCCAGCGGAAAGTATATCCCTGATTTGGCGGCAGCAGCAGAGACAGCTGCAACGTTGCTGGAATCGCTCAATCAAGGGGGCGACAAGAAGGGTGGCTCGGAGGCGTTCTTTCAGAACTCAGCCATCAACTTCCTCTCTGCCATCATCTATTTCTTCGTCAATTTCCATCCGACAGGGTTCAAGGACGGCAAAAAACTTACACGGTACATCAAAGTACAAGGGGCAAGAAACTGAATTTGATTACAAAAACTGGCATGACTACCGGGCTGTCGACAAGAGACGGTAACATGATACTGGACTTTGTGGATGAGTTGAGCCACGATGTGTCAGTGGATGAAGATGGCATGTTCGTGGATCTGAACGACTTCACTTATATCGAGCCGTAACGGACAGAGGTGCATATCACTCGTCCTGGTATGAGGATGAGCAGGGGCAGGTGGTGGAGCCGGACACCATTACGGGTGAATACTCGGATATGCCGCATGTGCTGTCCTTCTTAGGCAAGCAGTACAGTGACGTATTCGACATCCTGATGCAGGACCAGAAGATTCTATCACTCATGGCTCCGTTCCAGTCGGCTTATACCAACAAAGGCGATGGATCAGCTCGAAGGTATGGTGGGTACGCTCCGTGTCAATGCGGCTCGGTTGGTGTCGCCCGAAGCCTACTGGATATTCACGGGGGATGACTTCGACCTGAAGATTTCAGACCCTGCCAGCCCCTCGTATCTTGTGATTGCCAACGACCCAGAGAAAGAGCAGATAGTGGGTGCGCTGAATGCGCTGGTGCTCAACCGTCTAGTTACCCGTGTGAACAGCAGTGGAAATATTCCCGTGTCCATCATCGTCGATGAGCTGCCGACCTTGTACTTTCATAAGATTGACCGACTGATTGGCACAGCGCGTAGCAACAAGGTGGCAGTGACACTGGGCTTTCAGGAACTGCCACAGCTGGAGGCGGACTATGGCAAGAACGGTATGCAGAAGATTATCACCACCTTGCGGTAACATCTTCATGGGTGCCGCCCGTAACAAGGAGACACTGGAATGGGCACAGAACGACGTGTTCGGTAAAGGCGAAGCAGACGTCCAAATCCATCACCATCAATGACCAGAAAGGTTTCCACGTCTATATCGGAACGGTTGGACTATCTGAGTCCCCAGCTGCCAAGATAGCGGACATGGCAACGGGTTGGCTGGCTGGTCAGTCGGCTCGTGACTTTCACGCCTACGGAGGGTAGTATGATGCAGGGCTTTCGACATCGAGAAGTCGGAGGAGTTTAAGACTTCAAGTATTTCTGCAAAACGCACTTTGATATGGAGCAAATCAAACAGGAGGAAAGTCTGTATGCCGACCTGCCGAAAAATCTATCAGTTTGCCTCCGACCGTGAGAAGGAAATCATGCTCGGGTCGTAACTTCAAGCGGGTCAATGACGAGGTGGATGAGATGATAGCTGAACTTTTGGGTAAAGACAGAAAAAAGAAACAGGAAAATAAACAGTAGTATGGTACTTGAGCAGTGGAAAGGTTTGTCGGGCAGTGCCCTGAAAGTAATAGCGTTGGTGTCCATGACATGTAGACCATATCGCTTATTACCTGATGGAACATGGTACTTGGACGTATGACATGATGCGGACGGTGGGAGAATGGCTTTCCCCATCTTCGCCTTTCTACTGGTGGAGGGTATGACCACACTCGTTCCACAAGGAAGTATGCGCTGAATCTCTTGGCTTTTGCGCTCATATCTGAAATTCCGTGGTGGCTGCTTAATCACGACAACACCCACAATGTGTTCTTTACTCTACTATTGGGACTTATAGCAATAGAGGGTATCAAAAAACTCGGCAAAAAGCCCCTGTTATGGGCAGTTTTGATGATAACTCTTTGCACCATCGCCATGTTTCTGCACGTCGATTATGAGTATTCGGCATCCTGCTGATATGTGCGTTCTATATCTTTCAGCCGGGCAAAGTGACGAAATGTCTTTATACACCCTATTCTATGTACCAGTACGGTGTAATCGGTTTTGTGGTTGGCTTAGCTGTTATACTTTGCTATAATGGGCAGAGGGGATTTATCAAAGGACAGTATGCGAAGTATTTGTGCTACGCATACTATCCCTTTCACTTGGGTGTGATTATTTTTATTCTATTGCTTTGAATATAGATACCACCCACTATTATTTCTACATGAATATCTGGCATTACTGTCTTGAACTCAGGGTCTATGTAATGGCATTGTTGTTTTATAATACACGTCGGTGAAATGGCTGGTTCGAGGCAATAATCATTGAACTGTTGTTTATCAACATCTTCAACTTTTGTCCAATGTGGAAAGAGAAGTCTCATATATCCAACCGTTATTTTTCACAGCCTTAAAGTCGCAGCATATCAGCGTTGTGTTCAAACTCAACGAGATCATCGAACAACTGATTATATACGTTTTTCAATCCCTCATTGAATGCAGGATTTCACTGAAGTACTCAATATTTATGGTCCATCCATTATATATCATACCTTTATTGATGCGAGGTAAATACCAGCCCTCAATAAAGCAATGAAAGCGATCTAACAAGGCTGATTCTCTAAAATTTTTGGGCAAGCTATCAAAATAACACGTATTAACAGGCCTATAGTCTGCTGTAAGGGGAATATTCCCCATAAGCATCAATCCACATTCAGAAGTGAATTCTTTATCATCACTGGTGGTCTTTCCACTCTCCAGATACGATTTTTAATGCGGCCTGAATCTCAGCAGGTTCTTGAAAGACTATGGTCTGAATTTCATCAAAAACAGTAAAGTCATGATTCTTTATGATTCCATACTGATCCTTTTGCTTGTCATAAAATAACTTAGCACGAGTAACTTTTCCACCACTGACAATCCAACCATATTTGCTAATATTACCAAAGACGTATGGATTTCCTGTTCCTTTAGGAGCAAGTTCAATCACATTAAGTCTCGGCTCTACAAAAATAAGTAGTCTCAGACAAAAATTCCATCTTCTTAGTCAGCCCTCCAAAACCGGTTGGCTCGTAGCCCATAGCTGAAAGCATCACATCAATCCACTCATTAAGCGTAAAAGCATTTCTCGCTTCCCTCAAATATGATATGTCAACAGAGCGATATGGCTTAAAATGGATGAAAATCGACCATTTCAACATGGTTTTTCTTCCATCATCGTCAGGTAAAGGCATAACTTATAATTCTGCATTTCGCCATCTACCACTTCTCCTTTATGCTTTTCAAAAATATAAGAAGAATGATTCCTTCTTTTAGCTTAATACCTAAATCGGGAATTCCAAACGTCTGACATTCTTGATGAGATCAATATAAACATTGAATCTTGTCATAAGCATGACCTCCTGGCCACTCCCCAGTCTATCTTTCACTGATGTTGCCTGCTGGTATGACAGTATCGAAGAAATGGGACAAAGCGAGCTCTGTCAATCTCCCATCGAGTTGGAGATAGCGTTTTGTAACAAAGTCCATCACAAACGAAGGTACATGGGCTATGCAAAAGACTACCTGCTGATACTTGATTTCGCAGAATAGCCATTTGTGAAAAGTGTTCTTTATTTTTAGCTGAAGTTCTTCTGTCATATAAAGAGAATAAATCGTCTCTTCACTCCAAGGGTGAAAATCAAAGAATAAAGTTTTTGAATTTAAGCCTATATGCAGTTTTAATTGCTTTAACGGAACTCAACGAGATCTAATTTCGCAGTTATATATTCTTTACACTTATGTGAGAAATATTATAAGTATTTCCATTATATTCAACATAAGCGGTTTCATTATCAGAATCCCTCTATCATTAAATGTGCCCTTGCTTCTTGTGCTGATACATGAATGTCTTTCATTGATGCATCCCAATACATATTACCTTTATCTGGAGAAAAGTGATAAGATGGGCACTAACACTTCTTCAGTGTACTAGCTTCCATGAGCACCTTGGCCTGAAGGAACTTTTTACAAAGAGAATTATGCCTCAATGCCACTAATGTCTTACCATCATCTAAAATTAGGTAATTATTATCGCTGATAACCTTGGCTTTGGGAGGATATAGCTCAATCTTCCGTTATGATCTGATCTCCACCTCAGCCAAATTAAGTCCATTCACGTATTGAGAGATAGGTCATTCCATGATCGGAGACGATGGCAATTTTCTTTCCACCATATTTTCTGTAGAATATCGCTAATAGAATTTTTACAATATTTATTTCTTCTATTATGCTATCTATAAAAATCATGGCTTGTGTGAGCATACGCATCCAAATCACCCTCTTTATCAAGTTCGCCTAGCTTTTGAAGATTTGTTTTGTTTACAGAGGTCACTGTGGGAAGAAGAGCTCTGACGATAGAAACTCATTAAGATAGACTCTTCATGCTCTTTTATTCCGAATAAGAGCAGATATTAAAGGAATCAATCAATACCTAAACCGTCAATCCAAAACAATACATCGATGTCTCGTCCTACTAATCTAACTGGGTGTATGTCAGTCTTAAACGAATTATACTCATTTAAGGAATGACGGGGCATCAGTACTGTAGTGTTTGATGATATTGCTTATTTCTTCACTGTAGCAGCCCTTCAATCTTCGTTTTCTATATTTATTAATATATCCTTCTATCCATCCAACCTCAGTGGGAAACACGACCTATAAATCATTAAGATATTCAAATAGCTCCGGATAGAATCTCTTGATTTGCTTTTTTGTAACCAGTCCTTTCCCCACCCAAGCAATAGCTAACTTTTTTTCAGCATTTGTCAGTGATGAAAAATATTTTATAGCAACGTCGTAACCCTTTTGCTCTGCGATTGCATTCAGACGGCTTTGAAGCAGATGCTCTATTTGCAGAGGTAAGATGACGCTGTGACCTGCTGCTGCACTAAGACAGCAATGACGTTCTTCAACTTCGCTGCCCACTTCGGAAGCTAGATTTAGCGCAATAGCTGTAAATAAATCTTTGTCAGTAAAACCTTCTAATGAGTTTAGAACATGACACAAGTATCCCTTGCCCTCAAACTTATAGATATAAAATTTTATCAAGAACCATCTTCAAATATCTCACTGTGTTCAAACCATGCTCATAAGAAAACCATACAATCTGTAAAGTTATTCACTAAAAATATTTTCGTGCGAAAAGCGTCGAGCGAAAATGATTTGTTATCGACATCTATGTCACCAGCTAATCCATCCCAAAACGCATTTTCTCGTTGCTGTAGATAATATCCAAAAGTCTAAACGCAGTCCTTTGGTAAGAAACTCATAAGAATTATGACATATATCATAAAAGAATGCATTATCTGGTTGCGCATACATAGCATTTCACATAAAGGAAGCATGAGATGTGCTTATTATCTCCTTTTTAGCATCTGCACTGTGGATTACTCCATTTTAAAGGCCATGAATGAATATCCTTCACAAAGGTGTATCTCCAGCGACTTAACTCCAAAAATCGTTCCCATCTGTTAGGCAATGAGTCTATAGTCAAGTTGACGGTTGGTATTCCGAAAATACCATGCCGCGATCATGCTGTCTTTAGCAAAGAATGACATTTTTGTTTTCAACAACGATAGGGATATAGACACGTTGATTGTGTTTTCCACGCATCGAAGAAGCCTCACGCCCTTTGACGTCTTTTATCAGAGACTCGAATATTTTATTCTTAGAGTTGTCATAGAAGCGGGCAAGCTCTGAGAATGGCGCAATGATATAATCTACTTTTACCCATTTCTTGATGAACATTGCGATGTGCTCACTCAACGCTGGTGGGTCATCAGTAAACCGGATACCCGCATCCATCCATGAAGCAACATCCTCTCACCTTTTACCCCATATCGTCTTGCAAATGACATGCAAAATCATAGGCATCTCTAAAATTGTCAAACACTGACAAATCTTATGGGATAACGTAGTTATAGGCGATATAGATTTGCTCGCTGATAGTTTTATCAGCGGCAACTTCTGCACTATCATTTCTATATCATGAAACCCTTATACATAGCTATTTATTAAGTCAAGGATCCTTTTGTCACAACCTTGCTTATTCTGTTTAAGATCTCACGCATCATGACCTCATTAAGCCTTGAAAATCTATGGTGCACATCTTCACGCAAAATTTGCAGATCTGTACCATCACTGACTGCGGATCTTCAGGGACAGTAGAACTGTTGGGTAAACTGAGCTACTGGTAGTAGGTTCACCAGGTTTCGTTGCTTAGAAATTCTCCAGTTTTTCAGTTGATTTTCGACCAGATTCTGTCCGAAAGTCCAACCTCTGATTGAAGATGCTGGTCAAGATAAGTACGCTTCTGCAAGCTCGTTTTCATGAACGTTGACGAATTCTATGGATTGAATGAATCTGTTAAACCCATCTTCAAAATTGTCCGCATCATTGGATTAAATTACCAAAATCGAACTTCAAACGTCTTAAGCCTCCAATGCCGACATGAGTTGGTGGATCGTAGAAGCCCTCTTGCTGAGAGTATACTTTATGATGTTATCAATCAATGCTGATCTGTCTTTCAGCTGTCCTCAGTATTTCAAAGACCACATGGAGCATTCTTCTGTTTTGAATACTCATTCACAATAGCCCAGCGACGTCAGTCAGGCTGCTTATGTCGCTATATCCTCGGAAGTTCATTGAGCTTAAAAACTCTGATGAAGAGCTTACTCAGTTCTCGCCTTTAGACCTGCGAAACCCGACATCCAGATCTATTATTCGTATTCTCTGTATCCCATGCCCTTGGAACATATTGACAACGGCATCAACTAAATGCTGCGCTACTAAGGCTCACCACTCTGTATCAAAAAGCTGCTTAATATACCTCTCCCAGTAGCAAATGAGACCATGCCACATGCATGGCTGAGGTATAAGGTTTACAAGGGGCCCGTGCAAGGCTGATAGCTTGTCACCAAGATTGAACTGTGTGTCCTTGTTGGTATGGGCAAACGAGCTCTTACTGAATTAGACTTTTGGTACAGAGGGTGCTCTTTGTCTATATCTTGTTTTTAACTCCAAATTGTCGTCGACACTATCTTGAAATAAGAGTCAAAGCAGCTTTTGCTGCACCTGTACAATGTTCCAACACATCCTTTTGGTATTAAAAGGAGAGAACAGCATCGACGGAAGCTTTGTGCAGATTCCCAAAAGTCTTGATTGTCTTCTGCATATTTAGCAAGCGATTCAGGACCGCTGCTAAAAATTATTGGGAAGATATGTTCGCATTAACTACTGATGTAAGTTTAGGTGACGTTGTATCTTTTAGCCCTTTGATAGTAAGAAAGTTAGTACTTTATTTTTGGCAATCCATGAAGTTTTGATGCATTTTCCTCGTTAGTCTTCTGTTGGCTCGTGTGAGATGCGGCTTTTGAGAGCATTTTGGCATTGGCTATGTATTCAATGAATCTTTCAAAGTTGTTGATACAAGGGTGTCAAAACACAAATGCCATATTCTCAAATCTCATCTTTTATTTAGCTTCTCAGCAATGTACATTGAGCGTAAATTTCTTCAATCGTTTTACCCACCATCAAAGCCATAAACACCTCGTGACTTTGAGCCTTTTTCAGACCTTGTTCTATCTGATTGGTCATAAAGTCATCTGTATTGCAAAAGAATAAATTGGAACTCATGACGTCTGCCGGTGCGCAAGAATTTACTCAAGTTCTATGTTTGCAGTAGTTCAAACTTGATGACCTGATCCAAACCGGAAGCTATCCTGTCACCAGTTCTTTCTTTCACCTTGGCAATTTGCAGCTTGGCAGTGCCGAGAATACAGATAGAATAAACCTCCGGGTCAGACGCTGAATAATGCTCTACCATTAAAGAAATCAAGAATATCATCAACGCTTGCATCAATAGCCGTCCCTTGAAAAAGATTGTGTATGTTTTCTTCTGAAGGGGTCACGGTTGTATTGTGAGCAATATTATTCAGCGCATTAAGCAACAGGATTCCTTTGAATACTGCAAAATATTGTGCTCCTTCGTGTTCTACTTGAAGACGATATGAATTGAATCTTTCGGTTACAGCACCAAAACGGACACTATCCTCATTAAACGCCCCCTACAAACTGTAATCCCACAAGTAATCGCTGTGATGGTATCTCCACTTGTAAACTGCTCTCTGTTTCATGAAATCCCTGAACAGAACTGTTTGCAAGTGAACTCAAATATGCTGGCAGGACGAAGAACCGCTTCACGAGCATAGTATGCGAGAGATTCTGTAGATGGACGCAATGGGAACAGATTCTGAATATCTTGAATGGTCTCCTCCGGTTTCGTCGAATCCTGAGAATATACATCCAGCAGCTCCTCTCTGCCTGAATAAAAAGATTGGGCTAATCTCTTATAGGCAAGCTCATCTATCACCTTGAATTTACGTGACATAATCTTGAAAGCCGAAACAGGTTCCATATTAGATGTCACATAATGATAGCGCCTCTTAGTCTTTTCATCGTTCTTCCTCTTTAATGAGTTTAGTGCAGACGGGTGAGAGATGAAGAGGAAGTAGAGTCGTTTTCAGGCTTCACCAGTAGCTTCAGAAATTTCTTGAAGCTTTACCAACAGCCTAACACCGATGGCGGATGTCATCAGCTCGGTAATCATCCCAAACAATGAGCAGTCATCATACACGCTTTGTTTGCGCAGTCTAGTTTTGTACTTCAAAAATCCACTCGTCCTAAATTCTTCCAAATCAAGACGAATTTCAATGCCACTCTTCTGAGGGTATCTTCCACGGCCAAGAACTCTAGTGTTCCACTCTCAGTTCAAGTTTCAGCTTGTTAATATTCGACACGGACAGCTGTAGCATTATTATTCGAGATTTTTCCCAAAATGCCGCATCGTTTTATATGGGCTGACGTAGTTGTCAAAAACTGTCTGGACATTAACACTAATGCCTGCATCCTTCAAGGCGCGCTACTTTCTTGATTTGCAGAATGTCATCTTCATGACAGTATTACGCCCATACATATTTATAGGAAAACAAACGCTCGTGCTTTTCGCAGCTCTTGAGTGTTAGAGCGTAACACACCATACTTGGAGCAGAATATTCTGTTCAGTAGTCCTCATCTCTTCAGAGAAACACAGAGAAGATGCTCTACATAGCTCCGCATGGCTCTTACCAGAGCCAGTACCAGAACCACATTTTATGGTTGGTCAGCTTGATTATTGGAAAATCGAGCTCACCACCTTTTTGAGCAATTCATTAAATCAGTCATTGGCAATGAATGATCAACTCGTGGCCCTCCTTCACGTATGTTGTACGCAGGGCGTGATTCTCATTGTGATAAATGTCACTGTATCTATTAGCCATCTATGGTTTTTAGGGTTTGAAGAAATTTTCTATTATTGTATTTTGTAGGCTAGCGGTTTTCATCGTCCTGAAGGATATTCCACAAAGCGCCATCTAAACTTGCATACCAAACACTCGCGCAAGTTCTTTGCACTCACGATTGTAGAATTACCATTATCCTTCCAATTAATCATCCAGCTTATCTGATACTCAAATAATAAAAGGGCTTGAAGCATAGGCGTTAGCAATGAATGAGCACAGTACTTTTATGTACCTCTGTATTTCGTTAACAATATATCATCATAATGAAATTGATTACTGTGAATATTTTGGGATCTGATGCACCAATCAAAGCAAACACGAACTCTGGGCTTAGCGTCTGAATAGCCATGCTGATTGCCTGCGCTTAATTTTTGATCAACTCTGCTGAACATCATCTTGTTGTCAATATTTTATTCATCCTTAATGAGTTTCAGCACATCTAAGGAAGTTATGTCATCTCTAAGAGTTATATTATCAAGTCCCATATTCAGCTCCGCAACCACTAAACGGTTCTTGTCACTATTTAAAGTTCTCAACAGGTATTCCAGAGCAGACTTAGAGATGCCGAACTCACGAAATATACCTTTGCTTATTTTTCGAAAATAAATCAGAAAGGAATGGATTTTATTCCTTTTGCCTCTGCATATCTGTATAGTGAGTACGCAGCTCCAATACTCGTCAATTCATTATAAGGCGATTTGATATAATGTAATCGTGATGTTTCAGATAATATTCCCATTCTGCCAATGGGACTTTCTCTTAAAGTACGGAAGAACGCATATACAACATATCTTTACTGTTGTAGTACTATTTCCGGGACAATCATGTCATCACGCACTCTGATATCAGCTTTCAGTAAACTCTGAATCTAACCACGCTCTCCTGATACCAAACAGCTATTGGAGAGTTATATGAAAGGTTTATCCACACTCCCCAAACAACTTCAGACATGTTCTGCTAAAGAATATGACCCATTCTGAGACATTCTTCTGTAGAATCAACAAGTATTCCAGACTCAGTACCAACCATTTTCACAGTTAGGCAATTGTCTTTCGGAGAGTCCAGTGGAGTTGTCTTTTCGAAATAGGTATCGATATTCATCATAAAATATTCAACCCAATCTTCTCTATTCCGAAATGATTATAACCTGTTAGATTTCATCTTATTTCCATCATTAATTGTTTGCTGCCAATGAATGTGCTGTGATGCACCCATATTCGCGAAAAGGTTAAGCATTGATGACAGTGAATACTACTTTATTACTTATCTTGGGGTAGGTAAAATCGCAAGTGCCCGGTTGGCACCCACTTCGCATGCTTCACAATTGATGCAATACGTAGATTTGTAAAATGCTCTTTTCAACAAACCGACAAGTATAGGCTCTTTTGCCTACATTTTCGAAATATTACTTTTATGCTCATCGCATGCTTTTCGCTAGATCGAATTTGTAGACTTTCTTTTAAATACCAATCTCACCATACTGATATTCTCTTCCTTAGATATGGAATATTTACCTACAGCATACAACCAAGTTAGAATATTTTTTTGTGGATTCTTCACTATCATCACAAGGTTTGGTTTTATAGATTGAACCTGCATGTAGGAAGGAAAAGAAATTCCACGTCCTCCAGCTCTTTCGCTTCCCAAATTTCCTTGCTTTTATATATTCTGCTATCTTTAACCCTGCTTGTTCTGTTATATTTTCTATTCTTCCTACGGTTTTAGCTTTGTCAGAGTAACACGTATGTGATACTCATCATCATCCATTCTGAGGAAAATGGACAAATAAGACATCCAACTCTTGTCATACCCTGTCGATACGCAATATTTATTGGGAGTTCATACTTGAACAAATATAAAAATTTCTGTAGCCGTCCAGTGTAAGAGTGGACTGGCATTTATCACCGTATCATGTTTTTATAATCTTTTCCAATCCTGTTAAAACCAGCCCTTCGGTGCTTTCTCTGCCCTCACTCCATCGAATGTAGGGCACGCGAGTCTGCTATTCCTCTCAAGCTTCAGCGCGAACGACAGGGAGTTGCTTCATAACGGAACAGCACCAACGAGTTTATCGCTGGCGCTTATTTTATCCCAATAGTTGAGAACAGATTCATGATTCTTTGTTGCAGAGAACTTCAAACCAGGGAAACTTTGACTGATAATAGTTCTTGAATCTCTCTATACAAATCCAATGATGGTGAAGTTCATCACCAGTATCTGAATAAATCACCTCAAAAAGATCTGCGATGGAACGTGCTCTAGTGCAGAGATCCAAGACTACTGTGCGAGTCTTTCCCCAGAAAATGATGCGATAGCGGTCTATCTTTTTGCGTCGTAGCATAAGTCGATTTGCCTTGTTCGTTTGCTACGTCAAGAGGCATAATGTCGTAGCTATCACAATCCCTCTTTGACAATGGCCACTTTTTGTTTTGGACCGCTTCAGCCTTTTTCTGCCAATGCCTCATAATCCAATCTATTTGCCTTCGCAACCTGAGCTAAACGTTTATTAGAGGAGTACTTCTACAGTAGTATCACGAATGAACCTAGAAAGCTTCACTTTCAATAAGGAACATTTCGTCCTTATTGCGCTCAAGCATTTGCGCAACATTTGACTGGCTCTAAGTACAACACTATAGGGTATGGTGACAACCTACTTTTGCAGAGTCGTAAATATTTGCACCTTTTGTTTCAAAACAAGTTCACCATGATAATAATACCGCTTATTGGCAAGCCCATAATAGTGGTTCTTACAATGAGGGTATTACACTGCCTTACCGTCGAGAAGCTGATTGAGTCCAAGAAGGCTCTAATTTTTCGAAGAACACGGCCCGAGACACGCTAGTGCCTTTCCACAATTTTAGAGCTGAGCTTTACGCCTCCAGTTTCTTTATCCCACGTTATCTTAAACATTCTTGACCCCGCTTGCTTTAGTTTATATATGGTTGTCATTTTATTGTACATCATTTTTCCGATATAAAAAGTCGAACTATTAGGTCGCGCAATTCCTGAAATTGCCGTTCTCATCACTACATCATCTTGTACATATGATGTTGGTAGTTCGGTAAACCATTTCCTAACTGCGCATCATCTTTTTCTCGCGCAAAGCCTTTTATGGTATTCTATAAAATTTTTCAGTTGGTGACATCTTTCATTATAAACATACTTGTCGGTATGTCCAGGATAAGTATCAGCGCATCAAAGAAATCTTTCACTTTAGCATTTTTGGTCATCTGTTACGGATAGATTTCCATCATGACATTATTCTGCCAGCGATACAGGGAGTCTATCTGCTACATCTTTAGCTACCATCGGGTAGCGTTTGTTAGTTAATACAAAACCTTTGAAGTCTTGAATCCACGCTCAAATGAAAATTTCCATAACTTGAATCGAGTATGCACTTTTGGAGAGTATTCCGTTGGTGACACTAAAATAGTCATCTTTAAACCAAAACAAATCATCTCTCTCGCTATAGAGAGTATGGCCTTCAATGAAGCCAAGGTTGGTGTCTGGGAAATGAGATATTATCAAGCTATAGATACCAGCTAACGGCATAGGGTTCTTCGCTTTACAAAAGTACATCGTAGATTAAATCTCACGAGTGTTCCTGTAAAAGATTTCAGAATTTTATATCTTTCAGATAATCAATAGAATAACACCGAATAAAGAAGAAAAGGGTTACGACTTGGAAACGAGCGAGTTTCTTTCCCTCTCTTTATTCTGCAATGCCTCAAAGACCACTTACTCTAACATTGCAAAGGTAGTCTTTTTATTTTTCGATGAAAACAAGAGAAAGCCACACTTTTTATCAGTCCGTTTCATTTTTCCGCACTTTGAATTGCCGTTTTCTATGTCCAAAGCCCATCCTCGTCGTGAATTTGCTGTCTAATACTCCTTTTATTGTCTTCACCATCCTCGCGTGTTAAAAATAAAAATTTTCTGTGCAATTCCTTTGCAAATTAAAGAAGAATCAACCTAATATTTGCGTTTAGAAAAAAACAACTTAAACGTTCATGCTTATGAAGACAACGTTGATTTTACCAATTTCAGCCCCCTTGACATAAAGAACGCCACTTTCGGCAGTCAAGGGAGATATGCAGGACTCTACGAAAAGGCTTTGTATTAATCAATTTCACAAATGACGATACAATCCATCCCACTTTTATTTTACGGATTTTCTCTTACTGTCTTTTATTGGGTATCTTATCAGACTGAAAAAGAACAGGTAGAGGTATTAACATGGGACGAGATGTACACGACAACAGCATTTCTAATAGTTACAGCCTTATTCATTCCCGTGCAGTCCCGTGCGCAGTCACCCGGTCAGGTCAGCGGTGCGGAGGCATGGCTGAAGACCGTCCCCCTGACGACGGATCTGCAGGGGTACTATCATTGGCGCGACTTCTCGGGCGACTCCGTTAGAACCAACCTCTACGATGCCAAGGGCGCAGCCTACGGTGGTGAGTTCACGCAGCGGCACACATGGATACGGACTTTCAACTTCAACCCCGCCCTGAACTTCTCCGAGGGGAATCAGCCGAATGAGAGTCTACTGAAATATCCAACCTCGCGCAGATGACCGTCATCGGGGTGTTTGCCCCGACGACCACCGCCTATAACAAGGACGAGGTGCTATATGCCGTCAGCGGACGCAAGGGTGCGGGAAGCCTCGTGAGCAGGGACAAGGCGGTCGGGCAGCAGGGCATAGAACCGCTCAACTACGGAAGCACGGCCGGCGAGGACCTTCTTTATTCGGGGAGCGAGAGGCAGACCGCAGAGGAATTCAAGTCCACGAGTCCCCGCATCGTCTCATACATCAGGGCATACGCCCCCGTGCATTCCGTGTGGGGAGAAGGCAGACGTGCGACCATCACCACGGGAACATACAGGGACGGAGACGTCAATTTCACGACAGCCTTTTTGACAGTCCCTGTTCGGGGGCGGTGCGCTCAATGGCTACACGCCCGAGCTCATCGCATACGGCAGGACGCTCACGCCGCTGGAGCGCAGGCAGGTGGAGACCTATCTCGCCATCAGATACGGCATCACGCTCAACGGCTCATACTATACGGGGACTGGCAACCTTTCATGGGACAGGGACGAAAGCGCCGCCTACCACCACAGGGTGACGGGCATCGGGCGTGACGACGCGGGCGACCTCTTCCAGCCTCTCTCCACGACGAGCTACGAGGAAGCACCGAGATACTCCACCGAGAAGGCATACGACAGCTTCATAGACGCAGACCCATACGGCCTGCCAACCGACAAGCGTCTGCTTGTCAGGGGGCGTGAGGATGGTTCGCCCATGCCCGACGGTGGCTATATGCTGTGGGCGATCGACACTGCCGCCACGACCACCGTCGAGACGGAAGGAAAAACACCGTGGCACGTCATGAGTCGCAGGTGGCTCGTCAGGACGAACATCGACCCCACTGAATACAGGAAGGACATCTGGACGCAGAACGGCATCACCGTCACCTCCGACGGTTTTATGGATGCAGTGTCGCAGAATGATCCCAAGGAGGGCGCATACATCGTCAGCTCCCCGCTCGACACGGGAAACGGCACTGATGGAATACAACAACCTGAGGCTCCATCCCGCCTACAATGTAGGCCTCACCGAGGCATCGGGCTACCGGGAAGTGCGCCACGGCTTCAACGTCAGCGCACGGGTGAGATCCGAATCAGAGAACGAACTGTGCAGAGCAGAATAGCAGAAAGAAACACGGGCGGAGATGTTTCATCGTACGCAGTGGGAAAAGGGAAGCAGCGTAACTCTGCTCTATAGACGGCCGAGTAGCAAGGAGCTGCAGATAATCCATATACCCGTTGAAAGCACGGCAAAGGCAGCCTGCATGATTTTTCGAGATCGCAAGCGGCGAGACAGCATTAAATATCCCCAAGCTGCGCAGGAACGGCTTTGGAGACAGCGGCAACATGTTTAGAGCTCGGACACGGAGTCCTCGCCAAAGGCTAACAAGTTCGCAGGTAGTGGACCACCGCAACGTCTTCATGCTCATAGACAGAGGTGCGGGCGACCAAGACCGACATACATGAAAACATCATCATCAGATGCTCGCGCAAGGACGCGAGCTGCGTGAAAAACCTCGTCTTCGACAACATCTTCAGCGGACACCGACGGCAGTGGATCCGACACGTTCACCTCGCCTGCTTCTGACGGCATTTTGGCACGGCTGACACCGCACAACGCGAGCTGCACGGGCGGAAAGCTGAGAAAAGGACGGCAGCCTTGACATCAGCATGGTGGTCGGCCTGCCCTGAGTTTTTCATGCACAGCCTGCTGGCGGATTCCGTGGAGAATATGGAGAAAGGTGCCGTAGCTTCACGGGGAAACTTCACCACGAAGACATACACGGTGAAGAACCTGCTCCCGGGAAACTACAGTCTGCTCATTAAGCAGAACGCGGGCATCGACATCACGGCGGAGAGCACGGGAGGCGTCGAGTATGCCCATGCGGTCGGTCGCCGAAAGCGGGAGAGGTCACATGGACTATTCCTCGCTCACTCCGACTACAGGGCGGGACTCTGCACCACGCTCGACTGGGAAAGAGACATCCTCCACGGCTTCGACGTGAAAAGAATGCCACGGCACAAGTCGTGGTCGAGGGTAAAACCCATGGGTGCGCTGTCACCCTGAATGGAGGTGACGCACTCGGCATCATCTTCACCCCCGACACGGTAAGCTATACGGTAAACGGCATCGTCGTCCACCGTGCGGCCAAGAAAGCCGGTCTCGGCTGGCTCTTCGGCATGGGCTTCAACAAGGGACTCTCGACCATCGACGGGCTGAGCATCGACGGTGGAGACTTCGCCCTGACGAGCGTTTCCCTCGAGGGGCGTGGCCTGAGACGAAGAAGGCCGTCGAGGACAGCATGGCGGTAATTATCGGCAGCGAGTGCAGCCTGAACGTGCCCAAGGCACAGGCAAGGTCGGCGAGAAAACACCTCCTCCATCGAGAGGCAAGTCCATTCTGCCCTCACTGTGACAAGGAAGGACGGACTGGTATGGCATTCAGTGCCGAGCTGAGACTCGCCAAGAAAAACCGATGCCGAACTGCTCGTCTATGATACATCGGGAAGATTGCTGAGCTCGAACGGACATGGCGGGAGGCACCATAAAGCGTGCCGACTTCACCGTACCGCAGACGGGCGTGTATAAGTCAAAGCACTCACCTTAGGAAAAGAATTCGCGCGGAAGATAATGGCAAACACTATTAAACCCCCAACGGCTATGAAGACAGCATTACCTCATATCGGCGGCATTATCGATAGCCATCACTGCAGCCACTCGCTGCGACGCATATATACAAGGGATCAGGACGGTGCACGTGAAAACAACGGCACGAGTATATTACAGGAGACAGCACAGACCGAGACGTTCACGTCGAACACACATAACACGGTGAAGGCTGCGCAGGGAAACTCACAGGCTATTAGAAGGGGTAATACTAAAACAGTGACAGCATCCCGCGCAGCCACCTATGCAGCAGACCATCCATCGGGCATCAGTAGGACAGCCCGACGGACGGGTTTCGGACAACCCCGAAGACAATCTTTTCGAGATTACTCTTGCCAAGGTTCCTTCCAATTCACGGGTATGGCTTGTTTATGACCTAAAGGGTGTATCCTCTGCATCGGGCGTCAGCAAGAGTATCAACGACCGTCCGGGAGTGGGCAGTTATCTTACGGCACTATCCAAGGAATGGAAGACCGTTCGGGAGGAAATCAGTCCTCTTAAGTTAAGGCAGGTAAGAACACCTAGTATTGTTCACGCTTCCTTCTGATGCCTCTTACAGTTATAGCGTCAGGAATGTCCGCATAGAGACCTCCCGCCTCGAAAGACACAAGAATCCATTGTGTTCTCAGAGCATCCGACAGCATACGGTTCTTTGGTATACGTCCATGGATTTATCCGTGGCAAAGCTGATGGGATTACTATATCAGGACAAAAGATAACTGTCAGAAATGGAGAGTTCGAAGGTGTAGTTCCTGTTAGCACAGGTCGATTGTCTCTCACGGCTTCGGTATCAGTAAGCGTAAACAGAAACGTCACGTTGCACGGAATAGCAAAGCTGATTTTCAGCCGTGCCTTTGTTTCTGTTGGAACAGTGTTGGAAAACAATTCCTTGCTCATCAATCCGACAGCCTTTGTCTATAGCCGCAATACGCTCTCCGTTACCAAGGGCGAAATTTCAAACGGGGAAATACACCATTACGGCACTTCGTGAAACGGATATCCCCGCTTTGGACTATGGTATGACCAATGTGACGGCACGTGACGAGGGGTATCGCTTCTTGCCTCACGGCGAACACTTTGCTGGGAAGGGTGCGACAGTCAAAATCAAGTATGACCGCACGAGGATACCAAGCGGTTTTTACTAGAAGACGATATCAACACCTACTATTTCGATGAAAAGAGACAAAGCATTGGGTGGCTCTCGAAAGGGTGAAAGTGGACAAGGCTTCGGCCTGTGGTATCAAAGACCACTCACTTTACAGATATGATTAACGGTGTCATCAAAGCACCCTGAATCACCACTAGACCGACGGATTTACGCCGACGATGATGAATGACATCAAGGCGGCAGACCCAACGACAAAAATCAATCTCATCACCCTCCCACGGCTAACAACCGAGGTTCTGCCAACTACAGTATGGCTTCGAGATGCCCCTCCCGCAATGGCATGGCACCGTCCCTAAAGTATCTCAGTACAGCAGTGAGGGTGGCAGCGGATGGCTTTGGAGAGGTTGAAACTCTCTGTTCTTCTCTATTACGTTGGATACCCGTTGCAAAAATTTACCCGTTACGACACTGGCAAAGGAAACCGAGACCTCACCTTATGTCAGGATCCATGCTTTCACCATGGGGATGACGGCAAAATGGTGTTGCCCACCGTGGTGAGAAGATGGCAAGAAGTCCGACCGACAGTTCGATACCCTGTCAGGGCGGAGACTTCAGCCGTATCATCCGCAAGGGTAATTCTCCTGCCGACTATACTCGGGGAAGCAAACTGACAAACAAGGAATCAAATATATTTATGGTGAGAAGGTGCCATTCTCAAAGGTACCATCACCGATGCAAGCGGTCAAAGCCGTGAGGTGATTACCGAATGGAAGCTCAAACGTGTGGAAGAAACACACGGTGATTTGTATCGAATACGTCTATGAGACAGCCGATGAACCTGTTCTGTGGTGGACTTGTAGCAAAAGCCATTTATCTTAAGGAAGTACGTGCTGGTATAGCGGATGAGCACCCACACAGTGTGTCTTAGGAAGGTAGTAAAACAGAAACGACTCAAAAACAACAATGCAAGATATGGCTTCCAACCTCATCGAATCGTTTGTTAGAGAAGCTAACGGCACTTCAAGGAAGTACGCTCCGCAGTTATGCCTTTACCTATGGCGAGGGTGCGTTCAACAAAGATGTGCTCACAGGTGTTAAGCAACTCGATGATAAAGGTACAGAAGTGTCTTATCAAAAATTTGAGTATTATGATGATGGCAGGCCGTCAAGGGGTATGTGCCTTTTAAGGAAAAACAGGAAACATGGAATACGCACAACGACCATTTGGGTGCAGGCTTTGAATCCATTGCAATTTGTCAGCAAAGCTTTTTCAGACAAACCTAGTGCCCTTGGTGGAACAACGAGTTTCTCCCTTAGTGGATCATTTTATGCCGGTATCGGTCCGATGGATGGAGATAAATGGAAAGGAAATACCATAGGCGCATCTTACGGGTATTCTTTGGATAAGAGCAATGGAGTCTCTACATTGGTGGATATTAATGGTGATGGGCTTCTGATAAGGTCTTTAGAAAAGGTGGCGCACTTTATTATCGTCCCCAAATACCGACTTCGCAAAATAGTGAAGTACTATATGGAGAAGATGTGCGTATTGTAGGAGTCTCTGGTTTCTCCAAGATAACAAGTTCAACCCATAATGGAGGGGCAAAAGCCACAGTTGGTTATCAGTTATTCACGGCAGAAGTAGGTGTTGATTTCTCTTCGACCAAAACCAAGACAACGGAATACCTTTCAGACATCAATGGCGATGGCCTCGTAGACTTGGTTTTCAACAAAAAAGTGTATTTCAACCATATTGAGTTCGACAAGCAAGGTAAAGCCATTCCTGTTTTCACCCTCAGCAGTGCTGATACGCCGAGTCCGATTATCTACAGTGGTAAGATAGATGCCTCTGTCATCAAGATAGACCCTGCAGAGCAGGAAGAACTGATTAAATCCTCTCCTATGGAAGATATGGTACGTGTATGGCAGGCACCTAAAGATGGAATCATCAGCATCTCGGGTACAGTTAGTTTGATTACTCCAATAGGCGAATACGATACCGATGAGTATGCTCATGCTGATGGTGTGCGCAGCCATTCAGAAAGGTAGTACGGAACTCTGGAACAAGAAAATTACCAAAGGAGATGCAACGGCTTATAATGCTACGGCACAGAATATCACTGTCAAGAAAGGCGACCGCATTTACTTCCGTGTCCAGTCTGGTACAGAGGAAACAAGCAATGGTGCCTTTGATAACGTGAAATGGGCGCCTGTCATTACCTATGCTGGTGCGGCAGAAACACTCCCAGCGGATTATCTACCACTGTTTATCAACCCTCAGGAGGGTGCCATTTGTGACGCCAGTACACAGACTAATGTGCAGAGAGCACTTCTTTGAACCTGTCAGGCAAGTTCACCAAACCTGTCACCACGGATGACGTTACGCTTAAAATCATTGCTTCAAACAGTGAAACAGATAGTATAGGAAACAAGAATCCGACATATCAGCGTAAGGTAATCTATACCCGTACCTTTGTATGGAAAGAAGCATTTAACGGAGAAATCCAACAAACAATCCCTAACCCTGATGGCTTGACAAATCTAAACTTTGAAATCAGTTCTTCTTCTAATGTGGACTGGTCGAAAATAAAGTGGACACCACAAATAGAGACCATAGGCAAGAATGGTAGCAGGCAGCGTACGGCAGGGGCAACCCATTATGTTCTCTTTGCTGACATGGTCAGTGAAGGTAAACCAGTAGTACTTGCTTCCAATGTTTCAACCCTGACAGTTACTCCGAGTATCACGATGCTACCACCAACGCCAAAACGGAATGGTGACGATGACAGTCAAGACTGTAGACAAACTGCTGGGTAAAAGACTTACACTTTCAGTGGTGGTAATCTTTTAGGAGACCCGCTGACAGTCCTCGTGTCAGTGCAGGCAAGATATGGATAGATTACTCTTATTCAGGTAACATCTCAGGTCAGATAGTAACTTCTGCAGCTACTGTCAGTGGCATAGGAACGGTATTGGCAGGCTTCTATGCTCAGACAGAGAGCAAAGGCTTCGGCACAATGTATCGTGGTTGGGGTGGCTTTGTCTACAATGCTTCCGAAGGTAGGTATGGCAAAACCTATTGATGAATCACTATTGAAGCTCCCCGATAGCAAGGATGCCAAGATAAATCCATTAACCATGCCATTTACCCCCATTGGAACAGATCAAATGACCTTTGCACGCTGGATTGGTCAAAATGAATTCATTTATCTGACGGCAGATGCGATGGGAACTGCTCGGTTGGGTGATCAGCAAGTCATATTGACAAATCCTTTAGAAGGTAGTACAGAAACAGCAGCACTTACAGGAGATTGTTTGCAAGGAACAGGAGCTACTGCAGTGACATTGGTATCAACCAGCAAAAGTACAGTCAAACAAGGAGGTAGTATGGGGATTACCTACAATGAAGCAGGAGGAACATCAACAACAGATGTTACCATGACGGATATGAATGGCGACGGTTATCCGGACATTATCGCAGGCGGTACTATTCAATACACCAACACTCAAGGCGGTCTCAGTGGAGAGAAATATGGTGGTATGGGTAAAACCACTGGAACGCATAGTTCCAAAGCTTGGGGAGCAGGTGGAAACCCTGTAGCTTCGGGTGTTGCACTCTTGGATATGATGACACCCTCCAAAGGTGGTTCTACTGGTATGCAAATGAATACTGGACTCAAAAAGTTCTCAATAACCTGCGTACATCTTTCCTACAAATTATCCATATCTGGTAATATTCCTGAGAATACAGAAGATGCTGTAGAAACATTCATGGACATCAATGGAGATGGACTCCCCGATAAAATTCTGACTGATAGAAGAGTTCGATTGAACCTTGGATATTCGTTTACTGATCCTATAGCATGGGATATAGACCGCTTACAGGGCGGAAAGACAAGATCTTACAACATAAGTATAGGTGCTGGTGATACGATTTTTGCAAAAAAACATATTACAGAAGATAAGAAAAGTATAGTAAAAGCTTCGGGGAGTATTAGTGGAGGAGTTGGTTTGGTATCCTCTCGCGGTGTAGAAGAATATGATTTGATGGATATCAATTCCGATGGCTTGCCCGATAAGGTCTGGATGACAGACGATAAAGTCTTTGTCGCCTTGAATAAAGGAGACGGATTTACCGATGGCATTCTCTGGAAAGGAACCTCGTTGTTGAGTGAGAACATCTCTACAGCAGAATCAGTTAATGGAGCATTTACCCTATACGATTTTCACCCCTATGCCCATCCGGTTATCAAAATTTGTTTGAATCCTGGCACAAGTACAGGACACTCTATCAACCGCACGACCTACTCTCTGCAAGACGTAGATGGCGACGGCTACCTCGATATTGTGGAATCCGATAAGGAAAGTGAACTGAAAGTAACCCGCTCTGCCATCGGCAGAACGAACATGCTCAAGAGCGTGACCAACTCCCTTGGCGGAACCTTTACACTGGACTACGAACACAGCACGCCTACCTACGGCCTGCGGTGGTAAATGGGTCATGTCGTCCGTAAACTCATTGACGATGGTATCCGTGATGATGGACCGATGATGAAGACGATGTTTGCCTATTCAGATGGACAGAAGGATCGCCACGAACGTGAGTTCCTCGGTTTTGGAAAGGTCGTAACCAAGAATATCGACACCGAACAGGGTGAATCCGCAGTCTATCGTCAGGCTGTGCAGCTCTACGATGTGTCCACCTACTACGCACAGGGCAATGAGCTTGGAGCGTCTGTAGAGGATGCCAAAGGCAACAAGTACACCGAGACACGCAATGAATATGATGGCTATTATATCACAGCCAACGGTGACAGCTATACTTTCAACAAACAGAAGAAGCTCTGTAGCGACCGCGCTTCTGCCTTCGTGCCGCTACGTTATACCGCCAATAAACAGTATGAGGGACAGGCAACCGGTATCACCACCTCAGAGGCTTGGAATGAGTATTACCTCACGGGGCATCATGGTGAATTGAAATCCTACAAGTTCAGTGATAAGGGCACGTTGGGTGCTGACGGTTCGGGTAAGTTCGACTACCAAACCGCAATACAATATGCTCACAATGATAACAAACATATCTTCGGGCTACCTACCAACGTAACCGTAACGGGCGGTGATGGTAAGATTTATCATCAAGTTTCTGCGACTTACGATTTGAACTATGCCGACCATATTACGCAGATTAAACAACAACTCGGAAGCAGCGAAGCTGTCTCTGACTATACTTATGATGCTTACGGCAACATCATCAAGACCACGCTTCCTGCCAACAGCAAGGGACAGCGCATGTGGTACACCCTACCGCTAGTGAGCCGTGATGAATATGTATGTGGAGCGCATAGACGATGCATTTGGCTACCGTAGCGAGGGTCAGCCAACTTCGACTACCGCTATGGCATGGCACCCGCCGTATGGATCTCAACCCACTTCTATTATGAAACGGAAATAGACAATCTCGGACGTGTGAAAGCTGTGCGTGGTCCTAATGAGTTGGCAACAGGCGTGCCTTACATCATTGCCTTTGACTATCAGCCCTAAGGCTACTTTCGGCACCAATGGTATCACAGCACCTGCCTCATGCCGTGACTCAAACATTACGACATACAGCACCCAAGCGATGATATGGAGACCGTAACTTTCGTGGATGGCTTCGGGCGTCCCGTTCAGGTAAAGAAAGACGGTGTGGTAACGACAGCTGCCAGGGTAGTGTTCCGAAAGACGAGACCGTGATGATTGTCAGCGGACGCAATGTCTCATGACGCTTTCGGTCGCGTGGCTAAGGCTTATTACCCTGTAACCGAAGCAGTGGGAAGCAAGACAACTTTCAACAAGGCTTTTTGACAACGTGTCGCCAACCGTAACGGTTTATGACGTGCTTGACCGTGCTATGAAAGTAACGCTTCCGGACAATGCTGAGACTAAGACGGAATACTCTACAGATGCAGGTAGCAATGCACTCGTAACGACTGTAACTGATGCGTTGGGTAATCGTCAGGCTACCCTATACCGATGGTAGTGGCAAGACGGTGAAGACCGAGCAACTCAGCGGACCCGATGGTATCATTACCACTTCTTTCGAGTATGATGGTATCGACCGATTGGTCAAGGTAACAGACACCGAGGGCAACGTAACGACATCCGTCTCATGATATGGGCGATCGTCGCTACAGAGGTAAAACCACCCTGCCAGCGGTATCACCACCTTTACCCTACGATGCTCTTTGGGTACATGTGTCACCAAGCAGACCGCCAACCTCAAAAAGAGGGCAAGACCATCAATTACGAGTACGATTACGGACGTCTGACGGCTATCAACTATCCTGACCATCCGGAAAAATAACGTGAAGTACCATTACGGTGGTATCAACCTTCTCACAACCGTATCGGCAGATTGATGCTCGTGAGGACGGCAGTGGTGCCATCGAGTATTACTATGGTAAGATGGGTGAGGTCTTGAAGACGGTACGCACGTTGATCAGTTCCCCAACCGTGCTGTGGCAACCTACGTAACACAGTGGAAGTACGACAGCCACAATCGCCTCATTGGAAATGATTTATCCCTGATGAGGAAAAAGGTAACCTACGGCTACAACCTCGGTGGGCAGGGTAGACCACGTGCGTGGCTACAAGTCCCTACGGTTACGACTATGTGAACAAGATAGGTTATGATAAGTTTGAGCAGCGCACTTATCCGAAGTATTGCAACGGAGCGGAGACGTTCTACAGTTACGACCCCTGCACGCAGACGTTTGCAGAACCTCGTGGTCAATGCTAAGGCAGGTACTATTATGGATAATGCCTACAGCTACGATGCAGTGAGCAACGTGCTTGGTGTGAAGAACAATGCTCCGCTCCCACAAAGTGGCAAGGCAGGCGGGCAGATGAGCCATAGTTATACTTATGACCCACTATATCGTTTTGGCAAGCGCAACGGGTACTTATAAGGGAACGGACAATAAAGCCGCTTCTTATACGTTGTCTATGGGCTACGACAATATGCACCGTATCACGAGCAAGAAGCAACACTCTCGCAGACAGGTGTGCAGTTCGACGGCACGCTCAACGCCGGCTATGACCTCACCTATACCTATCAGAAGGGAGACGGCAAGAAGTTCCAACTCGACAATGTTCGTGATATCAACTACCGAACGGAAGAAACTCCTACGGAGAGTACCAATATCAACAACGGACACAAGTACACCTACGATGCTAACGGAAACCTCGTCTCATATCAACACCTCCCGTGTAAAGCGTGACGGTAGGAAAGATGAAAAGGCAAGTGAGCAGAAGTATCGTTGGGATGAGGAAAACCGCTTGTTGGCAGTCGATGAGAATGGTTTTGTGAGCAACTATTGGTATGATGCTGATGGCGAGCGCACAGTAAAGACATCAGGCGAGAACGAAGCTCATCTATGTGAACTCCGAGTTCTCAGGTGGCAATACTGGTACAGCACGCTTCTCGCTCTATGTCAGTCCATACCTCGTTGCTGGGCAAGGTGGCAAATATACGAAGCACATCTATGTGGGTAGCCAGCGTATCGTATCTAAACTTGGCGACCTCGCAAGTTACGGTGCAGACCCAAGACGAATACCATACGCAGGCAATGAGGCAGATGGCTTGACGGTGGACTCAAGGCCAGGCACAACCGGCAACTGCAATCCATCAAGGACAACTACAAAACGTTTGACCAACCTTATAATGGTAAAGACAATGACGACTATGTGAACGGTCAAGGCTTCTGCTGCAATGACGATACGCCGGAGGCGGCAAGGGGCTATGGCACGTACAAGGGCTGCAAATGGCAACTTCAAGCCTAACGACGACTACGAAAAGATGCAGTTCTACTACCACCCCGACCATTTGGGCAGCAGTAGCTACATCACCAACCTTGATGGCGAAGTATCGCAGCACATTGAGTATGTACCATTTGGTGAAGTGTTCATCGAGGAACGCAACAACACATGGAACACCCCTTATCTCTTCAATGCCAAGGAATTTGACGAGGAGACAGGTATGTACTACTATGGTGCGAGGTACTATGAACCGAGGTTGAGTCTGTGGATGAGTGTAGATAAATTATCAGAAGAAAACCCTAATGTGTCAACATACTGCTACACAGATAATAATCCTATAAAATATTTGGATCCTGACGGAAATAAAAAGTGGTTGTTACTGGTGGTTTAGATAATCATAATAAGAATCCTATGAATTTTATTTTTGGCTTCCAAAATTCAGATAAATAATTATTTAAGTCGAAGATAATGAGAATCCGTAAATTGGTTGATTTTGATTTAGATTATTCAAAAGCGGCAGAAAGAAGATTTTTCTAATTGGGCAAAAAGAAGGGGGTCGCCATAAAATTTCGTTAAAACAACGTCTGATGTGATAAGAGAATTAAATAAATCAAAAAGAGATAATGACAAAAATCACAGAATTGTCAATTTTTCGCACATGGTACAGCGAGCAATGTTGCATTTGGATATCAAAAATACAGGGGTTAAATATCGCGAAATAGAAAATCCTACAAATATGAATTACCATAATATAGGACAGTTAAGCCGTGAAGATTTTTATGAATAATGCAAGGATAGATTTATATTCATGTAATTCTGCTTCGTTGTTTGGATTTGGAGAGAAAACTTTTTGCTACAACTGATGCAATGATAAAAGCTGTAAATATAGGACGAAGTTTTGCAGAGCAATTATCATTACAAAGTGGAGCCAGGGTCTCAGGTGTTGTTGGAAGAACGGATTACTCGCCTGTAATTAGTGGACAATTACCAACTTTAGGTGGTATGGGTGGTCCCAAATAGTCCTTCTGTACGTGATAGAAGTAGCGCAATTCGTTTGAATTTTACTCCAACAAGAGAAGAAATAATGAAAAATATATATTCTTTGTTATTACTTTATAATATTTACATCTTGTTCGGTATCGCCTAATTCTACTCCCAACAGCAGAAAAAGGTGATATCGTGCAAGATGCGGATATTACAATGATTGATAGCTCTTTTAATATTAAATACTATTCTGGTGGTAAACGTTATTTAGAGGATTATATTACTGTCGGTAATGGAAGAATAGTGTTTAGTAAACGTTGGTCATGTTTGATTAGCATAAGTGTACAAAATATTATAGAAGGGCAGGATACAATAGAACGGGTGTATCACTTTGACGATGAAACGCATAGATTATCGCATTCCTTTACAAAAATTCAAAATAAGCTCCATGGAATGGCAGTATATTATACAGATTCAGGAGAAGTGGAAAAACTTGTATATTATGATGAGGAGGGAGAACCGACTGAGTTAGACTAAAAAGTTTCTGTATCATTAATCAAAAGGGCTTGTCAGGAAACTATATATAACAATATTGATTCATTGAAAATTGTAGGAATAAATAAAAATCTTTTAACAAAGTTTCTATAGATTACTACAAACGAAAGGGAAAAGGCATTTTGTTTATAGGGAACATTATGCTTTGTTATAGGTCGGAAAGGAACTTTGGAAGCAATCTTTACACAATGTAGTAGGCGTGGCTCCCATTTTTTAAAATGTGGAGAGGGTTATTATTTTGATTCTGTAAATCATTATTTGCAGTCAATTAAGAAATACGAAAATAATATTCAATATGGGAAAATCCTGTATCTTGATAAAGATGGGATTATTGAAAAAAATTAGCTATATACACAATAAGTAATGGCTTCACCAACGACGCTTTGGGCAACGTGGTGACGAAGCAGGCAGCCAACCTCAAAAAGGAGGGCAAGACCATCAATTACGAGTACGATTACGGTCGTCTGACGGCGATTAACTATCCCGACCATCCGGAGAAACAACGTGAAGTACCATTACGGTGGTATCAACTCTTCTCACAACCGTATCGGCAGATTGATGCTTCGTGAGGACGGCAGTGGCGCCATCGAGTATTACTATGGTAAGATGGGTGAGGTCTTGAAGACGGTACGCACGCTGATTGTGCCTAATCAGGCTGTGGCAACCTACGTAACACAATGGAAGTACGACAGCCATAATCGCCTATTGGAAATGATCTACCCCGATGAGGAGAAAGTAACCTACGGCTACAACCTCGGCGGACAGGTAGACCACGTCCGTGGTTACAAGTCCTACGGTTATGACTATGTGAACAAGATAGGTTATGACAAGTTTGAGCAGCGCACCTATCTGAAGTATTGCAACGGAGCGGAGACGTTCTACAGCTACGACCCTGCACGCAGACGTTTGCAGAACCTCGTGGTGAATGCTAAGGCAGGTACTATCATGGACAATGCATATAGTTATGATGCAGTGAGCAATGTACTTGGTATTAAGAACAATGCTCCACTCCCACAGAGTGGCAAGGCAGGCGGACAGATGAACCATAGTTATACTTATGACCCATTGTATCGTTTGGCAAGCGCAACAGGGTACTTATAAGGGAACGGACAATAAATCCGCTTCTTATACGTTATCTATGGGCTACGACAACATGCACCGCATCACGAGCAAGAAGCAACATCTCTCGCAGACAGGTGTGCAGTTTGACGGCACGCTCAACGCAGGCTATGACCTCACCCTATACCTATCAGAAGGGAGACGGCAAGAAGTTCCAACTCGACAATGTTCGTGATATCAACTACCGAACGGAAGAAACTCCTACGGAGAGTACAAATATCAACAACGGACACAAGTACACTTATGATCTCAACGGAAACCTTGTCTATATCAACACCTCTCGTGTAAAGAAAGACGGCAAGGAAGATGAAAAGGCAACCGAGCAGAAATATAAGTGGGACGAGGAGAACAGACTCCTTGCAGCCGATGAGAACGGTTTTGTGAGCAACTATTGGTATGATGCCGATGGTGAGCGCACAGTGAAGACGAGTGGTGAGAATGAAGCTATCTACGTAGAACCTGAGTTCTCGGTGGTAACACATGGTACGGCACGCTTTCTCACTCTATGTCAGCCCATACTTGGTTGCTGGACAAGGTGGCAAATACACCAAGCATATCTACATCGGGTAGTCAGCGTATTGTATCTAAAGCTTGGCGACCTTGCAAGTTACGGTGCAGACCCAAGACGAATACCGTATGCCGGCAATGAGGCTGATGGTCTTGACTATGTGACTACAAGGCCAAGTATGCAACCGCAACTGCAATCCATCAAGCGACAACTACAAAAGCGTTTGACCAACCTTATAATGGTAAAGGACAATGACGACTACGTGAATGGTCAAGGCTTCGCTGCAACGACGACACGCCAGAGGCAGCAGGCAAGGGCCCGTGCGAATGGCACGCACACGTTCAGCTGTAGACGATAATTTCCATGATAAGGATAATTATGAGAAGATGCAGTTCTACTACCACCCTGACCACTTGGGAAGCAGTAGTTACATCACCAACCTCGATGGCGAGGTATCGCAGCACATCGAGTATGTACCGTTCGGCGAGGTCTTCATAGAGGAACGTAATCACATGGAATACACCTTACCTCTTTCAAATGCCAAGGAGTTTGATGAGGAAACGGGTATGTACTACTATGATAGTGAGGTATTATGAGCCGAGACTGGGCTTGTGGATGAGTTAGATCCGATGCAGGAAAAGGCTCCAATCTACAGCACGTATTCCTATTGTCATAATAACCTCTATTTTTACTAGTAGATCCAGATGGAGCTTATCCACCATAACAATCACAAACACAGGTAGGACGACTTGGCAAAAGAATTATAGGTTATACGACAAGAAAGAGACGTTATTACAAGGGTAAACCTTTATAAAGTAACAGTCCGTGATACAGAGGATAAGAACTTTCGTATGGAATTCTCTGTTACAAGGGATGCCTTTACTGTGAGGAAAGGTGATAGAAATGGTAATAGATTGGTTTTTATCTAATGTTGCTTATGAACCCTAAAAATGAAGAAGACAATCGTTATACAGCACTAAGTTATAGAGTTTCCTAAAGGAAATGGCACCAAGGCATTGAAGTTAAAACAACATGACTTGAGGTAATGTATGCAGCCCCTAATAATGTTTCTGTTGAAATGGGAGTATAGAAACAAAAGGATGTTGCTGCTGAGTTATGATGCAGTTGGTGGTATATGTAATCTAAATGGGAAGAATCATTATGCTGCCTCAGAAGGATGTTTCGAATTGCAAATAGCGACAAGTTTTTTCTAACGCTTACACAAATAAAAATATTAGATAGTATTATAAATCAATCCCAAAAAAAGCAAAACAAATAAGGGTAGAATAGAAGTCATAATAGAGAAGAGAGATGTGAATAAAATACCGCAGATTGAAAATGTAGAAATAAAATGAAAAAGATAGATTATTTAATTGCATTTTTCATATTGTTATACTCTTGCTCAACTAAAGAGCAAGAGTATGAATCTTTCAATGTTTTTATACTGTAAGGAATCATCCCAAGGATTACATTATAATGTTAGTGATAAGATTATAACATATAAAAGAGAAGAAGTATTTCGAAAAATGATAGGATATTATATAAAGAGGAGATTAAACAATGTAGATATATATAGAAGTGATGGTATTCTATCTTATACAAATAATGAACTAAAGTCCGACAAGCATCTTATAAAATATATAGACATCCCATTAAACAGAAAGATTATAATTCTACAAAAACACTTTCTGATAATGGAAATTGTTTTCACTTATGAACAAAAGGAGATTCCATGTTTGTTAATCGGGGAAATGGAATTATTATATAGTTAAGGAGATTCGGTAATGCTTCAAATCAGGAGTTATTGTAATAATCATCTGATTATCAATGTGATTTTTAAAAGATAAGGGTAAAGGCAGGGAAAGATTCTCTGCCTTTTGCTATTTTTTGTAATCCAAAACAAAGGAAAAATGAGCTACGAGAATGCTTCGAACTTTATGTCTAGATTGGGAGTTGAGTTTCAATGTCTGCATACACTCAAACAATATTATCAGAAGTGGTAAAAGTAGTACAGGTAAACAACGCTACTGATATAAGAATTGCTAGAACCGTTTTTATTACCGTCTACAACATACAAAAGCCTATCT